>Ga0209312_1001583_pt1 | contig 16408 bp, 13 predicted proteins | sample BioC13SIPDNA_4_FD_185744 | JGI IMG/M metagenome (GOLD analysis project Ga0209312, IMG submission 185744) | Anaerobic biogas reactor microbial communites from Washington, USA - Biogas_R1_B C13 SIP DNA (SPAdes) (version 2) | ecosystem: Engineered > Bioreactor > Anaerobic > Unclassified | place... | reverse complement strand
TGCCAGATTCAATGTTTCACTAGATATCATATCCGATCAGGCGGAGGAGCTCCCCCGCCCAGAAGAGTTTTCCCCGCTTGACGGGGTCGACGTTCCGGTCGGCAAGGTCAAACCCGATGATCCGGACCCGCGCTGCGCCGATCTCGTCGGCGGCAAAGACCGCCCGATCGCCGTCGCTGAACCCGCCGAAGTTGTGGATGTGGGGCAGGGGCGCCGCCTGGGTGGTGGCGACCAGCGGGCCGGGGAGGAGCGGGACCCAGTGACGGAGGAGCGGGACGTTGTCGCCGTGGGCGTGCACGACCATCACCGTCCCCTGCCGGGAGAGGTCGACGAAGACGTCGGTCGCCCCGTCGAGGTCGGTGAAGACCGCGTCAGGTCGGATGCCGTGGTCCACGAGCACTTCGGCGGCGGCATCGGCGGCGAGCACCGTCCCCTCGATCCGGTCGAGTTCCTCCGCGAGGCAGGGCGCGTTCCCGCAGACCGTCACCGTCCTGTCCCGGATGAGCGATTCAAGGAGCCCGAGATCGTCGCGGCCGTCGGCAAGTTCCGCAAGCAGCCGGGCGGCCGCCTCGTCCGCCTCGCGTTCAAACCCGAAATACTCAAGAATCGCGGTATAGTGAGGTTCCCAGTCCGCAAACCTCATTGCTTACCCTCGTCGTTGTCCAGGCCGACGATGTTGGAGAACCGCTTGAGGATCGGGTCGATGATCAGGTCAAGCAGGTTCTCTTTCTCCTTCACCATGGAGAAGTAACTGAGAGGGATCATGGCGGCGGCCATCGTGGCGTGCCCGCCGGCCTCGCCGATCTGGCCGAACGCCTCAGCCATAACATTGCCCAGGTGGAGCCTGATATCCTTGTTCCGCGCCGACATGACGATGTTCTGGTCGCTGATACCGTAGACCAGCGCCGTGTTCACGCCTTCGAGGTGGATCAGGATATCGGCAGCCTGCGGGAGCGCATCGCGGTTCCTGATATAGCCGACGTTGGAGAAGAGGTAACCGCTCTTGATCCGCCGGTTCCTGATAGCGTTTCCGATGATCTCCACGGTCTCCAGCGATATGGAGGGGGAGGTGATCTTATCGAGGAGGTCGGAGTCGGTCAGGGGAAGGAGGAACGCCGCATAGTTGAGGTCCTGGGGCGTGACATTCCTCTTGAAATCTCTTGTGTCCGCCCTGATCCCGTAGAGGAGCGCGGTGGCTACCGATTTGCTCACCGGGATATCAAGTTCCATCAGGTACTGGGTCATGATGCTCGCCGTGGCGCCTACCCCCGGCCTGATATCGATAAAGTCGGCGACGGCGGAGGGATGCTCGCCGTTCTTGTGGTGGTCGATGATGATGTTGACCCGGGTGGTCTTCGGGAGTTCGTTGTTCACGCCCGGCCCTGACGAGTCGACCAGGGCGATGTAGTTGCACTCCTCGAGGTTCTGGGGAGTGAGCCGCTCCATCTTGATCTCGAGGAGATTGATGAACGCCCGGTTCTCCTGGTGCCCGATGTCGCCTTCGTAGAGGATACGGCACTCAAGCTTGTTGTGGCTCGCGTGCCGGGCGATCATCGAGAGCGCCATGGCGCTTGAGATCGAGTCAGGGTCGGGGTTTAGGTGGGTGACGATACAGAGCGTCCCTTCCCAGGAAGCAAGCATATCATAGAGCCGCAGGGCGAGCCTTGACGAGTGGAGTTGCCTGATATGGTGGATGGCGGTCCTCGCAACCACTTCCTGTGGGTAGAGGACGATATCGGCACCTTCCTGCTGGAGGAGGTCGACGCTGACTGGGTCGGTGGCGCGTGCGATGACGTAGGTCGCCGGGTAGCGGTTCTTGATGGTCTTGAGCGCGGTCAGGTTGGCGTCGCGATCGTTGGCGAGGATGAACGCGACCTCCGGCACCGGCAATCCTTCCATGAGGTCGGGGTCGCGGAGATCACGAACAAACGCTTCGTATTTCTGGTCCCGAAGATCTTCCACTCGCTTCTCGTCCTTATCCACGATGATGAGATCTTCATCTTCCTGCTCGAGCTCTTCCGCAACGTTATAGCCGGTGCTCCCGCAGCCAAAAATGACATATTTGACACGTTCTTTTGAAACGTTCTGGACCGCCTCAGGCATGCGTACAATGGTGTAACTTCTCATATTATTAAGGGATTCCATTTCGGCGATTTTCGGCTAGATCCCGCAAGATTTATACCCTATCCCGTGCTACACTATTAGGTCAGATGCGTGGGCCTGTAGCTTAGTCGGCAGAGCGACGGACTCTTAATCCGTAGGCCAAGGGTTCGAACCCCTTCAGGCCCGCTGAAGATTCAATTTTGCGCATTTTTGCACCTGATCTCTGCACGATCGTTTCAGTGGCGGTCTTCCCGCACCCTGGGAATATATCTCCTTTGGGGATGACGCGCCCGGCAGTCCGGTCAACCTGCACCGTCCTTTGCCCGCATTGTGATTGTTGCAGGTGGCTGGATGTTGTTATTCCAGCGGTGTTCTGGAGGCAGATAGACATCCCTGCTATATATACCCTGCTTCGGCGGGAAAAACGGGAAGACCTCGCTCATGGGACCGGGGATCACCGGGGAGGATCTCTTTCGCCCTCACCCGTAGCGGGGAGAAGAGCGCGGTTAAAGGCAAGAGTTACGGGACAAGCCACGTCTTGCGGGTGTGATCGGGCAGGTGTTCATACCCGATCTGGAAGATCGGGTCACCGCCCGATCCGCAGGAGCATCTCTTCAAGCGTCGGGTAGTGCGACTCGATCCGCTCGATTGCGGCACCGTCTGCCGCAAGCGCCGCGGTCGTCCTGTTCAGTTCATCGATGGAGCGAACCTCGGCGAGGTAGCGGCCGTCGTAGGCTGAGTACCCGACCGATGTGGCGAAGGCCGCTGGATCCGGGATCCGGAAGAAGACCTGGTAGGTGATCGAGCCGAACGCCTCCCGAAGTTCGGGCATGGTCCCTTTTGCCACCACCCTGCCCCGGCGCAGGATCAGGACGAGGTCGCAGGCCTCCTCCACCTGGAAGAGGTTGTGGGCCGAGAAGATCACCGTCTTGCCCCCCTCGCGGAGGCCCTTGATGTAGTCGAGCACCGACCGGGAGGTCATGGGGTCGAGGCCTGATGTGGGCTCATCGTAGATGAGCAGGCCGGGATCGTGCATCAGCGACCGTGCTATGGCAACCTTCCGCTTCATCCCCTTTGAGAGTTCCGCAATCTTCTTCCCCTCTGGTTCGAGCGTGAGCGAAGCGAGGAGGTCATCACGCCGGGTCCTGATAGCGGCCTTTGACATGCCGTAGATCTCGCCGAAGAACGAGAGGTACGCATCTGTGGTCATCGTCTCGTAGAGCCTTGACTCCTCGGGGAGGTAGCCCAGGTTCTGCTTCAGGTCGAACGGTCGCCTGACGACATCGACCCCGTCGATGACGAGGTCCCCCGAGGTCGGCGTGATAAGGCCGGCCATGATCTTTAAGAGCGTCGTCTTGCCGGCCCCGTTGTGCCCGATAACCCCGAGTATCTGTGCATCGTCGAGGTCGAAGGTGACGCCGTCGAGGGCCGGGAAGTCGCCGTAGTGTTTGACAAGAGCGCGGGCCGTGATCACGTTGGTATCCTCCTATGTCGTCGATGACTACTAATAGGTTGCTGCAGAGAGATATGATTCCTCTGACGCTTGTTGGGGATTGTTATGCGTATGCTCTCCTCCATCTGGACGATAGCCGTCTGGGAGATGAAGCGGTCGATGACCACGATGGGAAGGCACGTCCTGCCCCTCGCGGTGGGGCTGCTCATCCTCCTGGTGCTGGTGACCGCGTTTGCCGCCCAGAGCGGCGTCCATATGCAGGACGGCATGTATCGCATCGGCATCGACGACTCAAACGTCGCCCGGGTCGTCGCCCCCGACAACCGGTTCACCGTCATCATCGCTGACGGCCCCGCCCTCTGGGAGGACCGGTTCGCCTACGATATCGTCATCCTCCGGGGAGAGGTCTACGCCGCCGATACCGATAAAGGGCGGGCGGCCCTAAAATCGCTTGAACGCGACTACGAGGCCTACGTCTCCCGCGTTGCCGCTGCAGAGCCCGACCTCTTCGCCGCATACCCGCTCTGGATCGATCTGGAGTACGTGACGAGCGAGATCGACTTCGTGGCCACGGAGAGCGGGCAGCGGGTCGGCGCCCCGGTGGGTGCCCCAAAGCCCCCCGCTCCTTCAGGCCCGGTCGAGGCGGTGACCCTCCCCCCGTCGACCATGCCGGTCTCTGAGGACGACCTCAGGCAGCACCTCGCTGAGACCGAGGGCGATCATCCCTTCTCCCGCTACACCGGCGTCCTCTCGGAGAGTTCGTCGGCGGATAGGCTCAGGACACCGTCCCAGCTCTCCCCGCCGCTTCCCTTCGACTCTATTATCCTAATCTTCGTCTTCATCTTCCCCCTCTACTTTACATCTCAGTTCTTCATGATGAGCGTGATGAATGAGCGGGTGGGAAGGGCTGGGGAGGCGCTCCTCTCCGCGCCGGTCCGGCCGTCTGCGGTCATCATCGGGAAGGCGCTCCCCTACTTTGCGCTCATGCTCTTCATCGCGGCCGCCATAACCTTCCTCATCGGGGCGCCGGCAGGCATCCTCATCCCCCTCATACCGGTCATCCTCTTCTTCCTCGCAAACGCCCTGATCATCGGCATGGCCGCCCGGAGTTTCAAGGAACTCTCGTTCGTCTCGATCTTCTTCTCGACCCTCGTCACGGCCTACCTCTTCTTCCCGACGGTCTTTGCAAACACCCACGTCATAAGCATCATCTCCCCCCTCACCCTGGTCGTCCTTGAACTCCAGGGCGACGGGTTTACCGCCGCCGAGTACCTCTACTCGACCGCGCTCTTCTTCGCTACAAGCGTTATCCTCTTCTACATCGGCATCGTGAATTACCGCGAGGAGCGGCTCTTCTCGGCAAAACCTCTCGCATCACGGCTCGCCGACTTCATCTCGGGCGGGATCGTCCGCGGCCACCCGCACCTCTCGCTCTTCCTCCTTGCCGCCCTCTCGATACCCTTCGTCTTCATGGTCCAGATGATGGTGCTCGTCCTCTTCTTCAACATCCCGATGCCGCTCTCCCTCATCCTCCTGATCGTCGCTGCGGCGTTCATCGAGGAGTTCGCGAAGTCTGTCGGGATCTACGCCATCGCAAGGGAACGCCCCGCGTTCCTGACACCGAAGAACCTGCTCCTCGGGGCGTCTGTCATCGGCCTCGGGTTCCTCGCGGGGGAGAAACTCCTCCTCCTTGCCACGCTCGCCCAGATCAGCGAGTCGATCTTCGGAAGCGCTCTCTTCCTCTCCCTCGGGGTGCTCTGGATGCCGCTCCTCCTCCACATCACCGGGGTGCTGATCACCGGAGGGTTCCTCCTGCTCTGGGGGCGGCGCGCCTACGGGCCCGGCCTTATTGTGGCAAGCGCAGTGCACAGCCTCTATAACCTCCACTTCATCCTGGGGGGGCTCCTATGAACACCCGCCGCGTAGGTCTCATCGCGAAGAAAGAACTCTTCGGGCTCTCTGCCGAGAAGACGATCATCTTTGCCATCCTCCTGCAGGTCTTCATCGCGATGTTCTCCTCGTTCCTGATGGTGGGGCTCACCACCATGTACGACCCGGAGGCGCTCGAGGGTTACTCGACGGTCACCTACGGCGTCGGTTGCGCCGGGGCCGACTCGCCGCTCATCGATGAGTTCAAGAAGCGCGACGATCTGGTGCTCCACCAGATGGACCTCGGTCAGGCGCTCGGCGCACTCCGCGAGCGGAAGGTTGCGGCGGTGGTCTTTGTCCCGGATACGCCGCCGGACGCGGAGGGGCCGGTCACGGTCACGCTCTACCTCATCAAAAACGATCTCCAGTCGAGCGTCATCAACGTCAAACTCAAGGAGGTGTTCCAGGGCTACGAGCGGGAACTCAGGGAGGTCAGGGCCGACCGGATGGTCTCCTTCCCGGTCGGGCTGAACTTCCCCGACGCCGGGGGTGCGGAGAACTTCTTTGAGTTCGTCTACGGTCTCCTCATCCCGCTGCTGGTCTTCCTCCCGGCGGTCATCTCGGCGGCCCTGATCATCGACCTCATCACCGAGGAGTACCAGCAAAAGACCCTTGAGACGCTTATCTCGACACCGGTCACGTTTACCGAGATGGTCTGGGGGAAGGTCGCCGCCTGCGCCGTCCTGGTCCCGGTCCAGGCCGGAGCCTGGCTTCTCCTTCTCGGGGCGAACGGTATCGCGGTCAGGGGCGCCGTCGCGATTATCCTCCACGCTTCTGTGGGCGGGCTCTTCCTTATCCTGCTCGGAGCCCTCGTTGCGCTCCACTACCGCGAGCGGACGAGCGCCCAGTTCATCTTCTCGACAGCGCTCGTCGTGGTCTTCCTCTTTGTCATGGCCGTCCCCTATAACCCCTTAAACCTCATGGTCAGGCTGGCGGTGGATACCGCCGGGCCCGTCCACTGGCTGGTCCTTCTGCTGGTCACAGGTGCGACGGCGCTCCTCGGGTGGGTCGTGACGGTCTATGCCCGCCGGGTCGGGGAGGCCGGGTGAGAAGAGGAAAGGGCTGCCTGAACCCTATGCCCGGGCGTAGCGGAGGATGAGGTCGGTCGCTGCCCTGATATCCCGCCCCTGTTTCTTCGCTTCAGCGAGGTAGGCAGAGTAGATCTCGTCGGTCACGAGCCGTATCTGCGGGCGGTACATATCGGCGTGCATCATCAGGTCAAAGCACCGCGCCTCGCTCTCGGTCAGGTCAAGCGGCCGGTACTCCCCGGTGTGGGGGACGAACGCCGGGTTCTTCTCGCGCGGTGTCCTGACCGCGAGGTCTGCAAGCGGCGTCCCCGGGATGGGCTCTGCGCTGCTCACGAAGACGTCATCGAGGCAGAGGCCGGCGATCAGGTCTTTTGTCGCCTCGTAGTCCCGCTCCGTCTCCCCCGGGTAGCCGACGATGAGACTCCCTGCAACGTTGAGGTTGTGCTCGCGGCACCGCTCCACCGCCTTCTCGACCTCCCGGACGGTGGCGCCCTTGCCCATCATCCGGAGCACCCGGTCGCTCCCCGACTCGATCCCGAAGAAGACCCACCCGATGGTATACTGCCGGATGGCGTCCAGGACCTCGTCGGTGATGCAGTCCACGCGGATGTCGGGGGAGGAGACGTTGCGCGGCCCCATCACCCCGGCCATCCCGCGGAGGAGGGCGATGAAGGCTTCCGGGTCCATCTCCCCGTCGTGAGAGCCGTAGAGCGACCCGGTGCCCCCTGAGACCGAGAGCCGTGTCGCCCCGCACGCCGCAAATGCCTTCACCTCCTCGATGATGCTTGCAAGCGGCCGGCTCCGGACCCTCCTCCCGAAGAACCGGGGCACCTGACAGAAGGTGCACCCCCCGATGCACCCCCGGTGGGTCTCAATGTAGGCGCTCGCGCCCCTGATGCTCTGGCTCCCGATATCCTCCGGGATCAGGGGGAGCGGCCGGTCGATTGGCGCCGGAGGGGCGGGCGGCGTCACGACCGGCCAGTCGCCGTCGAGGAAGGCGATCCCGGGGAGGGCGCCTGAGACTCCCTCCTCGACGAGGCTGACCACCGTCTCCTCACCCTCACCGACCACCACCGCGTCGGGGGCGAGTTCGCCGAGCACGATCTCCGGCGCTGCCGAGACCGGTCCCCCCACGTAGACCGTCCCGCCACGCTCGCGGTGGGTCCTGATCAGGTCCCGGACAGCGGGGTCGAGGAGGTGCTGGGTCGAGAAGAGGCTCGCGAGCAGGAGCGAGCCGGCCGGGGCGGCGGGCGTCCGGGTGAGGGTCACCTGGTGGCCTGCGTCACGGAGGACGCCGCCGATCAGCATGGCGCCGTAGGTGTAGATGCCGGGGGAGAAGATCGTGATATCCATGATACAGTATCGGCGGAACAGTATACAAAATGTGGGGCCTTGCCACGGCCACGGGTCATTGCGGCACAGGCTGCCCGGACCGCCGGACCTCCGCAACGGTGTGGGCGCTCCGGTCTGATGCGGTGATCAACCTGACCTGGAGCCGCATGATCCCGGCGATGAGGGGCCCGGGATTCTGCTCCAGCACCTCCTTTGCCACGGCGCGGGCCTCCCGGAGCCTCCCGGCCCTCCGGAGCAGATCCACAAGGAGCGCCTCGTCCGCCCCTGCCTGGGGGACCAGGCGCTCACCCTGCTCCCACGCCCGTCGCAGGAGGTCGGCGGCACGTTTCCGGCAGATCCGGGCCGGCACGTCATTCCCCTCGTCGTCGCAGACCCAGGCAGCGTGAAGGGAGGCCCATGCCGCCTGGGCCGGCGCACCGAGGTCCTCCTGGATGAGCGACCAGCAGAGGAAGGTGTTTGCCACTCCGGGATACTTCCGGGCGTCGAGCTGTTCCCGGTAGCGCGGGAGTTTCACCACGTCGGCCGCTCCCTCAGGCGCTTTGCCCGGGTCGGGTGCGCAGTAGCCGCAGGAGGGGCACCGTTTGACCCATGCATAGATGGTGGACCGCAGGGGTTCGGCGGGGCGGGTGTCGAGGTCTCGCGAACCGATGGAGGCGACTGCTTCAGGGATGGTGAACCGGCAGGACTCACCGCAGACCGCACAGGTGGTATTGAGGTAACGGAGACGGGTCATTGATGACCCAAATAGCATAATATTCAATATATATCTTATCTCTGATGGAGGTTGGCGGAAGGATACCCGGGCCCGCCTCCCTGGTAAGAGCGCTCCAATCCGGTTGTGTCCCTGCTCATCGGACGATTCGGCGGTGAATTTCCCTGATTTCTCCGGTTCCCCAGAACGGGAAACCCTTAAGTATCCTCGACCCTCTATCCCGCCTGCTCCGGAGGGGGCGATCCCCCTTCGCAGGGCGGAATGAATCTGAGGTGGATACGATTGGCTGAGAGACAGGCAGGGCCGGCGCTGGAGGCCCGGCCGAGACCGGAAGAGACAGTATCCCTGATGCGCATAAGCGACATCAGGGACACCAGGATACGGAACCCTGAGGGTGAGGACCTCGGTGACCTCACCGATATCGCGATCGACCGGGAGAGCGGCCGCATCATCTATGCCGTGCTCTCCTACGGCGGGATCCTCGGGTTTGGAGAGAAGCGCTTCGCCATTCCCTGGGAGGCGGTCCGCACTCACCCCGGGGAGAGGGTCTTTGTCGTAGATGTGGATAAGCGGACACTTGAGAGCGCTCCGGGTTTTGCCAGGGACGCGATGCCGCGGGAGGGGGACTGGAGCCTGGTCCGGACACTCCCGCCGCCCCGGGGGGAGAGGCCGGCTGAGGCCCGGATTCCTGGCGAGGAGCGGGTCCTCCCGCCTGAACCGGCCGTCCAGACGGTCGCGGGCGGCTGGGGAGGACAGCCGACGGGGCAGCGGGCTAGCGAGGAGGTCAGGACAGGGTCGCTGTCTCCCGCCCGCCTCTCCGTCGTCGACCTGCAGGACTCCCTCAGGGGACTGGAATACCCGGCGGGGAAGGGGGACCTGATCAACCATGCACAGGAGCGTAACGCCACAGCCGACGTGATTGCAGTGCTCGAGCAGTTCAGCGAGAGGACCTACCGGTCTGCCGCCGACGTGGGCGAAGAGTTCGGCAGAGTCAGGTGATAGGCAGGGCCCGCGATGCGGGCGGTTGCAGGGTAACGCCCATCCCGCCCTCCCCCAATACTTCGCTCATTTTGGCGCCCGGCAGCGATGTGGCTCGTGCGACGCTGCAACGAGGAGTCGGTAGCACCCGGACCCAGACTTCACGTGCTTCCGTGTGAGTTTTCAGCACAGGGGGGTGATCGAGCCTCACGCGAAAGACGCGAAGCCTTGACGGGAAGTCGATGGTTTGACCTCCGGTTGGCTTCCTCAGAAATGTTAGCGAAATACTGCCCCCGGACGCTCTTTCTGCGGCGAAGATGCCCGCACGGACAGCCGGATACCTGAACCAGGAAATGTTAAATAGTCTCGATGCGCATCGCCCGCTCTGCGTGGAGGTGACACTCACCTTCGAAAGTATACCAGGTGATAGGTGGTTGTAATGGCTGAAACAGTTCTGGAACAGCAGGTACGGAGGGCGGGAGAGCAGAAGTTCATGTCGTCCGACGAGATCGTGGGAAAGCGGGTGAAGAACCCGGAAGGTTACGACCTTGGTGAGATCTCAAGCCTGCGGGTCGGCCTGCCCACGGGGAGGGTGGCATACGCGGTGCTCAGGGCCGGGGGTATGTTCGGTCTTGGGGCAAAGCTCTTCGCGATCCCTGTCGAAGCGATGGTCTACCGACCAGGCGACGATGTTTTTGTAGTAAATATAAGCAAGTATAAAATGGACAACGAGCCCGGGTTCACGGAAGGGGAGTGGCCAGGGGAGGCAAACTGGGACCTGATCGAGTCGACCCGACCCATAGGTCCCCCAAGCCAGGAAGAGGCGCGGGCTGTGACCCGGACGGAGCCCCCGCCCCGTGAGGTCGTCACGACTGAGCGGGTGGAGGTGCGTGAGAAGCCCGCAAGCGAGGAGATGCCGATAAAAGCGGGAGAAGTGGAGAGCAAGGCCACGGAGACGCGGCCGGTGACGGAGGCGCACGCTCCGACGCTTGAGTCCATGATGAGGGCCGAAAAGGAGGGAGTGGAGGCCGAACGCCCTGTTGCAGCCCCGGGACCGTCCCCCGCCCGCCTCTCCGTCGTCGACCTGCAGGACTCCCTCAGGGGACTGGAATACCCGGCGGGGAAAGGGGACCTGATCAACCACGCGCGGGAGCATAACGCCTCCGCGGACGTGATCGCGGCGCTCGAACAGTTCAGCGACCGGACCTACCAGTCTGCCGCCGACGTGGCTGAGGAGTTTGGCAAAGTCAAATAACCCCATTTTTGCCGGTGGTTCGATCCTACCCGACCCCTCAGGGGAAGAGCCTGGTCTGAACGGTATCCCGCCCGCCGAACGTGACATATCTCCCGGTGGCTTTTCCCCTGACCCCGGCCCGCTTGAGATCATTGGGCCCGGTAAACGGCCGCTCTCTGCGCATCGCGAGGATCCGGTCCGCGCCCTTCGGCCCGATGCCGGGGACCCGGAGGAGGTCGCGGCGCGGTGCGAGATTGACGTTCACCGGCCCTGAGGAGGCTGCAAGGACTTCTTTTGGGTCCCGGTTCCCGAAGAACCCCTCGTCATCGAGAGCCGCCCGGAGTTCATCGGCGCTGACCCCATAGTCCCTGAGCAGGTGGTCGGCCTGGTACCACCGCCGTGCCCGCCAGCCCGGGGTGTCGGGGTGCGACGCCAGGGGGGTGCCGGGCAGGGCACGGAACGCCGAGAAGTAGATCCGGGCTGGGCGGGTCCGCCGGTACTGGTCGGCGACGCAGGCGAGGATCTCTCTGTCCGTCTCATCCGCCGCCCCAACCACGACCTGGGTTGTGTGGCTGCCGGGCTTCTCCTCCGCAACCCAGGCCTGGCGCTTCAGGATGTCCTGCCGGTAGTCCTTCACCCCGGCGATACCCCCGAGGCGGTCGGGAGACGTCGTCTCCAGGTTGATGCTGATCCGGTCCGCAACCCGGGCGGCGTCATGGATATCAGCCCGGGCTGCGCCCGGGAGGACCTTCAGGTGGAGATAGCCGTCGTAGCCCCACCGCCGCAGGATCTCCCCGGTCTCCACGATATCGTGCATAACCTCATCGACGTCCTGCGGTATCCCGGAGCTCAGGAAGAGTCCGCCGACGAGCCCCTCCTGCCAGAGGCCGAGGAAGGTCGCGGCGAGTTCTTCGGGAGAGAAACTCAGCCGCTCCCGTTGCAGGCGGATGGCGCAGTAGGCGCAGTCGTAGGAACAGGTCCCGTGGAGGAGCACTTTTAGCATCCGCCCGCACCCGCCGGCCCGGCGGTTGTAGGTGATGCAGGGCGCGGCCGAGAGGAACCTGATGCACTCCCCCGGGCTGCAGATGTCAAACCTCCCGGCGGCGGTGAGGTGGGTGAGTTTCCGCTCCTGCATCGACATGCAGGAAGCATCGGCTCATGGGATGAAGAGCCTGCCGCGTGCGGGGTGAAAGTATGTTTCTCTATATGGTGCCCTGAGGCGCAATATCCGGGCCAATTATATATTGTGGGCAATATATATGATCCCGGGAACAGCATGTTCGGTTCTCTACAAGACCAGAAAAATCATATACCACGTACCGGTGCCCAGGCCGCCTCAATGCGGCGTGCGGCAAAGAAAACTCTTCCTCCTCCCGGACGGTTGCCCGGCCGGGGATCACGTCGCCCGCGCAAAGGCGCCCATGCCGATACCGTTGCGAAGCTCGGGCGAAGCCTGATCCACCATGGCCCCTATAACGACCGTGTCTTCCTCTATCAATTGGACCAGGCAGACCTTCCCGGGATCACCGACCGGCTTCTCGCGCTCGCAAAAGACCGCGGCTACTCCCGGATATTCGCGAGGGTCCCGGCCCCGGCCCGCGATCACTTCGTAGCGTGCGGTTACACGCCTGGAGCGCGCCTCCCCGGGTTATTCCGCGGGAAGGTGGACGGCTACTACATGGCAAAATACCTCGACGCCCCTGCGGGTGATGCGGACGAGATCGATGACGTCCTCTCGGTTGCGCAAGAGAAAGCCCGCCAGGGTGCGGCAAGCCCGGTGATCGAGCCCGGTTTCACCGCTGTCCCTGCCACATCCGAGGATGCTCAGGCGCTTGCATCGATCTACCAGGAAGTTTTTGAGACCTACCCGGTCCCCATCCACGACCCGGACTACCTTGCAGAGAAGATGCAGGGCAGCCTGCGGTGTTTCTGCATCCGTGAACCGGGCGGCCGTATCGCCTCGGTTGCCTCGGCGGAAGTGGATGCCGGCGGCAAATTCGCGGAGATGACCGGTTTTGCGACATTGCCTGATTTCCGGGGGCACGGGTTTGCGGGGTATCTCCTGCGGCGGATGGAGGGGGAGATGCGCTCGCTTGGCGTACGGACAGCGTTTGCCATCGCCCGGGCCCGTTCATATCCGGCCAACATCACCTTCGCCCGGGCCGGCTACACCTACGCAGGAACGCTTGCCGACAGCGTCAACATCTGCGGATCTCTTGAGGACATGAACGTCTGGTACAGGCCGCTTGCCGGTTGTGGAGCAGCCTCCTCACAGGGCTGATACGGGGCAGGCGGAGTCCGTAAAATAATGTTTTGGGAAAATTATACCCTGTTTTGATGCATATCCTTCTCCAGGGATTTTTGCGGGGCAGAGGTGGCACCGGGGCCAGGACCCGGCAGCCTCCCCCCCGGGGAAAAGGATATGGTGTGTGCCGGACTCTGTCAACCAAAGGGGAAGAAGATGGTGAATCGGCCTGATTATGATGTTGTTGTCGTCGGGGGCGGGCCTGCCGGGAGCACCGCCGCCTACCTGCTCGGGGAATTCGGGCACCGGGTGGCCCTCCTCGAGAAGCAGACGTACCCCCGGGATAAGGCCTGCGGGGGCTGCCTCAGCCAGAAATCGGTCAGGTTCCTCGACCGGGTCTTCTCTGCGCCGGTCCCGGCCCTCAGGCAGGAGGGGTTGATCGACTTCACCGGGACGGCATACGCGCTCTACATCGGGAGCAACCATGCCCTCGCCGGAGACCTCGCGGAGCCGTTCTACTTCACCCGGCGGGATCGCTACGACGCGTATCTTGCCCGGAGGGCAGCGGAGGCCGGGGCCGAGGTTCACGAAGGCGTGGAGGTGACCGCTGTCGACCACGCCGGCCGCACCGTCACAACGTCGGAGGGGGACTGCTACTCCGCCCCGGTCTTCATCGGGGCAGACGGGATCCATAGCCGGGTCAGGCGCTCCTTCCCGGAGAGCGTCGTCGACCGTGAGCGGTGGCAGAAAAACCTTGGGCTGGCACTGGAACTGGTGATCCCCCGTGAGGAGCTGCGGGCGCCGACCTGCGGGGGCGGGCCGATCCGCATGGAGGGCGACCTTGCGACACCGCATCTCTTCTTTGCCGCCTGCAGGTGGGGCTACGGGTGGGTCTTCCCGAACAGGGACGCGATCGTCGTCGGTATCGGGGGACTGTACAGAAAGAACGGAAAGAGCCTCCGCGACCGCTTTGGGGAGTTCCTGGATTCCATCGGCCTCTCCGCGTTTGCGGACCAAAGACCGATGGGCTTCCCGTTGCCGTTTGGCAACTACATCCCCTCCCCGGTTCATGAAGGGGCGCTTCTCGTCGGCGACGCCGGTGGGTTTGCAAGCCCGATCCTCGGCGAAGGTATCTTCTATGCCCACCGGACCGCGGAACTCGCCGCCCACGCCATCCACCGCCATCTCACTACCGAGGCGCCGCTCGCTGAGACCTACACCGCCCTCCTCCGGCGCCGCCTCATCCCTGAACTGCGGGCGGAGACGGCACTGCGGGACTTCCTCTACGGTTGCCTTGATGCCAGGATGCGCATACCCCTCGAGGTCTTCATGAAGACGACGAGCGCCCGGGTCATCGATGCGGTGCAGGGGTTCCGGTCATTTTTGGGGTTCCAACAGGACGACGAACTCCATACTGCAGTCTGGTGAGGGGGGCGTCTCCCTTCAGGTGCAACACTGGCCGGGCTCATCCCGGAAAAGTGCTTGTGACCTATCTGAATGGGTCCCCGCCCTGTAGGGCGGCAGGCTGGAGAATAGAGGTGGTCTCCGGGGTATCCGGCAGCGCGCCGGCCCTGGTGCTAGGGGGCGCTGCCTGCCGGATACCTGATCCGGGGCATGTGTTGATGTTCCCTGTTATCCGGAGGTCTGTTTCATCAGGGGGTATCTGTTGCAGTATCCGTGACCTGTTGATCCCGGTGGTCTGTCTACCGATTCGTGGGTGCTGATCTCGTCCGTCTTCCCGCAATGGTTTCTTTGGAGGTGGGCACTGCAGAGCTCGTTTCCGGCCTGAACGTGGAGAGCCGGCCAATGGAAGGATACCCTGGATGCGAATCAGCAGCTCTGCAGGTGCGGGGGACCTTTGCGAGGAGATACATCTCTCTCGCCATGATACCAGTCTTCCTTCACCAGCATAAATATGTTGCAACTCAATTGAGGTGCAGTAACTTCCGGCGTGATCAGGGTACATGAATGCAGGGTCTCCCGCGTGCTTTTGCGTGAGGTTGTAGTGCCCCGTCTTCACATGTGGCAATTGGGGGTGATGCCCACCACGGTCCACTGTCCGGGGAGCAGGCTGTTTTCATGCGTGCAGCCCGGAGAGCGTAGCCTGGTGGTTGTTTCATGGGCAACATCGCCTCACGCGAGCGGTTGGTGATCCGCACCAGAACCCACAAAATAAGGTGAAATAGTCCACTAGAACCCCAAAGGTTGGTCTACAGCCACCCTTTGCGGTTGATGGCCACCGCGAGGAGTGAGGAGACGATCAGGGAGAGGATGATGATAATAAGGAACCCGTAGGGTTCGTCCTGCAGGGGGACCGGGACGTTCATGCCGAGGAAACTTGCGATCATCGTCGGGATGGCAAGGATGATGGTTATCGAGGTGAGGAGTTTTAGGACGTTGTTGAAGTTGTTCGATATGATCGAGGCGAAGGCATCCATCGTCTCCGAGAGGATCGTTGAGTAGGTGTTTGCCATCTCGATCGCCTGCTTGTTCTCGATGATGACGTCCTCGAGAAGAGCGGTATCCTCCTCGTACATCCGGAGCGGCTGGAACGTCAGGGTCTTGTCGAGGACGATCTGGTTGCTCCTAAGCGACGTCGAGAAGTAGACCAGGCTCTTTTTGAGGTTCATCAGCTGGATCAGTTCCCGGTTCCGCATCGACTGGTTCAGTTCGGTGCCGAGCCGGTCCGAGATCCGCTCGATCTGGCGCAGGTACTGGAGGAAGTAGGATGCGTTCCGGAAGAGGATCTGCAGCACGAACCGGGTCTTCTTGAACGTGTAGAACAATTTCACCCGCCCGTTCATGAAGTCCTCGATGATCGCGTTTTCGCGGAGACAGACGGTGACGATGGTATCGGAGGTGACGATGATCCCGAGCGGCATCGTCGTGTAGAGGATCGTCTGCTCGGGGTAGGGCACCGGGATATCGATGACGATCAGGGTGACGCCGCCCTCGCTCTCGGTTCGCGGGCGCTCCTCCTCGTCGAGCGCCGCCCTGAGGTAATCCCCGGGAACGGAGAGCCGGTTTGAGGCCTCCCTGATCTCGTCTGCAGTGGGGTTGATCAGAGAGACCCACGAACCCGGCTCAAACTCTCCCGTCTCCTCCGTCCGCGGCGCCGGGATCGTTTCAACCGTGTGGTAAATGCGCAACATCCTGGTCTTCCTCCTCACCTGCGGGGCATAAACCCGTAATAAGGATCTACCGGTTCTGCGAGATGAATCCTCTGATCGGGCCCGCTCGCCGTCGTCCCGCTGCGGCCGGCCCGGCGGTCTCAAAAAGAGAAGGAGTTCTTCACCGCCGCTTCAGCCAGAACCCGGCGCTTATCGCGCCGATGACAAGAAGAACCAGTATGATGGGGATGAGGGGCGTGCTG
>Ga0209312_1001582_pt1 | contig 16409 bp, 12 predicted proteins | sample BioC13SIPDNA_4_FD_185744 | JGI IMG/M metagenome (GOLD analysis project Ga0209312, IMG submission 185744) | Anaerobic biogas reactor microbial communites from Washington, USA - Biogas_R1_B C13 SIP DNA (SPAdes) (version 2) | ecosystem: Engineered > Bioreactor > Anaerobic > Unclassified | place... | reverse complement strand
GTCGCTCCAGATCGCCGTACCTCATCCCCGCCGCTCCTCTTCCAGAGCCGAGAGCCGCCGCTCGATGTCTTCGAGTTTCTCCAACTCCCAGCCCTTGAGCCACGTTATAAGAAGTTGATTCACCTTTCCAGCGTTCGTGATCTGTGACCCTTCGACGAAGATATCGGAGATCACCCTTCGGGCTATCCGTCTCACATCCGAGGGCTTATTGATGCTCACGCCCCTGGTCTTTTTCTTTTTATTCTCTGTCACTTATATAGCCCCCGATATCGTTTTCACACCTAACCCCCAGGAGGGTCTCCTCGTCGTCGTAGAGCCTGGCTATCGTCGCCCGGAGCTCCTCCAGCTCTTCGATGATATCCCCCGTCCAGGTCCACAACCGCTCCAGCTCCTCAACCGTCGTCTTTTTCGTCACCTCGTCACCTCCGGAGATGATATCCCGTGTTTCTCTCGCCGGCCGCGTCGGAGGAGAGATCCCCTCGCCCGTCCCGCCGGCCCATCGGCTTATGGTAGCAATCCCAGCAGCAAAGCCCGACGAAAGCCACCTCCAGCCCACCGCCATTCAGAGGGCGACCGCATCGAGCACATCTTCGGCCCCGGCCTGGCGTTGCTAATGCCGGGCAATCTTGCTCTTCTTCAACATTGCGACGGTGGCCTGTCTTGGCTTCGAAAGAGAAAAGATCGCACTGAATCACGCCACCACCCCCTCGGAGAGAGCCCCATCTTTCCCGGTACCCCACCCCAGAAATTCCAGGGTCTTCAAGACGCGCCAGACCACCTTCGGCTCGACGTACTCACCAAGTAGCTTCTCAAGGTAGTCTTCAACGTTCCCGAAGGTGACGCGACGACCCTGGATATTCAGCCCTTCGGCGATCTCCAACGCCCTGGCGATCTCCTCCTCGGAAGGATGGGCCTTCGGCTCTGGCGTTTTCACATGGTTCAGATAGCCAGCCTCGCGCTGATCGGCCTTCTTCAGCTCTTCGGCTATGGTCTGACGTTCGTCATCGGAGATCTCAGGTTCATCAGCGGGGTCATCAGGGGGTATACCACGGCACTCTTCCTCCGTACCACGGCTGGTACCACAGCTCCCTAGGTGGCTAATCGATATGCTCTGCTGGTGTACCACGGGTACCACGGGTACCACGGCATTTTCGACATAATTCTCCCAGGAGATTTCTCTGGGGGATTTGCAGAACTTTATGAAGTCATACATCCCACAGATCTCCTCTATTATCTCTTCTAGTTGTATAGCCGTGGTATCTGTGGTATCCGTGGTACACCATTCACTGATATTGATTATACTGTCTAAATGCTGTGGTATAGCCGTGGTATCCGTGGTACTGGGAGAGAATCGGAGTATGTGATCTGCATAGGCCTCTTCGGCAGTCCGGATGATCCTGAGCCCCTCGTAGTATCGGAAAGACCGCTTCTCCTTCTTCCCCGTCTTCTCGTTGGGCACCTTCTCCGAGGACGATGAGGAGGATACGTTAAACGTCTCCGAGATGTACGTTCCTAGCTGTGGGGGTGCTGCTGGGGCGGGGATATTGAATCGACGACAGTACTCCATGTACTCCTTATGGGCATCGTCTAGCCGCAACCTGTCGAAGCCTGCCTCTCGTCGCTGGTCGATGTGATAATCCACTTTGCCTATGCACTCGGAGACGAAATGGCTGAGAGAGAACCGTTGGCGGTTGAACTCGGCCTCGACCTGCTCCGACGACTTGTACTGGTAGATCCGGCGGGTCTTGATTATTGACGGAGCCCGAGCCATGATGATATGAGCCAGCCCGTTCAGGGCTTCTGGGGAGGTGATCTTCTCCTTCATCAAGGGATCTTTAGGCCTCTCGTCCGGGCCGTCGCCGAACTGGAACGGAAAGTCTAGCTTAATCGTCCTCCTCCGCCTTCCAAAAGAGTCGTCGCCGTAGTCGAAGGCCTTGTTCGCGTCCAGGAGGGTTAGGAGGTGAGGCCTCCCCTTCTTCCTCCCCCCAAACTTGACGTCGGAGTCGAGGAACTCCCCCGTTGCGAGCTTCTTCATTGCATTAGTAGCGCCTTTTACCCCCTCGATCTCGCTTATGATCAGGAGGTCGACGTCCAGGAGGGCCCCCGGCCCGAACCTGGACGCTTTCAGCTCGTCCAAGGTCATCCCAGAGGTCCGCTCGGCACCTACTAGCGCCGCCAGCATGTCCTCGAAGTTGCCTTTCCCGTTGGCCCCGCCTCCGAAGAGGAGGACCCATACATCAAAAGGTACCCTCAGCACCACCGATGTCGCGATGTCGATCGCCTGGAGGACGTCCCGAGGACCTGGGAGCGTAGAACAGAGCTGCCACAGGACCAGCCTCCAGTTACCCCCCTCCCGGTCGTAGCTGGCGTTGTACTTGAAGGTGAAATGGTCCTCCGGGCCGTAAAGCCTGATCTTCCCGGTTCTCAGATCGACTACGCCGTTTTGGAGTGGCATCAGGAATGGATTGGGAACCAGGGCGACGGGTCGCCTCTTCAGCTCCGCCAGGACGCCGTTGGTGACCTCGTTGATTTGGCGGGTCTGGGCGTAGTCTCCGCAGGTTCTCCTGAGGATAACTGCGATCAGGGAGTCGGCGTCGGGCCTGTAGATCTCGCCGTCGAATCGGTAGATGTCTCTATCCTGGCGGGTGAATCCCGTCACACAGAGGTCCATCCTCTCCAGGATCGAATTGATCGCCCTCGTTGGACTGAAGCGGTACTCCTCCTTGACGTAGTACCCGAAGTCTTCCTTCGTGAACGTCGGCCCAGCCGCCGCCCCGATCCCCCTGCATCTCTCAGCAGCTTCCTCGGCTTCGCGCTGCCTGATCTTCTTGAGGGTAACTTTTTGGTAGTGTTCCCCTGCCTCGGTCCATTTCCCTATCTTCGAGACTTGGGTCATTATCCAGCCGATCTGGGGGTCGGTGAATCCGGCGCGGGCGAGCTTCCCCACAAGCCCAAACTCGGCGTCGGATCGATTTTCCGAAAACTTTTCTTTCGCTTCGTCGGTCCAGTCGATAAGGCTCCGGAGGATCGGATCAGCCTCTAGAAGCGTGTCGAGCTTCTCCCTCACAAAGTCGGAGTCAATCTCCTCGTGAGGATTCTCCTCTCTATCCTCGTCTGTAGGGGGATGGTTGTACTTCTCCGCCCAGGTCTTCAGAGCGTCGGGGTCTGGTGTCAGCCCTTCGATGAACCTCAGAAGAGCTACATCCTCATCTCTTGTGGGGATGTCGCCGATAGCTTGACGGAGGTGGTTCCTTCGCCCTTCTGCCTCGTCTTCAAGTTTCGAGTTCCAGGTCTGGAGAATCCCACACACCCGAGGAGGATCGAAGGTCGTGGTGTCGACGTCGACCTCGGCCTCTCTCTTCACTGTCTTTAAGAACATCGCCACCTTCGCTATGAACTCCGGTGTCGGTGGGGTTGAAGGGATAGGCAGCAGCAGCCCCGCTCCGTTTCCGGACTTGAAGGCGAGCCCCCGCCCAAAGCCCTGACCATCCAGCCAAGCCTGGACTCTGGGGAGCTGCGCCAACGCAAAGCTCCGCTCTGTATCGGTTGCGGCGAAGTCCTTCCTATCATCCGGTTTTTTGGAGTCAATGTCGATGAAAATGTTGATGTAGGCCCCGATGTCGAGGTGGGTGTGGAACTTCGCGGGGTTTCTTTTCAGCCTCTGGACGTTGATCCACAGCTGCCGCTTCCCGTTCCTCATCTCGATGTAGTCGACGGCTTTGTTGGCGTTGATGAGGTCGAAATGCTCCTCTTGCGCGCCCTTCTCGCCCGTCTTCACGCTCTTGATGCAGAACCTCTCGTGGCCGAGGAACTTGATGAATCGCGTCAGGTGCTCGGGGGTGATGTCGGAGAAGGTCATCTCGTCGGCCCTCTGGCATCACCCACCAATCAGTCGGAATCGGTATGACCTGGCCGGATCATCGGTGCGAATACATCCAATATTTTTGCCGATTTTTGGGCGAAGTTCGGCCTCCAGCTCCAGGGGCAAATAGACCGTCACCGGCCCGATCTCGGCGCGAAGGCCACCTCCGTCGGAAGCCAGACTGTAAAATTTTCCTATCGCCTCCTCCCATAGGGCGAGAATTCGGGGATACTCGGTCACTTCGCACCCCCCGTCAAGCCCAACGCTTCGGCGCCTGCCTCAAGCAGAGATCTCCCTGCCTCTCCGAGCGAAATACGTTGCTTGGAGGCATAATTTTCGACAACTTCACGTAGAGAAGGCGGCATGTGGACGCAGATTGCCGCCGTATGCACAGGGGGATTTCGCGTTCGGTACATGAGTGATTCTCCGAATACGAAGGGAACTTTAATCCTTATGTAACTATTCATTTAGATATATAGTAAAATTTTCGATATATATCTGGAGTTTGAATATATAGCCAAAATTTAGCTATATTTCGATCTTTAATTAGTAATCTATTTAAACCATGAATTGCTAGCATGATTTATGCTTCTTAAGGTAGATCACAGACAAAAGCTTGAACGCCAAAAGCTTGAACGCCAAACACAAGACGACGAGGAGAAGAAAGAATTTCAATGGGGCAGCCCCCAAGAGAGGGCTGATTTCAATAGAAAGATGCGCCGAAAATTGGAGGAAGGAATAAATAATCTATCTAATTTGGTTTTGATTTTGGAAAGTCTGCCTCCGACCGTATTGGAACACGCAAAATTGTTAGAGAATTTACCGAAAGTAATCAAGTTTGTAGAGGTTTTTCTCGAAAAAGCGGACCCGCTCCCTGTTGCCGAACATGAATCTGGTGAATTCAGGACATTTCGGAACTATGCAACCTGTATGGAAGATAACCCGGATGTGGACGCTTTTAAACGTCATCTTAAAACTATAAATGATAAAAGATATTTAATCGATTCGGACACGGTGACGGCTTCCAATGTTGAAATCAGACATTGTGATATCCTCAAAGAGCACATTGAGTACCTTCAGAGATATGTCGATCCAAGCATCGTGTTGAGTAGTGAACATTTTAGGAAAAGGCATCCGCGAGAGCTAATCAACGAGGCGAAATATAAACGGGATATGATGGGACATTGTGGAGCCGATTTAGAGGTAATTGAGGAGAATATTCCAACCAACCCACCTTGCAAGCCACGGGTTATAATAGATGGGAAGCTCTGCGAAATTTCAATATCCTAAGAGGAGACCCTGGAGCCGTCGGAGGAGTGACGCCCTCCTTCATCCCATAAAGATGGAGGGCTTCCCGAGATTCAAATCCATTTTTATTAATGTTAATTTATAGTCTCGTGTGTTATGATTTTGGCCCAAAGGGGGTCCCCCAGATTCATCGCCCCGAACCGGAGGAGGTGGAGAGGTCGAAATCGCATCCTCAAAAAGTTCTGTGATATTCTCTCAAGACATCGAGACGATATCACAGAACCAACGGGGGGGGGGGAGGACACCCCCGGCGAGAAGATCCTCCCGCCGCCAGGACCGGACCCGCCAGCGCCTCGCCTGTGGAGGATCGCCGGCCAGGGCGTAGCGTACCTCCCAGAAGAGAACCCCCAGGATTCAATTAGAGCTTTTAAAATCGAGGTCGAATAAAAATAGCATACGGGGGGGAGGTGGAGTGGAGGAGATCCCCGCCGAGAAGATCCCCCTGCGAGACAAAGACGGCCCCACATCCACCACGCCCTTAAACCCAACAAAATCATCCTCTATAAATCTCGCTGGCGCTTAACTGCCTACTTTCTGATAGCTGCTTTACGGCTTTGAATACAAGCTCGGCACGTCTACGGACGAAAGCATCAAAATCGGTAACGAGTTTTGCATTCTTTTCCGAATCCGATAGACCTTCGTAGCCACCGTTTTTTAGCTCTTCAATTGGTATCAAATGCGACTGTAGCCTCTCGGAAACGATGGTGTCCGAGGTCCATTTGTACCGATCCATTAGGTACTGCATTGGGTCCTCCCGACCGATGGCTATGTTTGTCGTATCGGCAATGAGTGCGCAGTTCAGAGCGAGATAGCTATTGATCCCTGCTTCCTTCATTAGGGCATCGGGATATAGGTGGTGATAGTGCCGCCGTTCGATATTCCCGGCGTTGAGGTGCTCACCGGTTGCGAAATCGAGGGCGCCAAGGCGGCAAGCCACCGCAAGCACACCACGGCCACGAATAGTACCTCCTTTCGGCCATTCGGCTGTCATTAGCTCTTCGACTTCAGCAAGATTATGCTCCGAAAAGATGGGGACATCCTCAATGCCATACTTTGACCCATCTTGCTTGGATTCACCAGTGATTATACGCTTCAGCACATTGAAATCAGCAAATGCGCGGGAGGCGGCTGCATTTTCGTAGCGATCGGTGAAAAAGGAGTACCATAGATACTTTCTTAGAAGGATTTCGTCCTGCCCCAATTTATCACCAGATTCGGGAATATATGCATACAGGGCTGCAATCACAGCCAGCACTGCATTGGTAGGAAGACGCTGCTTATCGTAAATGCCCTCACTCTTGAGGAAGTTGGCCATCCGATGCAGACCTTCAGCCATCGTGTCCCAGTTTTCAACGATGCGCCTCTCATCCATATCCATTGCTCCGCGCTGGTTCGGCAGATTACCCTGAAGAAGTGCGGATGTGGTGAGGATCTGATCTGAGAGCGGAGAATATCGGAGAATGTCTGGATATTTCCGGTTAAGATCGTCTTCGAGATCATGAATGGATTGCTCCATCAGGCTCTCCACTTCTGCAACAATGATATCATAGATCGTAAGCGGCTTGCTGTTGGTGTTCATGTTGATGAAAACGTTTAGAGCAACGGTCTTGTCGGTATGGGACGGAAGTGAGAGATATGGGAGATTATAATTTGCTACCGTCGAACGCAGGTCTTTGATCCGGTCGCTTACCTGTTTTTTATAATCATAGAACTGACGCAGCTCATCTTTACCGTCGTCTGGCTCCATAGGCTTTGTTGCTGCGTCGATCCAGTCATCGATTTCTCTCTGAATGTCTTCCGGTCTTAGAAGATCGGTTGGGATCATGCCTCGCTCAAGGCATTGAGATGGACTGTCACACCAGAGTGGATAACGATCTCCACTTTTATTGTAGTAGCGGCTTCGACAAAACACGGTAAGGTCTTCTCGATCTGCATCCCAGTCGTAGCGGTCGAACTCCTTGAGATAAATGAAATAGGTCTCGTTTTCGTAGTTGTTGTGGAAGGTTCGCCACAACGCAGTCAGACGTTGCTGGCCGTCAAGTAGATGCTCGAAAACGCCGCCATCCTTTTCTGGAGCGGTACTTAGAAAGCGTGAGATGAACTTTTCGTGGGAGCCTACTTCTAAAATCAAAGTTATGCCTAATGGCAGGTTATGGATTACCGTCTCAATCAAGCTGCATATGCGTTGTCGATCCCAAGCTTCAAATCGCTGAAAACGTGGGAGCTTAATCTCACTGTACTTTATCTTGCCGTACCATTCCTCAAGTTTCCGGTTCCTAGCTTCCATATATCCTCCATAATTTATATTTAGATTTTTACGAGACCTCTTTCTCCGCCAGATCCTCGTATATGCTGCTGAACTGCTCCAGGGCCGACTGGAGGTTCTCGACGATCTCCTGGGCCAGGATCTCGGGCTCGGGGAGGTTCTCGGAGTCTTCGAGGCTCTCGTCCTTCAGCCAGAAGATGTCCAGGTTGACCTTGTCCCTCTGAATCAGTTCATCGTAGGTGAAAGACCTGAACCTCTCCGTCTCCTTCCTCTCGAATCTGTTGTCAGGATTGTAGCACTTGATGAAGTCCTGGAGGTCCTCGTAACTGAGAGGGTTCGTCTTGAGGGTGAAGTGCTGGTTGGTCCTGAGATCGTAGATCCATAGCCGCTCGGTCCAAGGTGTCTTACTAGCTCCCTTCCGGTCGAAGAAGAGGACGTTGGCCTTGACCCCCTGGGCGTAAAAGACCCCCGTGGGAAGCCTCAGGAGGGTGTGGACATCGCACTCGTGAAGGAGACTCCTTCTCACCGTCTCGCCAGCCCCACCCTCGAAGAGGACGTTGTCCGGGACGACTATCGCCGCCTTCCCATTGATCTTGAGGAGGCTCTTAACGTGCTGGAGGAAGTTGAGCTGCTTGTTCGAGGTCGTCGCCCAGAAGTCGGGCCGGTTGTAGCTCAGGGTCTGGCGTTCGACCCTATCGGAGCCGTTGAAGATGGTTATCGAGCTTTTCTTGCCGAAGGGCGGATTGGTGAGGACCATGTCGGCGTGGTCGCTCGGCTCAGTTCGGAGGCTGTCGTCCACCGTTATGAGGCTCTCCTCGCCGCCGATGCCGTGGAGGTAGAGGTTCATGACGCAGAGCCGCGCCGCGTCCTCGACGATCTCCCAGCCCCGGAAGGTGTTGTATCGGAGGGCGTGCTTCTGGTCTTTGTCGAGCTTAAAATGGGTGGTGAGGTAGCCGTGAGATGCGAGGAAGAAGCCGCCGGTCCCGCTGGCCGGGTCCCAGATCGACATGCCGGGCTCGGGCCTCATCACCTCCACCATCACCCTGGTGAGGACTCGGGGCGTGAAGTACTGACCTGCTCCGCCCTTGACGTCTTCGGCGTTCTTCTGGAGGAGGCCCTCGTAGATCTCGCCCTTGACGTCCACGTCCATCCCCATCCAGGTCTCGCCGTCGATCAGGGCTATGAGCCGTTCGAGCTTGGAGGGGTCCTGTATACGGTTCTGGGCCTTCCTGAAGATGACGCCCAGGGTCCCGGTCTCTTTGCCCAGCTCCTGGAGGATCTTGAGGTACTGCTGCTCCAGCCCAGGGCCGCTTTTAGATTTGAGGCTCGACCAGTCCAGGTCTTCGGGTATGAGGGCGGGTCTGGTGGGGTGGAGCTTCTTCTGCTCGTCGGCCATCTTCAGGAAGAGGAGGTAAGTGAGCTGCTCTACGTAGTCGCCGTAGCTGACGCCGTCGTCTCTGAGGACGTGGCAGTAGTTCCAGACTCGCTGGACGATTGAGGAGGATTCGTTGGTCATCTTCAGATCAGCTCCAACTGGACGGCCGCAGGTTTACGAGGTCTTCCTCGACCTCTCCTGGCCTGTCCCCGGTTGTTTATAGGGCGGGTCTGGGATCGCTCCATCCTTATCCTCTCCAGGAGGACCGAGGCTGGCTCATCGTTCGGGTTCTGGGGCACAAGCTCGCCCCGGAATGCTTTCTTAAGGATCGACTGGCGGAGGCGGACGGCGCGTTTCAGGTTGGCCTCCAGGGTGGCCTCGGTCTGATCGGCGACCGAGAGGCGGCGCTCGATCTCGGAGACGATCTCGTGCTGTTCTGGAAGTGGAGGAAGTGGGAAAACGAATTCAGCCAACTGAGTAGTAAACATATGCTGAATTAAACTCCCCGTATTTAGTCCATTCACAAATTGGCGGAATAGTCGAGATTTAAACATGTACAAAAGGTATTCAGTCACTACCTCTATTGGTGTGAGCCTTGCTATCCGCTGATTAAGAAGACAAATATCAGACGGGCTGGTCACGCAAACTCTACCAAGAAATTCATCTTGGAGGGATTGAGCGGTTAGGTTCATGACCAACTCCCCAGAGCGAATTATATAATCCGGATAGTCTTCAGCCCATCGTTCTGGCATATAGCGAGTATTCTTTTCAGTCCAAACAACTTTTCCACTTGCATGAAGATTGCCTGGACGGAGAAGTTTAAACCCATTCGGTTGATATTCCTTGCTCGTAAATGCTCGGCCATTCTGAGAATAACCGACTTGATCCCATCTAACCCACACCCACCCCACCGGCAGCTCAGGCAGACCCGAAGTGTCCAGCTGCGGCAGCTTCTTTTGTCTTCCCTTCCCGCTCTTTTCGCGCTCTCTTTCAATCCGCTCCAACAGGATCGAGGCCGGTTCCACGTCCGGATGGCCCCGCCGCCACTCCTCCGTGAGCTTCCCCTCGACCGCTGCTTTGAGCACCGACTGGCGATACCGCTTGAGCTGGGCTCGGGACTTCTCCAGGGCCGAGACCCCGGCGTCGAGCTGGGTGAATAGCTCCTCGATCTTGGCCACGATCCGGCATTGTTCGGGGAGAGGAGGAAGCAAAATAGGTAATGAATAAGCATCATTTCTGTTTAATCCAGGAATTGCTGTCGATTTATCTAGAAATTCGAGGTTTAAGCTTGATATTAAATAGAATAAATAATATAGATCCACGCCAGCAGAAGGCTCAATATAATAAGTAGTATCAATTGGCCAACATGGTACTTTGGACAGATAGACTGATCCCACCGAACCCTTTCGTCCTACAATTATACTCGGCCCTCTTGTAAAGCAGTCAGTATGATAACCAACAATGCCACTTGAACCATATACAGGAACATTACCCTCGGATTGCCTCTTATCTTTGGTTAATCCCTTGCCGTATTCTAATGATATTATATCCCCTAGAGTTGTGCACGTCCATCCTTCTGGGAGCTCGTATGGTCCCTCTACTTCACTCATACCGCAAGCGCTCCATTCAATTCGTCCATGATCACGTCCAGCTCATCACCGAAGACCTGCCGCGCCCGGAGCAGTCCACCACGCTCCTGGAACGGTGTATAATCGAAGTCATTTTCATCGATCCCCAAGCTGGTCGAGATGTGACTCTTGATCATCTCCAGCCACTCCCTCTGCTCTGGAGAGAAATCCCGGCCCTGGAGGTCGAGCCACCTCTGGAACCTCTCATTAACCGTCTCGGTGAAGGGTTCGAGGACCTCGCTCTCGCCTGTGGCGAACCTCAGGAGGGATATAATATCGGTGAGGAGCTTCTTCGCCCCGGCCCCCTTCACCTTCGACCTCTCAAGCTGCTCGTAAGCCTGCCATAGTCGAGAGGGCGTGAAGTTCAATGGCGGCTTCTCGATCGCCTCGGCCAGCTCCTTGATCTGCTTCAGGGTGAGATGCCTATCCCCATAAGGTTTGCTGTAGAAGATCTGGAGGGCGGTGATCTCGTCTCTGTTCTCCTCGATGAACTTTTGGAAAGTCTCGACCATAGTATGAGCCTTCTCCTGGGCTTTGGCGTCGTACCCGGAAAAAATGACGTCGTCTATATTCGACTCGTCGATGATCTGCTCGCTCTTGGTCTTGATCTCTTTGATGGTGTTTCTTAGCTTGGGGTCGTCGAAAGGATCGCAGGCCCTCTCCACAAGCTGCCTGGTCGCCTCCTCGATCTGATCCGGGGTCGGGTTATCGGTCCCGAAGATAACCTGAGCCTCGGACCTCTGGGCGTCGGGGTCCACCGCGTCCAGAAGCCGGTTTGCCATCTCCCTCAACGTTAGCCCCTTCGAAACCTCCTCGATCGTAGCCCGGTCCTTCTCGTCCACCTTCCTATCGAGCCGGGCGAGCCTGCCGGCCAGGGTGGATAAGGTGTCATCGTCTCGGATACCTTGGACGACCTCATCCAGCAGCTTATCAAAAGAGGTGCCTTTTTTCCGTTCGAGGGTACATCCATCGCCCTTCTCGCTATCACACACCCCCACCGCATCCACGATCACGAAATGGGTCTTGTAGATCTCGCCGGGGGTGACGGCCCTGAACTCCGTCGGGGATATTGTCCTCGTCCCCCGCCCCTTCATCTGCTCGAAATAGACCCTGGACTTGACATCCCTCATGAAGACGAGACATTCGAGCGGGCGGATATCGGTCCCCGTAGAGATCATGTCCACCGTCACCGCGATCCTCGGATAATAGGAGTTTCGAAACTTCGCGATCAGGTCCTCGGGCTTCTCTCCGGTCGTCCTGTAGGTGACCTTCTTGCAGAACTCATTACCCCGGTCGAACTCCTCGCGGGCGATGTTCACTATATCCTCGGCGTGAGAGTCGTTCTTCGCGAAGATGAGGGTCTTGGGAACCTCTGACCTTCCCGGAAAGATCTCAGTGAATAGCTTCTCCCTGAAGGTCCGGATGATCGTCCTGATCTGGTCGGGCGCCACCACGTCCCGATCGAGCTTTTTGCCGTCGTACTCGAACTCCTCGTCGATCAGCTCCCACCTCTGCTCGCGGGTGAGCTTGTCTCGTTTGCCTACCTGGTGGCCCGCTTCGACCCTACCGCCCTCCTCGGTGATCCTTGTCCTGATCCTGTAGACCTCGTAGCCGACGTTGACCCCGTCCACCACGGCCCTCTCGTGATCGTACTCCGAGACGAGGTTCTTGTGGAAGAACCCCAAGGTCTGTTTTGATGGGGTGGCGGTCATCCCCACGATGTAGGCGTCGAAATACTCCAGAACCTGCCTCCAGAGGTTGTAGATCGACCTGTGACACTCGTCCACCACTACGAAGTCGAAGTACTCTATGGGAACCTTGGGGTTATAGGCCACCTCCACAGGCCTTTCCGGCATGAGCGGCCCGTTAAAACATGATACCTCTTCGAGATCGGAGTCGAACTCGATCTCCCCCCTCAGGATCGAGTAGAGCCTCTGAATGGTGGTGATGCAGACTTTGGAGACGTCGTCCAGGGCATGAGATTTGAGGAGCTGGACGTTGTACAGCTCGGTGAACTTCCGACCGTCGTCGGGGGTAACGTAAGACTGGAACTCCTTGAGAGCCTGCTCGCCCAGCGTCCTCCTGTCCACCAGGAATAGGATACGTTTAGCGTCGCAGAACTTGATCAGCCGATATACGGACGTCACCGCCGCGAAGGTCTTGCCGCTCCCTGTCGCCATCTGGATGAGGGCTCGGGGGCGATCGCCAGCGAAAGATGCCTCAAGACCCTGGATTGCCTCGAACTGGCAATCTCTGAGATTCCCTTGATTTAGTGGCGGCATATTTCGGAGCCTGGACCTGAGGGTATCCTCACGGGAAAGCCATGCGGCCAGAGTCTCAGGCCGGTGGAATGAGAAGATCCTCCTCGATCGGGGGTGGGGGTCTCTAACGTCCCTGAAGTAGGTCTCGGTCCCTGTGGTCTCGTAGGCGAAGGCGGCAGGTCGGCCCTGGAGGAGGCGGGCGGGTATACCGTCGAGATACTTTTGAGACTGGTCCGAGACGCCGCTCAGGGTCGTTCCTTCGGACTTGGCCTCGATGACGCCAACGGCCCGACGGTCGACGAAGAGAAGGTAATCGGCGCTTCCTGTATCGAGAGGGAACTCTCGCACAGCTATGCCCCTGGAGGCTCGGGGATCGAAGTTATCTCGGTCCTGGACGGCCCAGCCCGCGTCTTCGAGGAGACGGTCGATCTTTCGTCTCGCCTTCTCTTCTGGTCTCCCTCCAGGGTCCTCCAAAGCCGTCTCGATCACCCTCATCCTAAAAGTCTGTGGAGATGATCATGACTTATCATATATGCCAATTTCGAAAAACGCCGATTATGAACCCCACCAGCCCCGGCGAGACCCCGACCTCCGCCGCCACCTTCGCGACGATCTTCTCGGAGCCCAGCCCCTCGGCCCCGAGCTCCCCCGCCCTCTGGAGGATCAGGCTGTCGTCGACGATGATGTATTCGGCCCGATCCGTCCTATAACCCTGGATAGAGCCCTCGAAAATCCGAACCCCCAGGACCTCCAGAAGGATCAAGGACCGATCCCAGATCTTCGCAAGCCGTGATGGGGGAACCTGGATACCCTCTAATTTGGGGCATCTTTTTGCCAGCTCCAGGAGAGCGGAGGTAGTGAGGGGGAAAGACACATGGACCACCCGCTCTTTTGGATTAAGCCTGGATATCTCCTCCCTGGAGTTGATGACTCGGATCTTCATGGTGGATTGCACACGCCACAGGGGACGTATCCCGCCGCCCTCGCCTCCTCGGAGCTGGCAAACCAGATCTCATTTTCGGGCAGGATCTTCTCCGCCCATCTGCATGAAGGATAATGGTACTTATCGGACTTCGTAGAGCCCACAAACTGCCCCTCTGTGGCCGTCGTCGCGGTCTCGTTATCCTCCTCTGGTTCGGGCTCTGTCGTCGCGTTCCCCCACCACGCCGCCGGGTCGAATTCGTTATTGGTGAAGTCCTTAACTATGGCATGGCCAGCGTCCACCAGAAGCCGGTTGAAGGGGTGGGTGGTGTTGATCGTCCCGTCCAGGTCCTCCAGGTAGACCACGGCGATGAGACGGCCGTAAGGGTCCCGCCCGTCCCTCGATTTATCATCGATATCCAGCCAGACCTTTTTTCCCAACAGGGTATCGGTGGCGAAGACCTTCGCCGGCGGTCCCTCTGGCGTGCTCATCTCCGGGGAGTCCACATCCGCCAGCCTCACCCGCTCGATTTCGTAGATGATCCGGGGGTCGGTCTTATCGATTCTGAGGTCGAAGGTGTCGCCGTCTACCACGTTGGTAACCATCCCGCTCGCCTCGTCGGGGGCCGCCGACGCCAGGATAGGCAGAAGAGAAGCCAGCACTAGCAAGGCCAAAATCGGTCTTGATCTCGTCTTAATCTCCCTCCTCTAGCGTGAGAGACAATCTCCATAACGAAAAAACGTTTTGGTTCCGGTAATGTGACTATTTGTCATAATAGATATCAGAGTCATATTAGAGGATAGATAATAGCGAAGAGCGAAGCCCTGGAGCCTCCGCCTTCAGTTTTCGGCCATGACGTTGCCGCAGCCCGTCCCATCTTTCGAGAAGTTCCGATGTACTTGTTGACAGGCTATCCTCCATTAGAAGAGTCTATTAGGAAAAATTATTTATAACATCTAAAGCGTATAGGTTGTATAAAAGGCGAATCATTCTTGTACGCAGCGAAAGATATTTAAAGAATACCTCAAATGGAGAGAAGGTTTGTCAAGCTGTAGGAGGGGATTTCCATGGTACATTCTATTCCTGATATACTCACAAACGCGATATGGGGCATACTTGGAGCAGCGGGATTAACTGCTGGGTGGAAAGTGTCGACCGAAGAAGGCTATATCTTGGCCCTAGTAGGAGCGATACTCCTCGTGGTAGTAGCAATTAGGAGCTTGACCTCAGTCTCCTTTATACTCAGTAATAGATAAATCAATATATAGCCGGCGACTATTAATAGAGTGCTTTCATGTCGGATGTCGTGATGCAAGGGTGGGGTTTCAAATTTTTGCTTACCCTGCCTCTTGTTTGGCTTATATTAGTAGCTTTTTTAGACAAATATAAGGATTTAAACGCCCTTTTTTATTCGAAAACATTAAAAAGAATTTATGAACAAGAGACCAGAATTAGAAATGGGTGTAATGTCCAACAAGAGAATTGCCCGATATTTAAAGCGCTTATAGCATATCTTAGAAGTTCGCATACAGCTTATGCTAAAGAGGTAGGAAGAATTCCAACGATCAAAATTCTCAAAGACGATATCAGTGATTCTGAAAATCACTGTGTTATTTGGTCTCTTCTCAGAGGGATGACCATTAATTATCAACAGGCCGCTTTTTTTGAAGTGATAGTTATTCAATTTTTTATTGCGTTCCTAGCACTAGACGCGGGTTTGCCCCTTAAAGCAATTACCCCATACGAATGGAATGTATATATAAAATATATTTATCTTGCAATCACTATTTTTTTCTTTTTGGTGCCATGGCTTGTGCAAACATATATTTTTCAAGAAAACGCGTCATCCTATAGTAAAATTGAATTCCGAATTGCTCTGCTCATATTTACCTGGATTATTTTGATGTTATTGTGAAGTATTCCCAATTTCATGCTGTGGGTTGAAGCCATCTAAGATCTCGATCTACTGTATCTGATGCTTTTTTTAGAGATCAATTTCAATCATATGGATAGTAGATATATCCCACATTCCGCACCTTAACTTCCGAAATCGAGCATTTTGCTAGCTAGCGATTCCACTAATATAATTATAAATTCGGCTATTCATTTACATTAATATTGTATCTGCTATTGCTGACCCCCTAGTGAGCGAGTATCTCATCGAGTCATGTCGAATGAAATAATCAACATATTGTCAACATAAACAAATTTAAATATCATATTAAATTATAATGATTGAATTGGAGATTAAAAATCGATAGCAGCAAAAATACCAATTTCAAAACGCAAGGTGCGGAATGTGGGATATATAATATAAACCGGCTTTTGACGAAGGTAATCTTTGCTGAATTTCACGGAGTTGGCGACATTATACAGCCGCCATGGTGAGATCTATCTCCTATATCCCTAGCTGCGGTATGTGAGCCAAATAGCTTTCACGAAGCTCCTTCTTATCGATATGATCGTAGATATCGATGGCCTCTTTCCGGGCATCTCCCCTCAGCTCCTGGATGAACTCACGGGGCATCCCCGCCCGTCGGAGGTGGGTGGTGAACCAGTGGCGGCAACAGTGTGGTGAGAAATGGTCCTCCATCCTATCTGAGCTGGGATCATGCAGCCCTACTTGTTTGGCCACCTTCTCGACCATCCGGCTTACTCCACTCCGCTGTATCCTCTCGCCACGGTTGTTTATGAAGAGGGCCTTCGAGCCGTCCTTATTTCGCGACTCTCTGACCCGGAGCCACCGCCGCAAAATGAAAGATGTCTCGTCGTCGAAAAATACCGTCC
>Ga0209312_1001549_pt1 | contig 16676 bp, 18 predicted proteins | sample BioC13SIPDNA_4_FD_185744 | JGI IMG/M metagenome (GOLD analysis project Ga0209312, IMG submission 185744) | Anaerobic biogas reactor microbial communites from Washington, USA - Biogas_R1_B C13 SIP DNA (SPAdes) (version 2) | ecosystem: Engineered > Bioreactor > Anaerobic > Unclassified | place... | reverse complement strand
ATCATCAATGTCCAAGTTGGAACCAAACGTCCAGGTTGCTTCATATTCCGGACCTTCACCTGCACTCTTGAAAGGACCTTTGGGAATGTTGGTAACCCTGCCGCAACCGATCGTACAACCAAAGCACCCCTTGTTTCTCACCAGATATTTTTCCGCCTGGTATTCTCCGGATATTTTTTCTGCACTGGGAAACACCGCCGCTTCGCTGAAATTCTTGACCGGTAATCCCCCATGTTCATTCAGGATGTTGACAAGAATGTTGGTGCCATAGGCTGCCAGCCCCTGTCCGCTGACCGGATGCTCTCTGAGCTTGGTGCGTGCGTCAATGGCCGCCTCCATAAAAGCCTTGGGATCCTCCACCACGATTCCCTGGCTACCTTTTACCACAATTGCCTTGAGGTTTTTAGAACCCATCACCGCCCCAACCCCGGAACGTCCGGCAGCACGATGGTATTCATTCATGATACAAGCATATTTAACCAAATTCTCTCCGGCCGGCCCGATGCAGCAGACCTTGGCTTCCTCGTCCATGGCCGCCTTGAGTGCATCGGTCGTGGCAAAAACATCCTGGCCCCAAAGCTCTGCTGCTGATTTCAGTTCAACCTGGTCATTGTAAATTGACAAATAGACCGGGCTGTCCGCTCGTCCCTCAAAAATGATGCCGTCCCAGCCAGCATACTTCAGCTCCGGACCAAACGTGCCCCCGGAATTGGAAGCCGCAATCGTTCCATTCAGCGGTCCTTTGGTCACTACATTGTAACGCCCGCCAGACCCGGCAAACGTACCGGTGAGAGGGCCGGTCATAAAGATGACTTTGTTTTCCGGACTTAAAGGATCCACCTTGGGATCTACTTCTTCTGTAAAATATTTGGTTCCCAAACCGCGGGCGCCAATATATTGCTCTGCATATTCCTGGTTAAGGGGTTCAGCTTTTATGGTTCCGTCGCTGAGATTTACCCGCAGAATTTTACCTTTCCAAGCAAACATGATTATCTCCCCTCCTCCATGACGTCTCTAAATTTTTCGGCTGTAGCCCGACGTTTATTGAAATTGGCGGTTTTCGCCTCACGGTAGGATATCGCGCCGGACGGGCAGTGTTTCACACACTCCGGATCGCCGCCGCAGAGATCACATTTAATAATCAAATCATGATCAGCATCATAGAAAGTCGCGCCAAAGGGACAAGCAATGGTGCACATTTTACAGCGCAGGCAAATGGCATGGTTGACAATCTTTGCACCGGTCACATCATCAACGCTGATGGCTCCAACCGGACACACCTCCATACAGGCTGCCACGCTGCACTGCTGACAGACGGCCGGAAACGAAAAGCCGGTCTTTTCGAAAGCAATAATTGAGATGCGTGAACGCAGGGGATTAAATTCCCCGGCATGGACAAAGGAACAAATCAGTTCACAACTACGACAGCCGGTGCATTTTTCTGGTTCCACAAATAACACTTTGCTCATACATTGCTGATTTCACCCTGCACGGGCAAACCAGTCCTCACTCTCCTTTTGCTTAGATTTCGAGAAAATACCTGTCACTGAACATCCGGACCCTGACCCGCCAGGCAATCAAGGACCCAGATGTCAATCTTAACCGTATCTTCTCTGTTAATTATTAAGAGCAAAATCTATGCCAGTTTTTGCATAACAACAAAAAAGAACGGGAACCCCGTCCCGTCCTGTGTGAATCTATTCATCATGAAACTTGCTTTATGCTCCACTGCTGCTCCATTTTACACATCGATGTGGCGCTTGCGTTACATCGATGTAGCATTTTTCCGAAACCGTTCCAACTCCATGTCCAGCAAATCAACCATACAGATTTCACGGCGCAGATCCGATTCGCGTTTTAACAGCAGTTTAATGACTTCAGCGGCCTGCATCCCGGCGATAACCGCTGCCGTAAAAGACAGCGTACCCTGTTCCTTTTCGATTCCCTCCATATCCGCATTACTATATAAGGTATTGAGCGTCTTGTCCCCGGGCATGATTACCGTAACCTGTCCATACCATCCTCCTACCGCTCCGTGAACCAGCGGCAGTGTAGCATGTCCACAGGCCTCCACCAAAGCCAACCGGGAAGGAATATTGTCCAACGCATCAACGATTACCTGCTGTTGCTTAAAAATGACTGGATCTCCTTCTTCCCAAAGGCAGGGTAGGGCGGTAAAAACAACCTCCGGGTTTATCTCCTGTACGTATTGCCGGCATACCTCCACCTTTTTCTGCCCCAGCGTGCTGTAACTGGCCAGCAATTGGCGATTTAAATTGCTTTCATGGAAAACATCCGGATCCCATACGGTAATGTGCCCAACCCCCACGCGGGCCAGATAATTAACTACATACAAACCCAGGCCGCCGCATCCGCACACCCCCACCCGGGCATCCAGAAGCTGTGCCTGTTCATTTGCACTGATAGCTTTCAGGTTACGTAAATAACGTTCGGGAACCAGGCCTTCTTGCCGATGATGCATGCTATCCCCCTCCCACCATGGGAAAAATGGACAAGGTATCGCCTTCTTGCAGTTGTTGGTCGTCGGTGACCGACAAACCATTCAGGAATACGACTCCCAGTTCTTTGCGCGGCAGACGCAGATAATCGATAACCCAGCCTACCGTACATCCTTCGTCCAATTCCATTTCTTTTTCCTTGAAACGTCCCTTGCGAAAAGTGGCAAAAAGCTTGACTTTTACCTGCATCCAGGATCCACTCCCTTCTAGGCAGATCAATCTTCGGCGTAGTTGATCTGTCCAAAGCACAGCACATGGTTGTCTATATCCTGCAACCGGTATTCATGATCGGTGTAATAAAGATAGACCGTACTGTCCATAAATACCGGACGGCCAAAGGTAATCGTAAAATGCTGCAGCTTGATACCGGCCATGCAAAGCCTGCTCATGATCAGGTTGGCGGAACACAAGCCCTGTATAAAAGTCCTTTCATAGCCAAAAATTCTGGCCATTACGGGTGAAGTATGCACAATATTGTAGTCCCCGGAGGTGTCTCCATAACGTCTGGCTAAATCCGCGGGAATATAAATCTCCTCCACCCGGCAGTTTTTCAGCGGTTCGGCCGATACATGTGTAATACCCTTAAACTCATTGGTTTCATCCTTCTGCAGATAAGCAGCATCTTTTCGGGGCAAATCCTTGATCACAAAATGATCGCGCATTTTCATATACAATTCACCGTTGCGGCTGATGGCTGAACGACCGATCATAGCGGCCTTGTCAGGCTTGATCTGCAAAACATCTTCAAAAGCATAGTCAATAACGTAGACATCTCCGGGAATCAGTTCCTCATAGAACCAGATTTCGCTCTTAAGATGTAGCAAATGCTTAAAATTGGACCCCAGCCCCTCGATTGCTTCCATAAAACCAATCGCTCGGGAAAAATCCGAATAGGTGAAGGGCACGACTACATCTTTGGGTACCCCGAAGAGTTTGTACCACTTCTTTTTTCCTCTGGGATAAAGTACGAAATGATCATCCCTGCCCACCCGACGTTTCTTAAATATTACTCGGTGCGGCCGCAAAACGCCCTTGATCGCGCTGCGGTAAAAATATCTTTTATAGGCTAGAGTTCCGGGATGTTTGCGGTTGTAGACAGGTTCGACTACTGGTTCCATGCCGATCCCCCCATTGTTTATAATTGCTTGTATATAAAATCAACATTTCAATGTGATATTCTTTGCAAACCTTTATATGTTTATCCTTGTCGGCAGAAGATTAGTACCCCGCAACCTCATAGCGGTTGCGGCCGTTTTGTTTGGCCTGGTACATGGCGAAATCGGCAGCCTGCACAATGCCTTTTATACCCGCATGATCAGCGGTATCGTTGCTGGCCAGTCCCAGGCTTATAGTCACCGGTATATTATTATTATTAAACAGCACCGGCTGGGACTTGATAACATTCAAAAGACGTCTGGCTATCAGTTGAGCTTCCTCAATCGCACAACCAGGCAGCACCAGCAGAAATTCCTCTCCGCCATAACGACCTACGCTATCATAAGTACGCAGGGTGTTTTTCATCCGTTGGGCGGTTTCCGCAAGCACCGTATCTCCTGCCATATGCCCGTACGTATCATTGATTTGTTTGAAATGATCCAGATCCCCCATAATTAGAGACAGTTTATCATTCTGACGTTCAGCGCGGTTAAGTTCTTTTTCCAAAACCTTGATGATTTCCCCCCGGTTCAAGATCCCGGTCAACGCATCATGCTGCGCCATATAGCGCTGCTTCTCCAGGGCTTCCTGCAGGGATTGCTGCAATTCCAGTATGCGCTTGCCTACCTTCAAACGCATTTCAAATTCCTGCGGTATGAATGGTTTGGTGATGTAATCATCGGCTCCGGCATTGAGCCCCGCAATAATATCTTCTTTGCTGTTTCGTCCGGTAAGCAGAATAATATAACGGTAATTTTCATCATCCGATGAGCGTATCCGTTTGCACAACTCGGTTCCGTCCATTTGGGGCATAATCCAGTCGAGAACCACCAGACGGGGTGAGTGCTCCTGCAGGACTTGCCAGGCACGTTCACCGTCTGCAGCTTCCAAGGCCTCATAACCCATTGATGTGACAATGTCTTTTACCAATAAACGAGAGAGTTTGTCATCATCGGCAATCAACACTTTCATATGCCTCTTCCCCTCCGCCTGTATTCGAATCACGATCAGCTCCAAAGTTCAACTTATATCAGTGTACTTTATTTTCTACTGCTAATAAAGTCTCAATTTGCTTCAGCTGCAGCTGTGTCATGCTGAGCGTCGGTGCATCTCATAACCGGATAAATGCGACAAAATCATACCCGCCGGGCCTCCAATCGCGGGCCATCGCGCTCGATAACCTGGCGGGCATAAATTATCGGCCGCAGATAGCTAACTCCCCCTTCTTTCCATAAACCAGCGGTCTTCTTCCAGAAACAAATAAACAGTCTTATTTTCTATCCTACAGGTATAACGCATGCCTGTACCTCCGGCTTTAAGGCTGGCCGCCCGGCGAATGTCGATAACTCTATCAATAGCATATTCGCGCCCGTCTTCCCATATCAAGGAAGTGGGCTTAAATCCGCCGTCCGGGTAAAATACCGCCTTGACGCTGACATACACTTTATCCGGGTTGCAGTAACGTCTCTCCTCCATTATAGTCATTTACCTCCTTCACGGTAATCTGCCTTCCTTAAAAAATGCCACCGGATGGATGACATGATCCTCCCTGGGATTTATCGCTCCCAATTTCTCATCCTGCAGCAAAAGTGCCCGCTGGATGGAGAAATGGCCGAAGCGGTGTCGCAATCCATCAACCGCAGCTTCAATTTTTTCCTGTTTCCGGCGTCTTTCTTCATCTTCAAATAAAAAAAGCTGCTCACAGCTGTCTGCCGCCACCAGATCAGTTCCCTTTACCCCCAGGCTGCGAACGGGATTTTCCCAAGTGTAATGGGCATGAAAAAGACTCATCGCCTTTTCAGCCAGATCTGATGAAAGTTGGGTAGGCCTTAAAAATTTACCTTGGGTACTAATGCTGTAAAGATTTTTGTCGCGAACATAGATCTGGGCGGTGCGGCATTTAAAGCCGTGTTCACGCATACGCTCCGCCACACTTTCACTGAGTACATAAAAAGTCATCTCTACATCCTCATCCGTTTCCAGATCGCGGGGAGCGGTGATGCTGTTGCCGACACTTTTGATCTGGGCTTCCTCACCCATGCGGACAACCGGCGAGCTGTCCAGGCCGTTGGCAAAAGACCACAGCACCTCCCCCCACTTGCCCAGCAGAGAGCGCAGCCAGGCAGGGTCGGCAAGGGCAATATCACCAATGCTGATGATGCCCCGGGCAGCCAGTTTGCGTTTGGTGGCCCGGCCTACATAAAGCAGGTCACCGGCCGGCAAAGGCCAGACCATTTGCCTGAAGTTGTCGCTGGTGATGACGGTGGTGGCATCGGGCTTTTTCATATCACTGCCCAGCTTGGCAAAAATCTTGTTGTAGCTCACCCCGACGGAAGCAGTTACCCCCATTTCCTCTTTGATACGTACTCTGATCTGGTCAGCGATCTCCCTGCCATCTCCATATACATGACAACTGCCGGTTACATCCAGCCAGGCTTCATCCAAGCCAAACGGTTCCACCTGATCGGTATAGCTGGCGTAAATCTCCCGGGCCAGACGGGCAAAGCGCAGATATAACCCGAAATTAGGCGGCAGTACAATCAAACCGGGACATTTTTGCTGCGCCTGCCAGATGGCTTCACCGGTCTGAATACCGGTGGCTTTGGCCGGATAGTTTTTGGCCAGTACAATCCCATGACGCAAAAGCGGATCTCCGCAAACTGCTACCGGCTTGGCGCGTATTTCCGGGCGATGCAGACATTCGACCGAAGCATAGAAATTATTCAGGTCTGAATGCAGGATAACCCTTTCCTTCATATCCAACCCCCGCATTTCAGGAACACTTGTTCCATTATGATAGCACTTTAATTGCGCAAGTCAAGTGTTGCTCCGGGGAAGGTAAAATGTTGAAGGTAGGAATAAGCAGAGAATTTTTAAGCTGTGGGAACAAGTTATAAATGCTCAATAAACAGGTATTCAATGGAGGCTTTTCTGCCCGGGGAGGGGTTGGGATCTCTGCATGGTTTTTATACGAAAGGCGGCCATGAAGGATATAAATCCATTCATGACCACCGCGATTTTATAGGTTTTATTGTTTTTTATTTCCTTATACAGAAGTTTCGCTGGCATATCCGATCCTTTCCTGCTGTAAATATTCCGGACTGACTGTGATCCTGCTTCTGAATACATAATAAGCCCAGGCGGTATAGAGCAGCACAACCGGTATCAGGGTCAGAGCCACAATGGTCATAACTTTCAGGGTATAAGGACTGGAGGAGATGTTGTAGATGGTCAGGCTGAATGATTCATTGATACTGGAAACCATGACCCGCGGGAACAAGGCCGTAAATAAAGCTGCGATTATAGCTATGATGGATACCCCGTTTAAGGTAAAAGCCAGTCCGCTGTGACGCCTGCGCATACAGACATAAGAAAGCAACAAAGCCAACGCGCCGGCCAGGGTCAGGGCAACCGAAACGGGGGAAGTGAAAACATTGGTGGTAAGCGCAGCGACAACCCCAACGATAACAGCCGTTACAAGGGCCAGCCGCCCCGTACGGATGGCAGTGATATAAGCCCGCTCCAGCAATTCTCCCTGCAGCTTTAAAGTAAGGAATACCGCGCCATGATAGATAAAAAATATAACCAGATCCAAACCGTAAAAAAGTGCCGGCGGGGATAGAAGATCAAAGAGATTGCCCACATATTCCTTTTCCGCATTAATCGGCACACCCACCAGCAGACTAGCCAGCGCCACTGCCAGCAGGAAGGGGATGAGCAGACTGGTGATGCCCAGCAAAAGGTTCCAGGTTTTATGCCAGCCAGGCTTGTCAACGCGACCCCGGAAGTCGATCGCGACCCCGCGAATAATCAAAGCAGCCAAAACCAGAAAAAGAGCACTGTAATAGCCGCTGAACATGGTGGCATACCACCCCGGAAAAGCTGCAAACATGGCTCCGCCCGCGGTTAACAGCCAAACCTCATTAGCCCCCCAAAATGGTTCAATGGAATGAATGATCATATTTTTCTCTGTATCGTTGTGCCCCAGCCATTGCATCAGCATGCCAACCCCGAAATCGAAGCCTTCGAGGAAGAAAAAGCCCGCGAACAATACAGCGATTAAAATAAACCAGAGTTCATTTAAGCCCATTCAGACACCTCCTCCGAAGCCTCTGCTGAATCTTGTCTGTTTTCTCTAAGCCCCAGATATATAGCGACCACAGCCAGAACTCCATAAAGCAGCGTAAAGCCAATGGTGGAGGCCAACACCTGACTGCCGGTGACCGCTGGTAAAACTGCCTGTTCCGTAGTCAGCAACTTGTAGACGATAAACGGCTGCCGCCCCATTTCTGTCAGGAACCAGCCAAAGGAATTACACAGGAAGGGCAAAGGCAATATCAAAGTATGTTTATATTTTAGCAAAATTTCGACTGCTTTAAAACGTAAGTTTTTCTCACCGACTATTCAGTAAGCAATGTTTTTCAAAATGTGAGCGATGTGTACATGATTTTACCAACGAATAAATTCAAACGAAAGCATAAAAGCTAAACCATAAGAACCAAGAAAGGAGAACCTTTATGAAAACGCTCTGGAAAGGTGCGGTCAGTTTTGGTCTGGTCAATATTCCCGTCAGCATGTACGTAGCCACCGAAAACAAGGATTTAAAATTTAATTATCTGCATCAGAAATGCATGGCACCGATTAACTACAAAAAAGTCTGCTCCAAATGCGATCAGGAAGTAAAACCGGAGGAAATCGTCAAAGGTTATGAGTTTCAGAAGGGCAGCTATATCATCATGAATGAAGAAGATTTCGCCCGCATTCCGCAGGAAAATACCAAAACCATAGATATTCTTGATTTTGTCAAATTGGAGCAGGTCGATCCGATATATTTTGATAAAAGTTATTACCTGGAACCTTCTTCCGGTGGTGACAAAGCCTACACCCTGATCGTAGAGGCCATGAAAAATACCGGCAAGATTGCCATCGCCAAAATCATGATCCGCTCCAAACAGTCTTTGGCGGCTTTGCGGGTAAAAGACGAACATCTGGTTATGGAAACAATTTTCTATCCTGATGAAATCAGATCTCCTGCCTCCTTGAGTACTGGTGTCGGTATTGACAAGCTGCACGAAAATGAGCTGAAAATGGCCGTGGATCTGATTGAAAACCTGTCCATCGATTTTGATCCCGCCCGCTACGAAGATGAATACCGGCAGGCCTTGTGGGAATTGATCGAAGCCAAAATAGCGGGACAGGAGTATGTCAGTCCGACCCCCGAACCACAGGGCGGAAAAGTCGTTGACTTGATGGAAGCACTAAAAGCCAGTGTACAGATGACCGAAGCCAAAAAAACAAAGCCAGCCGCGAAGAAAAAAGCCGGTACCGGCAAGCGGGCCAAAACAGGCACCTGAAATGCAAGTCGAGCTAGGTAATTATCGAATGCAAACGCCTCGGATTGCGTGATTTAAAGGAGGAAATTATATGACGGAGGCTACATTGGATATCGTCGGCCGTGAAGTTTCGCTCAGCAATCTCGACCGGATTTTGTGGCCGGAGCCAGGCTATACCAAAAAAGATCTGATTGCATACTACAGCGCCGTTTTTCCCTATATGGCCCCTCATCTGGCCCGGCGCCCGCTGGTTTTCACCCGTTATCCGGGCGGGATTAACAGCAACTCATTTTATCAAAAAAATGCCCCTGCCAATCTGCCGGAATGGTTTCAAACCTATGCCTGGACAGATAACAGCGGCAAAAGCAAAAATTATGTCCTGGTTAATACCGCCGCTGATTTGGTCTGGCTGGCCAATCAGGCCTGCCTGGAGATACATCCCTGGATGTCACAGATCGATAGTATTGAATATCCTGATTTTATTGTTTTTGACCTCGATCCTTCTGAAGACAATACCTTCACCGATGTGGTGACCATAGCCAAACTACTCAAACAGTTGCTGGATGAGCTTGGGTTACGAACTTATCCCAAGACATCGGGCTCGTTGGGACTGCATATATACCTTCCCGTGGTAAATCGCTATAGTTATGACCAGGTTCGTAAATTCGGGCATGCCATTGCCGCCATGATATGCAAGATCCTTCCTGATAATGCCACCATTGAACGCTCTGTCCGCAGTCGGGGGCCAAGAATCTATGTTGATTACCTACAGAACGGACTGGGCAAAACCGTCTGTGCACCCTATAGTGTTCGGCCCCGTCCGCAGGCCACCGTTTCAGCACCCTTTGCCTGGCAGGAGTTGGACTCAATTGCCCCGATACAGTTCACCATAAAAACAATGCCGGGACTGCTTGCCCGGCGTGGAGATTTGTTCAGCGAAGTTCTGAGTGATCGGCAGGAGCTGGAGCCGACCTTGAAAATGCTGGGGATTTCCATATAAAAAGCCCAAAAATCTAATCCCTGATGATGCAGGGATAAATAATAGCATTAAGCAGAACACTTTAATAGCACCGATTTTACCAAACAATTAAATGTGCAGATTGATTGCGGCGGGCGTTTAAAGGCGCCCCAGCAGGTCATCAATAAACTGGCGGGCAGAGCGGCCCGATCTGCCATGATGACTCAACTCCCACTGAATCGCCTTGCCTCTTAATTCTTGCAGATCCATCTTGATACCTTCATTTTCAGCCATCTCCGCCACCATCCGCAGATAAAGTTCCTGGTCAGGGGACAGATAGGCCAAACTGATGCCGAAGCGGTCTGCAAAGGATAGTTTCTCCTGCTGGGAGTCGGGAGGAAACACCTCGTCTTCACCACGCTGACGATCATTCCAATTCTCGCGGATAAGATGGCGGCGATTGGAAGTCACATAAAAGAGGATATTTTGCGGACGTACCTCCAGACTGCCTTCCATGCTGGCTTTGATATATTTGTAATCCACCTCGAAATCCTCAAAGGAAAGGTCATCAATAAAGATAATAAAACGATGGCAGCGATAACGCAGCTGATCTGTAATCTTATGAATATCAGCCAGTTGGCGGCGGCTAATTTCCACCATCCGCAAACCCTGCTCAGCAAAGCGGTTCAGTAAAGCTTTAACCGAAGACGATTTGCCAGTCCCTTTGGCGCCATAAAGCAACACATTGTTGGCCGGCTTGCCCTCCACAAAGGCACTCGTATTATCCAACAAAATTTGTTTTTGATAGTCATAGCCGATGATTTTATCCATGGTGACCGGATCAGGGTGAGTGATAGGCCGCAAACCGCCGTCCCAGCGAAAAGCGCTGTAGCGTCCCAACAGCCCGCAGCCAAATTGTCGATAGTATGATTCGAGTGCCGCCAGCATCGCTTCCGGATCAGATACCCCCGCCGATCCAAACAACTTACCTTTAGCCTCTAAACGAGCCGGATCACAGGGAATCAAGCCCTTAAAACAAGGATAATTGCAGGTCAAAGGAATGGATACTGATTTACCTATATCTGACCATTTAAGGCTGTATAAATTGCGCAGAATGTCTAAATCATGCCGGGCCATACCACGCAGCTGCGGATTAATTTCATCGCCGCTAAGTTCACATTCCAGACTAAAGGGGTTTTCGTCTTCCAGCATCAAATCAAAAAAGTAGGCCTGCCATACATCTCCCTGACTGCCATGCATACGGCTGTATTCAAGCAATCTATGGCTTATGCGGTAAAATATATCCTCAAATCCGGACTGGTCGGCGGTACGGTCATAATCAATTATTTGACAGACCAGATTAACCAGCTCGTCATCAAGCAGGCTACGGTAAAGAATCAAACTATTAAATTCTGCATTATTACTGATCATTTTATAACCTTCATAGAAGTCGCGGACAGGAGAAGTCATCGTTTCCTGCCCAAAGTAATGCCCGGCAATTAATGTTTTTTATGATTGCCATCGGGGCCATGCTGGTGGTCATGGCTGCAGTCCTGACCATGATGGTGATGATGGCACGTATCATCGCAGACATGATCCTCGGGAATGATTTCTATATTTTCCAGCTGGATCTCGACCTGTTCACGAATGGATGCCAGATAAATTTTATAAAGCCGCTTCTGCTCTGCCTGTTCTGCCAGAGTCAGTCCCCCGTTCCTTTTCTTGCGTGCCAGTTCATTTATGCGCTGTACCAGTTCTTCGGTTATCATAATTTGCACCCCTATTTCAATACAACTCTCCCGCTCATTATATTATCAAAGCTATGATTGGGCAAGGTGTGACATGGCAGCAAAGGGCCTCAGTACAATGGCTGCAGAAGGGCAGCATTCCTGACATAACCCGCAAGAAATGCATAATTCGGTTTTGATTATATATACACCCACAGGACTTATGGCTTCTGTCGGGCAGACATCAGCGCATAAACCGCAGCTGGAGCATTTATCTTTTAAAATAATATACATTTGCTTCTCCAATAATCAAACCAGCCCAATGAAATGATTTTTTATTTCAGCCTGTCCACCGCTTCCTCATGGCAGAGCGCCCCGGCTTCATAAAGGGCATTTATTTGTTCAGGGCTGTAGCCCAATAATTCATTCAGTACCTGATGGTTGTGCTCCCCCAGAAAAGGACTGTAGCCGCGTACGCCGGCAGGGGTTGCCGACATTTTCAGCGGACTGCCGTACATCTTCATGGGACCTATAAAAGGCTGATCGATCAAAGGCATCATCTCCCGCGCTCTGATCTGCGGGTCAGTATCGCAAAGTTCCTCAATCGTCCGTGCCCGCATGCAGGGTATGCCTACCTCGTTAAAAATCCGTTCCACTTCTTCAACCGATTCCTGTTCCATTACCCATTCATCGAGAGCATTATTAACCACTTGGGGATTTTGACAACGTGCGCTTACATCTATGGAACGCGGGTCATCAAGCAGCCACATATATTTTTCCCCCATGGTTTTTACCATCGCTTCCCAGCGATTGTCTGATAGCAAGGCAATCCCGACCACACCGTTTTTCCCTTTATAAATCCCGTAAGGGGCATAGCCTTCATGGAGACGGCCTATTTTTCCGGGATAAACGGGCTCACCTACCGCTTGTCCCAACGTATACCAGGGAACCGAATTTTCATGCAGGGAAAAAAGACAGTCCATCATGGCAATATCTATATTCTGTCCGATTCCCTGGTTCTTTTTCACCAGCAGGGCCGCTACGATCGCCAGTGCCGCATGTATCCCGGCTACAGTATCGCCAACCGAATTAGGCGCGATCTGATATACCTCACTCTGCGCCGTCCATCCGCTGGCTACTTGGGCAATCATATCGTAACCGGGTTTTTGGCTGTATGGTCCCCAGTGCCCGAAACAAGAAATGGAACAGTAAATTATATCTTGCTTGATCTCCTTTACCGAATCATAATCAAGCCCTAAACGTTCCATTACGCCCGGAGCATAATTTTCCACCAGAACATCCGCGTGCTCGATCAGATCAATAATAAGCTCCTTGCCCTGCGGATTTTTCAGGTCCACACAAAGGCTTTTTTTGCCACGGTTGACATTTATGGAATAGGAACTCTGAGTAACTCCGTTACAGGTTTTTTGTATGTTCAGATGCCGTTCGTTGGCGCCTTTACCATAAGGTTCTATCTTAATCACCGTAGCCCCCATATCTGCCAGCAGCTTGGTGCAATGCGGACCGGCCAGCACCCAGGTAAAATCCACCACCGTCACGCCCTGCAGGCTACCGGGCGGGGTATTCTTTAAAGAAGTCATTTTCCATCTTCTCCTCACGATTATGTTTTCAACATCGTATGGCTATCATAATTTTCTATAATTATAATCAACAATTCCTGTTTCTGAAACCTGATAGATCAAATGCCTTGCACAATAAAAGGGATGCCCCGGGTGTATCAGCAACACCTGCAGCATCCCCTGGTATTTGATGATTTTTAAATTAAACCATATATTTCATATTGGTCAGATAGATTCTCTCGCAGCCAGAACTATTTTTCGCATATACAAACCTCCTTTTGTAAGCTTACGCTAAAAAGGAAAGTTTCTTACATAGCCGCAAGTGAACCCATATATTTCCCATATGTTAAATCAACCACACGGCTATGCGGGATAATGACCTGACAAACCTTAATAGTTACAGGACTTCAACGATCGTGGCCATGGCCGGGCCGCCGCCGGCGCACAGGGAGGCACAGCCAAACCGCTTGTTTTGACGACGCAACTCGTTGATTGCAGCGATGATGATACGCAAACCAGTATTGCCCACTGGATGACCCAGTGCGATGCCGGAGCCGTTCAGATTGACCTTGGCCATATCCAACTGCAGCTCACGATTACAGGCCAGAAACTGTGCTGCAAAGGCTTCATTGATCTCAAAGTAATCAATATCATCACTGGTCATATCAGCAAATTTCAAAGCCCGTCTGACTGCCGGGACTACTCCAAAGCCCATAATGCTTGGATCAACTGATGCCGAAGCGGTGGCTACGATGCGGGCCAAAGGTTTAATACCCATTTCATCTGCTTTATCCGCGCCCATAAGGATAGCCGCACAGGCACCGTCATTGATTCCGGAAGCGTTGCCGGCAGTCACGGTCCCACCCTCTTTAAAGACCGGTTTTAGTTTGGCCAGGGCCTCTCGGCTGGTATTAGGATTGGGGTGCTCATCGGTATCAAAAATGACCGTTCCTTTTTTGGTCTTCAGTTCAATGGGAACGATCTCATCCTTGAATTTACCTGCCGCAATAGCGGCACAGGCACGCTGATGTCCCAATAAGGCCAGCTCGTCCTGTTCTTCACGGGTGACGCTATATTTCACGGCCAGGTTCTCAGCGGTAACCCCCTGATGATAGTTGCAGAAAACATCGATCAGCGCATCATAATACAATCCGTCATGCAGTTCGCTGCTGCCCATGCGGTAGCCTGTACGTGCCTTGGTCAGCAGATAAGGAACATTGCTCATGCTCTCGATGCCAACCACTGCACCGATATCGATTTTGTTAAGCATGATCTCCTGGCTGATGATTTCCAATGAACGCATTGAAGAAGGACATTGCTGGTTTATCGTCAGAGAAACTGTTTCCACCGGGCATCCCGCATTCAACGTTACCTGTCTGCTCGGATTCCCCTTACAACCGGCTTGGTAAACCTGCCCGGTAGCCACTTCTTCGATCAAAACAGGATCAATCCCCGCTTTGCCGATGGCCGCTTTTAAAGCTGCTGTCCCCAGCTGCACCGCTGTTTTGTCCTTTAACGCTCCCAGAAAATCACCTATCGGTGTTCTCATCGCACTTACTATAACAACATCACGCATTTTTCCTCCACCCTTTCTTTTGCAATTATAGTCTTCGCCAACTTAACTAAGCATTTGCTTAGGCCAGTACGCTTTTGCCGATGATAATACGCTGTACCTGAGCTGTACCCTCAAATATCTGCAGTATTTTGGCGTCCCGCATCATTTTTTCCACCGGATAATCCCGACAGAAACCATACCCGCCCAGGATCTGGATGGCGTTGGTAGTAACCCGGTTGGCCATATCGGCAGCAAAACACTTGCTCATGGCAGACAGATCAGCGGCCATCATATTATTATCCAAAAGCCAGGCCGCCTTCTGCCATAACAGCCGGGCGGCTTCAATTTCCATGGCCATGTCCGCCAGCATAAATTGAATCCCCTGAAAATCGCCGATATTGCGACCGAAAGCTTTCCTTTCCCGGGCGTAGTCACGCGCAAATTCAAACGCTCCCATAGCCAGACCGGTAGCCGCTGAGGCTACAAACGGACGGGAAGAATTAAAGGATTTCATGGCCAGCTTGAAACCGTCGCCTTCCTCACCCAGCCTGTATTTCTTATGTACTTTAACATTGTCAAAAATAATCTCCGAAGTTTCCGAGCAGCGCAGCCCCATTTTATGTTCACTCTTACCAAAGGAAACCCCTTCCGTCTTGGTATCTACCATAAAAAAGCTCTGGGCCCGGTTGCCCTTGGTCTTGTCATGGGTAGCAAGCACGGTCAGCTTGTCGGCGTGTTTGGCGTTGGTTATAAATATTTTTGTACCATTGAGGATGTAGTAGTCTCCATCTTTTTTACAGGTGGTAGAAATTCCGGCCACATCTGAACCTGCCCCCGGCTCAGTTACCGCATAAGCTGCCAGCTGACCTTCCTCACATAAACCCGGGAACCAATCATCCCACTGTTCCTCGGTGCCCCCATAAAGAACCGGTTCTGAAGCCAGCATATTGGCTTTAAGCGTCATGGCAATACCTAAACAACCACGGCTCATTTCTTCTATTACCATACATAGGCCGACATGGCCAAACTCCATACCATTATACTTCTCGGGTGCATTCATACAGTTAAGTCCCAGGTCAGCCATTTTTTTGACTTCCGGCCAGGGAAATTCTTCTGATTCATCATAAGCTGCCCGTACCGGTATGATCTCATTTTCAACAAATTTTCTTACCGTCTTCTTTAAAGCAAGCTGGTCTTCATTATAAGTAAATCCAAACGCCATTGATTGTCTCCCCCTCAAATGCAAATGTTTTTCCTAAGGCTTGTTCAAGTGAATTTCATGCAGTAAACAATAATAGGAATGAAAAGCAACAAAAATTATGGGCACATGATGTTTTTGAAATGAAATCTTATAATAATGAGAGAATATTATCGCCTCAGTGCTTTTATAAGCTCCTTTCTCCTGGGGTTGATGCCTCCTTTCTTTTATATTGCTCAGGGTATGAAAATATTCTCGTCATCGATATAACATAACGTAAAATTTATAACATTTCGTCATTAATAAACGTAATATAGAATCCATTATATTCCATCATGTAATATTTACAAGCATTTTTTAACAACCTGTGAGAATTTTAGATGATGCTTACAGTAAAAACAGATTAACGGCTAAAGCCATTTGGAGATGATGCCAAAATAAAGGTTTAAGGGATGGCTTTACTACTGTGCTAAGGCCAAAATCGTAACCGGGGTGGGTCTCGCCAGATATGAAAGGCATCCGGGATATTCATAACCCCGGATGCTTGTATCGTAGCGACTGCCCGAGCTGCATTAACGGTTTTTTTAATCTTCGTAAAGTTTGTCAATCAGTGGTTTGTACTTCTGATCAATGAATTTGCGCTTCAGTTTT
>Ga0209312_1001534_pt1 | contig 16790 bp, 14 predicted proteins | sample BioC13SIPDNA_4_FD_185744 | JGI IMG/M metagenome (GOLD analysis project Ga0209312, IMG submission 185744) | Anaerobic biogas reactor microbial communites from Washington, USA - Biogas_R1_B C13 SIP DNA (SPAdes) (version 2) | ecosystem: Engineered > Bioreactor > Anaerobic > Unclassified | place... | reverse complement strand
GCGCGCGCATGGACCCCACCCTTTGCTCTTCGCCGGTCTGTGCGAGATCTGCACCTCGCCGGACGTACTCATCCTCGAAGGTACTACGGTTGGTCAGCCGGCCGGCGCCCACGGGTACTCGAGTGAGGCCGAAGTGCAGTCCAAGCTCACGGCCCTCTTCGCCGAGCACACCGGACTCGTGGCGCTTGCCGCATCCGGGCAGAACGTCGATCGCTTGGTCTCCATTTACAGAGCCTGTGTGGCAACCGGCAGACAGCTCGTCATCGACCCTTATCAGGCCTACATACTGCATGTGCTTGCCCCGATCTTCGGCGATCTGCCTCGCTTTGACTCCCCGGGTGTGCGTGTCAGGTTCGTGCAGAGTCAGGTGGGAACGCTGAAGGCGGCCGGCAGGTTTGATCTGGCCTGCGAAATGTCGCGTGCGGCCAAAGTCACACGGGAACAACTCTACAGCGAGCCGGGGGCCTATGCGCTTCTCGCCCGGTCCAATCGAGCCACTCTCGATCTGCTCTCCCGGGTTCCCCACCCGGAGGAAGTGGGCGTAGTGTGGTCGATGTGGAGGGGGTACTGGGAGAAGGCGAACCCCCTCAAGACCTTCTGTACCACCCATGGCATCGAGCCGCACTTCATCCACAGTGGAGGCCACGCTCATCCTGAGGACCTCAGGCGTCTCGTTGACGCCCTTCGCCCGAGGGCCGTCGTTCCCATCCATACGCAGAACGCTGCACAGTTTCGCGAGGACTTACCGAGCGTCTCGCTTCTGGACGACGGCCTGCAGGTCGAACTGACCGACCTGCCGCAGCACATTCAGGCGCACAGCCAGAAGGAGTGCCAGACCGGCCCCGCCCGCGTGGTCGTGCTGTCGGACTGTCACGGATACCCTCAGACCATCCGCGATGCGCTCGCCCATTTCGCCGAGAACTACGGTCCCTTCGTGGACGGCACGGACCGGCTGGTGTTCGCCGGCGACTTCCTCGATCGTGGACCTGATCCGGCCGGTTGTCTGGAGGCGCTCCAAGAACACGACGCAGTGATGCTGGTCGGTAATCACGACCAGGCCGTAGGGTTGGGCTACCGGATCGCCGACCAGGACGAGGACAGCCGGCGCTTCGAGCCTTGGATCAGGGAGAGACTGGAGAGCGGGCGCGTGCGCCTCGTCACCGTGGAGCAGGGAGTGCTGATCAGTCACGCCGGCGTGTCGTCTCAGTACCAAGCCGACCTCGATGAGGTGTGCCGCGGAGATCTGGAGCTCTTCGCGCGCCGGCTGTGCGATGAGTACGTCGAGGCGATCAGGGACCAACTCAAGAATGGCAGGAGAACGCCTTCACCGCGAATACTCGATGACTTCGCGCCGCACCGCTATCCGACACATCGAGGGAGCCCGGGGCCGCAGCGACCGGAGGATCCCAACGGCCCTCCCCCGCTGCTGACCGGCCCGCCCCACATAGTCGGTCATCGCGCGCCCGAGGACACGCGCGAATCATACCGGTACCGTGGCGTCGGCATCTACCAGATCGCCCTGCCCTACGGTGCGCTGGACACCGGCTACTTCCGGTACGCGGTGATCGACGGGGGCAGAGTGAGCGTCGAGTCAAACTGGCCACCGCCGCGGCCACCGGACGGGCGGCACTCCGAGCCTCACCACGTGGTGCAGTGTTCTTCTGCCTCTCCTGGGTCCCACCGAACCGCATCGAAAGGACGTGCAAAGGGCCATGAGCAGCCGATCTGACCTCGAGGATCTGTTCCCGAATCTCGAAGATGATGAGGCTTCATCCGACCTTCCCTTGGACCTCGTCAAGCGAGCTCAAGGGTGCCTGCTGGGGCAACTGGCCGGGGATTCTCTGGGGAGCCTGGTCGAGTTCGAGAGCGAGGACTCCATCAGGCGGCGGTACCCAGAGGGCGTCTCCCGACTGGCAGACGGCGGAACCTGGGGCACCCTGGCCGGTCAACCCACCGACGACTCTGAGTTGGCCCTCATGCTGGCCCGGTCCATCATCCGCCACGGGGGGTTCGACGCGGCTGAGGCGGCTGTCGCCTACGCTCGTTGGTACGGCTCGTCCCCGTTCGACTGCGGGAACACCACGGCCCAGGCGTTGCGCCCGGCGCACGCCGCGCTTGTGGGCGGCGACGGCACCGAGGGGGTGGCCGCGGTCGCGAGGAGTCGGGCCAGCGGCGAGAGTCAAGCGAACGGGGCGCTCATGCGAGTGAGTCCCTTGGGGATCTTCGCCCATGGTCTCCCGGCGGATGTCTGCGCGGACCTTGCACGTCAGGACGCCCTCATCACGCACCCGCACGAGGTGTGCCAGGACGCAAGTGCCGTCTTCGTCGTCGCCATCGCCCGTGCCATCTCTACCGGCGCGAGCGCGAGCGAGACCCACGAGTTCGCGAAAGAGTGGGCACGCGGCGCGGTGGGCGCGACCGTCCGTCGATGCCTGGAGGAGAGCGCCGAGAGCGCTCCGCCGGACTTCCAAGACCATCAGGGCTGGGTGCTCATAGCGCTGCAGAACGCGTTCTGGCAGCTGCTGCATGCCCCCAGTCTGGAGCACGGGGTGTGCGACACGGTCATGCGAGGGGGCGACACCGACACCAACGCCGCCATCGCCGGCGCCCTACTGGGAGCGGTCCATGGCTCGGACGCCATACCCGAGCAGTGGCGGCAGGCGGTCTTGTCGTGCCGGCCAGAGCAGGGACGCCCGGGGGTCCGCAGACCTCGACCGAGACCGTTCTGGCCGGTGGATGCCCTCCTGGTCGCTCGGGTGTTGGCGGAATTGGGTAGCATGGGCCACTGAGGGACCCCAGAGGACCAGAGGCGGGGCGACAATCGACCGCTGCGGGAAAGTTGTGCGACGCTACCGACGGGCAGACAAGAGCCCGCGCCGGTTCAGGCAGAGTCCGCCACGTTTCCTGTTCCGCGCTATATTGCCACCGCATGGTTGAGGCCGACGTGAACCGGGACCCAGGTCAGTACCGCGAGACAAGCGACGCGCGTGACGCCGAGATGGTCTCGTACCTGATCGACGTCCTCCTTCTTCATCGGGAAGCCGCCTTCTCGAGCGAGGAGTCATGTCCTGAGAAGAACGCGCTGATGCAGTGGAGCCAGGTCGGTAGGGCAATGCTCGACCAACACCCGGTGCAAGAATGACGCCCAAGATCATCAACTTCTACCACCGCTACGACTCGCACGGCGAGCTCTCGAACTTCGCAGAGTACCCCATCACTTTGGAGGGGCTCCAGTGGCCGACGTCTGAGCACTACTTCCAGGCGCAGAAGTTTGCCGGCACGAAACACGCTGAGCGGATACGGCTGGCGAAGCACCCCAGGACCGCTGCGAAGATAGGCAAAGACCGGACGCTTCCCCTGCGGGCTGATTGGCCGCGTGTGAAAGAGGACATCATGTTCGAGGCGCTCCGAGCCAAGTTCACCCAGCACCAGAATCTCCGTGATCTGCTGCTCTCGACGGGGGACGCGATCCTAGTCGAACACACGCGGAACGACTCCTACTGGGGAGACGGTGGCGATGGGAGTGGGAAGAATCGACTCGGCGTACTCCTCATGCGTTTGCGTGAGGAGTTGAGGGGCTGCGACGAATCAGTTGCTTCAGCCGACCCCGAATCGACCGAGTGAACTCGGGAGGCGAGCCGCGAAGGCTCAGCCGGTTTCTCACTTGCTACCGGCTGTCGCGCATGACGCACGACATGTCGTCCGTCGGACAAGGCATGCTCGGGAGGACCGTATCTCGGAATCCTGCCTCGCCTGTCGACCAGCCGAGGTACAGCATCGGGTGCCGGAAGTCGGGTACTCTCGAGATGGGAGAGGAGGGGTCTGCGTGCACTGCCGAACAGAAGTTCTCGTAGTCAGCGCGACCGCTCGGCGGCGTTTTCGTGCTATAGGAATGCACCAGCATCACCGCCACACTCGCATGGAAGTCCCGTGCTGTGAGAAGAGCCGACGCCGTGCGGTGTAGCAGCTGGTAGCGAACGTCGTCTTTAAGCAGACCTGTGAGACCCAGTACTCCGTGAAGATAGCCGATTCTCTGGAGTTGACCGCTTGATGTTCCGGTTGCTCGCTTCTCTCCCAGGGTCGGACCGAACGGCTCGTCCACCTTCGCCTCCACGCCTATTACTACCAGCCCGTGTTCATTGGCGGCAAGCGCAAGCACATCAGTGCAGGAGGGGGTATCGCCTCCGGGTAGCTCAACCGCCCATTCTGGGAAGGCGGCGAGCAGCCTGAGCCCGGTGAGCTGCGGTTCTTGCGACGACTCCAGCAGTTTCGCGATGCCTGAGGGTAACCGATCGGCTTCGTTCTCCCAACAGGCTGCCTCGGTCATGGCCGAGAAGCCCGGCTTCCAGTGCTTGACAGGATCGGCCAGGACTCGTTGCCAGTGTGAGGGACTCGGAGTTGGTAGGAATATCCGCTTCAACTGAGGTTTCCTTTCACGTGGAGTCTGATGCCAGTGAGATTGGGCAGTCCCTTAGGTGACACTGCTCCTGGCACAAACCGCGAGGAGAAGTATCGGACATGCCGATAAGAACGATTCCGTGCACAGCTCTCGGCTGGGCGGACGCAAGATCCGGGGCGTCAGCTGTCCGGGTGGTGCTCACCGCGCCAGCCGTCGCGCGTAGTCCAGCAGCCGCTCGATATCGTCGGGGGCCATGTGGCGGAGCAGGCGCTCGAGTTCGACGATCGCCGACTCTGGGGTGCGGCCGGACGCCCGGAGTGCGAGCTCGGTGTCCACGTATTGACCCAAGGGCTCTTCCGGGGCCGGTGACTTGGAGGCGAAGCGGCGCACCCACTCCTGCTCCGGAGAAGCCAGTAGCTGCATATCTCCCTGGGGCTCCATCCGACTCTCGGCCGCCTGGGTGAGCTCAGACATGCGCATGCCCAAGGCCTCGGCAAGAGGGCCCAGCACAGAAGGCGAGGGGGGCTTGTTGCCGTTCTCGATCTCGGTGAGGTACGAGTAGGAGATGCCGGCCTGTTCGGCCAGTTCCCGCCTTCCCACGCCCTGATCGGTGCGCATCACCTTGATCGTCCGCCCTAGAGCCTTGGCGAATCTCTGGGCGTATCCCGACTGGTCTTCGCGGCTGGTTCTGCGTCCCATCCCTTTTCCTGTCCGACCTGTGTGTCACGCTATGAACATACGATACCACGCTACTGAGTGTGAATCCACTTCTTTGAAGTTGATAAAGACGCTAAAAAGAGTAATATAACGCTCTGGGCGATAAGGCAATGGGGCTCTTGACGCCGGTAGAAGGAGATCAAGAGGTGCGAACGTTCGTCATGTCAGATGCTCATGGCCATCCCGAGCTCATCAAGAATGCCCTGGATCACGGCGGGTTCCGCCAGGGAGAGGACGCCTTTGTCTATGCCGGCGATCTGCTCGACCGTGGACCCGATCCCGCGGGTTGCATCGAGCTGGTCGATCGCTATGCCACCGAGGTCCTGTTCGGCAACCACGAACTGGGGATGATGCTCGACTTCGACGTCTACCCTCGGACTATGGAGAGCTTCGCCTGCCGCCAAGCCCTGTTCGACAGGATTCTGGACGCCGACCCGCAGAGTGCCTGGAAGGCCGCCACCTGCATCGAGGGCGTGCTGGTCACTCACGCAGGTGTCTCGTCGAAGTACGAGCCGGTGTTTCATGAGGAATGCGGGGGAGACGTCCGGCTCTTGGCGGCGTATCTCAACAGGTCCTTCATGGCCGCCGTCAGGCGCAAGCTGGAAACGGGTGGCTGGGAGGAGGACGGAATTCTGGGTGACGGCGGTCCGACTTGGTTCAGGCCCGTGCCGTACTCCTCTCTGGAGCCTCTGTTGGGTCTGCGGCAGGTAGTGGGGCACACGTCGCCCATCCCCGTACTCGAGGAGGCGGGCTTCTACATGGTCGACCCCTGCGTGTGGATGGGCGTGGAGGACCGCGGGCGCTTTCGATATGCGGTGATCGAGGACGGGCGGGTTCGAGTTGAGGAGGGGACGCTCGCACCCCTCGGCGGTCGGACCCCCGGCCCGGTGGAGGCCCTCTGCCGCTGAGCGCATGCTGGACCGAACAGACGATGCAAAGACCAGATCCCAGAGGAGGGACCATGACTAGTTCAGACGACAAATCTCACAACGTCAAGGTGCAGGCGCGCCTGAGCCATCCGGTCGTGCACGCAAGCGGGCCGACCGAGGTCTTCCTGCGGGTCGATGTGACCGGGCTAGGCGAGACGGGAAAGAGGCCCCCTCTCGACTTGGCAGTCGTCCTTGACCGTAGTGGCTCCATGCAGGGGGAGAAGCTGCGGTACGCGAAGAAGGCTGTCGATACGCTCATCGATCGGCTCTTACCTGCCGATCACATGGCGCTAGTGGCGTACGACGATGTCGTCGACACCGTCTTTGCCAGACGCAAGGTCGACGATGCCTTGGTGATGAAGACCAAAGCCGCACTCATCGAAACCGGAGGCTGCACCAATCTGTCCGGCGGCCTGGTGGAGGGTCTTCAGCAACTCGGCCAGGACAAGGGCGAGCTTCGCCGCGTCTTTCTGCTATCCGACGGGCTCGCGAACCAGGGTGTCACCGACCCTGACGCGTTGGCGGATCTCGTGCAGCAAGGGGTCAAGAAGGGCGGCGGCGTCTCCACCTTCGGCGTCGGTGTGGACTTCAACGAGGAACTGCTTCGCACCCTGGCCGATGTAGGCGGAGGCAACTATTACTACATCGCCTCCCCTGACGACATCCCCGGCATCTTCATGGAGGAGTTGGGGGAACTCGGGGACGTCGTGGCTCAGAACGTCTTGCTCGACTTCGTTCCGCAGGGGGTGGAGATCCTGGGAGTCCTGGGTTTCAACTCACCCAATCTCCCGGCCCAAGCCGGCGACGTGCGCGCGGGAGCCGTGCGCTCGATCATGCTGGCGCTCGCGGTGCCTCCCAGCAAGGAGGGCGAAGTGGTGCTGGGCGAGGTGATCTGCCGGTGGACCGCGTTGGATGACGCGCTTGTCCCTCGAGAGGAACATATCACCGTGAGCGCCGTGAGCAGCTCGGACCTCAAACGCTTCCAAGAGGCTGTGGATGAGGAGGTGCTCCGGGCTGCTCAACTGCAACTGGTCGCCGACGAGAATCAAGCCGCCAGTCGCGCAGCCCGGGCCGGCGACGAAGCGGCTTTTCACGCCCATCTGGAGAAGGCACGGACAAGCCTTGAGCTCCTGGGAGACGTAGACGACCCGGGCGTTCGCGAGCAGAGGTATCTGACCAACGAGCTTCTGTCGGGCGGGTCGGAGAGGTTGCTCAGGGATCTGGATCTCCAGAAGCGTACCCACACGTCGCAGTACAACCGCAGCCGGGGAAGGACGTCCAAATGGTTCGAGGATGAGCACAACAGAACCTCTGACAACAAGTGAGGCGCGGATGCCGCTGTTCGCCCGCGATCATAGGAGCAGACCGTTTAAGTATGCATCAGACGGGGAGCCTCCCAGATTGGTGGTACCTGCATCGAGATCGAATCCCAAGGCAGCCGCGCCGTTCTCGATGTTGGCCTGCCGCTTGACCCCGACCTCGATCTCGAGCTTCTACCCGTCGTTGCGGGTCTGGCGGTGTCGGATAAGTCGCTTCTCGGAGTCTTTGCCTCCCACGCCCTTCGGGATCACTACGGTCTGCTTGCGCTAGCGGGTGGTCGTCCTCGGGTCTTCATGGGCCGGGATGCCGCTCGCAGACTGGAGGCGGCAGGCCTCTTCTGGCCTGAGCCCCCGGTCATAGGGAAGACCCAACCTCTCGAGCTTCGAGTGCCGGTCACTCCGGGTCCCTTTCGCGTGACCCCGTATCTGGTCGACCACTCGGCCTACGATGCCTAGGCCCTGCTTGTTGAAGCCGAAAATGGGATTTCTGTTGTCAGACCCTTCCGTGAATGATGCCGGCGTCCGGTTCTGTGCAGCTGTGCTCACCCGTGACCTCCTGCACGTCGACCCTTTGCCTGGAAGGAGATGACGTTGGCTCACTTGACCGATACGGATCTTCTCGGCTCTGGCGGAGGCGGACAGCTCCAGGATTATGTAGTCCGCATGGTTGATACCGGCAAGAGACGCTCCCTGTTCACTATGTGACTCCACGAAGGCCTTCCGGCCCTCATCTGGGAGCCCGCGCATAACTTGCTCTTTCTCAGAATGTAAGCGGTAATGGACTACCCTCAGAGTCCTTCGGGGCCCGGGGGAAGACCATCTCCGGGAGGGATGAAGCACCCATGCGCGGTCACATACAAAAACGCGCCACCTGGCAGATCACCGTCGATCTGGGTCTGCAACCGCTGCAGCGTTGCCCGGCCTGCCGTAAGAGATACTGGACCCGTGACGGTCGCCTGCCGTGCTGCCCCAAGTGCGGTGGTCCCCTGGAAGACGATCTCGCCCGCCGCCAAGAGTTCCACTCCGGATTTGCCACCAAGAAGCAAGCCGAAGCCGAACTGGCCACGCTGCTTGCATCCATCGCGGGCGGCACTCATATCGAGGCCTCCCGGCTATCGGTGAAGGACTTCTTGTGTGAGCACTGGCTGCCTGCCGTCCGTCCCACCATCCGTCCCACCACCTTCCTCTCCTACCAGGGTCACGTGGAGAACTACCTCGTTCCTGAGTTGGGACGCATCCTGCTCAAGGAGCTCTCACCGGCTCAGCTAAACGCTCTGTACCGGCGGCTCCTTACCGAGCCCCGGATGAAGTGGACGACCAGGTGTCCCAAGAAGCTCGCCCGCCCCAGCGCACCCCTGGCCCCGGCCACGGTGAGGCGTATCCACGCCACCCTGCATAGGGCCCTGCGTGATGCGGTCAGATGGAACCTCACCAATCGCAACGCGGCCGATGGTGCCGATCCACCCCGGGCCGTGGGATGCACGGGGGCGCGCACCCAGACCTGGAGCCGGTCTGAGTTGCAGAGGTTCCTGGCCAGTGAGCGCCTGAGCTGGCTGTATCCCCTGTGGGTCCTGTTTCTCACCACTGGTCTACGCCGGGGGGAGGCCTTGGGGCTACGCTGGCAGGACGTGGATCTGTCCGCCGGTACCATCGCTGTTCGTCAGACCCGGGTGCAGCTCAACTACCAGACGGTGGTATCCACCCCCAAGACCCAGAAGGGCAAGCGTCTGCTGGCTCTGGACGGGGGCACCTGTGCGGTTCTTGCTCGTCTGAAGGAACGCGCGCATGAAGAGGGTGAGCGCCAAGGACGGTCCCTAGAACCCGGTGATGTTCTTTTCACCACTGAGACGGGAGCCCCCCTACACCCCGACCGGACCACGCATCTTTTCCGGCGGGCAGCCAAGCAGGCGGGGGTGCCTGTGATCCGCCTGCACGATTTGAGGCACACCCACGCCACTCTAGCCCTCTCGGCCGGGGTTCATCCCAAGATCGTAAGTGAGCGCCTGGGGCACGCCAACATCGGCATCACCCTAGATACCTACTCCCACTGCCTGCCCGCACTGTGTGAAGAGGCCGCCAGTCGGGTGGCGGCTTTGGTACTAGGCGAATGAGTGACCTGCGCACACAAGGAGGGCCCGGCTCAAGGATTGCCGACTTTGCTTGGGGGCGGGTCTACCTGTGGCTCTGCCTTCACGATTCGCGCCATCTTGGTGCCGCACACCGGGCAGTGGCTCTGAAGAGCGGGTCGACCGTTCTTGAGGATGACGCGGTGGGGATCCACCATCTCCCGCCGGTCACGACACTTCACACAGTAGGCCTGCATCTCACCTGTCCCTTCGCTAAGCACCGACTCCTGGCGCCGTGTATAGGTGCGTTTGGTTTTGGGTCGTCCCCGAGGCCGCTTGGGCTCAGCCGCGGCCGCCGCAGCTCGCTGGGCCCTGGCCCGCAGTTCCTTCTTAGACGGCCGTCCCGGCCGTACCTTGGGAGGCAGCTCCGGCACAGGCAGGCCCAGCACGTCGCGGGCGCAACGCTGTTCTGCTATCGCAACCATCTCCTCCATGGCCGCCAAAGAGTTCAGGTGTCGCTTCAGGCTCCTGGGTCGGCTCTGCCGGGAGCGGTAGCTCAAGGAGTGACACGTCCGACAGCCGAAAATGGTATGCCCGGGAGGCAGGTAGAGCTTACGTACCGATTTCTCACACCAGCCGCAGGCAAACCACAGGCGTTCCCCTCCGATCGCGGCCGGGGCGCGCTCCAGAAGGATCCACTGCGAGGCCAGATCAGAGAGTCTGCACTTTTCAGGCAGGGGGTGTCCGGGCAGGGGAAAGAAGATGCGGAGGTAGTCCTCTTCCGCCAGATGCCAGAAGAGCACGTAGATGATCTCGTCCTCCTTGGTGCCGAAGATGGGCCCGTAGGCTCCGACCGCAAGATCGCGGGGGTGCGGCAGGTCGTACACATCGAGGACCATGCTGTCATCAACGGTCTGTCTGGTCACTTCTTAGGGCCTCTTGCTGCGATTAGGTGTCGACAGAGTGCAAAATGGTGTCGGTGGCAGTGTGCTTTACGCACGATAATCAGCTGAGTTGTGCGTAAAATATCAGGCGAGTTGTCGAAATCCTAGAGGGCTGGTGCCTGAGCCAAGTACACGAGAAGTACACGCAGCAGGCCCCGGTGGGGTTCCCAGCCGTAGCATCTCAGGCTGAATAAGGGCAAACGCGGGCAGTTTTCAGGGCGCAGGTCGCATTCCTGAGTTCGAGATCCTGGTCAGTCGCGCTTTTAATCCGGGTGTCATTGGTTCGAGTCCAATACGGCTCACTTAGGGAAAGCCCCGCGGTTGCGGGGCTTTCTGTGTTGGGCGGAATGGGAGCTCTCGGATCCGATGTCGCCAAGGGCGAGGAATGTACACCGGAAGTGCACGGAGTGCCGTGTACTTCTCTGTGTTGTTCCGGCACATACTTGACACATTGGCTCCGGTAGGTGCTTTACAGTCTTGGGACGCGGCTCCGGTACCTGGGCGACAGTGGCTCCGGTACCTGCTTTACACTCCCGCGGTCTTCGCCTCCGGTCCCAATCCTTCCGATAGGGGCAGAAATGCCACTTAAGTCGGAAGGGAGGTCGACACCGTGCTCATCAGGCTGGGACTGGTGGAACAACGACACAAAGCGGTGCTTGAGGTCCTGGGTGGAGCGTCGATTACGGACGTGGCCCGTCGCTATGGGGTGACCCGTCAAACAGTGCATTCCTGGCTCAGGCGCTACGGGAGCTCTGGTCTTGCCGGACTGGTCAGCCACTCATCGCGGCCGACTCACTGCCCGCACAAGATGTCACCCGAGGTGATCGCCCGGGTGCTCGAACTCCGCCGGGCTTATCCGGGCTGGGGTCCCCGTACCATCCTTCATCACCTGGCCCGAGAGGGAGTGGATCCCTTGCCCGGGCGTTCTTCGGTCTACCGCTGTCTGGTGCGCCACGGCCTCATCGACCCGCAGAAGAGGCGCCGGCGCCGGGAGGACTACAAACGCTGGGAAAGGAGCCGGGCCATGGAACTGTGGCAGATGGACGTGATGGGCGGGGTGAAACTCGAGGATGGGAGTGAGCTTAAGATCGTCACCGGTCTGGATGACCATTCCCGCTTCTGCATCTCCGCTTCTCTTGTTGTGCGCGCCACCGCTCGACCGGTGTGTGAAGCCCTGGCAGAGGCCCTGCGCCGCTATGGGGTCCCTGACCAGATTCTCACCGATAATGGCAAGGTGTTTACCAGCCGCTTCGGCCCCAGCCATGGAGAGGTTCTCTTCGACCGTATCTGCCGGGAGAATGGCATCCGTCACCTGCTTACCGCTCCCTTCTCACCCACGACCACAGGCAAAGTGGAGCGCTTTCACAAGACGGTGCGCAAGGAGTTCCTTGCGGGGAAGGTCTTCCCGTCGCTCGAGCAGGCCCAGGCCGAGCTGGACGCGTGGGTGAAGGCCTATAACCACACGAGGCCTCACCAGGGCATCGGCATGGCTTCCCCGGTGTCGCGCTTTGCTGCCGCGGCTACGACGAGCTCTGCGCCACTCCTTCCCCAGGAAGGGAAGGAGTGTGTCCAGGGTGAGCCTGTGGAGACTCATGACCTTTGGGCGCGTCGCAAGGTGAGCGCGAACGGCCGCATCCGCCTGGTGGGCAAGAACTACACCGTGGGGCGCTTCCTGGCTGGAGAGCTGGTAGAGGTGGAGATCGGCCGTGATGGTCTCGTCAACGTCTATCACCGGGGCGTCCTCGTACTTACCGCGGCTCGGCACCATCCCATCGAAGGGGAGGCTGCGGCTCTTCAGCGGCGCCCCCGGGGGACAGGAACTCCCACCAAGGCCGGGGGCAAAGCCGTGCTGCGCTTGGTCGACTCCCGAGGGAGCGTCAGCTTCGCCGGTACCATCTATCGCGCCGGGAACCCCTATGCCCTCAGGCAGGTGGAAGTGCGCCTGGTCAAAGACCGGGTCGAGATCTGGCTGGAGGGCACACTCATCCGCACCCATCCTGCTCGCCATGACAAGGAGAAGGAGCACGGGGCTTTCGCTGTTCCCGGGGGCCGTCCCGGCACGAAGAAGGCTTCCTGAAGAAACCGACACATCGGTCGAGACCTGAGTGACTGTAAAGAAGGAACTGGAGCCAAAGTGTAAAGCGGGTGGTGGGACTTGACAGCCGTGTACTTCTCTGTGTTGTTCCGGCACATACCTGACACAGGAGTTCCGGTAGCTCCCTGACACTTCGTGGACGCGGCTCCGGTACCTGGGCGACAGTAGTTTCGGTACCTGGGCGACACTTCCGCACTCGGCAAGGACTTCTGCTTCCGGACCCGCACCTCCCTTAGGCGACAGACCAACGCGCCTGAAGAAGGGAGGAGGTGCCCATCGATGCTCGTGGAGTTAGGACTCATGGAGCAACGACACAAAGCCGTCTTAGAGGTCTTAGGCGGGCTCCCGGTGGTGGAGGTGGCCCGCCGCTATGGGGTAGCCCGCCAGACCGTGCACGACTGGATGAGACGCTACGCCACCTTAGGTTTCCCCGGCCTCATCGATCACTCCTGTCGCCCGGCCACCTGCCCCCATCAGATGCGCCCCCAGGTGGAGGCCCGCATCGTGGCGCTCAGAAGAGCCCACTCCGGCTGGGGGCCCCACATGCTCCGGTATCAGCTCGAGAAAGAGCAGTTGGACTCCGTACCCTCTCGTTCCTCTATCTACCGCTGTCTTTGCCGCCACGGCCTCATCGATCCCCAGAAGAGGCGCCGGCGGCGGGAGGACTATCAACGCTGGGAAAGGAACCGCGCCATGGAACTCTGGCAAATGGACGTCATGGCTGGGGTGAAGCTCGCCGACACAACTGAGCTCAAGATCATCACCGGACTTGACGATCACTCCCGATTTTGCGTCTGCGCCCTGCTCGTCTCACGCGCCACCGCCCGGCCGGTGTGCGAGGCTCTGGCTCAGGCTATGCGCCGGCACGGGGTTCCCGACGAGATCTTGACCGATAACGGCAAGGTGTTCACCAGCCGCTTCGGCATCGTAAGAGGCGAGGTGCTCTTTGACCGGATCTGCCGGGAAAACGGCATAAAGCACCGGCTCACCGCCCCTCGCTCCCCCACCACCACCGGCAAGGTGGAGCGCTTCCACAAGACCATCCGTAAGGAGTTTCTCTCGGGCCGTACCTTCGCCTCCCTAGAAGAAGCCCAGGCGGAGCTGGATGCCTGGGTCACCTGGTACAACACCGAACGTCCCCACCAGGGTATCGGCATGGTGCCGCCGGATTGGCGCTTCGCTCTGGCCGCCTCGGACGCTGCTCCCCCGGTGCTGGTGGAGCTCGAGAGGGAGGCAGAACCCTTCCTGCCGGCCGAGCCCGAGAGCCGCCGGGTGCAACGCATCGTGAGCGCGAACGGCCGCATCCGTCTGGTGGGCTTTGAGTATCACGTGGGGCGGTTCTTGGCCGGTGAGTTGGTGGAAGCGGAGATCGATGAAGATGGTCTCATCGGCATCTACCACCGCGAGGTCCTCGTCGCCACTCATGCTCGTCGGCACCTGGCGGAGAAAGAGCCGGCCGTGTGGCAGAAGCACAGAAGACCCCGGCAGGAAAAACCGAAGCTGGTGGGCAGACCGGTCACCCGCAAGGTAGAGCCTTCCGGCTCAGTGAATTTCGCCGGCACGGCCTACCGGGTGGGCAACGGCTATCGGGGCCAGATGGTCGAGGTCTCCTTAGTCGGCGACACCGTCCAGATCAAACTGGAGGGCAAGATCGTGCGTACCCATGAGGCCCGGCACGACAAGGAGAAGGAGCATGGAGCGTTCGCCGTGCCCGGGGGAAGACCGCGGGACAAGAAATAGGAAAACGAGTTTTCCACAGGGCGGCCGAATTAACTGTAAGGAAGGAACTGAAACTCAAGTGTAAGGAGGGTACTGAAGTTTCACAGTGCACGGAGTGCCGGGATAAACCGGCCTGGAGAAGGAGATGAAAACGCTCTACTTCGAAGACCTAGCGAGTCACGATGACCCCGAGTCATGCGCCGTCGCTCGCAAGAGCGGCGGTGAAGCGTTGACAGGGGTACGTGCAGGCTCGGCTATTGAGCCGCGAAATCAAGGCTTCCGGGGTGCCGACGTCGTTGAAATTGGCGGAAGGCAAGATCGTTGGTCGCGTTATCGCGAGTGGCCAGCGGACCCCGCGCGGTCGAAGAACCGATGCATGCACGGAGTCTCCAGGCGCGAGAACCGGGAGATCCCACAGTCGCCCGTTACGGTTGATGATGCCCCGTCCGGGATGGTTCGCGGGGTGGTAGATCGGTCGGTAGCGAGCCGCGAGGGGAACGCCAAGGCGGTACGCCCTCGATGAACGACCGTGGGAAGTCAGACAGCTCCGTAGTACCTGCGAAGCCGCCGAACAAGCCCGCGCGAGCGGGGGCGGAGGTGGTGGAGGAAAGGGGGCTGCCCGAGGGAAACGCGGCCGGCAAAACGCGCCCCGGACGCAGAGCCGGGCCAGGCGCGCCCAGTGCGCTCGGTCGCGTGCGCCAAGTCGCACAGAAGGACAAGGACGCGAAGTTCACCGCGCTCCTGCACCACGTTGATGTCGATCGCCTGCGGAGAGCGTACTTCGCGCTTCGGCCGAAGGCCGCTGCGGGGGTCGATGGCGTGACCTGGCACGAATACGGGCAGGCCCTGGAGAAAAACCTCCGGGACCTGCACCGGCACGTGCATTGCGGGAGCTATCGGGCGCAGCCGGTGAGGAGGACGTACATCCCCAAGCGGGACGGCCGATTGCGGCCGCTTGGGGTGGCCGCGCTGGAGGACAAGGTCCTGCGGCGTGCCGTGGTCGAGGTGCTTAGCAGCATCTATGAGACGGACTTCCTGGGCTTCTCCCACGGATTCCGGCCGGGGCGCTCACCGCACGACGCGTTGGATGCGCTTGCGACCGGAATCAAGCGCAAGAAGGTGAACTGGGTGCTCGATGCGGACATCCGCGACTACTTCACCAGCCTCGATCAGTCGTGGCTTCTGAGGTTCCTTAAGCACCGGATCGCGGACAGGCGAATCCTGCGCCTGATCCAGAAATGGCTCGGCGCAGGGGTCATCGAGAACGGGGAATGGTCGGAGACCACCCAGGGGACCGCGCAAGGGGCGTCGATATCGCCGCTGCTTGCCAACGTCTACCTGCACTACGTCTTCGACCTGTGGGCTCAGACGTGGCGGCAGCGATATGCGCGCGGAGACATGATCCTTACGCGGTTCGCTGACGACTACATCGTGGGCTTCGAGCATCAAGAGGACGCCGAGCGGTTCCTCGCGGAGCTGCGCGAGCGGTTCGCGAAGTTCAGGTTGGAACTGCACCCGGAGAAGACGCGGCTGATCGAGTTCGGCAGGTTCGCCGCCGAGCGACGTCAGAAGCGGGGACTCGGGAAACCGGAGACATTCGAGTTCCTCGGCTTCACGCACATCTGCGCGAAGTCGCGGAACGGAGGGTTCACGCTCAGGCGCGTCACCAGCAAGAAGCGGATGCGGGCCAAGCTGAGCGAAGTCAAGACTGAGCTGATGCAACGTCGGCATCTCCCCATCCCCGAACAAGGGCGCTGGCTCGCCAGCGTCGTGCGCGGCCACTGCAACTACTACGCCGTGCCGAGCAACAGCGATGCAATCATCGCGTTCCGGACCCAGACGATTAGGCACTGGTGTCACGCCCTTCGGTGCCGATCCCAGCGCTCGCGCCTGAACTGGGAACGCATGAACCGCCTCGCGACCCGATGGCTACCTCCTGCCCGCGTGATCCATCCCCGGCCGGAAGTGAGATTCGACGCCAGAACCCAAGGGAGGAGCCCAGTGCGCTAGCAGTGCACGCTGGGATCTGTGCGGGGGGCGGGCCGAGCCCTTACAAGTGAAGGCCCGTTCCTACCGCGATCACATCACCGCAGGGCCGGACTACGGGAGCCGTATGACGAGGGATCGTCACGTACGGTTCTGAGAGAGCGGGAGGGGGAGGTTCCCTCCCGCTACTCACCAAGGTTGCGGGGCAAAATGGCAGGGGGAAGGCTAACCTTGGGATCGGTAAGCCGGGCTGAGCAAGCCTTCGATGATCAGATCCGTGGCCTGATCCTCGTCGAGGCCCCGCGACATCAATGTCTCGAGCTGCTTGCTATCGACGCTGCCGATAGCCGCCTCATGCGTCACATGAGCCTGCGGATGGCGCACCTCCACGATCGGGATCGCGTGAGCCACCGCCTGGTCTCGAATGATCTCCTTGCAGTCAACGTGTCCGCGTGCATACGCAGCCGACGCGATCATTGTGTTCTTGATCTCGGCTGTCGCCTGCTCGCGCACAGCGATGTTCGTGGTCAGTACACCTCGGGCTGCTTCCCCGGCCAGCTCGGCCTTTTCGTGAATCCGAATGCGGTCGTCTCCCCGAGCACTGATCCGCGCGGCC
>Ga0209312_1001511_pt1 | contig 16953 bp, 16 predicted proteins | sample BioC13SIPDNA_4_FD_185744 | JGI IMG/M metagenome (GOLD analysis project Ga0209312, IMG submission 185744) | Anaerobic biogas reactor microbial communites from Washington, USA - Biogas_R1_B C13 SIP DNA (SPAdes) (version 2) | ecosystem: Engineered > Bioreactor > Anaerobic > Unclassified | place... | reverse complement strand
CTTGAGGCGGTGTACGAATTCTATATGCGGGGATTCGATTTTGCAAAGATGGACATTTACAGATCGGATGCAACTAAGTTTGTCATAGACGGCAAAAGCCTTATACCGCCGTTTGTAGCGGTGGCGGGACTGGGCGAAGCAGCCGCTAGGGATTTGGTCTCCGGACGCGGGGGTGACAGACGCTTTATATCGATAGAGGAGCTGGCGGGAGCTTGCCCCAAGGTCAGTAAGAGCCATTTGGAGCAGCTTAAAGAGCTGGGCGCTCTGGGAGATATGCCCGAGACCAGCCAGATGAGCCTGTTTTGAAAATGAAACCGGAGATTCATTTTGAACCTCCGGTTTTAGCTATTTTATTTTGACCGCGAGGGGGGCTGCAAATTCTGTGCGGTCTGTAAATATGGTCGAAATCCATATTTCATCGTAGGGATATTCATACTTATAGATCGTGATTTGCTCGACAAACTCGTCCTCGCTGCCGATAGTTATGCCGGCGTGCTCGTAATAATTTCCGCCGTATATTGTATTTCGCCCACCCAGAGGGTAATAATTGCCGTCTGCGTCATAGCTGTTCCAGCCGATGATCTCATGATTTCCGCTTTCTTTTGGCAGGGAGACGGCTTCGGCGAGCTCGCTTAGTACGGGTATTCTGCCGCAGGCCTCGGCAAACGGAGCCGAAAGGTTGACCAGAGCCACAAAGATTACAAAAACGGCGGCAATGGTGTAAAGAGGGATGAATATTGTTTTTCTAACGCGGCGGCGCTTGTCGCGGACGGACTTTCTTGCCCGTGCGCGCTCGAGGGTAAAGTCCAGCTTCAGAGGTGTGTTTTCAAGCTCCTTCAAGAGCTTGTTATATTCGCTGTTTCGGTTCATTTGCACTGACCTCCTCCGTTAGTTCCAGCTTCAGGAGCTTAAGTGCGCGGCGCAGGCGCGATGCGGCGGTGCCCTGCTTTAGCTTCAGGGCGCGTGCCGTCTCCTCCGTGGTGCAGCCGGCAAAGTATCGCAGGATAACCGGCTCTTTCAGCTCTTTGGGCAGGCGCTGTACAGCGTCTTTGAGCGGAAGAGCATCGAACTGCTCCACTGATTTTTCCGGCAGAGTGTCCATGGAGATCTCGCGCTTCCTGCGCCTTAGCTCGTTTTTGCACTCATTTATAAGTATTCGAGTTATCCAGGTGTCGAAATACTCAGGACGGCGCAGTTTTTTCAGCGAGACCAAAGCCCTGTAAACTGTCTCGTCCACCGCATCCATCGCGGCGGCCTCCCCGCCGAGATAGAGATATGCCGTGCGGTAGAGGCTGCTCCTAAGTCTTTCGATTCTATCGGCGAACTCGCTTTCACCCATATCGTGTTCGCTCCTTCCTTTTGTCATGACATATATTAGACTAAGCTGAGGGCTGTTTTTATTTCGAAGGATAAGTTTTTTTAAGTCTATCATAAGCAAGGGCGCGGGAAAAGCAAAAAAAGGGCCGTCACATACGGCGACGGCCCTTTTTAAGGGGGAAATGGGATTATCAGCACTCCATCTGCTTGCCCAGAAAGCTTGCGACGGCTGTTGCGAGCTTTATCTGTACTTCTGTGGGTGAAGCGGAACCGCGCTTTGCGGCAAAGACCACACATCCCAGAATGTCTCCTTCGGAGAGTATAGGCGCGGCGACTGATACACATATGTCGTCGTCGCTTTCGATGAGCGGCATTTCCGTGCCGGTCGGGGCAGTATAAAGCTTTCGTGAGTCCATTACGGACGCCATCTGCTGGCTTACTCTCTTGTCGGCCAGCTCCCGTTTGGGAATGCCGGCGCAGGCGGATATGCTGTCGCGGTCGCAGACTGCGGTTATTCCGTCACCGGTCTTGTACAGCGATTCACAGATCTGTGCGGCAAAATCCGAGTTTGGGAATGCCGGCGCAGGCGGATATGCTGTCGCGGTCGCAGACTGCGGCTATTCCGTCACCGGTCTTGTACAGTGATTCACAGATCTGTGCGGCAAAATCCGAAAGCTCTCCCACGGGTGAATATTTTTTGAAAATGACCTCGCCGTCCTTCTCAGTGTATATCTCCAGTGGGTCACCGTCGCGGATATGCAGGGTGCGGCGGATTTCTTTTGGAATGACGACTCTCCCCAGGTCGTCGATTCGGCGAACGATACCGGTTGCTTTCATAATAACCTCCCGAATAAAAGCGGACTGCGGACAGATGTGTCGCATCACCGCAAATTTTGTCACAAATTGCTTGCGGCGTTATTCTTTGTAAACACGTGCGATATTATTCCTGATATGGGATTGTTCACAGACAAAAGCGCTGCCTGCTGTTGTGTAAAGCCTGTGCTGTGCAATAAATATATTTGAGGGATCAAAAAATGTATTAATTTGGAATACAGTATGTTATAATTGAAAAAAACACATCCTTAAACTGCCTCGTCTCTCGAATTAAGCCGAAAACCTGAGGCCACATGATTTTGTGTACGGCAGACAGTTACAGAACATTTGACGCCTGCCGACAAAGAGAGCGGCGGGCATTTTTCATCGTATATCCAGCCCATAAGGAGAGATGACCCATGACTAACTGCTCCGACAACAGGAAAACAATACTTATTGTATTTGATTCCGCTGCGAACCTTGAACTACTCGAAAGAGTGCTTCGCAACGAATTTCGTGTCATCGAAGCAAAGAGCGGACGGGAGGCAATGCATAAGCTGTGCTCGAGTGCACCTGTCTCAATGATTATTTTTGACGTTTCCAAGTCGAATCATGACGATTTTATTACCCTGAAGGCTATGCGCAGGGAAAACCTGCTATGTCGGATCCCTGCCATAGTGGTCAAGGAACGCAACGATATAGAGGGCCAGATTATGGCTCTGGACTGCGGCGCTGAGGATGTTTTCAGCAGGCCCTTCGACTCGAGAATGGTTCTGCACAGGGTTCGCAACATCATTGAACGCCGCGAGACTGCAAAAAAGATAGAGAAGGTCAGTCTCTATGAACAGCTTCTTAAACAACAGGATAAGTTTTTGCAGGCGGCCAGAATAGATCAAAAGACCGGAATATACAACAGGCGGGCCTTTTGCCGGCGCGTTTCGACCATGCTCCGTGAGAACCCCGACAGAGAATATGTTATTTTCCACTGGGACATAGACCGCTTTAAGGTCTTCAACGATGTCTACGGAATTGCTGCGGGGGACGCTTTTCTTGCGGCTGTGGGTGAGATTTACAGGTCTATACAGGACGATTCCTTTGCTTACGGATACTGCGGCGCCGACGACTTTGTAAACTGCGTGGAGCGTTCTATGTTCGACCCTGAAAAGGTTTTGTATGTTATAACAAAACTGATTTCAACCATACATTCGGAATTCGGATTTGTCGCCAGACTGGGAGCTTATGTCGTTGACGACCCGTCGCTAGACGTCGAACTTATGTGCGACCGCGCCAAGATAGCGCTGCGTTCTACAAAGAACGGCTATACCAAGCCATATGCATATTATGAGGACACTATGCGGGCCAAGCTGATCGAGGAGCAGGAGATCATCGGAGAGATGCGTAATGCGCTTCATGACGGGCAGTTCACGGTATATTTTCAGCCACAGTACAACCATTACAACGGAGACCTCTACGGAGCGGAGGCTCTGGTGAGGTGGATGCACCCCCGGAAGGGACTTATATCTCCCGGCAAGTTCATACCTGCCTTTGAACGAAACGGCTTTATAGCCGAGCTGGACAAATATGTCTGGGACCGTACCTGTGCATATATAAGGCGCTGGCTCGACTCAGGTATCGATGTGCCGCCTATATCCGTAAACATCTCACGCTGTGATATCTACAATCCGAAACTCTGCGATCACCTTGTGGAGCTTGTTATGAAATATAATCTCGACCCATCCTATCTGAGACTGGAGATAACAGAGACAGTTTATATGGAAAATCCGAACCAGCTTATCTCTCTGGTTGACAGACTGCGTGAAAACGATCTACAATCCGAAACTCTGCGATCACCTTGTGGAGCTTGTTATGAAATATAATCTCGACCCATCCTATCTGAGACTGGAGATAACAGAGACAGTTTATATGGAAAATCCAAACCAGCTTATCTCTCTGGTTGACAGACTGCGTGAAAACGGCTTTTTTGTGGAGATGGACGATTTTGGAAGGGGGGTGCGGACAAAAACCTGGACCAAAAAAGCGAGGTAAATGTCCGTGTATTCCTATGACGAAAGAATGCGAGCAGTACAGTTTTATATTGAGTCTGGCTGCAGCCAAATAATGGTTTTCCATGAGCTGGGGTATCCATCTCCAAATGCACTGCGCCAATGGTATAACGAGTATATGCAAACCGGCACGCTTCACAGCAAGGCAAATCGGCGGGATGTTTACAGCCAGGAGCAGATCGATGCAGCTGTTGCGTATTATAACGAGCACGGAGGCAGTCTGATTGCAACATGCCGGGCGCTGGGCTATCCGGATCGAAACACGATGAGCCAGTGGGTCCGGGCAGCTTACTCGGATGGAGGCAAGCCTCCAGTCAGGCGTTGCAAATCGGATCGGGAGCTGGTACGATATACTCCAGAGCAGAAGCAGGCTGCCGTTGAGGCTTGGATGAGCGGCACCCCGGATTACAAGATTGCGGCACAGTACGGAGTCTGTAAAGCAACGGTTTACAACTGGAAAAAAGAGCTGCTCGGGAAGGTATCAGTCCGGATGAAAAAGCAAGAGGATACAGCTTCCTTCGAGGCGCTTTCCGATAACAAGGAAGAATTAGAGGCTGAGGTCAAGTCGTTGCAGGCAGAAATCCATCGCCTGAAAATGGAGCGCGATATTCTTGAGAAAGCAGCAGAAATCCTAAAAAAAGGGGACGGCATCAATCTGGAAAGCCTGACAAACGCTGAAAAAGCCGATGTGATTGGTGCCATGACCGGAGAATATCGGCTTAGTGAATTGCTGAAATCAATAAAAATGGCGAAAAGCAGCTATTTCTATCAGCGAAAAGCAACTTTTCGACCGGATAAGTATAAGAATTTGCGTGCAAGTATAAGATCTGTGTTTCGGGATAATTTTCAGTGCTATGGCTATCGCAGAATACATACTGAGCTGTGCAAAGGCGGCAAAATCATCTCTGAAAAGGTCGTTCGCCGGATCATGCGCGAGGAAGATCTTCATGCGCGATGCGCAAAACGGAGACGTTATAGCTCCTATATGGGCGAGATCAGCCCAGCTGTCGCGAATATCGTCAGCAGAGATTTTCACGCAGATGCTCCTAACAGAAAGTGGCTGACAGACCTGACTGAGTTCGCACTTCCCGCAGGAAAAGTGTATCTGTCTCCCATGGTCGACTGCTTTGACGGCTGCATTGTCAGCTGGACCATCGGCACAAGTCCCAACGCAGAGCTTGCCAACACCATGCTCGATGAAGCGATTGCCCAGCTCGGCAAAGATGAGCATCCGATTGTCCACTCCGACAGAGGCGGACATTACCGCTGGCCGGATTGGATTCGAAAGGTTGAAAGTGCTGGCTTAGTCCGGTCCATGTCGAAGAAAGGCTGCTCGCCGGACAATGCCGCCTGCGAGGGCTTCTTTGGGCGTTTGAAAAACGAGATGTTCTACGGCCGGTCGTGGATGGGCGTAAGCATAGACGCTTTCATTGGCGAGCTCGACGCCTATGTCAGATGGTACAATGAGAAACGCATCAAGTTATCTCTCGGCGGGATGAGCCCGCTGGAGTATAGACGTAGTCTTGGATTGATTGCATAATCGGTCCAGGAAAACGTCCGCACCCCCAAGCGGCTATTCATCCCTCAATATGCTGAAGGATGTCCCGGTTGACCTCCTGAAGCTGGATATGAAGTTCATTGGTAAAGACTTTATTGACACGCGCGGAGGAACTATACTCAGTTCTGTCATCCGGATGGCGCACTGGATCAAGATACCCGTGATTGCCGAGGGAGTTGAAACAAAGGTGCAGGCGGACTACCTCAAGAGCTTGGGCTGTCTTCTGATGCAGGGCTATTACTTTGCAAAGCCGATGCCGCCCGATGCTTTTGAGGTTCTGCTTCGATACGACTGCACTTCGCCGAACTACAAAGAGACCAAATGGAGTGCGGGCCTTGGGAGTGCGACACAATATTTTAGTATATCCACGAAGGCGGCGCCGCTTTTCAACAGCTTTGAGGGGGGAGCGGCAATAGTGGAATACTACGGAAATAATGTTGAGGCTGTACGACTCAACGACAAATTTTTTGAGCTTATGGGAATCACCAGAGGGGAGTATGCTGATGAAAAGCTGGATTTTCTGGAGTGGTTCGATGGTGAAAGCCGCAAGAAAATCCTCAATATGCTGGAAAGAACCATACATACCGAATTTGAGGCCGAATGCGAAGTTCCTGTCAATTCCAAAAAAACAGGTAACAGCTATATACGCATAAAAGGACACCATCTTGCCGAGACCGCCGGAAGGCATGCCCTGTTTCTGACATTGGAAACCGTGGCCCGCAGAGGTGAGCTGCCGGGGAAGAGCTCCCAGCCCGCAGAGTAAAACTACGGCACTATACGAAATACGAGTAGGGAAGAATAAAACATAGGACGGAAGGCTATCTTCCGTCCTTTACTTATCAGATTTTATCCCCGAGAGCCTTGTCCAATCTGTTTGTTATCAGAACAGCCACGGCTATTTTCACCGCGTCTGGTATGAGATACGGGACAACGCACCAGCCCAGAGCGGTAGCAAGGCCTATAGCGCCGGTGCTGCGGGCATAGACGAACATGAACCAGGCTGTGCCAAAGGCGTAGCAAAGGGCAAGCCCAAGAACCATAGAGGGCGCCAGCACCCAAGTCTTCCGTCCCCATTTGTCAGCCGCAAAACCCACGGCCAGCGCTGTGAAAAGAAAGCCGACTATATATCCTCCGGTGTTGCCCAAAAGAAAGCCTATTCCCCCTCTGAAGCCCGAAAAAACGGGTACGCCTACGGCGCCGAGAAGTATATAGAGAACTACGGACATGAGTCCGCGCCTGAGCCCCAGAATTCCCGCCGCCACGAATACGGCGAAGGTCTGGAGGGTGATGGGTATGGTCATGGGTATGGCTGTCCATGAGCATACGGCGATTATTGCTGTGAACAGGGCGATGAGCGCCATGTCTTTTACAGTGATTTTCTGTTTTGATTTTTCCATGCTTCTGCACACTCCTTCAATGATGTGCCCATTATAGTGTGCCGCCAGTGAGTTGTCAACCATAAATTTCAATATAGGTTAACAATATCTGCGGGCCCATTATAGTGTGCCGCCAGTGAGTTGTCAACCATAAATTTCAATATAGGTTAACAATATCTGCGGCCACTGATACTGCTCTTTTTGGGGCTTTCATTGCGCCGGCGTCCATAATGATTGCGCTTGATGTAGGAATATGTTAAGATATAGCCAAACCATTGGGAGAGTGATACTGTGAAAGGCATAATCCTTGCGGCGGGCAAGGGCACGAGGCTTTATCCAATGACCAAGCCTGTCTGCAAGCCTCTGCTGCCCGTCTATGACAAGCCTCTTATATACTATCCGCTGTCTACTTTAATACAGGCCGGATGCGACGATATACTAATTATAGTGCCGCCGGGGGAAGAAAAGGCATTTTCCGAGCTGCTGGACGACGGCGGCAAGCTGGGTGTGTCCATTCAGTACAGGGTGCAGCCCGCAGCACGGGGCATTGCCGACGCGATGCTCATAGGCGCGGACTTTATCGGAAACGACAGCGTGTGTCTCGGCATTGCCGACGCGATGCTTATAGGCGCGGACTTTATCGGAAACGACAGCGTGTGTCTCGCGCTGGGTGACAATATTTTTTACTCAGCCGACTGGCAGACTAAACTGCGCTGTGCTGCGGAAAACAAAAGCGGCGCGGTCGTTTTCGGCATATGGGTGGAGAATCCGCGCCCTTTCGGAGTAGTGGCTTTTGATGAAAACGGCAGAGCCACGAGCATAGAGGAAAAACCGCGTGTTCCCAAGTCCAACTACATTGTTCCCGGTCTCTATTTTTATGACAGTGAAGTCGTGAGTATTGCAAAGAACCTGAGACCCTCCGCCCGCGGAGAGCTGGAGATTACCGATGTCAATCTTGAGTACCTCCGCCGGGGACAGCTCTCGGTCGTACCGCTTGAGCGGGGCTTCACATGGATGGACGCGGGTACGGCGGACAGCCTTTACAAAGCTGCCGGCATAATACGCAGTATACAGAGTGAGGCCGGAGAGCTTGTAGGCTGCATTGAAGAGGACGCCTACAGCAACGGCTGGATAAGCAGGGAACAGCTTCACGCCATGGGCGAAGAACTGAAAATGACCGACTACGGCAAATATATTCTGGGCCTGTGACAAAAAAGCTGCGGCAGTTCAAACCAACTGCCGCAGTTCTTTTAGCTTTAGAGCAGATTTTTCTGTGTCTCCTTGCTGAAAATATGGCTGACCCCGCCGCCGATCACGAATCTGAAGTCCGCTCCAGGCACGTATATCGAGTTTTGCGCTTCGCTGAGGTCTGCCAGGGGTTTTATGATTATGACGTCCTTGCCCGCCATGTCGACGTGCAGATGAACGGAGCTGCCCATCATCTCGGAGAAGGAGACCCTGCCGTTGAACACCCCTGAATCTGAAGTTCCCGAGGTGATATGCTCGGGACGGATGCCCAGAACTATATCCTGAGGAGCGGCGCCGCTATCACGCAGACACTGCTGTTTGTCCTCGGGAAGGTCAATGCGCGTACCCTCTATGACGGCGCAGTAGACGCCGCCGTCCTTTTCGAGGGTTCCGTCAAAAAAGTTCATCTGGGGAGAGCCGATAAAACCCGCTACGAACAGGTTGTCCGGATGGTGGAACACCTCCTGGGGCGTACCCACCTGCATGATGAAGCCGTCCCTCATAATGACTATGCGGTCGCCGAGAGTCATGGCCTCGGTCTGGTCGTGTGTGACATAGATAAATGTGGTGTTTATGCGCTGCCGCAGGCTTATGATCTCGGCGCGCATCTGGTTGCGAAGCTTGGCGTCCAGATTGGAAAGAGGTTCGTCCATAAGGAACACCTGTGGCTCGCGCACAATTGCACGGCCTATGGCGACGCGCTGGCGCTGGCCGCCTGACAGAGCCTTGGGCTTGCGGTCGAGGTACTGACCAATGTCAAGGATATCCGCCGCCGCTCTGACCTTTTGGTCTATCTCCGCCTTGCTCATCTTGCGCAGCTTCAGGGCAAAGGCCATGTTGTCGTAGACCGTCATATGGGGGTACAGCGCGTAATTCTGGAAGACCATCGCTATGTCGCGGTCCTTTGGCGGTACGTCGTTGACAAGCCTGTCGCCGATGTAGATTTCGCCTTCGGTGATCTCCTCAAGTCCCGCAACCATGCGTAGAGTGGTCGATTTTCCGCAGCCGGAGGGTCCGACCAGTACGACAAATTCCTTGTCGTCTATCTCAAGATTGAAATCCGAGACCGCGACAATGTCTCTGTCATATACCTTTTTGACGTTTTTCAGGGTAACAGTTGCCATTTGACCGGCTTTAGTTTGGATGCCTCCGCAAACCGCGCCTCGCCCATGCAGAGCGAAACTGCAGGGGCATTACGACAGGTCTCCACACTGCCGCACCGCAAGCCGAGCGGTTTTTTATCCTCCTTTTTCCGCCGGCGGGCCAAAAAGAAGTGGAGTTGTTCCCGCGGACGATTCGTTGGATATACCGCTGCTATTATCTCAGCTTTTTCGTCGTATTGCAATAGTTGTATTCTTTAGCTTGAACAAGTTTTCGAGATGGTGTATTATTCTGAAAGAGAGGATGGAGGGAAAGCGATGGGAAAGAAAAGCAAAATCAGTCTGACAAAAAGACAGAATAAACTTATTGCGCTGAAATACTTTCTGTTTTCGATTTCTGCGGGAGTGATAGAGTTTGTATCCTGCGCTGTATTGAACGAGTTTACTGACCTTGAAAAAGTGACCGGGCTGGATGAGATTTTTGGAAACGAGTACGGCCTGACCTACTTTATAGCGCTGGCGCTGTCGGTCATATGGAACTTTACGCTGAACCGCAAATTTGCCTTCAAATCTGCCGCAAACGTGCCGATCGCGATGCTGAAGGTTTTCGGCTTTTATGCGGTATTTGCCCCGCTGTCGATATTTTGGACTGTCAGGCTTACGGACGCCGGCTGGAACGAGTACATAGTTCTTGTCCTGACCATGGTAGTAAATTTTGTCACCGAGTTTTTGTTCTGGCGTTTTGTTGTATACCGCAATCAGATATACACCAACGAGGACGGACGGAGAGAGCTTCTTGAAAACGGACAGCTTTTGGACGAGCAGTCTGATTGATTGTTCCGGAAATACGAATAAAGAAGAGACTGTGGTTGATCCACAGTCTCTTCTTTAGCTTTTCGGTCAGACGATGCCGACATTCACGATCTGGAAACCGTAGCCTGAGAGCAGCCGCAGAGTTCTGCTGCCGCATTTTTCACACTCAAAGTGCGGAGCCTGCTCGGTGTATGTGGTTTTCGCGCCGCAGTCGCAGCACAAGTAGACCGCAGGATCGATTTCGATGATCAGCTTTGCGTCTTTCGCGATAGTGTCTTTAGACAATACATCGAAATAGGACTGAACAAATCGCGGCACTATACCGGACATAAGTCCTATTTTTAAAGTTATCTTTGTGACCTTACTGCCGCCGTGCTGTTCGGCAACCCTCAGCGCCGTATCCAGCACTTCGTTCAGTATGCCAAGCTCGTGCATAAATCAGGCGTTGAGCTGGGCCTTGAGGGCCTTGATGTCCAGAGGAGCGAGGACTTCGGGGTCGACAAGCTCAAGGTGTATAGCGTCTTTCTTGCAGAACTGCAGGCAGCCTTCACAGCCGCGGCAGAGCTCCTCGTTCACGGTGACTCTGTTGTCCTTGTCTCTGTAGATGGCGAGGAAGTTGCAGTGCTTCTCGCATAGACCGCAGTTTACGCACTTGTCGTAATCGATCTTTGCTATGTAGCCGGAACCTGCCATCATCGGGGCGGTCAGGTAGTTCTGGGAGAGCAGAGCTGTGCAGCAGCAGGGGCAGCAGTTGCAGATGCTGTACAGGCGGCCGGCGGCGACATCCTTAAAGAATGCTGCGTGGACGTTGCCTCTCTCGTGGGACTCGCGGAGGATCCTCAGAGCCTCTTCCTTGTCGATCAGGCGGCCGTTGAGGTAGCGGTCACGATCCAAACACCATGAGACCCAGGGCTCGCCGATGACAAGACAGACATCGAGGGGTTTGCAGCCCTCGTCGCCGCGGATCTTACGACATACGCAGTCGATAACGGCGATACGGTCGGGGGAGTCAATGATGGCAGTCTTCGCGATATCATAGGGCATAATGGTCTTGGGCAGCTCGCCAAGGTTTAGATCCTCGGTGAGAGTGACGATCTGTTCGGCATCCTCAAGGCGCAGAACCTTTGCGTGATAGGTGTTGGTCTCAAGCTTAGCGGCATGTGCGCCGCAGTGGTTGCAAGCGGTCTTGACCATTTCTGCGACGACTTCATTTTCTATGCCCTCGGGCTTGATGAGGTTATGAGGCTCGGGCAGATAGGGATTAATAGCCTCTCTCATGTAGTAGATGTAGAGGGGAATGAACTGAAAGTAGAGCTGTGCGTGGATGAGCTGTGCGAAACCTTCGTTGGTGCGTGGGTACATCTTCTGTAGCATGCGCTGTGTGGTTTTTCTTGCTGCCGGATCGGGATTGTACATTGCGTTTCTCCTTTTTTTGCTTTTCGGCTTGCGCCGATGTATATATTGTCGAGACTCTGCCGTAAAGCGGAAAGGCGACAGGAGAGTCCCGAGAAATTACGATAAGGACTTATGTCCTCGACATAATTCACTTAATTATACTGAATCGGTTACAGAATTGCAAGCACTTTCAGCTATGTATTGTGCACAAAAGGGCATGGGAAAAAAACGGCAAAGAAACGGAAAGTCGGGGCAAAGAAAAATACTTTGAGAGGCTTTTTTTGGATTGTAGCGATGCTGTCGAAAACAACTGGGAAATGTTATGTAAAGCAGCTGGCTCAAAATGTGAAAAGCTGTGGAAAATAAATGGGTTCCGCGAGTAAATGTAGCAAAATAATTTCCCAATAATTATGTGTTTTTAACAAAAGAGAAAGTTGCATCTTGAAATGCCTGTGGGTTTGCTTGTATAATACTGAAAGAGGTTTGCTGTCCGTTATTATGGCTGCGGACACAAATATTTAAAACTTTAATGAGAAAGGACAAAGAACATGGAATTTACCAAGGTAAAGTATGCAGTGAGCGAAAAAGTCGCTATCATCTCCATGGACAGCCCCAAGAACATGAACGCATTTGACGAGGTCATGCTCGATGAGCTGGAAGAAGCTATCCATATGGCTGACGCAGACGCAAATGTCAAATCTATTCTCCTCAACAGCACCACCACAAAGGCTTTCTCCGCGGGCGGCGACGTCGCCTCTATGTACGACGGTATCAAGAATCACGCGAAGGACGAGTTTGTCGCTGAATTCGGAAAGTCCATCGCTAAGATGGCCAATGTCACAAAGGCTATCAGAAAGAGCCCGAAGCCCGTTGTCGGTGCTGTACAGGGCGCTTGCGCAGGAGCCGGCTTCAACGTAGCTCTTGCTTGCGACTATGTTATCGCGACCCAGGCTTCCGTATTCATCCAGGCTTTTGTAAAGCTCGGCCTCATCCCTGACGCCGGCGGAATTTATCTTCTCACCCGTTCCTGCGGCCTCAACAAGGGCATGGAGCTGGCTCTCACCGGCGATATGATCTTTGCCGACGACGCAAAGGCTCTGGGCTTCGTTGCGGAAGTCATCGAAGACGACGACGCATTTGCAGAAGCAGCAATGAAGAGAGCAAAGAAGTTCACATATGGCCCCTCCACCTCTTACGAGTACATGAAGAAGCTCTGCTGGGAGTCCGAGTTCCTCGGCTTCGAAGAGTATGTCAAGAAGGAAGTCGAAGCTCAGATGGTCTGCGGCGCGACCGAGGACTTCTTCGAAGGCGTCTCCGCATTCTGCGAAAAGAGAAGAGCAAGCTTCAAATAAACACGTACGTTATGCTAACGAGGCATACCGCCGCAGCAATTTACCGATAATTCCTGTCTTTATATAACCCAGCCGTTACAGCATCCCGCATCTTTTCGGGAGCGGGGGCGTGAGACTGATAAAGCCCGTTGCGGATGGTCTGCCTCTCTCAGGGCTCCTGCCGCTGTTTTGGCATCTTTATAGAGGAAAAGCAGCGCTCCTTTCAGGTGTTAGGAGCTTATCGAGTAACGCAAATCAGTAAATCCCGCACAGGGCTTCTGAGTTTTGTGCTGAATTTAAAAGAATTCAAAAGGAGAGAAGCTATCTCATGATTAAAAACATCAACAAAGCCGTTGTTTTCGGCGCGGGTGTCATGGGCGCATCCATCGCAGGCCTTCTGGCAAGCGTCGGAGTAGAAACGGTACTTCTTGACATCGTGCCCCCTCAGGGCCTTACCGATGAAGATAAGGCAAAGGGCCTGACTGAGGACAGCTACGAGTTCCGTAACCGTTTTTCACTCGCCGGTCTTGACAGAATCAAAAAGCCCAGAAACAACATGACCCTCAGCAGAGGCGCTGTCAAAAACGTCAGAATCGGCAACACAACCGATAACCTCGACGAGATTGACGATGCCGACTGGATCGTTGAAGCTGTTTCCGAGCGCATCGACATCAAGCAGAGCGTTCTTAAGCAGATCGCTCCCCACCGCAAGCCCGATGCAATTGTCTCCTCCAACACCTCCGGCGTCAACTGCACCAACATCGTAAGTGTCATGGACGACGAGTTCAAGAAGTATTTCATGGGCACCCACTTCTTCAATCCTCCTCGTTGGATGGCTCTGTTCGAGATGATCCCCACCCAGTGGACCGATAAGGGCGCTTATGAGCGTATGCAGTACTTTGCAGAGAACAGTCTCGGCAAGGTCGTCTGCCACGCAAAGGACACCCCGAACTTTGTCGGCAACCGTATAGGCGTTTTCGCAGCGGTCAGCGCTCTGCGTCTCGCTGAGAAGTACGACTACGACGTCCCCACCCTCGACGCTCTGACCGGCACCATCATGGCCCACACCAAGGCCGCTACCTGCAAGACCTGTGATATGGTCGGCATTGATATCCTCTGCGCAGTTGCGGGCAACGTTCTCGCCGTTTCCACCGACGAGCGTGAAAAGGTCGAGTACGATCCTCCCAAATACGTCAAGGATATGGTCACCGACGGCAACCTCGGCGACAAGGTAAAGCACGGCTTCTACAAAAAGGAAATCATTGACGGCAAGAAGACCCTCTTCTGCTATGACTGGAAGACCAAACAGTATATACAGAAAAAGGCTGATGAACTGCCTGCAGTCGATGAGGCCAAGTCTGCTCCCAACAAGTATGAATTCATGACCTTCGGCGACAGCAAGGAGCAGAAGTTCACCTATGAATTCAACAAGACCCTCCTCCTCTATGCAGCCCGTCTCGTTCCCGAGATCACCGAAGACTTCAAAGAAATCGACAAGGCTCTTAACTCCGGCTTCAACTGGGAGCTCGGCGTATTCCAGCTCTGGGATAAGCTCGGCGTTCGCAGAACCTGCGAAGCTTGGCAGAAGGACGGCGAAGTCATTCCTCAGTGGGTCCTCGACAGACTCGCAGCAGGCAAGGAAAACTTCTATGAAGCCGGCACTGAGACATACAAGTTCCTCAAGCTCAGCAACACCGATGTTCTCAAGAGCAACGATGACGCTTCCATCCGCGACATGGGCGACGGCGTTCTGTGCGTAGAATTCCACTGCACCGCAAACGCTATCGGCGAAAAGGTCGGCGAGATGATCCTCGAGGGCACCGAGATGCTCAAGAGCGGCAATTGGGCCGGACTTGTTGTCGGCAACGAAGGCAAGAACTTCTGCGCAGGCGCTGACCTCTTCACCATCTACAGCCTCGCTGTTGACAAAGAATGGGACAAGCTGGATACCCTCATCCGTGGACTCCAGGACGGCACCAAGGCTCTGAAGTATGCCGTATGCCCCACCGTTTCCGCTCCCTTCGGCCAGACCCTCGGCGGCGGCTGCGAAGTTGCCATGCACTGCCAGGCCTCCGTTCCCCACACCGACACCTTCATGGGTCTTGTCGAGTTCGGCGTTGGCCTAGTCCCCGCAGGCGGCGGCTGCTCTGAGCTCCTGCGCCGCACAATGGATCGCTGCTGGGATACCCAGAAGACCTCCCGTTACAATGCTGTCAAGTCTCTGTGGCAGAATATTGCCATGGCAAAGGTCAACATGAGCGCCGATATGGCTGTTGAAGCCGGATACCTCTACAAGGGTACCTATATCGAGCGCAATAAGGCAAAGCAGCTCCAGTCCGCTAAGGAACAGGTTCTGTGGATGGCCGCTCACAACTATCGTCCGGGAGCCGATCCCACTATCAAGGTCGTCGGCGAATACGGCTACGGCGCACTCTCATACGATATGCTGATGGCCAAGAACGGTGGATTCATGAGCGATCATGACGTCAAAATTGCATCTAAGGTCGCATATATCATCACCGGCGGCGATCTGCCCTATGGTGCGGAAGTACCTCTCCAGCAGATCCGCGATCTCGAGCGCGAAGCATTCCTGTCCCTCGCCGGCGAAGAGAAGACTCAGGAACGTATCATGGGCATGCTGAGCAACGGCAAGCCTGTCCGCAACTAAGGGGGAAATACACATGAGAGAAGCAGTTATAGTAGCATACGGTCGCAGTGCCATAGGTAAGTCCCCGAAGGGCACTTTGAAAGACACCAGACCCGAAGAATATGCAGCTCAGGTCATCAAGGGCACACTTGCAAAGGTTCCCACCTTTGACTCCGCTCTGATAGACGATATCATCCTCGGATGTGCATTCCAGGAAGCAGAGACCGGTACGAACGTTGCCCGTAACATCGGCCTTCTTGCAGGCATTCCCGAGAGCGTTCCCGCACAGACAGTCAACCGTTTCTGCTCTTCCGGTCTCCAGGCAATCGCTATGGGCGCCAACGCCATCATGTGCGGTCAGCAGGACATCGTATTGGCAGGCGGCGTTGAGACCATGTCCATGGTTCCCATGGGCGGCAACCTCAACGTCCCCAACGTCGAGCTTGGCTGTAAGGTCAACACAAGAGCGATGACCGCAATGGGCAATACCGCTGAGAACATCGCCGAGAAGTACAACATCACCCGTGAAGAGCAGGATGCTTTTGCAATGGGTTCCCATGCTAAGGCTATCCGCGCACAGGATGAGGGCCGCTTTGATGAGCAGATCATCCCCGTTGATGCTGTTAAGTACAGAATGAACCACAAGACCGGCCACGTTGAGAAGTACACCATCAAGTTCACCAAGGACGAAGGCGTACGCCACGGCCTCACACCCGAGTCTATGGCAAAGCTGAAGACCGTCTTCAAAAAGGGCGGCACGGTTACCGCTGGTAACGCCTCCCAGATGAACGACGCAGCTTCTGTTGTTCTTCTGATGTCCAGGGAAAAGGCCGAAGAGCTTGGACTTAAGCCCATTGCAAAGTTTGTCAGCTTCGCTGTCGGCGGAGTAGATCCCGCTTTCATGGGCATGGGACCCACTGTCGCAGTGCCGAAGGCTCTTAAGATCGCCGGTCTTGACAAGGATCAGATCGATGTTTGGGAGCTCAACGAAGCTTTCTCCGCTCAGGCTATCGCTTGCGTCCGCGAGCTCGGTCTTCAGAAGGCCTATGAGGAAGAGAAAATCAACCCCAACGGCGGCGGCGTCGCACTGGGCCACCCGCTCGGCTGCACCGGCGCTATGCTGACCTGCAAGCTCCTTGCTGAGCTCAAGCGCACCAACAAGAAATACGGCGTCGTGTCTATGTGCATCGGCGGCGGTATGGGCGCTGCAGGCGTATTCGAAATGTGCTAACTTTAGCGCGTTGAGATAATACAATAAGATCCCGCGCTCCTTTAAAGGAGCGCGGGATTTC
>Ga0209312_1001508_pt1 | contig 16975 bp, 8 predicted proteins | sample BioC13SIPDNA_4_FD_185744 | JGI IMG/M metagenome (GOLD analysis project Ga0209312, IMG submission 185744) | Anaerobic biogas reactor microbial communites from Washington, USA - Biogas_R1_B C13 SIP DNA (SPAdes) (version 2) | ecosystem: Engineered > Bioreactor > Anaerobic > Unclassified | place... | reverse complement strand
CAGCATTGCCCTTGAATCCACGGGGTACTGCCACCCGGTTGAAATACAAAACCAGTTCGGGATAATCATCGGGATATTTAATGTTTTCTACCACAATTTCGAAACCCCGGTAATGGCCAGGGTTGTTCCTATCTTCAGCTATAGGGTTAATCTCCACTTTCCGCTTCTGGTCCTCAAAGCCTTTGCCCCTGGCCAATTCCACATCCATCCGCTGGTCCTGGCCATAGATTCCGGCTGAAGTTATATAGAAGTTTCGGGGCAGGCGAAATTCGGCCCAGTAGGATTCGCCGGCAGCCGTAAAGGCATCTTTGGTGCTGGCAGTGATTTTTACAGTGGCCAGGGCACGAGTCTGCTCTTCTTCCTTAAAATCACTGTCCGGGTACTTGGGAAGCTCACCCTGTACCCGGTAGTTAGTGGCCCCAATAGCGTAACCCGAGGGTAGTAGTAATAATATACTGAAAATAAGCAATAAGCCCAATGTTTTTAACACTTTCCACAAATATGCATCCATACTTTATTTTATTCCTCCGGAAATATTTAGGGTTTTAGCAGCATAACTTAATTAGCTGATACCATTTGTATGGTTTGCCGGGCTTGATTCCAATCTACCCGAAAACCGAAGGCCTCTGCAATAAAGCGGGCCGGAAGGTAAATATGTCCCTCCTTATTCAGCGGGGTAATATCCATCTCTGCCGTTTTCCCATTGATAATAATACGGTTATTTTTAGTAGATACTTCTACCGTAACTTCATTTCTCAGCAATTTTACACTCTGGGTTGAATCATCCCAAATAATAGCATTTTCAGGTACCCCCAGAGCCAGGGCCAGGTAACGGACCGGGACGAAACTACGCCCGTTTTGCAAAAATGGAATGGCATTCATCGCTCTTATTTCTTCGTCAGAGCGGTATATTTTCTGGCCAATGGTAAATTCGGCCTTAACCTGGCTTTTTTCAGAAAAGGTAGAGAAACGCAATATAAAGTCTTCCTTTAGATTGCCCCCGGTGATATCCTTAAAAGCATCAGCCGGGATTTTTAATGAATAGTTATGATTCTTTTCCAGCTTAACTGTGGGGTCTACTACCAGCGTGTTTCCTTCCATGCTTTTTTGAATACTTACAATATTAGTCAATTCGTCAGTCAAATTTATTCTGTCATATCCTCTATCGGTCAAAACACCCTTGTTCAAGGTGATTCTTATGGTTTTATCCAGAGCAATGTTTTCCGAAGCATGGGGAGGGTCGCAGGCTTTAACCTCCAGAGGGCAGGTTTCGATCGCATACAATTTTCCATCCCGGGAACCCACATAGATGATGCCATCTTCCCCCAGAGCTACGCCTCCTTCTATTCCCCCTACAGGATAGTCCCATATCTTGCTGCCATCCCTGGCGATAGCATAAAGCATTCCTGAGCTATGGCTGGAAGCAACATAAACCGTACCATCGGCTCCCAAAAGCGGAGCGGAACAATTAAATACGGCAGCAGTCCAATTGGCCGTACCGGACGGAGCAAAGCGATAAAGAACATCCGCCCCGGCATAGATGCTGCCATCGCCAGCAATAGCCAGGGGGGGATTCACTTCACTGCTACCATTCAAATTATAGGCAAAACGGATATTGCCCTGGGGACTTACCAGATATAATGATTTGCCGGAACAAATATAGATATTGCCATCCTTGTCCAGGGCCGGGGAACTGGTAATAGCTTCTAAATTGCATTTCCACTTTTCCGTGCCATCTGCTTTCAAACAGAAGAGCTTCCCGTCCCGGGTACTCACATAAATGAAACCATCCTTCCCTACCGCAACAGCATGGTCTATTCCCGCTGTAGGAAAAATCCATTTTTCGCTGCCATCAGGATTAACCGCATATAAGCGCCCGTCTTTGCCTCCAATATATAGCGTTCCGTCTGCCCCGATTACGGGTGAAGACTCAAAAATATTATCGGTAATAAAAACCCACTTGAGTGTTCCGTTTGGATTCAACGCATACAAACTGCCATCCTTCGATGATGTATAGATTGTGCCATCAGCCCCTATGGCAGCAGAGGAGACTATTTCATAGCCGGTTCTAAAGCTCCACCTTTCCTTTCCATCTCTATCAACAGCATAGAAAATTCCATTCCTGGCTCCAAAATAAAGAGTGCCATCAGCTCCGATAACCGCTGTCCCCACAATAGGACTGCCGATGGAAAACTCCCACTTAAACCGGGGACTAGTCCCTGCTGTATACCCTGATTGCCGGGTCCAGTTGTCCGCAGCAGGTTGTACCGCTTCACTATCGTAAAGGCCGGCTTGATACCCGCCATAACCGCCCTGGTTCTGGTCAAAAGCTATTTCCTCTGCCCAGGCCTGCTCCGAAGTCAAGAGGGAAGTGCCACCCCAGGCCATCCCAACGAGAAGCAGAACAAGAACCCCCAGTATGGATAAGCTGGTACTTTTCGTTTTCATTCATTTTCACTTCCCTGCATAATGTTTTAAGCATCGGTAGAAACTGCGGAGCAGTTTCAATACAGCACTGCAAACTACTCTTCCGCTGCACTTGAGGCCGGGCTGCTTCCTGCCGAGCTCAAGTCGGCCGCCCAGGGTTTGCTAAAGGCCAGCTTCATATAGGAGTGGGTTGCAGCCATTTCAAGTGCTGTGTAGCGGGCGCTGTCCAGCTTTTTTTCTTCCGCTTTTACTTCAGCTTCCGTGGCCATGCCTACCTCTAACATCAGGCGTTTCACCCGAAGGTTTTCCTCCGCCATTTTAATAGCTTCCAGGCTGCCGGCATAGGCTTCCTCCAGATTGCGAGTCTGGTAATAGAGGGTACGGGTGGCCATAGCTACCAATTTTTTGGCGCTGGCGGCATCCAGCTCCGCCTGTTCAACTTCAATCCGGCGGGCTTCTCCGGGACGGTACTGCCCGCTGCTGTATATTGTTATATCTTTTAGAAAATTCTTCATGTTTACCATTTCGTCCGCCTGCCAAATTACCGGGGATCTTTCCAGAACACGGGAAACCTCATGTTCCAGATCACTAACTTCCAGAGGCTCAAACTTTATGCTATCACTGAGCTGGGGCCGTTCGGTGATCCAAAGCCCAATATGTTGGTTAAAGCTATTATAAGCATTATCCCGTCCATTCTGCGCAGCGGCTACAGCTGCTTGGGCCCCCGCATACTGAGCTTCCGCTGCCAATACCAGCTGGGTGGGGGATTGGTTGGGAATCAAGGACATTCCTACCTGCTGCGCCATCCGAGCATTTTGTAGCTGGCGCAAGGCCGCTGCCTGGCTGCTTTCAGCTGTTTTTAACTTTTCGACCGCCTTGAGAACTTCCCAGTATTTCTTACAGGTATCAAGAATCACCTTGTCTTCCGCCACCGTAAAAGAACGCTGGCTGAGCTGCCAGGTCAAATCGCTGGCCAGAACATTGGTATAGGCCATTTCTACCGCAGGAATACCTATGTGCCCTACTGGAATATAATCCAGCTGGCTGCCGGCATAATCGCGTATTTCCTTGGTCCGATCCATTTCTTTGCTGGCCTTGCTTACCGCTTCACTATGCTTTAAAGCCTGGGCAATGGCCGCGTTCAAAGATAGCCCTGCTGTCGGTTCTGCTGCCGGGGTTGAAGTCTGCTCGGCCACTGCCGGGGAAGCCGTAATGCCGATGGCCAGGGCCAGTACCAGGGTTAAGGCCATTAAATTACGAAGCCACTTTTTCCGCTGCTTGCTTGCTAATTTGTTCATAATAGAATCAACTCCATATCTATGATTTCTTACCAGAGCTTGCCTTTAGTATAAACAGTTCCCGACTGGCCGGTCAAGCAAAATCAGCTATCGGTACTCCGGCATTGATAAAGACTATAAATAAGATCTGATAGTTAAAACCGGTAATTTTTAATTTAAAAAAAAAGGAGCCCGCTACGGGCTCCTTTTTTTATCACTTATTTAATGGTTACGGTCTGAGTAGCTGCATCCCAGCTGGCGGTAGCTCCGAAAGCATTGGCTACGAAGCTGATGGGAAGCATGGTGCGGGAGTTGCTGATTTCCGGAGCAACATCCATGGTTACTGAAGCACCGTTAATCACTAGAGCTGTGCTGCCAACTTGAAGTTGGACAACCTTGTCACCCTTCATCAGGGTAACGGTCTGTTTGGCTCCATCCCAGAGGATATTGGAATCGTTAATTCCCAGGGCATAGGCAACATAGCGGATTGGCATATAGGTGCGGCTGTCCTTGATATAAGGAGCTACATCCATGGTCTGCTCTACGCCATTTACCTTGTAGCTGCTGGCACCGATTACGAAGGTTACTTCGTTCTTGTAGTCGCCAGGAGCCGGAGTTACGGTAACAGCGTTGGCTACCTTAACTACTGCCTCATCAGATGGCAGAGTCTGGTCTACGGCATTGCCGGTCAGCTTAGCAATTACATCTCCTTCAGGAACTGTACGATCCAGGGTGTATTCAATATCACTGATCAGAATGGTAGAAGCTTCGGAACTGGTCTTGTCGATCGGGAGCAACAGGCAATTGTCATTCGCAGCCAGTTTAATGTCGAAATCTTTCAGTTTCAGGTTGCCGGCGGTAACTTTAACGGTCGGCTTCTTGGCAAACTTCACGCCATCGGGCAGATCAACCACCAGAGTGGCATTTACATTGGGGGTTGTTACCAGAGCAGTCTTGTCATAGTTGTTGGCAATTTCAGTTACCTGGTATTTCAGCATGCCAGCGGCAGCTTCGGTGATGGTGATATCGGCTGCCTTCTGGTTGGCAAGACCGATCTTGACATCGTTCTTGCTGGCGGTGGCGTTAATCGGTTTTACCACTTTGCCCAGAACTACTTCATATTTTCCGCCCAGGGCTTTGCCGTCAGCAATAACTTTCAGGTCGCCTTCGGGAGCATCAGGATCCAGGAATATCTTGATATCTTCAAAGGTAAATTCGGTCTTGGTCGGAGCTCCAGCGGCAGCATAGGTAAAGGTCAGTTTATGGCGCTGGTTGTCCAGAGCACATTTTGCACCCTGGTCAGCCGCAAAGGTGCCATTTCCTTTTTCCACTGTAATAGTGGGTATCGCAAACCAGTGAGCATAACTGGGCAATTCCAGACAGAAATCACGTCCGTTTACAAAGCTATCTTTGAGGTTTTCTTTAATGGTCATCTTCTGCAGTTCCTGTCCTGCGAAACCGGCTTTTACGGTCTTGGCATCGCCTTTGCAGAGAACTTCAATACTGTAGTCGGCTACTTTACCGACAGTAAGCTTCTGGGTGGTAACATTGTCACCTTTAACCGTAAACTCTAGCGGACCTCTCAGGTCGCGATCATCTACATCAATTTTCAGGTCGATGTTTACAAATCCAGGGGTAGTGCCAGGAGCAGTTGGATTAACTGTCAGGGTCAACTGGCTGTATCCATCAGCATTCTTGGCTACATTAAAGCTTGCCGGGGTCCAGTTGGCCCAGGTGCAATCTGCAGCAGTGCTGGCGATGGTGATGTCATCAGGAGCCACGATCTTGATCTGTTTGCCAGCTTTGATGGAGTTGGCGCGGTTTTCAGCAATACGGATGGTGCCAACAAGCTTGTTGTTGCCAACCGGAACAGTGGAATCATCCATAACAGTAGCGGTGGTTCCAGCAGAAGAACTGCGGGCTACAACTACTTTGCCCTGGGTGATGCCGGTATTGGGAGCATAAATCTCGATGGCGATGTCAGCATCGGGAGCATCGATGGTAGCAGTAGAAACTCCAGCCACATTGAACAGGAAAGACAAAGATGCCCTGTCCAGAGTGGAGGTCCGGCTGTTAAGAGCGATGGTCAAGCTCTTGTTGCTGCCGGCTACAAATCCCAGGTCAGCAGCGGTCAGGTAAGTTCCATCAGCTACTACATAGCTGGCCAGGGTGGCAGCGGTAGGAACTGCATCATATTCCACACCTGAGGGTAGATTGATGGTAATCTGTTGTCCAGCCGCCAGTGAACCCATGGTGGCACTGGTCTCAGTAATCTTCAGGGTTCCCAGCGTAACTCCGCTATCGGACTGAGATACGGTGGGAATGGTCAAGGCTACATTTTCAGTAGCCGCACTTGCGGTTCCCACTCCGACAAACATGGTTGCCAGCATGGTCAGAACCAGCAGAAGTGCAAAATGTTTTCTTTTAAGCATTTATTTCCCTCCTATAATTTTTCCTTGTTTTATTTTCCTTGTTTTAGGCGTTCAGAACTGTCGCCCTAAATGAGAGGTGATCATCGATAAATTCGATAGTTAAGTCTGCTTTTCTTCTCGCCTCCTTTTTCTAGCCGGTTATATGTAGTTGAATTGCCGGCTGCTCTTGAATCCAGTGCTATTCCCTCTACCGAATTGCCCGGTTGCGGGGGCACTATGGTTTCACTGATTGGTTAGACGCGATGATGAGTCAAAAAGTTCCCAGCCAGGAGAATTATTTTTATTTCTTTCCATTTTTTCTGTAGCCTTGCTGCCAACATGATATAATGAAGCAAAATTTTTACATGAATAATCTGTCCAATTTGTGCAATATGCGGGAACTTTTTTTCACCGCTGACTGTCTAAAAAGATAAGCGGGATGTTTTTCCGCTTCAAGGAGTGTTTTATTTCTTGATGTCAATTAAAAAGCTGGTGGAAAAGGCCAGCCGGGGTGACCTGAGGTCTTTTGAAGAGCTGGTAGTGCTTTACCAGGATCGGGTTTTCTCCCATTGCTTTCGTCTTACTGCCAATAGCGATGATGCTCAGGATTTGGCCCAGGAAGTGTTTATTCAAGCTTTTCGAGCCATCAAGACCTTTCGTCACGAAGCCGACCTTGGCACCTGGCTGCACCGGATTACGGTAAATAGCTGGATAAATTGGCAACGTAGAAACAAAAAACTGCTTATTTTCTCGCTGGATGATCCGGTGAACACCCCGGACGGGGAAGTAATCCGGGAACTGGCGGCGGGCGAGGCCAGTCCGCTGGAAGCCGTGGAACAGCAGGAGTTGAGTGCAGCGGTTAGGACCGCTCTCGATCGTCTAGCCCCTGAGTACCGGACGGTGCTGGTCTTACGGGAAATGGAAGGCTACAGCTACGAAGAGATTGCCCAAATCTTGGACTGTTCCCTGGGTACGGTGAAATCCCGTATCAGCCGGGGGCGGCGGGATATAAAGAAGGAAATAATAAAACTAGGGTGTGAGTGGGATGAAATGTAATGAAGCCAGGGAATTGTTTTCGCCCTGGATAGACCATGAAATAGAAGCCTTGGAGCGTGAAGACCTGCAGCTGCACCTGGGCTCATGCCCGGACTGCCGGCAGGAACTAGCAGAGATGGAGAGGATTTCGCTTCTCCTGCGCGAGTCCCTGGCTAAAGCAGCTGAAGAGCAGACGGCTCCCCCAGAGCTGGCCCGGGCGGTTATGAAAACGTTGCGGGAGCAGGTTCAGCCGAAGCGCTTGGCCGGGTGGAAGAAGGCGGCCGCAGGAATAGCAGCGGCCTTAGCCCTTTACCTGGGTTCGAGCGGTCTCCTGTGGACTCCGCTCTGGCAGCTTGCGGATAAGGAGCCATCGGTGGTTAAAGATCCGGTGCAACAAATAGCGAAACAGCAGCTAGCGGAGAAATTGGGGGATAAGACCGCTGGCAAAACTTCAGTAACCCCTGCCGGGAAACAAGATGGCAAAAGCAGCCCGATGGCTCCAACGGGGACGAATAAAACCGTGGCTAAGAATAGTCCCACAACTCCTGCCGGGCAGGACAATCCAAAGATAGCAGCGGTAGAGACTGGTAATTCGCCAAGTGCTCCGGAGTTTTTAAGTAAAGAAATAATACTTGTCTCCACTGTTTACAAGCTGGCTATCTATAATGCTGATCAGGCCCAGCAACAGGCCCAGAATATGGCGGCAGCATATGGGGCGAAGGTGCAGTCACTGGGACAACAACTTGACGGTCAGCGCAGCGCGATAGTTTTGAAGATTAGCTGTCCGGTTGAAAAGGCGGAACTACTTAAACAGGAACTGTTGGGATTGGGTGATAAGCTGTCGGAGGAGGAAAATCGCCAGAATCTGACCAACCGTTTCAACGATAGCCTGGAGCAATACCGTGTGCTAAGTGCACAGGCGGCTACCGTACATGATGAGGAGCAAGCCCAAGAGCTGGAGATGCAGATAAAGGCTCTGGAGAAACAATTGAACAATTGGGATAAAGAAGCAACCCGGGAGTCCATTGTCCTCTGGCTGGAGATTTGATAAGGCGATAAAAAAAGGTTCCCCTCGAGGGGAACCTTTTTTTATCGCCTTACATCGATTTATTCTTCACTCCGCATTTTAGCTTTAGCTATAATAGCGGCCGCTTCAGCCCGGGTAAGGGGGCGCTCAGCATCAATATAGCTGCCTCTTGCATAATCCAGATAATTCAAATGCTGCGTATGGTATAAATGTTGAAAGGCCTCCATAGCCCAGGAGGGTACTTCATATCTATCCAGGAAGGGTAGCTCGGCCAGAGTCTCTCCCTGTGTGTCGTTCTTTTCCTCGCTGCGCTGGAGGGCCGCCATAATGACTGCCATTTCCGCCCGGCTTACATTTCTCCAGGGGCGAAAACTACCATCGGGATAACCCTTAATAATTCCCTGCTCTCGCGCTGCATAAACCGCCCCCAAAGCCCACCAGGGTATTTCCCGGTTGTCGCTAAAGTAGTTTTGTTCCCTGTTCTCACCGATGTCCCATCCCTGGGCTTGAGCCAGAAGGCAAATGAACTCCACCCGGCTGATGGATTTTTCCGGCTTGAAGCTGCCATCTTCATAGCCGTTGATTATCCCGGCAGTAAGAAGCTTTTTTATCTCTTGCTCCCAGGGATGCCCTGCTAGGTCAGAAAATTCTTTTCCTGATTTCTCAGGGGCGAAGCTTCGCAAGGGAAGACTCAAGCCCTTAATAGCTCCACTGGAATGTTCTATGGCCAGGATGTTGATTTCCTGCTCACCCTCCTGCAGTTTAAAAAGCTGGCTAAAACTGCCGTCTGCAGCAACCTCCAGGGGAACGCAACCGTTATCACTGCGATAAATATAAACCAACGGGCTGCTGCTCCAACCCTGAAGAATTAGGATTCCATTAAGAACATAGGCTTTGGCCTCCAGTTTGGGACTGTCTGTTCCAGGCGGAACTTCTACCTCCAGGCGGGCCAGGAATTCGTTGTTCGATCCTGTTATGGCCAGGGTAACGATATTAACCTTTTCACCGGGTATAAGCATTTGCGGAGAAATGTTATATGGTCCCTTTATTATTTGCGTATAGCGGCTGACGGTAAGAATAGAGCCATCCTGCAGTTTGACCGTGCGCTTGACCGGGTCATAAGTGGAAAAATAGCTGCTATCTTCCCGGTAGTTATCTATTACATCTACCCTCCAGGCTTTATCCTGATCAGGATAATTAACCACCCTCACCCAGACTCCCGAAAATAGGGAAAAGGCATTAGCTTGCAAGCCATAGCGAAAGATTTCCGTGTCTTTGTCCAATGACACTTTACGGAAGCTACTATAGCTAGCCTTGCTCTCCTGAATATACAGCATCTTTTCCCTCTCACTGTAAAAGAGAACTCTTCCATAATATACTTCGCTGCTAACCGATAACTGCAGAACATTTTTAGTTCCGCTTAGCAAAAGAGCGGCAATATGATCGCCGGTTTTGACATTTTTCAATTTTGCTGCTTGCTGATCCTTAATTATGGTGTTTCCCGGGAAAAGCCGGTAGCTCTGGCCTGATTCCAATTTTATTTCTCCCTCTTTAGCATCAACTTCTGCTACCTGGCCTAAAACTAAATCCCTTTCTACCTTTATGTATTGTATCTCCTGGCTGCTGGGGGATAGCGTAAGCGATACTTTCAGACCGGGAGCCAGGTTTTCCAGTCGCGCTACTTGTTCGGTGCCAAAGAGGGCGTCGACCGGGTCACAGTCTATAAGCCTGTCCAGGTAGGAGATAACTACATGCTCTGCTATACGATAGTTTCGCCCATCATGTACCAGCTTTATTTGCCGCTGTTCGGTATTTAATGTTTCAATGAAACCATCAACCTCCTCAAAAGCCGCCTTAAGCTGCCAGATAGTTTGTTGGCTGGGATTAATCAGAGCATTTACCTCAGAACCGGGAGGTATTTTGGTGCTGTCATTTATGGGGGTTTGATTGAGGAAAACTCCGCCTTCGCCTGTAAAGCTGGGGTCAATAAAGAAACCGCCTTCACGAAGCTGCTTGTTCATTTCTAAAAGCAATTTCTCCGTATGTTCTAAACCTTCTGACAGAACTTGAACTCCACGAGCCAACCAGCTGCGGCTAACAATATAGATCTTCTGGCCTATAGAGTAGCAGTCACTCCCCTCCGGGATTTCTGCCGTTTGCTCCTGCATCCGACCATTGGAGAGCTTAAAAAGCTGTAGTCCGGAAGTATCTTTTTGCTCTCCTTGTGACAGTTTTAATATCTGCCCTTGCCGGCTGCTGATAATATCATGTTTCAAGGCCTGCCCGTACACCAGGGCAAATTTCTGGGAGCGATCCAGGCGGGTGCCGCGCACAGTTATTTTATATTCACCGGGTACGGCATCTTTAATATGAATCTGTTCGATATTATTGGCTGTATCTGCTTGACCCTGTCCTCGGAAATCATTTCCATAAAAAATTCGTCCCAGAGGATCCTCTACACTCAGATCAAGATTGTTGACCAGGGTCTGCTGAGAAGCAGGTGCTGCCGGGGGATCCGCCCAGGCCAGGGTAACCTTGAAGTCTCCTCCCCCCTCGGTCAAACGGGCCTGGTATTTCACGTTCTCTCCGTTATGTATTCCATTATCATTATCTATAATTTGGAAACTGCCTTCCTGCAAAGCCAGCACAGTTCCAGCTAAATCCAGGATTCCAAAACCCTCTTCGTTAGAAGGAAATCCCCCTGGGGTACGCGCTCCGTTTATTAGTAAAGCCTTCATTAAAGCCGATGAAGGCCGGCTCATTTGCCGGTCTAACTCCAGGTATTCGCTCAAGAGTGCCAGGGCACCGCCGGCAACAGCTGCGGCCATGCTGCTCCCCCCCATCAGGGTATAATTTGGGTTGGGAGCATAATTGCTTTCCAGCAGGCGGGAGCAGGCGGAAACAACCGCCGAACCTGGAGCCAGGAGCTCAGGCTTGATGCGTCCATCCGCCGCTGGCCCCCGACTGGATGAAGCAGCAATCTGCTCAGCATAACGGGCTTCCGGACCAAAGGCGGGTCGGGGCAACTGACTGCATCCGATGGTAAGGGCATTTTTGCTATTAGCCTCGGTAGTTAGACTGGCTTTCCCCGGCCCGTTATTTCCGGCTCCAAAAACGGGAAGGAAATCCGGAAAACTATAGACCAACTGGTCAATCTGAGCACTACGGCTAGAGTAAGCATTACTCCCTCCTCCCCATCCATTTACATGAATCCTTACACCAGCCTCATAAGCTGGGCGGAAAAGCTCTCCTATCTGCTCGGGCAATTTGAGCTGGCCTGCCTGATCCAGGAGGGCCTGGAAATACAAGCTGGCCCCGGGGGCAATCCCGCGGTATTTTCCCGCGGAGGCATTGCCACTCCCGGCTATGGTAGCTGCCATGTGGGTTCCATGCCCTATGGGATCATCGGGTAGACTTCTGCCAGCATAGGATTTTAACATTGCCACCCGGGGCATTTTCCCTGCTTCACTCTGCAGGTCAGGATGAAGGTCGGAAATGCTGCCTTTATCCAGGCCGCTGTCAGCAATACCGATTATTTGTCCCTTTCCGCTCAAGCCAGAGGGGGTTAAAAGCCCCGGAGCAAGTAGGATATTAGAGGCTATTATGTCTGCCGTACGATCATTAAGCAGTTCTGTCTCGCTGCTCGCTTCACCCGGCCCAGCCAGAACTGGTCCCGGAAATAATAGCAGGAATAGGAGCATAAGAGCTATTGTCTTATCTTTTAAAGATCTGCCTGGCTTTTTTTGCTTATTTTGCTGGTATAAATGTTCTGTTCGCAGTAGAGTCATACTTTCACTACCTCAATATTTTTGGGGTGTCAAGGGGACGGTCCTTTTGACACCGTAGCCTTACTCCTTACTTTTCTTGCTAAATCCCTGGTTAGGCCGTAATAAGACCAGTTCAAGTTTTGCGTGGAACGGCTTTTGCAAAGCCTTTATATCAACTAATGCTTATTTATCTAAGCAAAAGCAATTTGCTTAGATGTTTTGTTCTTCCTTTCATCTATGTTTTTATCAGTAGTTTAGGGCTACGCCAACATTATATATATACACTAGGTTTCGCTATTTTCTTACACTACTCCTCCTCCGGGTTTTTTCCTTTATTTACTATTTGCTAGGGCAAAACCGATAACCCAGTCCCATTATTATAAGTATTGGAAGAAGTACTAAAGCAGTTTCAACACAGCGCTGCAACGAGGCGGGGGATTAGAACGCACTGCCTTTTTTGTTAATAGGAACCCTACCGCTTAAAGAAGGGGGGCATATTTAACCCTCGTTATAAAAGAGGATAGCACTGGCAACAAAGCGAATAATTTAAAATAAAAGTGTAGCATAAAGGATTAAGTGTTAAAAGGAGACCATCCATTTGGAACATAGTATATTTATGGTAATAATAGCGGCCATGACTCCGGTAGTAGAATTACGCGGGGCCATACCCCTGGGACTAGCTCTAGGGATACCTCCAGCCGAAGTATTCTTGCTTTCGTTAATAGGTAATATCCTGCCTATCCCCTTTATCTTACTGGGGATTAGGTGCTTGCTTAATGAAATAAAAAAAATACCCCGACTACATAACTGGATAGACCGTAAGGGTAAAAAGGGGGCTGGACTGCTTAATGAAAAAATACAACGCTGGGGTTGGTTAGGCCTGATGATATTTGTTGCTATCCCCCTCCCCGGAACCGGAGCATGGACTGGGGCCTTGGCTGCCAGCTTTCTAAGCCTGAAGTTTTGGCCTTCCTTATTGGCCATTGTTGGGGGAGTTTTTATTGCTGGCCTCCTGGTTACCGGTGCCAGCCTGGGAGTAATATCATTTTTTTAACGAGGTGAAATATACCCCCCGCTAAGCGGATGATTCCACTGCTCCACTATTTAATCCCGCTGCTTTTCTTTATCCGGTTGCCTCTTTCTTCTAAATAAATTACTTCTCCCCGGGGAATAGGTTTTTCGTTTGCTTCGCTCCCGGAGTATTCCGGGATGAGTTCCTGGATGAACCGCATTATCTCGTTTCTATCGGGGGGTAGATTTTTTATCCAGGCAGCAATATTATTTCTTATCCCGTTGTAACGCTCATCCAGTTCCTTGCTGGAAATGAAGATGCGCTGGTGCCGGGTGGCGGCCATTTCTTCGTAGCCAGAAAAGAGTTCTTCGTAAAGCTTCTCGCCCGGCCTTATGCCGGTGTATTTAATTTCAATGTCGAGTTCCGGGTCATAGCCTGACAACCTGATTAAGTCGTTGGCCAGGTCCGCTATCTTTACCGGTTCTCCCATATCGAGCACAAAAATTTCTCCCCCTTGGGCGATGGCTCCGGCCTGAATAACCAGCTCCACTGCTTCGGGTATGGTCATAAAGTAGCGGGTCATATCGGGGTGGGTTACGGTAAGCGGCCCCCCTTTTTGAATCTGCTTTAGAAAAGTAGGGACTACGCTGCCGCGACTGCCCAACACATTACCAAAGCGTACAGCAGCAAAGCGGGTCTGGCTGCTGCGGTTTATGTCCTTCGCAATCAACTCGGCTATACGCTTGCTGGCTCCCATGACATTGGTAGGGTTGACCGCTTTGTCGGTGGATATCAGAATAAAAGTTTCGCTTCTATATTTGTCGGCCATTTCCGCTATGTTCTTGGTACCCAGGACATTATTATTCAAGGCTTCTTCCGGATGCATTTCCATCATGGGAACATGCTTGAAGGCAGCCGCATGGAATATAACCTGGGGAGAATACTTTTCGAAAACGACTTGCAGTTTTTCCCGGTTGCGGACATCAGCGAGCTCTGCTTCCAGAGCCTGTTCGGGAAAGGATTCGCGCAGTTCATTATCTATATCGAAAAGGTTGTTCTCACTGCATTCCAAAAGTATCAAGCGTTGGGGTCGGTGCCGGCAAACCTGCCGGCAGAGTTCTGATCCGATGGAGCCGCCGGCTCCGCTGACCAGTACCGTTTTTTCCTGCAGGTAAGCGGCAATCTCCTCCAGGTCAAGTTTAACCGGCTCACGTCGCAGCAAATCTTCCAGTTGGACATCGCGAAACTTGCTGCGGCTATGGAGAAGGTCATCGGCTCCTTCAAATATCCGCAGCCGAACTCCGGTCGCCTGGCAAATATTCACTATTTCCCTTATGGTCTTGCCTTCTGCCGAAGGCATGGCAATAATAATTTCTTCTATCCCGTGGCTGGCGGTGAGAAACGGAATCTGCTCCCGGCTTCCGAGCACTGGAATACCAAAAATACTGAGCTTCTGCTTCAGGGGACTGTCATCTATAAAACCTACCGGAAGCAGGTTTAAGGACTGGTTGTTATTCAGTTCCCGGGCTACCATGGCCCCGGCATCGCCAGCCCCGATAATCAAGGTTCTTTTGGCTTTTTTATTGGATTCCTTAATAATGAGATCCCGCAGCAGGCGCCAGCTCAAGCGGGAGCCGCCAATGAATATAATCATGAAAACCCAGGACATTATGTATACGCTGCGGGGCAGGTAGGACAGGGGTATGGTGTATATCAGTATAATTACTATAGCGGTGCTGGTAGTAACTGCCTTTACTATCCTAAATAATTCGCCAATGCTGGCATACTTCCACATACGGTGATAGAGGCGCATAGCGTACAGTGCTCCCAGGGTAATAAATGTATACCAGGGAATCAAGGAGAAAAAAGCTGTCAGGTAATTGGCGGGGATTCCCCCTTCACCTTCGAAGCGCAGCCAGAGGGAAAACCCGATGGAGAGGTTTATCAGGCAGCTGTCGAATAATAACATTAGAATTAAACGAAACCAATAAGTCATATGGTTCTCCTTCGTGCCGGTGCAACGGTTCGACTTTCTTGCTTAACTCTTTACCAGCAATGGTTCTCCTGCTCTATTTTCCCGCCTCACTCTTGGCTGCTAATGCCTGCAATTGCAGCAAGCTGCGATAGAGGGCAGTTGACTGGGGATTGCTTGAATGCAGTCCCAGGGCCAGAGTTTCAGCTTGTTTTTGCTCACCGCTGCGGTAGAGAGCGGCCAGGTGCCAGGCTACAGTTTCCGGGGACTGCCATGAACCGTCCTGAACCATGGGCAGCAGGGGTTCTATCGTTGCCCGAGCTTCCGGGTACTGACCCAGCAGGTAGTAAGCCTTGCCCAGGCTAAGCTGGGCGGCAGGGCTTAATTCCAGGGGTTGGCCCGACCAGTAAGGATAAGCCGCCTTCACCGGGTCGATGGCTTCTTTCTTGATTTGCAATTCCCAGTTTTGCTCTACAATACTCTCTGCGTAAAATGCGGCTTTGTCTGTCTGCTTATTATTAAGATTTAGTTCAACCGCCTTGAGAGCCAGTTGTATTACTCCTTCATAAGCATTGATGTCGTTGGGGTTGCAACGTATCGCCCACTTGGCCTCTTCTATCGCGCCTTCCAGGTCATTGAGTCCTATACATAGATTGGCCAGGCTATTGCGCAGCTTAATGCTATAAGGGCCAAGTTCTCCGGCCTTTTTTATTTCCTGCCGGGTTAGCTCATAATACTCCCGGGCCATCGGGTTCTGCGACTGGGCCGCCTGGATAAACTGCAGGGCGCAGGCCTGGGCCAGGCCAGCATGGTAGTCTGCATTTAATGGGTCTAACTGGGTGGCTTTTTCGTATAAACTCCGGGCTATGAGGATTTTAGCTTCCTTTTCCTGCAATTGCTGTTCTTCACTGATCTCCTGCAACAATCTGTCTCCTTCACGGGCTGAGCTATGGGCCAGGCTAAAACTGCTGCCGGCAATAATAATAATAAGGGCCAGGATTGCGGCCAGGCTGGTATTCATAACCGGCTTGTGTTGCAGAAGCCTCTTTTCTTCCTTACTCGCCTCCAGCCTGCTGCCTGCATTAAGCAGGGCAAAAAGGGTCCACAACAATATGGCCATAGCCCCCAGGGAAAGATCAAAATCCATGGCGGCATGGAGACCAAAGGCCAGAGCAGCCGTAGCGGTTCCCCAATTAAGAATCCAGCTATCACCGGTGGCTTGTCCCCGCTCCCGTTTTCCTCTGTATATTTTCCACAAAGCCAGGAAGAAACCAATCCATATGGAGATAAAGGCTATGAAGCCTATGGTTCCTGCTTCCACCCAGACCTGTACAAAATGATTATGGGTTTCAGTAGTCCAGGCCAGGTAATCTTGATATTGATGGTAGAGGGCATTCCAACCCCCGGCTCCGGCACCAACGAGAGGATAATCCTTCACTATCGCCAGTCCCCAGTGGGCATAATCCATGCGGGAAGAGTAGCTGGTACCGGTGGTGTCCTTTATCTGGGAAAATCTTGCGGTCAGGTTTTCGGGGAGTATTTGTTGGGCTGACTGTGGTATCTCGGGCAAGCGGATCACCAGCAACATCAGCAGAATAAGCAGGGATGCTGCATAAGCAGCCAGGGCCCGTCCTCCCCACTTCCGCTGCAAGAATATCCCCAGGTCCCAGACCGCCTGACCAGCCAGTACTATTATGAAGCCCAGCAGGAGTTTCTGCAGGGCTATGCCGGGTTCCTGTTGGGTCACTACCGGCAGAGCGGCCATAAACTTGCCGTATGTTGCCAGAGCCGCCACTCCGGCTAACCCCAGTATATAAAGGGATTTCAGCCGGTAAAGCCCGGGCATGCCAATAAGGAGGAGTAAGGCTCCCACAAACAGGATAACCCAGGCCCCTTTGGAGAAAGCAGCCAGGACTACCAGAAGGAGGAGGTAAATGCAGCTGCCATAAATAAGCTTTAATAATGGATTCTTTTCTCTAATCCACAGGGTGACCCCGAGCAGGCTAATAACCGCCAGGTAGGCGGCAGTGGTATTAGGATACTGCAA
>Ga0209312_1001506_pt1 | contig 16983 bp, 10 predicted proteins | sample BioC13SIPDNA_4_FD_185744 | JGI IMG/M metagenome (GOLD analysis project Ga0209312, IMG submission 185744) | Anaerobic biogas reactor microbial communites from Washington, USA - Biogas_R1_B C13 SIP DNA (SPAdes) (version 2) | ecosystem: Engineered > Bioreactor > Anaerobic > Unclassified | place... | reverse complement strand
AGGGGCTGTTCAGATGGCCCACCGTCGAGCCGGTGTTGTTGACCCAGCCATCGAGCCACGTATCGAAGATGGCCTCGCCGGCGTCGATGTCGTCGGTATAGCTCTCGAAGTCGTCCACGACGAGATACTCCTGCGTGGCGAAGCTCCAGACGGCGCCGTCCCACGACTCGGTCTCCTGCGCCGCGTTGACCTGCCAGTAATACGTTGTGGCGAGGTTCAGCGCGCCGGGGGCGTAGCTGGTGCCGGCAACGGTTGCCGCCGGTTCGAGCGCGTCGGGATCGGCGCCGAGATACACCTCATGTGAGACGGCGTCGCGCCCGGCTCTCCAGGCCAGCGTACTCTCGACGCTGACATCTGCCGCACCGTCGGCCGGCTGCGGCTCGCGGGTCTGCGCAGGAATGTACATGAAGCGGACCTCGCTGAGGCCGTACTGGCCCATCCCGCCCCAGGCACTGTTGACGGTCAGGCGGACGAATTTGGCGGCCACACCCTCGAAGTCGATTGCCGTATTGGCTGTGTAGGTTGCGCTGGCGGTGGCCTGATTCAACTGCACGTCCCCCAGCACAGTCCACTCGGCGCCGTCCTGAGAATACTCGACGGTGACATCCTTGAGCCCGAAGCCAAGGATCATCTCAAACTGCTCATTGTAGTTCCAGACGATCATCTGGTGGAGCTTGTAGAGGCGATCGAACTCGAACTGAATCCACAGAGATTCGCCCTCGACGGGCTTGGCCAGCCACATGCCGCCGCTGAGAGTCGAGTGCTGATCGTCAGCGTTGAGCCCGGAACTGTTGACGGTATTCTGGGGCACGCCTTGGCCTTGCGAGACGCCGTTGCTGGTGGCAACGATATTGGCCACCGGATAGGCGAACGGTTCGGCGGTGAAGCTCCAGACGTCGCCCTTGAAGACCGTGTAATCGGGGGCGCCGTTGACCTCGTCGACGCGCCAATAGTACGTCGTCTCGAAATCGAGGATGTCGGGCAGATCAAACGTGGTGGCCGTTTGGTTCTGGCTGACGAGTACGTCGAGCGAATTGCTGCGGCTGGCGGCGTTGACGTCTGCGAAGGAGGTACCGAAGTAGACGTCGTGGGTGACCGCGTCGGGCCCGGCTGTCCAGCTCAGGACGACGTCGCGGGGAACATCCGTAGCGCCACCGGCCGGGGCCGGCTTGGTGGCCGTTTGGGCTGCGGCGACCGTCGGGAGATACCAGTTGTTGATCCATTCGCTGATTACGACGCTGCGTATGTCAGTCAATACATCCGCCACCTGGTAGAACGTCCCCAGGCGACCCCCGGTCACTGTGTTGACCACGATCGCGGGATCGGCTCTCGTTCCATCTGCGTTTTGACCCAGAATCAGCTCGACTTGCCAGTCGCCTGTAATCTGTTCGAGGTGCCACGGACGCGAAGGTGAGAACCCCTCGAACGATGGCGTGTACAGCGCACCATCGGCGGTAGGAGTCACGTCTACGATCGGATCCGACATGGAAATGCCGGGGATGTCCATCATGTTCGCCAATCCATCCGCGGCATTGTTTGAAACGGATCCCACATAGAACATCCAGTCGCCCGTATTGATGATACAATTGCCGTCGTCCAGGAATAGCTCGGCCAGGGAGCCATCGGGCTGCGCATTGCCTCCGGGGTAAATGGAGTCGGGGAACATCCCGCAGAGGATCAGGAGGTCTGATTGGCCGTTGCCGGTGTGGGCCGCCACCCAGTCGGCCAAGGCAACTCCGTCAGTGGACGTGAAGATCTCGACAGGAACGGGTACGCTTTCTGCAATTTCCTGCATCTCTTGCTGCGCCGTGCCCTCCGGCCACCAGCTTGTGGCTGTTGAACACGCTATGTCGATGGCCATCGCCGTCGTGCTGAAGAGCATCGCGATGATGCATGCCAATGCGAACTTTCTCATTGTGTTGTCTCCTTCTTTCAGCCAGAAAAAAATGAACTCCTGCTCCGGACACACGCCGGAGTGCTGCCCGTCCGCGGCTAAGCCGGATGATGCCATCGAGTCGCACATCCGCGTCGCAGCGGGCCAATCCAGGTTCGTTCCTCACACGCCAAACCGTCTGCTTATGCGATCGTCACAACAGGCTCACACGCCCCAGCACGATCGCCGGGTCTGAAATATGCCCATTCGATCCTATCCATAAGTACCATATGAACTCTCACGGCACAACCCTATTTTCCTTGCCGCCCTATGTTTACATCGTCAGGATGCCCATCTGGCTCCAGGGGTATTAGGGGGAAATCCGGTGCCGCCGCGTGGGACTGGGGACTCGGCGGTCTCAGGGGTCACTACCCCCGATCAGAGCCGCTGTGGTAGTGGCAGGTCCGAAAAATCGCCGTCCATGCTTGACAGAACCTGCCGTTCCCCACGGGCAAGGCAACCCGGAGCGGGCGTCTCAGTCCACCGTCGATCTGCCGAACAGAATGTCGTCGATGTAGATCAGGCCCGTGCCCCCGGAGGTCGGCTGCTCGCGGTCGCCGACGCCGATGAACATGGTCTTGACGCTGCTGATCCTCACGCCGGCCGATTGGAACTCGCCCAGCGGAATCTGCCACGCCTGCCATTCGGCTCGCAGGACCGCCAGCGGGTCTGGATGGGGCACGACGGCGGTGTTTCCGGCGTTGTCCTCGATGGCGACGTAGAGTGGGTCGGGGGTGTTGCCGACCGGCTGCTCCCGGCCGATAGAAGCTGTCTGCCATTGCCCGGTTACACTCCCTGTCGTTGCGACCCCTGAGAACTCGGCACCGGTGACCGCATTGAGGGTGGTGCTGGTTACCGCCAGTCCGATATAAACGTTGGCGGCCATGGCGATCTGGACCGACGAGGCGGCCGGATCGGCGGTGATGGGCATCCAGGTGGTTCCGTCTTCACTGCGTTCGGCGGTGAACGTGTTGTTCGAGCGCGTCAGCCGCACCCAGTACGGTGCAACGAGGCCGGGTTCGTTGATACTGAGGCTGCTTCCGTTCATCGTAGGCCGGTATTGCAGGGCCACCCCGTTTTCCGGCGTCAGCACGACCATCGCATGGGCCGAGCCCGGATCGATCCGCTCACGGATCATAACGCCGCCCTTGGCCCAGGGCCACGTGTTCGCGATGCTTTCAACCCTCGCAACGATTGAGCCGTTTCCGTTCAGACTCCGATAGGCGAATCGAAACTGATCGGCTGTGTCCCAGATATCCGTTCCGATGGCGCCCATGAGGATGTGGCCCTCGGCGAGTTCGAGAAAGGCCGGCGGATTGCCACGGAAATGGACGGTCAGCATGTCGGCCCCGTACACCGTCCAGTCCTGTGGCGTCTCCCACGTTCGCCCGGATTCGGAGTACCAGGGTGAGTCGGTGTTGTCGTAGGTAAACGGCATCGACTGCACACCGCCGTGAACGATCGACTGCTCGGCGAACGGGGTGTCGAGATAGCCCACGGTCGAGCCGGTGCCATTGACCCAGCCGTCGAGCCACGTATCGAAGATGGCCTCGCCTGCTTCGAGATTGTCGGTGTAGCCTTCGAAGTCGTCGATGACCGCGTGCGGCTGCATGGTGAAACTCCAGACGTCGCCTTCCCACAGGGCGGTCGGCTCGGCCTCATTGACCTCATCGACCCTCCAGTAATAGGTGCCGCCAAACTCCAACGTTTCGGGCGAATAGCGGTTGTCGCTGACGGCGACGACGGAGGCGGTCCCTTCCGCCAGGGCCTCGGGGTCGGTGCCGATATGGATCTGATGTGCCGCCGCATTCCGTCCCGGCCGCCAGCCCAGAACCGTGGCCATGTCCATGTCGACGGCGCCGTCGGCCGGCTCGGGCCGGGTCGCATACGTGGGGACGTAGAGGAAGCGAACCTCGCTGAGCCCATATTGGCCCAGTGTGCTCCAGCCGCTGGCGACGGTTAGCCGGACATACCTGGCGGCCACGCCGCCAAAATCCACGGTCGTATTGTAGACGTACGCCGGCTTGGCGGTTGCCCGGGCGAACTCCACGTCTCGCAGCACGGTCCAGTCGACGCCGTCCGTGGAGTACTCGACGGTGACGTCCTTGAACCCAAAGCCAAGAATCAGCTCAAAATCCACATTGTAGTTCCAGACCAGCATCTCGTGGAGTTGATAGATGCGGTCGAACTCGTACTGAATCCAGACCGGATCGGCGCCGCCCGGTGTCGTCAGCCACATGGCAGAGGCCTCGGTTGAGTGCTCGTCGCTGGCATTCAGGCCGGAGCCGTTGACCGTGTTTTGGGGTCCTTTATCTGCTTCTGAAGTCGCATTGCTGGTCGCAATGATATTGTCGATTGGATACGCCAGCGGTTCGGTCGTGAAACTCCAGACCGGTCCTCTGACGATCGTGCTGTCGGGCGGTGCGTTCACTTCGTCGATTCGCCAGTAGTAGGTTTGGCCGAGTTCGAGCCGACCGGGATCGTACGTGGCCGCGCTCTGCGCCCGGCTGAGCAACACGTCCATCGGGTTGGCCCGGCTGGCGCCGTTGACATCGTCGAAGACCGTTCCGAAGTACACGTCGTGTGTCTGGGCGAATGCGCCGGGCGTCCAAACAAGGTTCGCATCTCGCCAGACGTCGGCGGTGCCATGACCCGGATCGGGGTTCGTCGGCAGGTCCCGTCGCGGCAGCGGCGGCTCGGCGCCGAAGTAGACCCGGTCGAACCATACCTTTGCGTTCAGGTCTTCGCCGACCATCGGCCACCAGGTGCCCTTCAACATCAGGTACAGAGTTACGGTTTCGCCTGCGTCGTCGCCCAGAGTCTCTCCGGTGTGCGTGTATTCGATGACATACGTCTGGGCCGTTGGAGTCAGATTCACCTTCTGCTCCACTTGGTTGGGCCAGTCCGCATTGTTGAGGTTCGTCTGGACGAGAACCACCATCTCCCGGCTTTGCTGTGCTTTTGCGGTGAAGCCGATGGGATAGGTCTTTCCCGGCTCCAGCACAAATCCGCTGTGGGCAAGACCGATACTGGCGGTCGAAGCGACATCGGTCACGTCGAGCAGGGCCGCATTCGGACCGGAAAGCCCGGCGTTCTGGACGACGGAGACGTCGAAGCCGGTCGTTCCATAGCGAAGCCAGCCGGTCAGACCGTCGTCGAATTCACTATTGACGATCTGGTTCTCCTGGCCCAATGCGAAACCGACAGGGCCTCCAAGCACGAACGCCATCACCCAAATAATCACCTGTCTGTTCGACATGATCGTCCTCCTTCAAGAAAGACCCAGAGATCATCCGCGAGAGAGATGTGTGTGCGTTTTCTTCGCCGCATGTTCGGCGGCACCCATTGCGTTCAGGCCTCCGACGCCACCATCGATGTGAACCGGTCGGCGGGGGGATGTCCCATTCATGATCCTGCGCCCGGCGACGAGCTCACGAAACAGCGCTTCCGAGACAATTCTTTTGTACCATATGCCAGGTCCGGCGGCAACAGAATTCCGCGTTCATTTCAGGGCCTCTTGCAGGGATCGCATGGTCGCCGGGGCACTCTCCAGGCCGTCCACTCATCGGAATTGACGACGCAGAATACGCAATTGCCACAATTGGCGCATCACGAGGAAACGCTACGATTACGTCGTTGCCCATGGAAGGGCGGTGGGCACCGTTTCGCAGGAACGGATTCTTCTTGTCGTGCAGTCAGGGTGATGAACGAAGGAGGAGGCGGTGCCCGCCATTGTTTTTTCCTCGATGGGTTGGCGGCATTTCTTCAGACCCCCGCCCCGGTCATTGTGGTCTGCTCTATTGCCGGCCAGACACTGGCGGGAGTGGTTCTCAGATGGGCGAAGCGACCGCACCGGATGAACGGGAGGGGGCCGGCAGCGCACCGACCCCCATGTTCAAGACGGGCTCAGATTGTGGGGTGAGCCGTATCTACCGTTTGCCGGAAGAGCGTTCGCGTGTCCTGCTATTGCGGGAAGAGGTCCCACGGGAAGACCCACGGCCAACTCCAACCGGTTCCGTTGTCTTCCTTGGCCTCGACGGAGGCTTCCTGCGAGTCGACGAGTTGCCCTGCGAGATACACTCGCACGTGGACCGCGTAGGTCCCGGCGATGCTCAGCTTTACCGGAGACTCGTAGCTGAAAGGCGTCTCCACCTGGGCGACGGCGTCCTGCGGTGCGGTCCAGTACAGATCCACGGTGATATCTCGTCCAGCCAGCCGCGTGATCGAAACGGACAGCACATAGCCGGCCGTCGGCCAGGTGCCGGCCACATGGATGACCGCCGTCTCGGATGTGGTGGGATGGTATGGCGTGACCCAGACGTTGTCGATCACGTCCAGCATGGTAATCGGCGTGGGCGTGGGCGCGTCGACGACCTCGAACGACAGTTGCTTACTGCCGGCCAGAAGATTGTTGCACAGCGACTGGATAAACAGGCGGTACGTCCCTTTGGCCAGCACCCCCAGCGATTCCTGGGCGTGTCCTGCGTCGAAGACATAGCTGCCGGCGGATGGCTCGGTCCAGTAGATCCGAATCATGTACATGCTTCCGATCTGTTGCTTCTCGATCCGATCCACCTTCAATGCGTCGGCGACCGTCACGTGCAGCACCACGGGTGCGGCGGTGGTGGGGGTGGTCGGCGAGACGTACACCTCTTCGATGGCCCCTTTTCGCTGCAGAGACGGAAAGGTGATACTTTGGGCGGTCGTAACCGCCGCCATCGCGAGCAATAGTCCTGTGATGATTCGAACCTTGTCCATCGTCCTGCCTCCTTGCAGAGAATGGTTTGTAAAATGCCCCCCGTGCAACATTGTACGGGCGTGTTTGTGATGTCGGCGTTCTCCGAACCCGCCGATTGAATGAGAGTATACGACAGCACAGTCGCGCGTGTCAATTGTGGCAACTACGTATTGTCGATTGGCGAGGTTGGGTAAGATGGGCGTGTCGGCTCTGCCGTCTGCGGACGGCCCACGAGTTCGACGAGCCGGCTATGAATCCCGGCGTTCTTCGCGGCCAGCGCATTGAGGCGGAACGTCGTTCCTCGCTTGGCGAACAGATCGAGGGGTGCTCCGGAGAGGTCCGAGACGATCCCGCCGGCTTCCTGGACGATCAATGCGGCCGCGGCAACGTCCCAGGGTTTGAGACCCGATTCGTAGTAGGCCCCGAAACGTCCGGCGGCGACGTAGCAGATATCCGTTGCCGCCGATCCGAATCGCAGAACGTCGGTCGCCACGTTCATCACCTGCTCGAAGACCTCGATATGAGGATGCAGATCTGCACCCTGGTCGTACGAGAACCCCGTCGCCACGAGACTGGCCTCCAGCGATTTCGAGGGGGTCTGCATCTGGAGCGGGGCGCCGTTCAAATGCGCGCCGTGACGTCGGATCGCATGAAACATCTCCCCGTCGCAAGGAACGTAGACGGCGGCCGCCTCTACCAGGCCGGCGTGGCAGAAGGCGATGGAGACCGCGAAATGCGTCAGGCCGTTGGCGTAGTTCCGCGTGCCGTCGAGAGGATCGACGATCCAGAGTCGCTCGGCGTCATGGTGTGTTGGACGCGACTCCTCGGCGAGCACGACATCCGACGGGAATCGCTTTTCGATCTCCTGCAGGATGATCCGTTCGGACTCCTGGTCCTGATGCGTTGCATAGTCCTTGGCGCCGCTCTTGGTCCTGGCGATGTCCACATCGTTTCGGCTTTCGCACAGGTAGGCGCCCGCTCGGCGGGCGGCCTCGATGGCGACCTGGAGTTCGTCGGAATACGAAGTCTTCGTCATACTGCTGCCCTGTGTTGTGCGTCGGTCCCTGGCGTCAGGTCCCTTGGCCGGATCAGGCACGTGTTGCGACATTCTACCAGAGGTCGCAGTCGCCCGGTATTCTTTCCTGTCCGTACCGTCGCCGTGGGGCGTGTCGGGCAATAGACAAATTTGTAAGGCCATCTTGGTTCGTCTACATTTTTGTTTCACGTTGTCTCTCCGGTTTCATCCCGAGTCATGCCTCTATGTCGTGTTTTGGGAATGGGTTGCGCTCATTTGTGGGCTTTCGCAGATGCTGGCACGCAGCTTGCGATGGATGGGGAAAGCATCATCGAAAGTCCATGGATCGAATCGTGATGGCAGCAGCAATGTCAAGTGATGGCAACAGCAACCGGAAGTAGGAGAAAAAGGCAGATGAGCAAGTCCAAGGCAGCAGCGTGCATGACAGCAGTGATTCTGGGGATCGGTGCGACGGGTCTGGCCGCCGGTGATGTCAGCGTCGGCGTCACGGCCGACTTCATGAGCCAGTACGTCTGGCGCGGCCAGAACCTCGTCGACGGCTGGGTGTTTCAGCCGGGCGTCAGCGTCGGGTACAAAGGCCTGACCGGATCGATCTGGGGCAACTTGGACCTGACCGACAAGAACGATCGCTCAGGCGAGTTCACGGAGATTGATTACGCGATCGATTACTCGGGCACCGTTCCCGGTGTCGATGTCCTCGGCTACTCGGTCGGTGCGATCTACTACGACTTTCCGACCTATGACATCAGCGGCACGACCGAACTGTACTGGGGATTTGGCCTGGATGTGCCCGCCAGCCCGTCGGTGACGGTCTACCATGACGTGGACGAGGCCGACGGCATCTACGTCTCGCTGGGCGTCGGCCACAGTATCGAGGCGACGGAGAAGATCCCGGTCGGGATCGATCTGGGCGCGACGATCGGCTGGGGCAACAAAAAGTACAACGAGTTTTACTGGGGCACCGATGGGGCGGAGTTGAACGGTCTGGTGCTTTCCGTTGGCTTTCCGTTCGAGGTCGCCGGCGTGAGTGTGACCCCGAGCGTCCGCTACATCGCGCTGCTCGGCGGCGATGTCAAGGATTCCGACGCCTATGACAAGGACAACAGCGTCTTCGTGGTGGGTGTCAGTCTTTCGAAAGAGTTTTAGATCCTGTATCGCAGAAGGGATATGAGGTGAACGTCATGCGATTGTCTGGAGTGCTTCTAACGTTGTTCGTCCTGGTCCTTCCGATCACCGCCGGGGCGGCGGACGAGACCGCCGCCTCGGCCGTGGAGGTCGCCAGGGACGAACTGCAGACCCATATCAACATCGTCTGGACCTGCATCGCCGCGTTTCTGGTGTTCTTTATGCAGGCCGGGTTCGCCATGGTCGAGACGGGCTTCACGCGGGCCAAGAACGCCGTCAACATCCTTATGAAGAACCTGATGGACTTTTCGATCGGCTCCATCGCGTTCTTCCTGGTGGGATTTGGTTTGATGTTCGGCCAGACCAACGGCTTCTTTGGCACGACTCTGTTCGGGCTTGGCGGCGTCGAGCCGGGCACCGACTGGAACTGGACCTTCCTGATCTTTCAGACGGTCTTTGCTGCGACAGCCGCGACGATCGTATCCGGCGCGATGGCCGAGCGGACCAAGTTCACCGGCTATCTGGTCTACAGCTTCTTCATCACGCTGTTCATCTATCCGATCTTCGGGTCCTGGGCCTGGGGCGGCCTTCTGGACGGCGGCGGCTGGCTGGAGAAGCTCGGGTTCCTGGATTTCGCCGGCTCGACGGTGGTTCACTCGATCGGCGGCTGGCTGGCCTTGGCTGGGGCGGTCGTGCTCGGTCCGCGTGTGGGCAAGTACGGTCCCGACGGCAAACCGAGGGCGATCCTCGGCCACAATCTGCCACTGGCGGCGCTGGGCGTGTTCATCCTGTGGTTCGGCTGGTTCGGGTTCAATCCGGGCAGCACCACTACCGGCGACGGCTCGATCGGCTACATCGCGGTGACCACGAACCTCTCGGCGGCGGCCGGGGCCATCGTTGCGATGATGACCGCCTGGGTCCTGCTGAAGAAGCCGGACGCCTCGATGGCGCTCAACGGTGCGTTGGCGGGCTTGGTGGCGATCACAGCACCATGTGACGGCGTCTCACCGATCGGGGCCATCCTCATCGGTTCTGTCGGCGGGGTGCTCGTCGTGCTGAGCGTGCTGTTCATCGATCACGTGCTGAAGGTAGACGACCCGGTCGGTGCCGTCAGCGTCCACGGCGTGTGCGGGGCCTGGGGGACCCTGTCGGCGGGTCTGTTCAACCTGGAATCCGGCCTGTTCTACGGCGGCGGCCTCGGGCAGTTGGGCGTGCAGGCGCTGGGTGTCGTCACCGCGTTCGCGTGGGCCTTTGGCCTCGGACTGGGCCTGTTCTACCTGATCAAGGTCACGATCGGCCTGCGGGTTTCGGAAGAAGAGGAACAGAAGGGGCTTGATATCGGCGAGCATGGCATGGAAGCCTATGCCGGTTTCCAGATCTTCACCACCAGCTAAGCACGCATTCTTGTGGAGTTGAACCGATGAAATTGATAATCGCATATATACAGCCACACAAACTGCAGGACGTGAAGAAGTCGCTCTACGCCGCGGAGGTGTTCAAGCTCTCGGTGACGAATGCCCTCGGCTGCGGCGCTCAGAAGGGATACCACGAGAGCTATCGTGGGGTCGACTTCGAGGTGAACCTGCTCAAGAAGGTACGGATCGAGATCGCGGTCAATGAAGACTTCGTCGACAAGACGGTTGAGGCGATCATTGCGGGGGCGCGAACCGGGACCATTGGAGACGGCAAAATCTTCGTACTGGACCTGGGCGAGTGCATCCGCATTCGCACCGGCGAGCGTGGCGGTGCGGCCATAGGGTGATTCCGAGAGATACTTCCCTACCTGAGGGCCATCACTTCGTGTGCCCGTCGGGCCAGAAGGCGGGTCCTGCTCCTCGAAAGGGCAGGACCCGTTTTTCTTCCCACAACGGATCGAGGAGCGCGATCCCCCTGAGCGGGGCTACCCACGTTATCGGGCGCACAACGTTGTGATCCGCTCCTTTTGTGTGCGCCGCATGGCCGGAAAACAGATGTGGAGGGTGCTCGCGGTTGACCGGACCGGCTCCCGACGGTATACTATAGAGATGGAAAGGGCTCCGATGCATCGGCGCCAGAAGTGTCGGTGCGCGTACAGCCGGACTCCGCAAGGGGGCAGTGGGTGCGCCGGACGCGGGCTCAGGCCAAGTCCTGCCAGCACGGAATGGGATGTGTTCCCGGGTCGATGAAAAGCTGTCATGGCTTTGGATCGGATGAGCCAGGGCAAGCGCGGGGAGGTGGTGATTCATGCGGACCATCGCGGTGGTCAATCAGAAGGGTGGGTGCGGCAAGACCACGACGGCAATCAACACCGCCGCCGCCTTTGCGATGCAGGGGCAGCGCGTTCTGCTGGTCGATCTGGACCCTCAGGCACACGCCACGATTGGTCTCGGCTACGACCCCGATGCGTTCGACAGCACGGTCTACGACCTCCTGACTCGATCGCAGGATGGCCTGGACGAAGTGGTTGTGCATACACGCACGGATGGGCTGCATCTGGTTCCCTGCAACGTGCTGCTGGCCAGCGCCGATCTGGAACTGGGCGCCATTCCCGGCAAGGAACTGCTGCTCGGCAGGAGCATGAGGGACGCACGGCAGAGGTATGACTTCTGTGTGATTGACTGTCCGCCGTCGCTCGGCGTTCTGACGCTCAACGCCTTGGTTGCCAGCACGGACATCATCGTCCCGGTCCAGGTGCACTACTACGCGCTGGAGGGGCTCAAGCGGCTGCTCGAAACGATCCACGTCATTCGCGATCGCTTTCATCCGGATGCGATGGAGAACATCAGTCTGCTGCTGACGTTCGTCGAAGAGCGGCGGACGTTCAGCCGGCAGATTCAACAGCAGATGCGCGACATTTTCGGCGACCTCGTGTTCGACACCGTTGTGCACCGGGACGTCCGCCTGACGGAATCGCCGAGTGCGGGCGAATCGATCCTGACCTATGCCCCACGCAGCCGGGGCGCGGTGGATTACCGCGCCCTCGCCTGTGAGATCATGACCGGCGCAGTCAGGGACCACGAGCCGTCCGCGGATTCGGGCATGCGGCGCGGCCTCCAGAAGCGTCTGGTCAACCTGTTCGACGGCGTCTGGATTCCCAAGTCGACGCGACCCGGTCGGCCGGGGGTGTTTGAATCGACCTGAGCCGAACGGATAGATAGATATTCTATAGCCCCAGTGTCCTATAATGGCCAGCGCGGTTGCGTCTGTCCCACATTCCCGCGATCCGAATCTGCAATCCTCGTTGTTTGGCGACGGTTCGTCCGAACAAGTCCTCGTGGTCCGGCGTATCATCCAAAGTGGTTTTGTACGACGCCGTGAAGGATCGTATTGGGATTGCGGCGTCCGATTCCGCTGGGACGCAGTTTGGTCGCGCGGTCACCGGGGGGGCGTGGCCTTTGGATGCGTCACTGGAGGGGTGGACCCAAGGGATTGCCAAAGCGGAATGTCTCGCCGAGGTTCGGTGAAGCGGGCCGCCGCTGGGGAGGATGCAGGTCGCATCCGTGTTCCTGCATCCTTGACGCGGCACCTTCCCCGTTTCGTATGAGAGCGCAAGCCCTGCGTCCATGTCACTTCTTCGGTTCCGTTTTCCACGCCAAGAGGAAGAAGATTGCGGCGGCTGTGACGCAGAAGACGATGATGAGGTTGTAGCTGGTCGGGTCCAGCGAGCCGAATCCGAGGAATTCATATCGCGTCGGGGCCACGCGCCACGGCCGGCGTCCCAGAGTCAGCACGATCGCGACAAAGGCCCACAGGTTGCCGGCGACGAAGTATCTCAACATGTTTCTCCCTCCCGCAGCGGCATGGTTTCGTCGTTGATCCTGTGCCGCATCGGTAGTGCATGTGTTGTTCTTGACGGGGGTCTGGCTCAGGCCTTCTGCAACATGGCCCGCCAGCGGTGGATGTGGCCGTCCTCGTCGGCCTGGTCCTTCTCGATGACCCTGCGCGTCTCGTCGTCCCAGTCGATGGTCTCCAGCAACTCCGCGTAATGGTGGACCGCCTTGGATTCGACCCAGATCCCGGTCTTGAACATCGCCTTCTTGCCCAGTAGACGGGAGCCGAAACCGAACGCGAAGCCGACCATCCAGAAGGCCGCACGAAGAATACTGGGCCGGAAGCCGAACTCGTAGAGCTTGACCTGGAAGTCCTGATAGTGGCCCATCTCGTTGCACATCGCCGCGACGAGCTGCCGGTTGATCTCGTTACGCTCTTTGGTGAGCTGGAACTTGTAGATGGTCTGGGCCATCAGTTCCAGCGTGTGGAGCGTGCGCAGGCCTTTCCGGATGGCGGTGAGCCGTTCCGGTGCGAAACCTTCTCCGCGCATCTTGAAGTCATCGCTGCGCATCTGCGGGCGGATGATGGAGATGTCGTACTTCGTCTTCGTTTCGGCCTGTGATTCGGTCATGGCAGTTGTCCTTTCCTTCGTGCACGATCAGGGTTCCGGTCCGTTGCCCGGGCGCTACCGTATACGCCGGACCTGTTCGCCAGTTCAAAACCCGGACCCACACGCCATGCCCGCCAGGGGCGGGGCCTGTTCCGCTGGGCGGCAACAACGTTCTTTGCGGTCATTACGTTCGTGCCGATGATCGGACGGCCGATCGTGACGTTGCCGATTCTGTCCGTGGGCATCTCTGCTGCCGGCATGGTTACTTCCCGAACGCGACGGCAAGTTGCCTTGTCGATCGAGCACTGTCATTTGCGGTGCCGACCTTGCCCATCTTACTTCTGAGCGACCCGCGTGTCCCGTCCAAAACCGGGCCGTTTTCCCTTGCGTTTGACAGGGCGCTGTTTAGCATATCGCAGACGCAGATCGACACGTGACTTTGGAGGTACGATGCGATGACGAATTCGAGAGGGGTACGGTTGTGTGTCCTTGCGGTCCTGATGACGCTGGTTCCTTTGGCGTTGGCGCAAGGGCTGCCGAAGGTGTCGCCCGAGTCGGTCGGCCTGTCGCAGGACCGGCTGGATCGGATCACTGCCGTGATGCAGGGGCATGTGGATGACGGCTGTCTGGCCGGCGCTGTGGCGTTGGTGGCGCGAAAGGGCAGGGTCGCGTACCTCCGGAGCGTGGGCATGCAGGATCGCGAGAAGGGCGTCGAGATGAATCCCAGGACGATCTTCCGCATCGCCTCGATGTCCAAGGCGATTACGAGCGTTGCGGCGATGATGCTCTATGAGGAGGGGCGTTTCGAGCTCAAAGACCCCGTCTCGAAGTTCATCCCGGAGTTCGGGGATGTGAAGGTCCTGGCCTCTGCCGACGACAGTTCGGCGCGAGACGGCGTGGTGGCCGCGAAGCGTGCAATTACGATTCGCCACCTGCTGACACACACCTCGGGCCTGACGTACCATTGGGATGCCCGCGTTGGCGCGATCTATGCCGAGGCGGGGATCACGCACGGCCTGATTCAAGACGGAGATCTGCTCGCCGAGGATATGGCGAAGCTGGCCCGGCTGCCTCTGGTGCATCAGCCGGGAGAGGCGTTCACCTACAGCCTTTCGACCGATGTGCTCGGCCGCGTGGTCGAGGTCACCAGCGGCATGCCATTCGATGAGTTTCTGCGCAAGCGGGTCTTCGAGCCGCTGCGGATGAACGACACCGCCTTCCGTCTGCCCGCCAGTAAGGTGTCGCGTCTGGCAGCCGTCTACGGACCCGATTCGGACGGCGAGCTGAGGCGATTGCCCGACGAGGCTATCGGCGACGGCGACATGCGCATCTCGGTGAACTATCCCTACGAGGGCACACATCGCTACTGTTCGGGCGGCGGGGGCCTGTGCTCGACGGTCCCGGACTACGCCCGATTCATCCAGATGTTGCTCAACGGCGGTGAGCTGGACGGCGTGCGTCTGTTGAGTCGCGAGACGGTGGAGTTGATGGCAGCCGACCATGTGGGCGAACTGAACCGCGATTCCGGATTCGGTCTGGGCTTCGGCATCACGCGGACTCTGCGCGAGGCCGGCGAATCGACGAGCGTCGGCGCCTACCGCTGGGGTGGTTTCTGGTATACGACGTTCTTCATCGATCCGGCGGAGGAGATGATCGGCGTCTGTATGGCCCAGGTCTATCCGGCGGGCAACGCCACGCTCAACAGCCAGTTCGAGGCCCTGGCCCACCAGGCGATCGTCGACTGAGGCCACGGGCGGGCGGCCCGGCCATTGCCGTCTGAGTGTTTCTCAGTGGTCGCCGGGCCGGATCGAAAGGCGGTTGAACTGCCATCCTGGCAGATAACGGTCCTTTGATGGGGCCTGCCCTGAATTTTGTGTTGCCCGGTGCAACGAAAGGCGGTATAAACACCTACCTTTGGGACGCTCAGGGCTGCATGGGAGGAGAGGAGCCCCTCGCTTGGCGGGTTTGCCTTCAGCGAGTGAGCAGGACAGGAGTCAAGGGCCGCCTTCACGGGGGTTTGTGAACCGAGTTGTATTGTTCATCCTTACCGGAAAATGGAGAAGCTATGAAGCGCAAAATGGTCACGATTGACGGAAACACGGCTGCCGCACACGTCGCCCATGCGACGAATGAGGTAATTGCCATCTATCCGATTACGCCAAGTTCGCCGATGGGCGAAATGTCCGACGACAAGACCGCGCGGAATACCCCGAATATCTGGGGCACCGTGCCCTCCGTGACGGAGATGCAGTCGGAAGGCGGTGCGTCCGGCGCCGTTCACGGGGCGCTGGCCGCCGGGGCTCTGACGACGACGTTCACCGCCTCGCAGGGTTTGCTGCTGATGATTCCGAACATGTACAAGATCGCCGGCGAACTGCTGCCGACCGTGTTTCACATCACGGCGCGTTCGCTCGCTTGCCAGGCCTTGTCCATTTTCGGCGATCACTCTGACGTGACCACCTGCCGCGAGACGGGCTTTGCGATGCTGGCCTCGGCCAACGTTCAAGAGGTGATGGATTTCGCATTGATTGCCCAGCAGGCGACGCTGGCTTCTCGTGTGCCGTTCATGCATTTCTTCGACGGGTTCCGGACGAGCCACGAGATTCAGAAGGTCGAGGAGCTGACCTACGACGACATGCGGGCGATGATCGACGACGAACTGGTCGCGGCCCACAAGGCGCGGGCCCTTTCGCCCGATCGCCCGTTGCTCGGTGGGACGGCCCAAAACCCCGACGTGTTCTTCCAGGGCCGCGAGACCGTCAACAAGTTCTATCTGGCGGCGCCCAAGATCGTTCAGGATACGATGGACAAGTTCGCCAAGATCGTCGGACGCCAGTACAAGCTCTTCGACTACGTCGGTGCGCCGGACGCGGAGAAGGTGGTCATCATCATGGGTAGCGGCGCCGACACCGTTGAGGAGACGGTGGAGTACCTGACCAGCAAGGGCGAGAAGGTCGGCGTCGTGAAGGTGAGGCTGTACCGACCTTTCAGCACCAGGCACCTAATGGCGGTTCTGCCGAAGACGGTCAAGAAGATGGCGGTGCTGGATCGGACGAAGGAGCCCGGCGGGCTGGGCGAGCCGCTGTACCTGGACATCCGCACGGCGATCGGCGAAGCGATGTCGGACGGAATCGCCCCGTTTGACAAGTACCCGGTGGTGGTGGGCGGCCGGTATGGCCTAGGCTCGAAGGAGTTTACGCCGGCGATGGTCAAGGCGGTCTACGACAACCTGGACGCCGCCAAGCCCAAGCGTGGGTTCACCGTCGGTATCGTCGACGATGTGACCGGCACCAGTCTCGATGTGGACCCGTCGTTCGAGGTGCCCGCCGGCGGCCTGTACGCGGCGATGTTCTACGGGCTCGGCTCGGACGGTACGGTCGGCGCCAACCACAACTCGATCAAGATCATCGGCGAGAACACCGACAATTACGCCCAGGGCTATTTCGTCTATGACTCCAAGAAGGCCGGGGCGGTAACGATCTCCCACCTGCGGTTCGGCAAGAAGCTGATCCGCCGGCCCTACCTTATCGACAAGGCCGATTTCATCGCGTGCCACAACCCCAGCTTCCTCGAGAAGTACGACCTGCTCGGCTCGGCCAAGGACGGCGCGACGTTCCTGCTGACCACCAGCCACAAGCCCGACGCGGTTTGGGACACGCTGCCCAAGGAAATGCAGCAGCAGATGATCGACAAGAAGATGAAATTCTACGTCATCGACGCAATTTCGCTGGCCGAAGAACTCGGGCTCGGCGCCCGCATCAACGTAATCATGCAGACGGCGTTCTTCAAGA
>Ga0209312_1001501_pt1 | contig 17018 bp, 9 predicted proteins | sample BioC13SIPDNA_4_FD_185744 | JGI IMG/M metagenome (GOLD analysis project Ga0209312, IMG submission 185744) | Anaerobic biogas reactor microbial communites from Washington, USA - Biogas_R1_B C13 SIP DNA (SPAdes) (version 2) | ecosystem: Engineered > Bioreactor > Anaerobic > Unclassified | place... | reverse complement strand
CGGCTTCGACCTGGTCCTGACGCAAAACGTGGGTCTGGCACGGCTGGAGTTCTTCGTCAGCGACACCACCTCGCTGGTCGATGGGACGACCGTGGTCATCGACAACGAATGGCACTTCATCGCCGCAACGTTTGGCGACAAGACACTCCGCGTCTACGTCGATGGACAGTTGGAGGGCGAGGCCACGTCGGTCAACCAGGTGGACATGAACCCGAACGACTGGCCGATCATGATCGGCGGTGAGACGAGTTCGAACGGTGGCAACCAGTATTTCGGTCTGATCGACGAGGTCGCCATGTTCGACCGCCGGTTGAGCGACGAGGAGATCGCCGGCATCTTTACCGGAGGCATCCGGATACCGGAGCTGGCCTCCAATCCCAATCCGAAGGACAGGTCGGTCGATGTCCCTCGCGACGCGGTGCTGAGCTGGAACGCCGGGGATTTTGCCGCGACGCATGACGTTTACCTCGGCGCGTCCTTCGACGATGTCAATAGCGCCGATCGGGCCAATCCCATGGGCGCGCTGCTCAGCCAGGGTCAGACGAACACGACGTACGACGGCGACTCGCTTGCGTTCGGCCAAACGTACTATTGGCGGGTGGATGAGGTCAATGCCGCCCCGGACAACACCATCTTCAGAGGCGATATCTGGAGCTTCACCGTCGAGCCATACGTCTATCCAATCACGAGCATCATCGCGACGAGCAACGGCATCTCCGAACCCGACTCTGGACCGGAGAAGACCATCGACGGTTCCGGCCTCAACGCCGACGATCAGCACACCGTCGCCAATACGGACATGTGGGCCGGCAGCACCGGCGGCGCAGAGCCCGTGTGGATTCTATACGAGTTCGATCGTCTCTACAAACTCCACGAGATGTGGGTCTGGAATTACAACGTTGTCTTTGAGCCAATGCTCGGGTTTGGGTTCAAGGACGTCACAATCGAGTACTCCGTCGATGGAACGGGCTGGATCGCTCTTGGAGACGTCCCGTTTGCCCAGGGCACGGCTCGGACAACCTATGCGCACAACACCACCGTCGACCTCGAAGGGGTGGCGGCGCGGTACGTTCGCCTGACGGCCAACAGCGCGTATGGCACCACCGGCACGTTCGGGCTCAGCGAAGTTCGATTCTACCATCTGCCGGTGCAACCAAGAGAACCGCAGCCGGCCGATGGGGCGACGAACGTCAGCATCGACGCAGTCGTCGGTTGGCGCGGCGGCCGTGAAGCGGCGGCGCATGAGGTCTACTTCGACACCGATGAAGCGGCCATTGCCGACGGGACGGCCCTGGTCGCCACCGTTAGTCCCAGCAGCTACGATCCGCCCACCCTGGACCTGGACACCGAGTACTTCTGGAAGATTGTCGAAGTCAATGACGCCGAGGCGCTCGGCGCCTGGGAGGGCGACATCTGGAGCTTCTCGACGCAGCCGTTCATCGTTGTCGATGACTTCGAGAGCTATACCGACGACATGGACGCCCAAGCAACGATCTTTGACACATGGCTCGATGGCTACACGAACGGGACCGGCTCGACCGTCGGACACCTCAATGCTCCATTCGCCGAGCAGACCATCGTGCGCAGCGGTCGCCAGTCGATGCCGCTGTTCTACGAGGGCGATTCGCGGGCCGACTTCACGATCGACGACGCCCAGGACTGGACGGCCGGCGGCGCCGCGACGCTCGTGCTGTATTTCCGCGGCGACCTGGACAACGGCGACGGCCAGCTCTACGTGACGATCAACGGCACCAAGGTCTCCTATGACGGCGGCCTCGCCGGCTTGAGCGCCCCGCTGTGGAAGCAATGGAACATCGACCTGGCTTCCGTGGGCGTCAATCTGCAGCGCGTCACCGAACTGAGCATTGGTGTGGACGGCAGCGGTTCGGGCGTCGTATACATCGACGACATCCGTCTGTACCGCGTGGCCCTGCCCGTCGTGACGGCGCAGGATCCCGGCGCCGTCGGTCTGGTGGCCCAGTATGCAATGGAGAACAACGTCCAGGACGGCTCGGGCAACGGCCACCACGGCACGCCGTTCAACGACCCGACGTACGGCCCCTCGCTGGCCGGCCAGGGCCAGGCGCTCCAGCTCGACGGGTTCGCCGATTACGTCGAACTGCCCATCGGCCCGGTCCTGAGCGAACTGACGGACGCAACGTTCGCCACATGGGTGAACTTCTCGAGCACCGGCGGCGACTGGCAGCGGATCTTCGACTTCGGCAGCAGCAGTACAGGCGGGTATATGTTCCTTTGCCCGCGCATTCCCGCCGGGCCGATCCGTTTCGCCATCACCCCGGCCGGCGGCAGCGAGTCGGTCATCCAGACGACAACAATGCTGCCGGGCGGCTGGCACCATCTGGCCGTCGTGATCGACGCTTCGAGCATGCAGGTGCAGGTCTACCTCGACGGTGATTTGGCCGCCAGCGGACCGACCGCCACCCTGCCCAGAGACTTGGGCAATACGACGCAGAACTGGCTGGGCCGGTCGCAGTACGCCGCTGATGCGTACTTCTCCGGCTCGCTGGATGAATTCCGGATCTACAACCGGGCCCTCTCGGCCGGCGAAGTCCGCTACCTGGTCGGCGACCGGTAGCGTATCCGCCAACAGGGCACGAAACGCAGTGGGTGGCAGCCTCAACTCCGCAGGAGTTGGGGATGGCTCGACGAACGAACCATCCCCAAGCTGCGCTTGAGGCTGCCATCCAACTCATGTCACGGAGGTCATGATGCACAGACTCGTTCCGGTTCTGCTGGCCGTTCTTGCGATACATTCATCTGCAGCGGCACAGAGTACCGCTCGTCTCAGTCCGTCGGTTCGCTTGCTGCCGGGAGCGATCAACGGCGTCGCTGTCGAACGCGACGGGCGCACGCTCGTTGTCTACGGCGACCCTTCGGGAACGATTCGACAGGCGGACATGGTCCTGTTCACGCACGCCCGGCGCGATGTGGTCTGGGCGGGACGGGACCTCGTCGAGCGAGGGGCCGGAGCCGTTGTGCCCGCCGCCGAAGCGGAGGCATTCACCAAGGCAACCGAATTCTGGAACCGTTTCGTCGCCGCACGATTTCACGACTACCGCCAGCAGACAACGAAGGTCCCGGTGCTACCGATGGAGGTCGCTCGAACCGTTCAGGGCGGCGACACAATCCGGTGGCAGGACCTGACGCTGAAGGTGTTGGACACGCCCGGCTACACGCGCGGCGCCGTCAGTTATCTGCTGGAGGCCGACGGCGCCAAGTACGCCTTCGTCGGCGACCTGATCTACGGCGATGGACAGCTTCTGGACCTGTACAGCCTTCAGGACGAGGTGCCCGAACTGCGAATCGGCGGCTATCACGGCTATGCAACCCGCATGGCACCGTTGATCGCAAGCCTGCGCGCGATTGCCGCCGAAGAACTCGACATTCTCGTCCCGGCCCGCGGGCCGGTGATTCGCGACCCGCAGGCGGCCATCGCACATCTGATCGGCCGGCTCCAGGCCGTCTACAGGAACTACCTCTCGATCAGCGCCGGCCGCTACTACTTTCGCGACAGCTATGACGGCCTGACACAGCGTGTCCTGGGACCGGCGCATAACGTGCCTTGGATGCGCATGGCGATCATGGATGAAGACCCGGCGGGCTGGATGGTGTGCATCAACAACTCACGATTGCTCTTGTCAGAAAGCGGCGCCGGCTGGCTGATCGATTGCGGCTCTCAACAGATCATCGACGAGATCAAGAAGCTCCGCGATGCAGGTCGTCTGACGAGTCTCGAAGGCCTGTTCATCACCCACTACCACGATGACCACACAGAGAAGGTCAACGCCCTTCTGAAGGTCTTTCCCTGTCCGGTGTTCGTCACGCCGCTGATGGCCGACATCGCGCGACATCCAGGCGCCTACCGCCTGCCCTGCCTGACGACTGAGGCAATCACCGAGCCGACCGTCGTCCCCGACGGACACCGCAGGCGCTGGCGCGAATTCCAGTTGACGTTCTACGATTACCCGGGCCAGACCCTGTACCACAGCGCCCTGCTGGCCGAACACGACGACGGCGAGAAGCTCCTGTTCGTCGGCGATTCGTTCACACCCTCCGGAATCGACGACTACTGCCTGCTGAATCGCAACCTGATGCACGAAGGCGAAGGCTACCTCCGCTGCCTGGATACCTTGGTGACGCTGCCTGCCGACTGCATGCTCGTCAATCAGCACGTCGCGCCGGTGTTTCAGTTCGACGCTTCGCAGATAGAGTTCATGCGCAAGGCGTTGACCGAACGCAAGGCGCTTCTGGGCGAACTGTTTGCCTGGGACGACGCCAATTACGGCATCGACGAACAGTGGGCCCGGACCTACCCATACGGCCAGACGGCCCGCGCCGGCCGGACGGTGGATGTACAGGTACGAATACGGAACCACTCGAGCCGCCCGCACCAATACACCATAACACCCCACGTGCCTGCAGGTTTTCTCGCCGAGCCCCGACAGGCCCATCGGACCATCGATCCAGGACAAGAGGAACCCGTCGCCTTCCGGATTGCCGTTGCCGCCTCTACGGCCAAGTCGATCGGCGTCTTCACCGCCGACGTGGCCTTCGACCGCTGGGACCTCCGCCACTGGTGCGAGTCCCTCATCGAAGTGCAACCGTAGCGGGCCGTCAGACCATGTCGTAGTCGTACGGCTTGCGCATCGGGCGCGAGATGTACGTATCGGCCTCGGCGTCGTTGACGAACCGCTCTTTCGCGGGGTCCCAGTTCAGCTTGCGGCCAAGCCGGATGCTGATCACGCCCAGGTGACACTGGCTCGCCGAGCGGTGGCCCACCGACGCCGGACAAATCGGCGCCTTTCGCGTCTTGATACAGTCGATGAAGTTGGCGATGTGGTCATTGCTGACGTAGACGCGCGGAGCGCTCTCCGGCAGCTTCTCGGTGAGCAACTGCCGGTCGCTGGCCTGAATAATGCCGCGCGAGACCCAGATCCAGCCGTCCGAGCCGATGAACTTGATCCCATGCAACTGGCCCTTGGGGTCCTTGACCCCACCGTGCCACTCGCTGGCCGTGGTGCTCCGCGACGTGTGCACCACGCCGTTGGCGTAGGTGTACGTCACCTCGTATTCGCTGGCCGCCGTGAAGCCGCCGGGGATCATCTCGACCAGTTGCTTGCCCTCGATGCTCACCGGCCCGGAATCGTCCATACCCAGCGCCCAGAGCACGATGTCGTTGTGGTGCGCACCCCAGTCGGTCATGGTACCGCCGGAGTACTCCCACCAGTAGCGGAAGCTGAAGTGCGTCCGCTCCTTGACGTACGGAACCTTCGGCGTCGAGCCCATCCAGAAATCGTAGTCGAACCCATCCGGCACCGCCGAGGTCTGGAACGGCCCCTGCCTCAGCCCGGCCGGCAGCCAGACTTCGGCCCTCTGGAGTTTGCCGATCCGCTCGTTACGCACGAGGTCGCAGGCCAGCCGGAAGTGCACGCTGCTTCGCTGCTGCGTACCCGTCTGGAGGATGCGGCCGGTTTGCCGCTCGGCCTCGACGAGCTTCTGCCCTTCGGCGATCGTCAGCGTCAGCGGCTTCTCGCAGTAGATGTCCTTGCCCGCCCGCATCGCCGCGATGGCGATCAGCGTGTGCCAGTGGTCCACCGTCCCGCAGATGACCGCGTCGATGTCCTTGCGTTCGAGCAGCTTGCGGAAATCGCTGTAGCCGTCCGCCTCGGGGAAGTCCTTCTTTGCGTTCGCCACGTGCCGCTCGTCCACATCACAGACCGCAACGACCTTGCCGAACCGCTGGGCGTTGCGGGCGTCGCCCCGGCCTTGCCCGCCGCAGCCGATCAGACCCAGACGAACCGTCTCGCTCGGCGACGACGACGGTTGCGGCCCCTGTTGGGCGGCGCATTCCTCGGCGAACCAACCCGGCAGCGACGAGCCGGCGACCACCAGACCGGCGGCCTTGAGGAAACTGCGACGTGTGGCGCTCGAACTTCTGTCGATCATGACAACCTCCTTATGATGGCATCGTGAACCCGGACAGGCCAACGCGGCGGCCGCACAACAACCCCAGCCGCAACGCCCCCCATCATACCCCCATCCCCCCACCGCCTCAACCCCCTGCCTGCGACCTCGCCGCCCAGGCCACGCAGCACCCGGCCCACGGTGAATATCTGTCAGCCGGTCCTCCAGGATCAGAACGATCGCCTGCTTGAGGCTCTCTTTCGCTTCGGCCACGGTCTCGCCTTGACCGTTAGCCCCCGGAACCTCCGGACAGATCGCCCAATAACCACCCTCCGGCGAACTCTCAACCACCGCCTCAAATCCGCCCTTCATGCACTACCTTTTCCGCTTGCCCAATGCCATCCACACACGCCCACCGCAACCCCATCCGCCGAACCACCTGGAGACAGAAAACACCCTGTGGGGCGTGCCGTTCAATACCCCAAGCGGCCCCATGTGGCCACCTGCATCTTCTGCACATCCGCGATTCCGTCCTCGGTGGTGGGTGTGTAGTTGTGCGGCGGATTCGGCTGTTTGCCGATATCGATCGTCTCTTTGCCCTTGTACTTCCAGTAGTCGCTGTGACCGTCGGCAAAGGCGACGTTCGTGCCGTCGGCGTGTCGGACAAACGGCGGATCCCACCACTGGGCAACAAGGTAATGGATGGCATAGCTGTCCGGCGTGATCCGCCCCTCATCCAGGAAGACAAGCCGGTACGCCGGAGCCGGCGCCACGATCTCCGATCTCTTCTTGACCATCAGCACCGTCCGGCCCACACGCACGCCCTGGTTCCCGGAGTACGTCCCTGGCGCATCGAAACAGCCGTTCATGCCATAGGCGCTGGAGTACGTGCGCATCTCGCCGCGAATGCCGGTCGGGCAACGATACACCTTCTCAGCCTTGGAATAGGGAAACAGCGCGCCGGCGCGGATGGCCCCCATCTGCATCTCCTGGGGCCGTTGCTCTCCCGTCGCGTAACCGCTGGCGCAATCGTTGCCGACCCAGTAGCGCTCGCCGGCGTGCGGGCCGGACGTGGGCACGGGCGCCGTCGGCTCGGCCGTGGGACCCCAGTAGGCCTCGCCGTTGACGATCCGGTCGTCGTTATCGTCGGCGTACATGATCCAGCAGAGCGTCAGCGTCTTCATGTGGTTCAGGCACACCGCACGCCGGCCCTGCTCTCTGACCCGGTTCAAAGTAGGCATCAGGACCGCCATCAGGATGGCGATGATCGCGATCACCACCAGAAGCTCGATCAATGTGAACGCCTCTTGATGACTGCCGCTTCTGCGATCGGGAACCTGCGCTTCCGTCCGGGCCCATTCATCTTCTCGTCTCTGCTCACCCATGATGACGCTCCTTTGTCGGCAACCATTCAGGGGGATTCCAAAGAGCATTCGACAACGCACACACGTCTCGTCGGGCCGGTCCGATGGCGGTGCGCGTCCAAGCGAACGTGCCGTATGCCGGTCCGATGGTTGAACCTTCTCGGCGCATCAGTGCCTCGCCCAAATCTAAGATGAGTCTACCGAACCGCGCGACCGCTGTCAAGCGCGCCTCTATACTCTCATGACGAGAACCGCTAATCACCGGCTACCAGCAACGACAGACGCGAGTTGCCTTGCGGGGCCGGGCGGGCGGCTGTAGACTCGTGGAAAAACGAAAGGAGACACCCATGATGGCAAAGACAGTGGCAATCGCGTTGGCGGTCGTCGCGGCGGCAACCGCAGGCCGGGCTCAGGACGGCATCATGGCGCCGGGGGCGGAGATGACGAAGCTGGCGAGCGACTTTCGGTTCACCGAAGGGCCGGCCGCCGACGCCAAGGGCGACATCTACTTCACGGACATCCCGAACAACCGGATTTTGAAATGGTCGATCGAGGCCGGACAACTCAGCACGTTCCGCGAGGACTCCGGCGGCGCCAACGGGCTGTACTTCGACCGCGAAGGCAACCTGCTGGTCTGCGAAGGCGGTGGCGGGCGGCTGGTGGCGATCGCGCCCGACGGCAAGCTGACCGTCCTGGCGGACAAGTACGACGGCAAGCCCTTCAACAGCCCCAACGACCTCTGGATCGACCCGAAGGGCGGCGCGTACTTCACCGACCCGCGCTACGGCAGTCGGGACAACCTGCCCCAGGACGGCGAACACGTGTACTATCTGACGCCGGACCGTACGAAGGTGGTCCGCGTCATTGACGACATGGTCCGGCCCAATGGCCTGATCGGCACGCGCGATGGCCGGCTGCTCTACGTCGCCGACCACGGTGCGAGCAAGATCTTCGCCTACACCGTCAACGAAGACGGTACGCTGTCTGGAAAGAAGCTCTTTGCCCCTGAGGGCTCCGACGGCATGACCATTGACAATCGGGGCAACGTTTATCTGACCACCCGCGTTGTCGCCGTCTACAATTCGCAAGGCGAGAAGATTGAGGAAATCCAGGTCCCCGAAGGCCCCGCCAACCTCACCTTCGGCGGCGCGGACCGGCGGACGCTCTTCATCACCGCCCGAACCTCGCTCTACAGCGTAGCGACAGCGGTCCGAGGCATCCGTACACCCGTAATGCCGCCAAGACAACGCGGCATCCGACAACGCCAGAGGTGAACGCTGGCCAATTATGTAAGTCAATCAATTACAGTGGTTTACAGTAAACACCCCCGCCCGCTGCGCAGAAGAGGTCACGTGCGAAGCCCCCGGCGGGCCCAGAAAGGTCTTGACTTCTGTCGCCGGGGATGTTAAGATGGGTTAATTGCAGCTTCTGGGGATTTTGCATACACCGATCACTCGGCCCAGACCACGCCGCACGTGCGGCGCGATGAGCCGCGTCAAGGGGGGGACCGAAGTCGCCCCACCGGTTCTGTCTGTCCGAGATCGTGGTAGGAGGTGAGCGAACGATGAAAGCGGCACATGTACTCGGGTTGATCGGGAGCATTCTGTTGCTGGTCGGAACGGCAGGCGCCGGTGTCACTACGATCCGGCATACGCTCGACTACACCGACAATGAACACCTGGCCGAGCCTTGGTTCATCCCGCCGGACATCATCCGAGACCACTCCCCCTACTACCGAGGTATGTGGGAGGACTGGGGCTGGACGCACGACATTCGCCACCGGGTGCCGTCCGATGCCAAGGGGGTTCTTTCGGCCACATTGACGATCAATGCATGGGATGTGGACAACACCGACCCGGAAGGCGACGAGGTCGATATCGTCTACGCCAATGGCGTCAAGCTCGGCCAATTGGAGCCGACCAACGGCCGGGTGTGGAAGACCACTCAGTTCAACCTGCCGCGCGAGGTCCTCGACGAGCTCTGGGTCGACGGCAAGGTCTACATCTTCATGAATATCGACAGTATCAACGACATGGCCGGCCATCGGGTGACTCTGGAATACTCGACACTGACCGTGAACTACAACGTGACCGGCAGCGGAACCCCGACGCGTCTGTCGGTCCATCGGTTCTGGTGTGAGGCGATCTCGAGCTACCTGTACACCGCCAAAACCAAGGAAAAGGAAAAGCTGATCAAGAACGCCTCGGGCGTATGGGTCTATCAGGGCGTCGAGTATCAAGCCCTGCCGGCCGACTTCGAGGACGGCAGCGCTCCGGTGTACCGCTTCTGGTCGGACACTTTGCGGACGCACTACTACACGATCGATGTGGCAGAGCGAAACAAGCTCATCTACGAGGCTTCGGCTACCTGGTTCTATGAGGGTGAGGCGTTCTGGGCCTTCCCGCCGGATAACCGGGTTTCGGGGACGATTCCGGTCTACCGCTTCTGGTCCGACGCCATCAAGCGGCACTTCTACACGACAAACGAGGAGCAGAAGGACAAGCTCATTGCCGAGAACTGGGACGTTTGGACCTATCAAGGCGTCGCCTGGTATGCGTATCCATACGAGACGGCACAGTAGCCGTCGCCATGGCACGATCTACGGATTCGGACGGAGGCAGTATACGAAGAAGTCGTAGATCTGTGCGTTGGACCGGGCCGTGGGACTGTGCGTGTCCCGATGGGTCATCGCGACACGGTGAGAATGCCCCAGTAGCGCGTTGACGGCAACGGTGTGGTTGAGGGCCCGCCAGCGCTCCGGCGGATCTTCGGCACCACCTGAGACCAGGAACGGACGTGGGGCCATCAACGCGTGGAGTTCGTGCAAGTCGCGGCCCGTCTCGACCATTCGCTTGTACGGCCCGGTGCGCGGGCTCGTCTCGCTGATAATGCCCCGCTGCCGCTGTCCGTCCGGGTCCCAGCCGAGATACCACGGCTCCCAGTAATTGACGTTGGGCCGAGTCTCATCGAAGACGATCCCGGGGTCCGACCACGCCGCGCAGGCGAACTTGTCATAGAGACACGAGGCGAACATCGCCCACTTGCCACCATAGGAGTGCCCGACGACGCCGATGCGGTCGGGATGGACCTGCGGCAGATTCGCCAGGGCCGTGTGGCAGTTGGCGGCCACGTAGGCCAAGGCCGAGAGCGGCTGGAGCGGAGGCTGCCCTTCCGGAACATCCCAGAGCGGCTTGTACGGGGCTTCGAGACTGGCGAACTGCGGCGTCCCGATCGACAGAGCGACGAATCCGCGCAGGGCCAACTGATAGCCGAAATCGCGAAGCTCCCTGCCCAGCCCGACGCCCGTCTCGGCGTCATAGTAGACCACGAGCACGGCAGGAAACGGCCCAGCGCCGTCGGGAACGAGCAGATAGCCGGCCGCGGTCTGATTGCCTGGGGCAATCTCCACACACACCTTGTGCTGCGCGACGCCATCACGCTCGGTCTGCTCGATGTATCGAATCTCGGGCCTGGCGATCGGCGGCGGCCAGTCACCGAGCCAGTCGCGCCACGTGGCGAGGATCTCCTCACGCCGTCCGGGCCAATCGGCCGCGGTCTCCACGGGCGAGCCGTTGTCGAACGTCAAGGGCGATCGATAGGCACCAAAGTCCCCTGCAAAGGCTGCCGGCGGCTCGAAGAACGGACGAATGCTCTCCGGCGGAAGGGAATCCGACGCCGTCGACAGGAACGCAAACAAGCCGAGAAGCAGCCACATGGTATCAACCTCCCTGGCAGAAAAGACGAAGGCCCGACGAGCGGCACAGCGGCCGGCACATCGGGCCTTGGATGTCAATCAAGCCATCGGCCTCAGACCAGTGGGTCGCGACCGGTGGGGACCGGATAGTAGAGCGGCTTGCCGGCCATGATGTCCGCCTGGCTCGGCACCAGACTGTGCTTGGACTCGTTCATCAGCCAGTCCCACGTGACCACCTGGCCGGTGCAGGCGGCGATATAGGCGCCGATCGCGGTCAGCGTGCTCTCGGCGATGCGCTGGCCCTCGTTCAGTACGTTGCCGCTGCGAATGCTGTTGATCAGGTCGATGTGCTCGCGGAGCATGCCGTCGACGTTCTCGCCCTGGTAGGTCCAGGCGTTCTGGCCGGTGATGTTGTGGTTGCAGTCGCTGGTGCCCTTGGTGCCAACGATCTTCTCGCCGTTGCGACCGGTGCCCGGACTGTGGCCGCTGAAACTCAGGCAGCGGGCGCCGTTGGGGTACTCGAACTCGGCGTAGACATGGTCGAGAATGTTGCCGTTGTACTTCTCCCAATTCTCTTCACTTCCGGTGAACCTGCGGCAGACTTCCTTGGCGGTCCGGACCTGGCCGTCGTTGTGGTCGCGCCACTGGCGTCCGCCGACCGCCATGAACTTGGCGGGCGGCCCATCGAAGCACCAATTCAGCACGTCGATATTGTGAATGTGCTGCTCACAGATCTGGTCGCCCGAGAGCCAGGTGAAGTGGTACCAGTTCTCGCACTGCCAATCCAGTTCGCTCATGCCGTCATTGGCGCCGCGGAACCAGATGCCCCCGCCGTACCAGTAGCACTGGCCGCCGACCAGCTCGCCGATCGCGCCGTCGTGGATGCGTTTCATCAGTTCGATCCGGCTGAACTCGTGACGCCGCTGCGTCCCGCAGACGATGGCCAGCCCCTTGTCCTTCGCCAGCTTCGAGGCGGCCATGAACTCCTTGCAGCCGGCCACGTCGGTCGCGACAGGCTTCTCCGTGAAAACGTGCTTGCCCGCCTTGATCGCCGCCATCATCTGGCGCGGGCGAAAGGCCGGAGCGGTCGCCATCAATAGCAGATCGGCTTCGCACTTCGCCAGCTTCTCATGACAGTCGTAACCCCAGTACAGGTGGTCGTCGTCGATCTTGATGCGACCGGCGTACTTCTCCTCGTTCATAATCCGATCGCGTGTGCCTCGGACCTTGCCCTCAAACAAATCGGCCAGCGCGATGATCTCGATCCCCGGGTCCGCCTCAAGGCACTGGCGCATGGCGCCGTTGCCTCGTCCGCCGCAGCCAAGCAGGCCGACCTTGATTTTGCCCGTGCCCTGGGCATAGGCCATCTGGCCGATGGCGGCCGCCGTCGCTGCCACACCGGCGATCGTCTTCCGCGTGCCGTTATCTTTCTCTGATGATGCCATATCAGCAATCTCCTTCGTTGGATCTCTTGGCGTTGTGAATCTCACGTCGATCAGCCCCGGTTGCCCCGCCTCTGCTGGGCCCAGCCGGGTAGCTCGTACTGGCCCGGGATCGCCACCGGGGGCACCGGCTTCGAATCGCTGAGTTGCAGGTCCGCCGGGGGAAGCAGGTCCAGCGTGCAGCGGCTGGTGAACCACGTCGTCTTAAATTGCTGGCGGGAATATGCCGACTCGCGGCCCATGATCGCACAGAGCGTGCTGTTGGCGATGGTTTTGCCCTCGTTGAGCGGCTTGCCCTTGCGAATGCTCTCGATCAGATCCGTGTGTTCCTGCACATATGGATCGCTGCGCGGCCCCTGATATCGCCAGGCATTCTCGCCGTAGATCCGGCCGCTGCAATTCGTCCAGCCCTTTGTGCCTACCACGCGCTCGCTGACGTTGCCGGCCGTGCCCTCGATCTGACGGCACGTGCTGATCGTCCGCACGTCGCCGGGATAGGTGAACTCAACGCCGAAATGGTCGAAGATGTGGCCGTACTCTTCGCCCGTGCGGAACTGGCGGCCGCCGATGCCGTGCACCGTCTCCGGCGCCACGTCGCCGAAAGCCCAGTTGACCACGTCCATATTGTGCACGTGCTGCTCGCAGATGTGATCGCCCGAGAGCCATGTGAAATAGAGCCAGTTGCGGATTTGCCACTCGACGTCGCTCTCGTTCGGCTGGCGCTTGTGGCACCAGAGCCCGCCCATGTTCCAGTAGCACTGGGCCGAAACGATCTCGCCGATGGCGCCGTCGAGCACCCGCTTCATCGTCTCGACGTATTCATGCTGATGGCGCCGCTGCGTGCCGGCGACGATGCCGAGGCCCTTCTGCTCGGCCAGTTCGGAGGCCTCGACCACCATCTTGATGCCCGCCGGGCAGACGGCCACAGGCTTCTCCATGAAGACGTGCTTGCCCTGCCGAATGGCCTCGGCAAGCTGGACAGGACGAAAGCCCGGGGGCGTCGCCAGGATCACGAAGTTCACGTCATCCAGGGCCATCACTTTCTTGTAGGCGTCCATGCCGACGAAGCAGCGATCGTCCGGCACCTCGAAATCGCTCTTGAGCTTGGCAATCCGGTCGGCAAAGGTGTCCGCCAGCGCGACGATCTTCACGCCGGGCGCCGAATTGACGCAGTTGTGCGCCGCACCGCTGCCTCGCCCGCCGCAGCCGACCACACCGACCCGGATCGTATCGCTGCCCTGGGCATAGACCAGGGGTCCGGGCGTCCCTGTCAGGACCAGAGTCCCGGCCGCCACAGCCGATCCCTTCAGCAACTCTCGTCGTGTCAATATCTGCTTGTGCGTCATACTCGACTCTCCTACTCGGTGTTTGGGTTCAATCTCCCGCCGCTTGCCGATGTCTTGATCCGGGTGCAGAAACCGCCGTGCCCCCGACGCGCAGGGCGAACCAACTCCCAACGCACGAGAAACCAGCGGACTGCCCGGCTGCCTCGTTCTTCACCTTCATCCCCATTGCCAACACAGGAACGACCATACTCGTCCATAAGACGTGTTTCGGTTGCCGATTATTCGCAGTAGAACAGTTTCCCGCCCCCACCGCAAGCCCGTTTGTGCCGATTGCCGGGCATTTCCTGATGACCCTGTGAGGCGTCTCTGAGCCCGATGTGCGACGGCCGGCCTCTCTCCGGACAGGGTGGAACACAGGAGCGGCGCGTTCAGGCCCAGAACGCACCCAAAGAGAAAGGGCTGCAAGCACTGCCTGCAGCCCCATTTCTTCTTCGTTCCTGGCGGCTTCTTCGCCGCCGCGCCCCGGAGACTACTGCTCCGTGGCCGGACGGCCGAAACCGACGTCGTCGATATAGACGATGCCCGTTCCGCCGGCGGTCGGACTGGTCCGGTTCCCCACACCAATCGTCACCGCCTTGACCCGGCTCGCATTGACACCGCCAAAATCACTCAGCGGAATCCGCCATTGCTGCCATTCGGCCACCTGGATGGCCTCTGCATCCGCGTGGACGATGGTTGCAGTCGCGCCGGCACTGTCCTCCAACGCGACATACAGCATCTCGGCCGAGTTCTCCGCCACACCGCGGAAATACAGGTTCACGCTGTCGGCGCCGCCGACCGTCCAGTCCTCGGCGGCATCAAAGACACGCTCGGCCTCGGAGTAGAACGGCGACGTGGTGTTGTCGTACTGCAACGGCATGGACTGCCGCCCGCTGTGAACGATCGCCTTCTCGGCGAAGGGGGCGTTGAGGTAACCGACGGTTGAGCCGGTGTTGTTGACCCAGCCATCGAGCCATGTGTCGAAGATGGCCTCGCCGGCGTCGATATCGTCGGTGTAGCTCTCGAACCCATCGACCACGGCGTATTCGGCTGTCATAAAGCTCCAGACCGTGCCATCCCACATGCTGGGGCTGGCCGCCTCGTTGACCTCATCGACGCGCCAGTAGTACGTGGTCGCGAAGTCCATCAGGGCCGGCTGATAGCTGGCGGCGCCGACCGAACCGGCCAGCGCGGCGCCATCGGCCACAGCCTGGGCATCCGTGCTGAGATAAACCTCGTGCGTGACCGCTTCGCGCCCGCCTCGCCAGGTCAGGGTGGCATCGATCTCCACGTCGGTCGCGCCGTCGGCCGGCTGCGGCTGTTGCGCGTGGGCCGGGATGAACAGGAAGCGAACCTCGCTGAGACCGAACTTGCCCGTCGCGCCCCATCCGCTGTTGATGGTCAGGCGGACGAACTTAGCCGCAACACCGCCGAAATCGACCGTCGTGTTGGCCGCATACGTGGCCGTGGAGGTCGCCTTGGCGAACTCCACGTCACCGAGGGCCGTCCACTCGGCGCCGTCCTGTGAATACTCGACTGTCACGTCCTTCAGGCCGAAGCCGAGAATCGTCTCGAACTCGCTGTTGTAGTTCCAGGCCAGCATCTGATAGAGCTTGTAGACGCGATCGAACTCGTAGACGAGCCACACCGGCTCCTCACCCGGCGTGCCGAGCCACATATCGGCGGTTCTGGTCGAGTGCTGATCGTTCTCGTCAAGCCCGGAGCCGTTGATGGTGTTCTCCGGCGGGGCTGTCTCGTCCGAGGCCGCATTGGTTGTGACTGCGATACCCTCGACCACATAGGCCAAGGACTCGGTGGTGAACCTCCAGATGCCGCCCTCGTCCCAGCCGCGAACGCTGTTGGCCTCATCGACGCGCCAGTAATACGTCGTCTCGTACTGGAGCAATCCGGTCGCATCAAAGCTCGTGGCGTCCTGGGTGGCAACAATCGCCGTGCCGCCGGTGACGGTATCGACGTCGTCGCTGAGGATGATTCTGTGCTTCGGCGACAATCCGCCGACGAACTCCCCCGCCGTCCAACCCAGCGTGGTCCGCACGGGCACTTCGACGGACCCGGTCGCGGGGCTCGGATTGTAGGCGCGGATGCCGCTCCATTGGCCGGTTACGAGAATATTGTCGATCGCCCACCACCAGTCATTGCCCGCATCGAAATAGCCGAAGATGATCACCATGCTCTGGGCGCCGGCGGGATTGGCGATATCAAGAGTGATGGTCTCGTTGGTGGTGTCATTCTTGAAGTTCGGGCTGGCGGAATCGGACTCCCAGCGGAGGATTTCGATCGGTTCGCCGCCGTCGAAAAAGACCCTGATGTTCGCCGTCTGGTGGTAGTCGTCATCGTACTCCGGACGCCAACTCGAATCGAACTTCAGTTGAATCGTACCCGGCTTGGCATTGGATATGTCGATGGGGGCCGTGTGAAGCCAGACATCGTAGGTACCCGTAGAAGGCACATCGGGATGCGCCGCGTCGTCCCATTCATCGCCATCAGCGATGGCTACGGTGCCCTGACCCAGCGTGAATTGAGAACGATTCTGATCCCCTGCCGTCTCGGTCCACCACGCCTTGTTGGCGAAGGCCCAGCCGGCCCACTCGGTCACACCGTCCGTAATGGGATCGCCCACGCCCGGGACATCGCTGTTGTCGCTGAACCAGCCGGCCGGGGGAATATTCGTCCAGACGGCGTCGCCGCTGACTCCTTCCTCCACGTTCGGACCGAGCGGCAGACCCTCAAAACCCTCCTCCAACAATACATAGGTGTTCTGCGCCTGCACTGTACCGGCCAAAGCCAGGACAAGCACCGACAGGAAAAGCATAGCTCTTTTCATTTCTCCATTCCTCAACAGGGTTGACAGACTACTGCGATTCATACAAACATCCGATCGGTCGTTTGCCCCTCTTCTAAGACGCGAAGGTTAGGGACATATGTGTCGCTGATTCATTCTTCGTTAACCTCCGCCTCATTGTCGCCACAGGCTCATGAGTCACGAGCTCTAAAAGCGCCTCGATGCATTGCAGTCCTCCTTCTTCTGGACACAGGCCCCATGCAAGGCTTGCGAGTCCGGCAAGCGGCCTTTCCGGAAGGCTACGGCGCCACAGGGCGGCCGAAGCCGATATCGTCAATATAGATGGTCCCGGCGCCGCCGGCGGTCGGGCTGGTGCGATTGCCGATGCCGATGGTCATCTCGCTGATGCGGGCCAGATTGACGCCGCCCAGATCGCCAAACGGAATCTGCCACGGCTGCCACGCC
>Ga0209312_1001461_pt1 | contig 17303 bp, 10 predicted proteins | sample BioC13SIPDNA_4_FD_185744 | JGI IMG/M metagenome (GOLD analysis project Ga0209312, IMG submission 185744) | Anaerobic biogas reactor microbial communites from Washington, USA - Biogas_R1_B C13 SIP DNA (SPAdes) (version 2) | ecosystem: Engineered > Bioreactor > Anaerobic > Unclassified | place... | reverse complement strand
CGATAAGCAGCGATTCATTCACGGTCGAAGCCACTTCAGCCACCATAATACTATATTGACTGTATATAAAAGGTTGAGTTTTATTGGAGTAATAACTATGCAAAGCATGTCCCATTTCATGGGCCAGTGTAAATACATCATCCAGTTTCTTATCATAATTTAATAACACATAAGGATGGGTATCATAAGTTCCCCAAGAGTAGGCACCCCCGGTTTTTCCACGGTTCTCCAGTACATCGATCCAACTGTTGGTACGCCCCTGCCGTAAGGTTTCAATATAGTTGTCGCCTAAAGGCTGCAAGCCCTGTAAAAGCATTTCCCAGGCCTGATCGTAGGAAATATTGGCCTTGTACTCCTTCACCAGCGGAACGTAGATATCATACATATGCAATTCATCTACTTGCAGCATCTTTTTTCTTATCTGCATATACCGATGAAACTTTTCCAGATGGTTGTGCACCGTCTCGATCAGCTCATTGTACACTTCCACTGATACAAAATCACTATCCAGACTGGATTCGAGAGCACTATTATAATTTCGTGCCCGGGCATAGAATATATCGCGTTTGACACTGGAAGCCAAAGTAACTGCCAGCGTATTTTTCAGGCTGGAATAGGAAGAATATAATCCTTCAAAGGCATCCTGCCTGACTCTGCGGTTATCACTTTCCATAAATCTTCCAAAACGGCCTTTGGTTAACTCAATGTCTTTGCCGTCCTCATCTTTGATATTCGGAAACTTTATATCCGCATTATTAAGCATGGTAAATATATTGCCGGTCGCAGTTGATAAATCAGCAGTAAGAGCCAACAATCTTTCTTCTGCTTCTGATAGTACATGCTCCTGCCGTCGCCATAACTCAGCAAAAAACTGTTTATAAACTTCCAGCTCCGACTGTTGCTGTTTGAAATCATCAAATTGTTGCGGCGTAAAAGCCGTCAACTCCGGGGTAATAAAGGCCGTCAGGCTGTTGACTATTACCCCCAGGCTTTCAGCCCGGTCAAACATAGCCTGATATAGGGAGTTGCTGTTATCCTCATCACGACGCATACGTGCATAAACATATAATTTATCACCGATGCGCTCCATCTTCTCAATTAACTGCAGAACTTCCAACAAAGAATCAGCAGAATTGGCAACTTTACCCTGAAACTTCTCAACCTGGCCAGCCAGCTCCCGGATTTGCATAAAATCATTTTCCCATTGCTCATCGGTTGTATAAATATCCTCTAATTTCCACTTGTACGCAGGATCAATACTATTACGATCGGGGGTATCATTATTCATTAAAGGCATCCTCCCTGAAAAATTTATTAAGGAATAAGCTATGTAATATAAAACAGTATAGCTAATTTCTTCTGCAATTACAGCCTGTAACGCTGAATAGGATTTAATTCACGCTTCATGGCAATTTCCAACTTGAGCAACAAATTATTTATACCATCATAATCTATAAGGATATTGAATTTTTACATACTAATGCTATCTTAGTATAATATGGTCAATATTACATACTATTATTATGTTAAAGGTCATCAGGAAAGGAGATTGGCTGTGGGGGAAAAGATTAATTATCAGGCTGATGCCAGCGAATATATTGAGCAGTTGCCACGGGGTGCTTTTTTAACGGTAAAATCGGGTGAACAACAAAACACCATGACTATTGGCTGGGGGACTATTGGCTACATGTGGCAGCGTCCCATATTAATAGTTGCTGTCCGATACTCCCGTTTTACGTACGAACTGATTGATAAGGCTGCGGAATTTAGTGTCAGCGCTCCGGTTGATAATCGCTACAATAAAATTCTTGGCAGAGTCGGAACTGAATCGGGCCGGGATATAGATAAATTTAAGGAATATAATATCCCCTTGCAACCGGGCAAAACCATTGATTGTCCGGTAATTTCCGATTGCGGAATAACTTATGAATGCAAAATCATTTATCGTCAACCAATGGACCCGGAGGCCTTAAATCCGGATATTCGTGATAAATTCTATAGCAACCAGGATTATCATGTTATTTATTGGGGAGAAATAACTGCTGTCTATAAAAATAATCTATAATCAGTTGCTTACACCTGATAATCCTGCTCCATCCTCAGGAGTTGGGTTAGCAGGTATAACTGTGCCATCAGTTGTTTGTTCTCCATTGTCTGCAGGTTCAGTTGTGATATCCTTATCTGTATTCAGCCCGGTATCAGGTTTGGAAGGCAAATAGCCTTCCGGGCCATCCAATTCACCTTCTTCAACCGCATCCGTCTCTTCTGACGTTTCTGAAGGTATTTCTTCCTCCAGCAATTCATTAGTTACCGGTTCGCTATAATAAGTTTGGTGTGGCGGGTCCTGAGCGACCGGATAAGTTTTACCCGCGAAAAGGTCATCAATAATGCCCCGGGCAATATCCGCATCCGCTTGCCAGTAACTGGCGCCACTACCCGGTTCAGTGTAGGGATAACCGGGTAAAGTCTGTGTAGTTATTTTAGCCGCATCAAAATCACGGGCTACCTTTACCATAAAAGCCATATCGGACATGGGTATATTGGTTTTAACATGTTTACTCAATTCCGGTAATAATTGCGGCAATTTAAGCACGGTGCTGCCTTGAAATACCTCCCTGGCCATGGCATTAACAAACTTCTGTTGGCGAACTGTCCGTCCTATATCAGCAGTAGGCCCTCCCCGATAACGAACATAGCGCAGTGCATCGGCCCCATTCAAATGTTGAGTGCCTTTGGAAAGATTAATACTAAGTTTAGGGTTGGGGTCATAATGATACATATTGGATTCCACATTAATATCGACCCCGCCAAGAATATCAATGATTTTTTCAAAACCGCTAAAATTAGTTATTAAATAATAATTGATCCGGGTTCCCAGTAAATCCCCTGCTACCTTGCAGGCAGCTTCCGGACCATTTACTGCATTAACACTGTTAATTTTATCAAATCTGCCCGAAGGAACTTTTACTCTGGTATCACGGGGAATCCATACCATTACCACCTGACGGGTTTTTCTATCAATGCTGACTACTATCATGGTATCACTGCGGGAATTCTCCTCAGCATTGCGGGCATCTACTCCCATAACCAGAACATTAACCGGTTTACCACGGGTTAAGTTTCCTTCTACGGAAGGATTAAAAATGCTTCCCAGTTTATCCCCCATAAATCTTCCTATCAAAAAAGTAGCTATAAAAATGAAAATAATTATAACTATTCCCTTTTTATTCTTAAAGCTCTCCATATTCGCTGCTCCATTCCTGTTGAATTGACCGCACTAATTTTAACAGGCTTAATAAAAACTGTCTATAAATTTATAGCTACTTCAAAATCGTTTCTACATACTTATTTTATGCTCAATTACCTCCAATAACTTGTTAACCCCCTGACCAGTTCGGGCTGATACCTTTGCCGGTATTTCCCGGTCATCTTCCAGATCATTGGTATCATCCAGGTTATCCATTTTGTTAAACACCAAAATCATATCTTCACGGTTCGCGCCCAGCTCTTCCAAAACTTCCACCCCTACTGCCAATTTATCCATATATAACGGATCACTGCGATCCACTACATGCAATATCAGATCGGCATTGGTTGCTTCCTGCAGCGTGGAACGAAATGCTGCTACCAGATGATGGGGCAATTGTTGAATAAAACCAACTGTATCAGTGATCAGCACCTCCATACCGGAAGGCAATTTAATCTTGCGGGTAGTTGTATCCAGAGTTTGAAACATTCTGCTATCAGCTTCTACCTGATTGGCTCCGCTAAAATGCGCCCTATTGCATAATCGGTTAAATAAAGTTGATTTGCCGGCATTAGTGTATCCCACAATAGAAACGGTCTTTATGCCGGAACGCTGGCGTCTTTTATACTGTAACTGTCGGGTTTTATCCGCTTTTTCCAGCTGAAGACTGATATCCTTAATTCGATTTCTTATATAACGGCGGTCCATTTCCAGTTTTTGTTCCCCGGCCCCGCGAGTTCCAATACCGGCTCCTAACCGGCTTAATGCTCTGCCTTTACCGGTTAATCTGGGTAATTGATACTTTAGTCTGGCCAGTTCCACCTGCAATTTGCCTTCGCTGCTAAGCGCCCGCTGAGCAAAAATATCCAAAATTAACATAGTACGGTCAATTATCTTGATCGGTAAAACTTCTTCCAGATTACGCAACTGTACCGGACTAAGTTCATTATCAAAAATCACCAAATCCGGCTCTAATTCCTCTATTAAATGATCAAGTTCCTCCAATTTGCCTTTGCCGATATAAGTGGCTCCCTGTGGCCTGACCCGGTTTTGAATTAAAGTAGCTACCACCTCAGCCCCGGCTGCCTCCGCTAACCCAATCAGTTCCTCCAAGGCACTGCCGGCATCTATTTTGTTTCCGGTTTGAACCGCTACAATTATGGCTCTTTCTTTATCCATATAATGCCTGTCCTTTCTTTAAGCATTGTGATTGGTTAGATCATTGGATTGAGATACTAAATCATGTAAGTGTTCAGCCTGGTCAGCCCAGTCCTGATACAAAACCTGTAACCTGGTTTCAATTTCCTGCAACTCAGTGCTTAGAATGGGTACTATATTCATATCAGCAAATACAGTTTCATCACTTAACTGTTCGTGTAGTTGGTCTTGTCTTTGCTCCAATATTTGAATATCTTTTTCCAGCTGTTCCAGTTCCTTTTCCATTCTACGCTGGATCCGCTGTTCTTCTTTCTTCTGCAAGCGAAATTGTTGGGCATTACTTCGAGAGTCAGTATTTTTATTTTGAGCTTCAACCGGCTTCTGCCAGACTAAATTAACCTGATTATCACTATAGTTTCCTAAATAAGTCTTTAATCCCTCTTCACCTATTACTGCAATATTCATAGCAATCCGGTCAATAAAATAACGGTCATGGGAAACAAATAGAATAGTGCCTGGGTAATTAATCAACATCGACTCTACAGTCTCCCGACTATCAATATCCAGATGGTTGGTAGGCTCATCGAGAATAAGAAAATTGGGCCGGGATAAATAAAGTTTCAACAAAGCCAGACGACTTTTCTCGCCCCCGCTCAAATGGGCAACTTTTTTATAAACATCATCACCGTGAAATAACATCCTGCCCAACACATTACGAGCTTCCCCGACTGTAATATCAGTTGAATAAATGATTTCATCCAATACACTGTTGTCTGGATTCAGTGATTCGTGATGTTGAGAGAAATATCCGATTGTAACCCGACTGCCTATTTTTACGGAACCGAAATCTGCTGATAAATTACCCATAATTATATTCAGCAAAGTAGATTTCCCGCTCCCGTTGGTCCCCAGCAATGCCAGACGTTCACCTTGACGCACTAATAAATTTAAATGTCTGAATAATTGGTTTTGATCAAATGACTTGCTCAAATTATCAATTACTAAAACCTCATCACCGGAAGTCTCTTTTAATTGGAAAGTCCATGAACCTATGGTTTTATCGTCATTGATATTTTCCAGACGTTCCAACCGGTCAAGCTGCAACTGTCTTCCCCGGGCTTGTTTTGCCTTGATTCCGGCCCGAAAACGGCGAATATATTCCTCCTGACAGGCAATCTCCTGTTGCTGCTTCTCATAGCTTCTTCGTTGGGATACGTCCTCGACCGCCCGCAGTTCAAGCATTTTAGAATAATTACCCGGATATGATTTTACCTGTCCCTGTTTTAAGTCCAGAATACGTGTAGTAACCTGATCCAAAAACCGCCGGTCATGAGCAACTACCAATATGGTTCCCCGATAAGCACATAAAAAGCTCTCCAGCCATTCTACCGATCCTATATCCAGATGATTAGTCGGCTCATCCAACAGCAAAACTTCAGGCTCAAATGCCAATAATCGGGCCAAATTTAAACGGGTTAACTCCCCTCCACTGAAACTGCTAATCCTACGGGACATCATATCTAAAGAAAAACCTAATCCAATTAATATTTTCCGGGCTTTTGCCTCACAGGCATAACCATCAGCCCGCTCATAAGCCTCAATTACATCAGCATAACGCTGCAATAAACCGTCAACATCTTTTCCCCCAAGAGCAATTTGTTGCTGCAATTGCTGCATTTGTTCCCGCATCAAAATAATAGGAGCAAAGCTCTGCATTACTGCATCCCATACGCTGATATCCTCATTTAAATCGGGTAATTGTTCCAAATAACCGGCCCTGATACCTGTGGATAAAGTAACCTCTCCCAGGTCAGGCACTAATTGCCCGGCTATACACTTAAGCAAGGTACTTTTTCCGGAACCATTGGCACCAACCAATCCTACTTTGTCTCCCTGGTTGAGCGTAAACTGAACCTCGCTGAATAAAGTATGTTCTCCGAAAGTTTTCTTTAAATTGTTAACCTGTAACACAATCATTTTTTCACCGTAATTTTCAATAATAATACTATCCTAAGCCTTATTCATTATAATTGACATCCTTTCCAGCGTAAATAAAGGTTATTATGAGCACCATCTTCTCAAATCCTGCCTGCATCTATATTTTTAGGTGTAACTTTGCAGTTAAAAATCAATACTAATACAAAATTGTAATTTGGAGTTGACATTGAATTGACTGTACAGGCATGGCGAAATTTTCAACCGGGACGATGGATACAGGAAATAGATGTACGGGACTTTATTCAAAAAAACTATTCCCCTTATGATGGTGATGAAACTTTTCTCAGTGACTGCAGCGAAAAGACTAAACATCTTTGGCAGATCTGCCGGGAATTGCTGACCCGAGAGCGCGAATCCGGGGGAGTATTATCAGTAGACCCTGATATACCGCTTAATATAACCAGTCATCCCCCCGGTTATATCGACCGCGATCTGGAAGTAATCGTTGGTCTGCAAACTGCTGCTCCTCTGGAAAGAGGGATTCAGGTATATGGCGGCTTGCGTCATGCCATTCGTGCCTGTGAAGCCTATGGTTATGAATTAAATCCTACTATAAGAGATTTTTTTGAAAAGCATCGACGTACGCATAATGAAGGAGTTTTTACTGCCTACACTCCGGAAATGAAATTAGCCAGAAAAGCAGGAATTATAACTGGTCTGCCTGACTCATACGGCAGAGGAAGAATTATTGGTGATTACCGGCGGGTAAGTCTTTACGGTGTAAACCGGTTAATCGAAGCCAAAGAACTTGACCGGGAACAATTAATCCGTACCATGTCTGATGATAATATTCGTCTGCGCGAAGAGTTATTTGATCAGATTGAAGCCCTCAAAGAATTAAAAACCATGGCTAAAAGCTATGGATATGACCTTTCCCGTCCGGCAGAAAATGCCCATGAGGCGGTACAATGGCTGTACTTTGCCTATTTGGCTTCCATAAAAGAGCAAAATGGTGCCGCTATGAGCCTGGGCCGCATAGCTACTTTCCTGGATATATATATGGAACGGGATTTAACAGAAGGTACTATCAATGAAATGCAAGCCCAGGAACTTATCGACCAGTTGGTAATAAAATTACGTCTGGTCCGACATTTACGTACTCCAGAATATAGTGATCTATTTGCCGGAGACCCCAACTGGGTGACCGAAGCCATTGGCGGCGCAGGAATTGACGGGCGCCACCTGGTAACTAAAAACAGCTATCGGGTTCTGCATACCCTGACTAATTTAGGAGCTTCCCCGGAACCTAATATGACTATATTATGGTCAAAACATCTTCCCCTGCCCTTTCAGCAATATTGTGCCCGCCTTTCTATAAAAACCAGTGCCCTGCAGTATGAAAACGATGACCTTATGCGTCCCTGGTTCGGTGATGATTATGCTATTGCCTGTTGCGTATCCGCCATGCGTCTGGGAAGTGAAAGTCAATACTTTGGAGCACGATGCAACCTGGCTAAATTGCTTCTTTATGCTTTAAACGGTGGTCAGGATGAAATAACCGGCCAGCAGGTGGGGCCAAATACTCCGGTTTATGAGGGGGAATATCTTGAATACGATCAGGTAATGGAACTGTTGCAAAAACACCTGGAATGGTTAACTGAACTATATGTTAATACCATGAACCTCATTCACTATATGCATGACCGCTATTCATATGAAAAGATGCAACTGGCCCTTCATGATACGCATCTTAAGCACTATATAGCGTTTGGGATCGCTGGACTTTCCGTAATAGCAGACTCTTTAAGTGCTATCAAATACGCCCGGGTTAAACCAATAAAAGACGAACGGGGTATAATTGTTGATTTTGAACTGGAAGGTATTTATCCCAAGTTTGGTAATGATGATAACCGGGTGGATGAAATAGCTGTGGAACTGGTAAAAAACTTTATAACGCTTCTGGAAAAACACCCCGCCTACAAAGGAGCCGTTCATACCCTTTCCATTCTGACCATTACCTCAAATGTAATGTACGGACATCATACCGGGGCTACTCCGGATGGACGCAAAACCGGCCAGCCACTAGCTCCCGGTGCCAATCCTTTACATGGGCGTGAGGAAAAAGGTGCTATTGCCGCGGCCAACTCAGTGGCCAAACTTCCTTACAGCCATGCCCTGGACGGCATATCCTATACTTTTTCCATAGTGCCATCTGCACTGGGTAAGAATGAAACCGAACAAACGGATAACCTGGTAGCTTTCCTGAAAGGCTACTTTTCCCAGGAGGCTCACCATATTAATGTAAATGTAATTAACATCGATACCTTGCGGGCAGCCATGGAAAACCCGCAGGCCTATCCGGACTTGACTATTCGTGTTTCCGGCTATGCAGTTCATTTTATTAAATTAAGCCGCGAACAACAGGAAGAAATCATAGCCCGTACCTTCTATCAAAGGTTGTAGCTTATGAAAGGCAGAGTTCATTCTATTGACACCTTCAGTACCCTTGATGGTCCCGGTATACGAACGGTAATATTTATGCAGGGCTGTGCCCTGCACTGTAAATACTGTCATAATCCGGACACCTGGGACTGTGAAAGTAAAATTGCCCGTGAATATACCGTTAACGAAATTATGCAGTTATTGCAGCGCAGTCAGCCCTACTTTATAGGTTCGGGAGGCGGAGTAACCTTTTCCGGAGGTGAACCGCTGCTGCAGGCTGAATTTATCCGTGAGGTATTTACTTTTTGTCGTGAGGAGAAGATTAATACGGCCATTGATTCTTCACTTTATATCAGTTCCGAAAAACTTCGTCTGGTCTTACCCTACACCGACCTGGTTCTGGCTGATATCAAACATATGGAAAATACCCTGAGCCGTTTTATCACCGGTGCTGGAAACAGCGCGAACCTGCGTAATCTGGAATTAATAAACCGTGAAGGTATACCGGTATGGATACGCTATGTAATTGTACCAGGTATAACTGACCAGCCTGAACATTTGCAGGCTATGGCAACTCTGGCCGGCAGTCTTTCCAGTGTAAATAGAATTGATCTCCTGCCCTATCATGCCCTGGGAGCTCATAAGTGGGAACTATTAGGGTTGGATTATGAACTGGCAGACATTGATCCCCCGTCACCCGAGCAAATGAAAAGTTTACGGCAACTGGTGGCTGCTGCCAGTCACAAACCGGTCTATTAAACGTAAACCCTTCGCGCGGAGGCTAAAAGCCGCCGCTACGATTTTGTCATCCTGAGCTTTTATTTGTCATCCTGAGCGCAGCGAAGGATCTGGCAAAGCAGTCAGGCAACATAGAGTAAGGAGATCCTTCGTCGCCTCCAGCTCCTCAGGATGACATTATGATACTTTTCAGCAGTCTCGAATCTTTCCCCCTAACCCCTCACATTTTTCAATTTTAATCTGCCCCAGTCAGAATAATAATGTTAATATGGTAGACATAGGATTATAAATTCAACCATGGTAAATATAATAGAACTCGGGAAAGTTTATCCAGTATTATTGCGTATTTAAAGGCAAGGTGAATTCAAAGGAGGTAACACTGTGAAAAAATCATTTTTATCTTTTGTCGTTATGGCAGCTTTTTTAATCAGTATGGTTTTTGCCCAACCTATGGCCGCGACAGCTGATGCCATCAGTTTTACTGATGTAAAAAATCATTGGGCAATTACCTATATTAATAATCTTACTAATTTAGGCTATCTCAAAGGTTATCCTGATAAAACTTTTAAACCGGATAACAACATGACCCGGGCTGAGTTTACCACGGCACTGATTAACTGTATGGAAATTTCTTTGCCCGCTACCGGCAATAGTTTTGCTGATACCGGCACTCATTGGGGTAAGAAATACATAGAGGCTGCTGTTAAACAAGGTATTTTGGAAGTTGATGAATACCCGCAGGGATTATTTAAACCGGACAGTACTATTAAACGCAGTGAAGCTGCCGCCATGCTGGTACGCGCTCTGGGCAAGGCTCCTGATGAGGGTAAACTGGTATTTACAGATGCAGATCAGGTGGAAAGAAGTATGTATCGTGACTACATAAAAACTGCCTATGATATAGGCTTGATTTCAGGTTTTCCCGACGGTACTTTTGCACCATTTCGCGATATGACCCGTGCCCAGGTATGTACCGTACTGACAAAATTTCTTGATCAGTATGATGGAACTGCACCTGTTCCACCTGTAGTCACACCAGCTACTGGCCCTATAAAGACGGTAACCATTGCTGATAAATCTTATACGGTAGGACAGAACATAATCACAATCAAGTATGGTTTTTCAGACATAAAAGTCGTTTCGATGTCCGTATTAAATGATGCATTACAGGTTAATGGTTCGTATGTTTTTGCCCTTAACAGCACAGCTAATAACCCGGATATAGTAGTAGGTAACACTCGTTATGTAGTAAGTAAAATGGTTGCCAGCGGAGATAAACTTTTAGTTTATTCCGATGTATATAAAATAAATATGTTCGATGTCGGCGCTCACCGTTACAATAGTGATTTTGTCAAGTTATATATCAACTCATCCAATAAGGAAAATTATCTTTCTGACATGGAAATACTTGATGCCACTACAGTTCGTATTAACAAGCAAACCTATGACCTGAGCAAGGATAAAATTACCATAGATGTTCAGAATACATTCTATGACATTACCAAAATTACATTTACCGACGGAGATATAATTCCTCAACTCACCAAAACTGATCCGGTAGTATTCAAAGGGTTATATATCACTGATATTGCCGCAATCTTTGTTGGAACTAAAACTCTGGATTTGAGCAAGATTACACGGATTGATTTCATTATTGATGGCCAGAGATACATTTCCTCGGAAGTAACCATAGATGCATCGGCCAATTTCACTATTAACCGTCAGGTTTTCTCCCCTGATAAGGTTACCATGGTGATTGATGATATGTACTACACTATAAGTCATGTGCAGGTGCTCGAAGGTAAATTTGTTTTCTATATGCAGGAAACCACTGCCACCGACTATGTAATTTTTAATGGTGTTTATCGCGATTATGCCGAAATTAAAATACTAAAGGATTCAGTTGTCTACGATATGGACCGTGTAGTTGTCATTGAGCTGAATGTACTGCGTATTGGAGGTAAACAATACACCCTGGACAACACCATAAAATGTCGGGTTGATGGTAAGTTATGGGATATAACCAGTGTTGACTGGGATGCAAAACGCCAGGTAACTATTATTAAAGCTACTGAATCTAAAACCGGAACGCTGTTAAACCAGCCTTCCAAATATGTTTTCTTTGATGACCGCAGTCGCAATATAAAAGATGGAGCAGATAGCACAGTTACTATCTATGCAAATCGTAAATGGATTACCTTTGACCAGATATTAATCCCCGATCCAACCACCTTTAGCTATAATGGTAATAATTATAATTTAATCGGCTCGTCAGTGCGTATTGACCGAAACGAATATGAAATTTACGATACTGCCTGGCAGGGACGAGATAAGATTATGAATATTTACCTGCAATAAACCTCAAACAATTATTAAGGAGTACTTGCCTTAATCGACAGGTACTCCTTATTTTATTATTGGTATTTAAAGCGAACCCTTGCCACCCTCCGGCAACTAAACTATACTGTTTCTGTATCATTATAGAAGCCAGATAGCAGCTTGTGGGGGCGTGGCTCAGCTGGGAGAGCACCTCGTTCGCAACGAGGGGGTCAGGGGTTCGAATCCCCTCGTCTCCACCATTAATAGCGAGTGCATGCAGGAGCATATATCCGGAGCATTAATGTCTTATCATAATTGTGATCAAATTATAAAAGCCCCAAGGCCGTCCCCGACCTCAGGGGCTTATTATTTGGCTGTTTTAGAACCTGATAATGGATTTTGAATTTATAACCTTTAAAGCTTTTATTAAATGTTATTATTTATAAGAAGATTACCCCAACCAACCGAAAGTTTGGCGCCCTGGTGATTAACCTTAACCGGCAGGTCAGAATAGTTTTGAGCAATATGGGTATTGGACAGCTTAACCATGGATTTGCTGCCTTCCTGGGGATAAATCTTAAAGGTTGGGTCAACTGCAATCCACCCCATGTCCTTTACATAAACTTCTGCCCAGGCATGACGATAACCTTGCAGGGAAACTGACTGACTGTTGCTATTCCAGCTGGCACCAGTCAGTTTAGGATCAGCAAAGCCATTAACCTGACGGGCTGGTATTCCGGAAGCCCTGCACATAGATACAAATAAAGTCGCATAATCTTCACAGACTCCCTCGCCATTTTTCAGAGCGCTCAGAGCCCCTTTATTCTTATAGGGTGAATTCAGGTTATATTTTATATGAGAACTAACAAATGATCCAATTGCATTAATGTTTGCTAATTCTCCATTGGCAGAAGCAGTTATCTGCTTTGCCCGGGCAATTATATCGGGGTTGTTGCTTTCAATCTTATTGGAGGGTTTCAAATACTGCTGCAGTTCGCTATTTGATGAAGCCGTCAAGCCCCCCTCAGGCTTAATGTTCAAGACATAATCAACAATTATATTCTCACTTTGTCCCGGGTCTATTGCATTAATTAATATATGAGCTATGCGACTCCCAGATTCACCAGTTTCAATCTTCTCCACCTTCTGGTTAAAAGTCTCCTGAACCGTTTGCTGATAAGGGGAATCTGCACTGATTAAAGGTAACTGAACCCGAATTGCCTTAGCTGTTTCCGATCCGGTATTAGTAACTTTGACCGCTATCTGTACTTTGCGGTTTAATGAAGAATTGTCGGTTTTGGCTGTTGCCATTTGTGGAAAGCAGGCTACCACAAGAAATGTTAAAGCGATAATAAATGCTGTTAATTTAAATCCTCTATTAAACATCAAAATCCCTCCTTAATTCGAGGGACCGACAAGAGGGTTAAATATAAAAACCCCGCTTCGGTGGCCTGGCTGTCATGACTCCCTGAGGAGTTTTAGATCCATGGCTTTGCGTCCTTGCCTTTCGACAAGTTTGCCTTTGTCGGTCAGGATACTTTTCACATCATTACTTTGATATTATTTTATAACATTTCCCGAATTTACGCAATATCTTTTTTATTTAGGACCATAGTAATTATTTTCAGTTAATTGTTCTGTAATCATGGTCAGCATAAATCGCTTATAATCACAAAAAAGATAGCCCCCGGTTTGGGGGCTACCAGTATAGTTTTTAGTTTTTACATTTACCAGCTAATAGTAAATTCATAAAGTTCAGTCCATACTTCGAAATCACTTGGATTTTCTCTTTCGTAGTAGTGACTATTGATAGCTTCCTGACATGCTTCATAGTACCACGCATTTGCATTAAGGTCAGAGAACTGTTTGGCATCGGGAAGGATATTTTCTTTCTTTACCCTTCTATCCAGAACATTGTTGACCAGGGTAGCAAATTCAGCTCTGGTAATAGCCTGTTCCGGTTTAAAAGTTCCATCCTCATAACCATTTACCCAACCTTTTTGAGCAGCAGAATTGATAAACGTATTAGCCCAGTGCCCAGCTACATCGGAAAATTTATTGGATTCAAACGGGCTAAGATTATCAAACTTGGAAGCAATCGTTGCCAGCTCAGCTCTGGTAATTACATTACCCGGCCGGAAAGTTCCGTCTTCGTATCCGGTAATAATGCTCGCAGCCGCCAAAGTTGCTATCGGGGTACATGACCATCTGTCAACTTCTAAATCAGAGAAATTATTCGCCTTGGTTGTCATACCGGTTCTGGACTGTTCATCCAGTAACTTATAGAATACTGTGGCAACTTCTTCTCTGGTTACTTTGCCTTCCGGTCTGAAGGTGTTATCCGGATAACCTACCATGTACGCATAGTGGTCTTCCTTATTCAGGGATACCAATGGAGCTTCCGGTTCTACAACTACTTCCGAAGGCGTAGTCGGGGTCGTAGTCGGGGTGGAGGTGGTACCTCCACCACCGCTGCCACCGCCGCCTCCGGTGGTGCCGCCTCCTGCGAGGGTAAATATGGCTGTAAATGTCTTGTTTTCAGTTACCTTGTCATTTGCGCCGGGTAAGGCGGGACTCCAGCTGTCAAATTTGTATCCCAGGGCAGCTACCGGGGTAGGTACGGTTACCGCATCAGCCCAGGCAGTTCCGGTCAGGATGTTTGCAAAGCTGGTAGCTCCGGTTAGATTTCCGTTGGCTCCGGCTGCAAAGGTCACGGTATACCACTGGCTGTCGTCTTTGACGAAGTTGGCGGTATAGGTGGCGCTTTCAGTTACATTACTCGGGAAGTCTGCACTCCAGCTGTCAAATTTGTATCCGGTGTCAGCTACCGGGGTAGGTACGGTTACCGCATCAGCCCAGGCAGTTCCGTCCAGGATGTTTGTGAAGCTTGTGGTTCCGGTTAGGGTTCCATTGGCTCCAGCTATGAAGGTAACCGTGTTCCACTGGGAGCTGTCTTTTACATAATAAACATTAATTACATTATTAGCTAATGTTACTGTAAACGGTAATGCTGTTGAATTTATTGTATCCAGCATGTAACCGGCCGGGGTTTTATTGGGTACTGATGCCAACTGAGGATTGCTTGCTAAAACAGTACCACTCTCTTGCCACTCGGTCTGCACTTCACTATCTACAAAGTATTTTACCGTATAGGCTAATTCAGTATCTGTAATCTGAACCTGGGGTATGGGGAAATCTTTTGAATTATGATTACCGTTGACATCAGTGTAACTCATCGTTGTTTCTTTATTGGTAGGATATTCACCTGAAGCTATTCCATCATCAATTTCAACTATATAAGTCATGGTTGCAGGTTTGCTTTCAGCAATATATGGAATAGTCCAAGTAATCGTTTCAGTATCATTATCCCAACTGATTGTGCCCTGGTTCACAGTTATTTTTTCTTTATAGTTGGCAGCTGTAATACCCGGGATTGAGAATTTATCAGCCATGGGATCTATTACCGTTACATCGTTTGCTGCATATTTGATAATGTCGCTTGCTATTTGCCCGAACATGTCGTCAAGCGCAGTTAATGAGCCAGTGTAGGCTTTACCAGGGCTAGCAATGCCATTTAATACCCGGTCACCCTCAGTGCCCGCTTCCAGAGCAATGGTATATATCGTATGTGCCTTTGCTTTGGCAAACTTAGACTGTGAAATAGCGCTGTTGCCGTGACTGTAGTAGTTATTACCATTATAGTTATAATATCCGCTATTGCCACTTCCTACAGTGTTATTAACATATGCATTCTCGGGAACTGACTCATTAGTTTTATATAGATCAACTTTATAGGGAATAAATAACAAATATTTGGTTTCAGTTTTCCAATACTCAAGATAATTATCCGGAGTATTTATTTCATAGCTATAGGTCGGCTCCCCATCGCTCAATAGCACAATGAATTTGTTCGTAGCTGTACTTGCATCCAAGAGTGCTTGCGCCTGTTTTAAACCTGCCTGTGTAAAAGTGCCATCATTTGCATTTAATCCATTTATCGCGTTTAAAAGCGTTTGTTTCTCACTAGCACCCTTAAATGCCTGATTGGCATTGTTACCGGAATCAATGCTTACATTGCTGGAAAATGAGACTATGGCTATACGCCTGCTGATATTGCCTTCTTTAAGCAGTTCGTTAACAAAATAAGTTGCAGCTGCTTTCGCATTGGTCATCCTAGCGCCACTCATACTGGCAGACCGGTCAATAAGCAGAACAATATCCGCACTGGATGTTTGCACCATATCTTTACCGTTAATAGTCAGTGTAACCTGCCATTGGTTGTCGGTACCTGTCACAGGGGTCGCTAATTTACTCAACTCGACTTGACCAGGCTCAAGTTCATTGGTAGCAGCACGATTTAATAATTCAACATCAGAAGATCGTACAGATTTTTTGAAGATTTTGCTTGAGATTGTTGTTGGATACTGAATAATCGGCGCAAGTATTTCCTCCGGTCCGTTTAGATGATCCGGGTTTTCTGCTTCAAGTTCAACGTGAGGGAGATTATCCTGCGGATTATCACCGATTTCTTGTGGATCTCCATATGGAGGAACATCGCCCCCAATAGTATTGTCCAGGGCTTCTGGATCTTCCTGTGGATCTACATCTGAGTCACCAGGAGTATTAGTAGTTCCTTCCTGATTTCCTCCCTGATTGCCAGGAGTTTCACTATCACCTGCCGGTGGGCTCAACATTTCCGTAAGTAAACTTGGTGATTGTTGGTTTTCTTCAGCCACACCATAGCCCGGAAAAAGGCTGAACAAAAACAGTACAGCTATTAATACGGCTATTATCTTGCTGTTACTGTTTCTGATTTTAAAATTCATATTACCACTCCTCCTATAACCTCTAACCTAATACATTCGTATTGGATCAAATTTCCGAGTTTGGCTGGTTTGGCTTTCTCGGATTTCTGCCTTAACATAACGGAATCAGATTTTAATAACCAAATAACTTTGTTGTCTTTAATCACCTCCTTAAAATAACATAGCTTGCTTTTAAAGAACGTCTCGATGTAACTCCCATTTATCCAGAGAGTCGAACTTGTTGTCTTGTTGCAACGCTTCCTGCATCAACAGGGCTAATTCCAAAAAACTTCTGAATATCAGTGACTTTTTAGTATCCAGCCAAACAATCCGGCCTTGCCAACTACTGTTTTGACGATACTGGATTTGAATTAAAAAGTTTGCTTTATTTAGTTGATTATCTTGATTTCCATCGGTTTGCATATCTAGCTTCCTCGTTTCCAGGTTCAGTTTTTTCATCCCAGCTCCGTATAGTTGTTGTAGACTGAGGAAAACCATACTGCGTAATTTTTGCCTGCATTAGAGTCATCAGCTCCATCAGACTGCTAAATTGAGCTTTTTCTCCATTGGGTACAAATTCCAGGAAGCCTTGCATGTCGCTATTGGCATTTAGTGAGGCATTTACCATGAATTCAGCCGGGCGTTTTACCATTTTA
>Ga0209312_1001458_pt1 | contig 17320 bp, 11 predicted proteins | sample BioC13SIPDNA_4_FD_185744 | JGI IMG/M metagenome (GOLD analysis project Ga0209312, IMG submission 185744) | Anaerobic biogas reactor microbial communites from Washington, USA - Biogas_R1_B C13 SIP DNA (SPAdes) (version 2) | ecosystem: Engineered > Bioreactor > Anaerobic > Unclassified | place... | reverse complement strand
CACGACGGTTAAAATCCGGATCCTTTCCGCCAATTTTTTCAGCTTCGTCAAATACGAGAGAGTGGATACCTAATGTTGGTTTCCAGTGAAACTTCACAAAATGAGCCTTGCCTTCGTCATTTATAAAGCGAAAAGTGTTTACACCGAAACCTTCCATCATTCGAAAACTCCTGGGGATCGCACGATCACTCATTGCCCACATAACCATGTGGGCCGATTCTTGGTTTTGCGAAATCCAATCCCAGAATGTATCATGGGCTGCTGTGGCCTGTGGAATTTCATTATGAGGCTCCGGCTTGTTGGCGTGGACAAAGTCGGGAAACTTAAGGGCATCCTGCATAAAAAATACTGCCATATTATTGGCCACCAGATCGTAGTTACCTTCTTCTGTATAGAACTTCGTTGCAAAACCGCGAACATCTCGGGTGGTGTCTTTTGAGCCCCGGGAACCGATAACGGTTGAGAAACGAACAAAAACCGGGGTTTTAACATTCGGATCCTGCAGAAATTTGGCCTTCGTATAAGCTTTCATCGATTCATAAACCTCGAATACCCCGTGGGCACCGGCCCCACGTGCATGGACCACACGCTCAGGAATCCGTTCATGATCGAAGTGAGTCACTTTTTCCCTAAAATGAAAATCTTCCATCAGCGTAGGGCCACGAACTCCTGCTTTCAGACTAAACTCATCCTCTGAGATTTTGACTCCTTGATCCGTCGTCATTGCTTTGTCTTGGTTATCTCTGGCACGAAACATCTCTAATTGCTGATTTTTGCTGTTTTCATTGAAGCTTATCTTATCATCGTTCATATGAGCTGCATCCTCCTCATGATGGTTTAATCATTTACTGATTATTATTGGAGGTTAGCACTCAAAATATGTTCATTTTTTCATATACTTATAACTGAGCTTGGTTTATGTCGGCTGTTTTTGCTTGATACAGGGATTTGTCAGCTGATTTGAATAAATCATCATGGGAGGAAGACGTATTCGGAATCATTGCTGCCACTCCTATACTTACTGTAACATAACTGCTTACCGGTGATTTTTCATAGGGAATATGAAGTGCCTCTATTTTTGATAGTAATCTGTTGCATTCTGTTTGAATGGAGGGATGTTTTTCCTGTTTGGCAAAATTAATGTCACGAAAACGAGGCTGTCCCAAAAGGATGGCCTCTTTGTTATCGCAATACAGCGTAATATGTAGTAAAATAGAGATATGAGCAGAACAATTAGAAAAAACGATAAAATTGTTTTCAAGGACTACGACATGAACCAGATGTGTCTTCCGATGAATTTGGAGGACCTGATTCCTGCTAACCACGTTGTGCGTGTGATCAACAATTATGTTGAGCGGATGGATATCCAGCCGTTGCTGGATAAGTACAAAGGAGGCGGAACGAGCAGCTACCATCCTAAGATGATGTTGAAGGTCTTGATCTACGCGTACAGTCAGAAGATCTACAGTTCCCGCAAAATAGCCAAAGCCATCAGAGAAAACATCCCCTTCATGTGGCTCAGTGGTAACAACTGGCCTGATTTTCGGACTATCAACCGTTTCCGCAGCACCACCATGAAAGATATCTCCGAACAAATATTCGCTAGCGTCCTCGATATGCTGATTAAGGACGGCTACATAAACTACGAGCAATACTTCGTTGATGGCACCAAAATAGAGGCAAACTCGAATAAATACACCTTTGTTTGGGCCAAATCCACGAAGCGATATAAAGAACAACTTGAGCAAAAAGTTAAACGCCTGTTTGAAGAAATCGATGAATTGAACGCCCTGGAGGACAAGGAATACGAAGGCTTCGACCTCGACGAAATGGGTGAAAGATCAACCTTAACTGCAGAAAAGCTTGAAAAGAGGGTTCGTGAGCTTAACGAGAAACTGGCTGGTAAGCCTCAACCGAAGAAGATTTATCGCCTAATTAGGACACTAGAAAAAGATTGCTTGGAACGGCAACGAAAATACGAACGTTATGAGGAAATCTTGGAGGATCGGAATAGTTTTTCAAAGACAGACCCGGATGCTACCTTCATGCGGATGAAGGAAGACCACATGAGAAACGGGCAACTTAAGCCGGGTTACAATATCCAGATTGGTACCGAGAATCAGTTCATTTTAGGTTACAGTGTGCATCAAAACCGCACAGATACTGGCTGTTTAATCGATCATTTAGAGCAACTAAAGCAGATGAATGGCCGAGTGCCAGAGAAAATCATAGCCGATGCCGGTTATGGCAGTGAAGAGAATTACCTTTATCTGCAGGAAAACAAGCTCGATTCTTACATAAAGTACAACACTTATCACAAGGAGCAGAAAAGGAAAACTAAGAAAGACCCCTTCTGGACCGGCAATTGGCCGTACATCGACCATTGTGACGAATTCATCTGTCCGCAGGGGCAACGCATGATTTACCTTTTTACCAAGCACGGCAAGACCAAGCAAGGTTATGAAACAGAGACGCGAATATATGAGTGCGAAGATTGTTCTGGCTGCCCCGTAAAAAACCAATGCACTAAGTCAAGTGGTAATCGCAGGTTACAAAGGAACATTCGTATGGAGCAGTTCCGGGAAGAAGCCCGTAACAAGCTGCTTTCGGATACCGGTCGAGAAATCTATGGGCGGCGCAAAGTTGAAGTAGAGCCCGTATTTGGGCAACTTAAGTGGAATCGAGAGTTCCGACGATTCCTACTTCGTGGCCTGGAAAAGGTTAAGGCAGAATGGGGGATCTTATGTATCGCCCATAACATGAGAAAGGTTGCAGGAGCCAGAGCTTAACAGCTCTGTTCTTTTTTAATTTTATAATTTTAGCCAATTAAGCTTAGTTTGAAGGATAGATTAAAGAGAGGCTGACCCTATCCATTTTTGGATTTGGGACAGCCTCTTATTATATATTTTAAATTCAAGAAGCAGATTTAATAGGCCGTCCAGCCGCCATCTGCGATTAGCACTTCACCAGTAACAAAACTGGAATCGCCGCTCGCCAGGAAGAGGGCGACTTTGGCGATCTCTTCGGACTTGCCAAAGCGGGGATTGAGGGCCATGCCGGGCCTGCCCCTTTCCATGCCGGCCTCATTGATGTTGCCGATGGAGGCGGCAATGTTGGTCTCAACCGCTCCGGGAGCAATGGCATTACAGCGAATTCCTTCCCGGGCATATTGGAATGCGGTGTTCTTAGTGAATCCGATAACCGCATGCTTGGAGGCAGCCAGGCCTATTATTAAAGCCTAAATACATTTCTCCATAACATAATCATCCATCTTAAATCCTCTGCCGATATCTGTTGTCTGTTCTTTTGCTATTACAAAGCCCTTTTTTCCATATACCGCAATGGCATCACCGTTTTCCTTGTTCACGGTAAGATAAAGGCTTCTGAGGTTTCTTTTCCTGGCAAAATGTTCGATAAAGGAAAGCATAATGTTAAAATAGCCCTTACCACGGCAATCCTGCTTTAGATACAATTTACTTAAAAACAGTTTTTCCTTATCTTCTTTTAATCCCAGATATCCTAAAGCCTCTCCGTCACAAATTAACATAAAGTACTGATAGCCCTCATCCGTGATTTGCTCTGCGATAGCCTCTGCGGACTGGAATTCCTGGATCATGTAATTTACTTGCTCCATACCGATAATCTCCGGATAATATTCGCGCCATATTTCCTTTGCAAGATCTGCCAGCTTTTCAATTTGAGCTTTATCAATTATCTTTTCAAATTTAATGTCCATTAATTTCAGCCTCCCGCCCCTCATTATGTACAATCGGCTGGTCTATTGCCACTTACACTTGTAAATCAAGACTTAAAACTTTTAAAAGTTCTTTATTTATTCTATATTTGCTTTTAGAGAACTCTACGGCAAAGAAATAAAACTAAATTATTGGTTCTCGCAAGAATTTTATTTTAGAGAAGGAGAATTAAGACGGTTCCCATCATGCTTAAATATGGAAGGTGTGAAAGGAAAACTATAAAGGTGGATGCTGCTGTGGAACAAGCAACCGGTTTTCTTCAGCACTTGTAAATCAGGCCAGTAGTTAAGGCACTCGTTTCCCCGATGATCTTGCCACTACAGGTCATAGAAGGTATAGCTCGAATTCATACAACTCGTTACTTCGCTTTTTCTCGATCTTGCTGGTTCTGTCTATCCAAAATAGCTTCTATCGATTCTTCGATTCTAGATTGACCATCCCTAAGGCTCTCCAAATAATCTCGGATTATTAAGCGATCATCAAATAATGCAGAAATCTTTTCGCCATGCTGGAATTCCATTCTGGCCTGGGACTTCCGCAAATGCTCTACTTCCGATTCAACTCGATTTACTTGCTCGGACAAAGAAACCTGTCCCTGCTCCATGTTTTCGAGCCTTGAAGTCATTGTGCCCAGCTCCTGTTCAATGTCTCCGAGCCTCGAAGTCATTGCGCCTTGACCCTGTTCCATACTATCGAGCCTTGAAGTCATTGTGCCCAGCTCCTGTTCAATGTCTCCGAGCCTTGAAGTCATTGTGGATTGACCCTGTTCCATGCTATCGAGCCTTGAAGTCATTGCGTCTTGACCCTGTTCTATGCTATCGAGCCTTGAAGTCATTGCGTCTTGACCCTGTTCTATGCTATCGAGCCTTGAAGTCATTGCGTCTTGACCCTGTTCCATGCTATCAAGCCTTGAAGTCATTGCGGCTTGGCCCTGCTCCACGCTATCAAGCCTTGAAGTCATTGCGGCTTGACCCTGCTCCATGCTTTCAAACCTTGAAGTCATTGTAGTTTCCATACTATCAAGCCTTGAAGTCATTGTGGTTTCCATGCTATCGAGCCTTGAAGTCATTGTGCCCTGTCCCTGCTCCATGCTTTCAAGCTTGTTGAGAACCTGCTTCAAAATTTTTTCCAAGCTTATCCCTCCTTCCCTTTAATATTGTGTAAAAACATTATAGCATGTTTTTATCAGTCGTCCGCCATGCCTTTAGAGGACTCTTATAAACCGCAAAGCAAGTGGGTGCTAGAGCAGTCAGAGAGGCGCCGGTCAGGAATACCAGGCGTTTTAAGGATTGCAAATCTTGCAGGGAACGAACCCTGAATTAATCGCTTCATCCCTGGTTTGCAGCCGGATCTGGTTGCTCGGTTCGGGTAGTGACAGACAGCTTGGCAGGTGGAACTTCCTGGTGTTCTTATTTCCAATATAACCAGCGGCCGCCGTAGCTGCGGCTGGCGCTCTGGGTTCGACGGTGTTTTTCAGCGTTGTGAAGGTTATGTTTTCGCCATCCGAAGCAGCTACAATGGTTCCATTCAGATCAGTCCGGTACACTTTAACATCGGCGGCATCCAGTGCCTCCAAAACCTGACTGTGCGGGTGCCCATAGTCATTGCCGGAACCTGCTGAGATTACGGCGTACCGGGGAGATACGGCTTCGAGGAAAGCAGCGGATGTAGAAGTCCGGCTGCCGTGGTGCCCGACTTTGAGTACGTCTGCTTCTAACCGAACAGCTGATTGCAGAAGCATTTCTTCTTCCGATTCCTTCTCCGCATCACCGGTAAACATAAAGGATGTCTTACTATACTGGATTTTAGTTACGACAGACCAGTCGTTCAAATTCTCATAGGAACCCCTCGACGGCGCTATGAAGCTAACCTTAAGTTCGCCGTCATCAAGGACAATCATTGGTCCTTTGACGGCAGAAATCTTCAATTCACGGTCTTTTACGGCCAGGAGGAAATCTTCAAAAAACTTGGTGTTGGCGGTAGCTTTAGGTGCGTAAACCTTCCCGACTGGAAAGGCATTAATAACCGTATCCATACCCCCGATATGGTCCGCGTGCGGGTGAGTTGCGACAATATAGTCCAGACGTTGAATGCCCCGATCATTTATGTATTCTGCAACAGTCTTTCCATCGGAGTTATTGCCCGCGTCAATCAGCATGTTCTGGGAATTGGGTAATTCAATCAGGATCGCATCGGCCTGGCCCACATCAATATAATGCACCACAAGCTCTCCCGTTGCTGAAATCGGGGAGTGGTTCTCATTGTTGACTGAACAACCGGTCGGCATTACGAAAAAAGCCAAAAAGACCAGCAACAGCAATATTTTTTTCTTCACTAATTCTACCTCTTAATCTTCAAACAGTTCATCAGCCAGCTTCTTGATTTTCTCTGCCCGGCTCCTGGTCCCTTGCGCATCGATTAACACATTAATTTCGATCACATCACCTTCCTTGGCCTGGGAAGGCAGCAGCTCCTTAGGGAAATTAAAGGTCTTCTTTTGGTATTCAACGACGGCCCATTCTCCTTCAAAACGATCGATTATCAGCATTTGTAATTCTCCTGAAAAAGTAGTAATTATGGTTTTCTCTCTGCTGACATCTCATCCCTGCTTTGATCAATAACTCGAACCAATAAAAAAGCCCCGCATCATCACAAACAAAGAACCGAAACATATGCAGTCTGTATTTATTATTCAATTCGTTCCAACAGTGAGCGGGCTTCTGAGGTTAAACTGGCACTCATAACTACGCTGCCAAAATCAGTGGTTGCCTTAAGGTAGCCCATAGCGATCAGGCGTTTGTACATATGCTGCGCTTTTTCACCGTCTCCGTAGTGGGAGGCCAATCGGTCATACCGAACGTCAACTCCGCCGTGTTTGGCGATCAATTGCAAGGCTTCAATGACTTCCTCAAAGGGCGTATCAATAGTGGAAAAATCTTGTGCGATAACAGCCCAGAGCATCCTTTTCATTTCAGCCAGCATGTCGTCAAGGGCAGAAACCTTATAGCCCTTGAAAAACCTATGTACGTGGTATTCCTTGCCCTTAAACGTCCCGAAAGCGTTCATATCGATGCCGGTATCATACTCAACAAAAGTATGAGAAAACTTTTCCAGCCACTTATCATACATTATATGCCCCCCTCCCTCTTTTCAATATTATACCAGAAGCGTAGCTTCCTTGGTATAATCGACGCATGTGCGTTTGGCCGCAGGCCAAAAATTCGCACGCGTTTGAAATAACTGGATAATGGCCGTTTCCAGATGGCGAGCCATTTTACCATAATAAGAATTAAATTCGAAAATCGAATATAATATCATACCTCGATCCACTTTTTCGCCGCAGTGAAATAAAGGCCTGCCTCCTTAACCTTCTCCCCGGTCAGAGTTTCCCAGAATCTCTTGTAAAGTCGCACCTGCGGGGCATAGTAGTTTTTTAGCTCAGTCAACCTCTGAGGAGTTTCTATGGCGTCGGTCTTGTAGTCGGCGATCACCCATTCTCCCGCTTCTTTGAATACCAGATCTATTACGCCACTCACAGCTGTTCCCATGGGTATGCCCAGGATGTCATCTGTTGCCGTCGTTGCGAAAGGGATCTCCATAAACCTTTGCGAACTCCGAGCCATACGCTGCCAGACAGGAGACTGAATAATACCCTTGAGGAGCAAGATGGCCTCATCTGTTTCTTCGGCGGAAAGCTCCTCTTCGGCCAAAACGTTGACAAAAAGAAGCTCCGGATCGGGTCGAGGATCGGCGGCCAGAACAGCCAGTGCCTGGTGAATAAGCCCTCCCCATTCGGTGCCTTTGCCCTTTCTCTCCCCCGCCGTTCGGGGGAATAAGCTGTCAGATGCCCGCTTTACTGTGGTCGTGGAGTAACTGGGAACTGTTACTGGAGCATTTGTATTAAAAAACCGGTGACGGGCTTTTTCCAGATCATCCATCACCAGTCCGGGCACTTTGTCAATTCGCGCTCGCTTGACTGTTATCTCTTCCAGTTCCGGTACTCCGGCACAAAATTGTTCCAGTTTCATCCACGGGCTGTTTTCTGGTTTGCCTTCATAGCAGCTGATTACCAGCAGATTTTTTCCTCGGGTGGCGGCAACATACAAGAGCCTAATTTCTTCGGCAGCAGCATATTCCCTCTCCTTCTGCAGGAAGTTATCCCAGTCCAACGGGTACCCTAAGACCTGAGAGTGAAAAAGGGAGGTCCGGCTTTCAACCACGAAGTACCCCCTTGGCACTCCGTCCTGCCGCTTTATGTGGCCCGTGGGTTCATGGCTGACCGTTTTGCCCGGATGAGCTAAAAATACCACTTCTGCCTCCAGTCCTTTGGCTTTATGGAGGTTCATCAGGCGAACTGCATCATCCGCCTTCGGAGTCACGGAAATCTCTTCCTCCACACCTTGCTCGCGCAAAGCCTCCAGATACTCCACCAATTGAAGAGGTGAAACCATCCCCGATCTTTCCACGGCAGTTAATAGTTCCAGGGCCTGGAGCACATATCCGGCCCGGCTTTTGCCCAGCTCTCCGGCAGCAGCCATAGGCAAAAGCCCGGTTTCCACCACAATCCGCCGCAAAGCTGCTGAGGCAGGCAGATCCATCAGGTAACCTCGCAGTTGTTGGAGGCTCCGGAAAGTCCAGGAAAAGGCCTCGGTATCCTCCGGTGCCAGGTCATCTGGGACTGGCCCTTGAAAGTTAAACTTCCCCCCTGCCCGGCGAAAACGCAATAACTGGTTATCACTGAGTCCGAACAGAGGACCTCTCAAAACCGCCAGAAGTCTGATGGGATCTTCCGGATCAAGCAAAGATCGCAATAATCTAATCATCTGGATAAGCTCGGGGGACTCTGCAAAACCGTCACCGCCCGATATTTTGTATGGAATGCCATACTCTTCGAGGGCCTGAGCATAGATATTCAGATGGGATTTATAGCGGAAGATAATCATAAAATCCTGGGGACGCGGTGTTCCGCCGATCCCGGAGGCAATTTCTTGGTCTGTCCGGGTCAGTGTAATTCCTCCATCCAGGGCAATTCGGATCCACCGGGCAATCCGCTGCGCATCCAAAACCGCAATAGTTTCCTGGGTATGCCGAGATACCCTTGGGATGGAAATTTTGTGAATCCCACCCAGATCTCCTCCTCCACAGACCCTCACCGTATCCAAGGGATTAAACCCGGCCTGAAATTGGTCGGCAGATTCAGGCAGCAATTCAGCAAAGGACTGATTAACCCATCTTCCGATACCATCCAGCGAGCGGAAATTGGTGGTGAGATTCAGAATTTGGCCGCCGGATTTTTTAATCAGCCGTCGGACCTCGTTGTAAGTATCGATGTCCGCCCGGCGAAAACGATAGATGGACTGTTTGGGGTCACCTACTACAAACAAGCTGCCGGGCTGGGGAGTCAGCTTACGCCAATCAAGCTCGTCGGTCTCTTGACCGGTCAAATAGAGCATAATCTCCGCCTGTAAGGGGTCGGTATCCTGAAACTCATCGACCAGCAGATGAGTATACTGTTCCTGAAAGTATTTCCGCACTTCAGAGTTATGCTTAAGCAACTGCAAGGCCAATATCAAAAGGTCCTGATAATTCAACCGCCCTTCCCGAACCCGCTTTTGTCCGCATCTTCTGACCGCCGGCAGCACGAAATTAATCAATTGTTCATGTCTGTATTCCCGCCATTGCCGCAAAATCGGCTTTACATGCTCATCCTGATACAAATCATAAGCTTTTTTCACTGTTTTTGCGTCATCAGGGGTATCCCAGCGTTTCAGGATTATATTCCCCGTTTTTTCCATGATCTCCAATGCCTTTAAGAATCTCAGATCATTATCGATGCCCAAAAAATCACGGTGTTGTTTCATCTGGGCCAATATGCTTTGCAGAGCATCAGGTCCATCGGAAGGAATTCCTTGCGGCCAGTGCCGGGCGGATACTTTCATTAGAACATCAAATGCAGCCTTGGTTGGTTCCAGGTGGGGGTAAGGAGCGCTCTGGGCCACTATCTCTACCTCCGGGTACGTACAAATAGTCATATAAAAATGCTCCAGATCCCGCATATCCACCTGGATTTCCAGTAGCCTTTCTATTGCCTGGTGGTTGTCCGACCGGCACTCCATCAAATACTCTTGCCAAACCTCCCGGCAAAACCGCCGGTCCTCCAGCTCATCCATTTCCAAAAATTCCGGATCAATACCCGCCTCAATCGGCCTTTCTCTCAGAAGCTGCCCGCAGAAGGAATGAATAGTACCAATAAAACATTTATCTATTTCTTTAAGCCCTTGCCCCAGCCGCTCCTTTTTGTCCGAAGTGGTTTCATCTCTCCAGGCCTTTTCGAGAGATACCTGCAGGCGACCCTTCATCTCGGCAGCGGCTTTCCGGGTAAAAGTAACTGCGGCAATAGTTGAAATCCGGCACTTGCCCTCCCTCACTAAGGCCAGTATCCGGAGTACCAAACTGGCGGTTTTGCCCGAACCGGCTCCGGCTTCCACCAGCAGACAGCGGTCCAGATCCTCTGTTATCTGCCGCCGGGCATCATGATCCGGGAGCATCACAGCGTTACCCAATATCCATCAACCTCCTCCAAGGCTCCAGGGCTTCTTCGGTGGCCAGCAATGATTTAGTTCGGGATGTGGCGGCAGGGCCACCACAAACTTCGACATAGTCACAGTAAACGCAGGCTTCTTTTTCCTCGGCAGCCGTAAAAACCCCATTTCTCAGCAAGTCAAACAGATAGTTCAGACCCGTTAAGACCACACTTCTTTGATCCTGCCGGCGGAGTACTCTCCGGCCCTCGCCCTTCTCGGTGGGAAAGTAGTAACCAGCCTCCGGGACTCGGGGATGAGAGTGGCCCTGAGCTGCCAAAATTTTTTCGGCCGCCATGGAATACAGGGCATGTTGAATTTGCCGCCCCCGGCATAAATACTGATGGTCTTCATACTTTCGCGAACTCCCGGTTTTGTAGTCCCAAACCACAAAGGCATCTTCCGTCTTCTGGTCGATTCGGTCGATCACTCCCCGTAAACGAATGCTCTCACAGGATCCAAGTTCAATCTCCACCGGATCAGGCAGACCACATCCGGCCTCTTTCACCGACTTCGCTCCCATTCCAAAAGGCACCTCAAAATAGCGGGGCCGACAACCGGCGAAAACCCGGTGCCCTTTAATAAAAAGATCGCATGACTCCAGAATATTCTCAACCTCCAACCCAAAAACCATATCGTTGGGAGGCGGTATTTGGTTACGATAATCCTCGATGATTTTTTCCGCCATTTGCCGCAGAACCGGAAAGTGAACAGACTCGTCAATCTTCTCATCCTGCTCGGTCACCCAGCGCATAAAATTACAGTAAAGAGCATGTAGGAGTCTCCCCCGTTCAGAAGCCTGCAGCCATCGCTCAGAATCATATTCAATTCTGTCCGGAGGTTTAACATTCAAAATGTATCTAAGGAAATATGAAAAAGGACATCCGGCCAGATGCTCAATCATGCTGCATGACAATACTATGCCGGTTCGGCGGGGATCGTAGTCCGATGCCGAAACAGCAACCAACCCATCGTACTCAGTCAGTTCGGGCCTCTTGCGCTCCTCCCGGGCCCGGGCCCCCCTCCCCAGTCCGGGAAATCTGGTCAGGATCAGATTCATAACCTCATACCGCCGTCCAATCGCCGCCTGGAGCCACCATTCGCCCTCATCAAGGGCATGGCCGTCAGGAGGTATAAATCCAGCCAGTTCCTTCCACTCCTTGGCCAGATCACTATAATCCAAGCAGACATTGCCTTTAAGCTGGCGAAATGCCTTTAAGATCAGGAAAGCCGGTTGCAGAGAACGATTCTCAACCAAATCGATACAGCTGCAACTCATGACCACCTTGCCCTGTCGGGATCCTAGCCCTAATTCCATTAGCATCTGGTTATTTTCGGGGCGGGTGCCACTCAGCTTAAGACCCGGATGCAGAAGTCGTCTCTCTGCATCTAACAACACCGGATCCTGAAATCCCCGCCCGGGAAAACTGTCGGCATCCAGTCCGACCACATATGTAACCGGACGCACAGACCATATCAAATTCCGGTAATTGACCAGGTGCAGAGAGCCTGGCCGGGCAGGACTTCTCCCCACCCCCATAGTAAATATCAGATTTTCCAGTCTTTCCAACGCATCATCCCAATCGACCAACGCTTCATATCCCCTGCGCTCCAAGCGGGCAGTTATCTCATTCAAGGCAGCTTGGTCAAGCTCATCTCTGCTTACTGTCAGCCTTTTCACCAGGAAAGAAAGCCCTTTTCCCATCTGCTCCATAGAAACCATGCCTTCGTTATCCGGCTCAGGTACTGCCTGCAGGATCTCATCCAGCATGGATTGCAGCCGGTCAACAAGTTCCGCCTGGTCCGGCACCTCAGGCTTATGGCCCCTTGCCTCTCCATCGGTTTCCGATTCCGGCGCGGAAGTTTTCAACTTCTCCGCCAGCTCATGAAGCCGGGTATAGCGCTCCCGCCCCCAGCCGATACGGGCCCTTTGAAGCAATCGTTCCGCGGTAGCAGCGGAGATATCCGGGCCACCCTGCTCGGACCAGGTAATATCATTCTCATGCAGCAAAGATACCAGCTGAAAAACAGCAAAGTCCTGTTTAATCCAGTTGATCAACCCCAGAAGAATACGGCCGGGGCGGGTCACAGCCGCCGGAAGCCCCTCGAACACGGTAAGATTAAAACCCAAATCACGGGCTAAGGACCAGAAAACCGGTATATAGTCACTTGAACAATAGGCAACCGTTACCATGTCCAAGGGCACAATGTCTGAATTGAGCCTTCGCAGCACCTCTCGGGCCTCATTAACCTTGCCATAGGCTTGGAAAAACTCCGCCTTCACTACTCCCAGATCCGGGAATATCAGATCCTCATCCTTCTCCGGCTCCGCTTGAAGCCTTATCAGCCTTCCGCCAGAGAGCAGATCCAGCAAGCATTCTTCCAGGGGAGACAATTTCATAAATGAAGGGATCAGGTAAACCCGGCTGTCAGCCGTCTTCCCATTCTCCAAAATATCGATGGCCATCTTGATTTGCCCCGGTGAATCCACCAGCAGGTTTTTCTCCAGATAATCTTCATAGCCCTGTAATACTCTGGTAATATCCCGCGCCTTAGCTTCCGTTAAAAACTGAGTCTCTTTCAGGTCCGCCGCCTTTATCCCACAAAGACGAAGCTCGAATATGGAAGCCGTCAAAGCCGACACCAGACCGTTCTGCTTCCCCTGTTCAGGAAAGTACTCCATCCCGTTGCCGGCCATCAGTCCGTTCAGCACATCCTCTACCACCTGCAAAGCATCCAACCTTTTCAAGTAGGAGCGTCTTTCCTGAATCATCCCCATTGCGGCCACATCAGCGGCCAGGCCGGCAACCGTCGCTGGCAAGAGATTAATCCACCCCGATGAACAAGCTGCCAAGGCATTCCTCAGCTCATATCCCGCCAGCAAAGTGGGCATTATCAGAATCTTCTCCTCTAGCCGATACTTCCGACAGACTTTATCAAGCTCCTCAATCAACCGGTTCAACCCTCCGCCTCCCTTCGTGTTCCTCACCAATTCCCCATTTTTTCTTGGATTCCTGCTCTGCTCATCACTCCCGGAATTCCGGTTGCCTGATACCGATACCCGATTTTGATAGGTTTTGATACCATCATTACCGATTATGACGAAAGCCGGATCACAACAAAGTGAACCGGCTTATGGCAACAGTAATCGCAATATATCAGCTCCACATTATAATGTTACGGCAAAGCTAAAGCAGTGAAGCTATGACCATTTTCTGGACATTATCGGTTCCGCCGGAGATACTGCAGGACTTGGCATCCCGGAAATAGATGCTGAGCAGACTTTTATCAGTATATCCAGCCGCCCCCATAATGTCGATGGCCTGAGAGGTGACCATATGTCCGACCTTACCGGCATAAAGCCTGGCCATGGAAGAAGCCCGGGTATAGTCCCCGTCCTTATCGATAAGATAACAAGCCCGCCAGACCATAAATCTAGCCGCATCAATAGCGGTCGCCATCTCAACCAGCGGGAAAGAAATTCCCTGGTTAGAGAAAATGGGACGGCCAAACTGTTCCCGGGTCTGGGCATACGAGAGAGCCAGTTCATAGGCGGCTCGGGCAATTCCCAATTCATTGGCGGCAATAAGAGCCCGGCCACAATCCAGGGTCTGGCTCAGCAGCAGGTAACCGGTATCGCTGTTTCCCAGCATTTCATCTTTTGAAACCAAAGCGTTTTCAAATAACAGCTGGGCTATATTACAGTACTTTAACCCCATTGTTTGCCGATTTACTCCCACCTTCACCTGCTCACGGGGTACAGCGAAAAATTGATACGATCCTCGTCCGGATTTCCGATCGGCGTTGGCGCAAACAGTTACGAAGTCAGCCACCCCGCCATTGATTATATAGTCCTTTACCCCATTTAATACGTAGTTTTCACCTGAAGGATTATAAACCGTATCCAGTCTCTGGATATCTGAACCGCCTTTAGGCTCGGAGAGGGCAAAAGCGGCTAATGCAGGTTTGTCAGTAACCAGTGGAGCAAGAAATCTTTGCTTCTGTTCTTCACCGGCCCCAATAAGGATTGGCAATGTGGCATGAATCGTACCCACTATACATGAGGATAAGCCGCCGGATACTGCCGCAATTTCCTCAATAATCAGAGCCAGCGTCAAAAAATCCAGCCCTCGCCCCCCGTATTTACGGGGAATGTTAGGCGCCAGCATGTTTAGTCGGGCCAGAGCTTCCACGGGCCGCCAGTCAAACGCCTCTTGATCGCTTTTATTCATCTCATGAACCAAAGGTCGAACCTCTTGTTCAAGAACATCTCGGACCAACGCTACAAGGTTAGACTGCTCATCACTCATCTGGAATGCGATCACGATAATTCTCCTTCCCTTTGGACTTAAGCCACCGGATATAGTCCACTACTGATTTTCGATCCTCTCGCGGCAAGTCGCTTAGTTCCGACATTATCTGCAATAGCTCTGCAACCTCGTTATGACTGGAAGAAGCGGACTCCGAAGTCACCGGGTCAATAGGCTGCAAAAAATAATCAATAGGCCTTCCTACCGCATCCGCAATATTTTGCAATTGGGGTAAGTACACCCGACGTTTCCCTTTTTCATAGTTAGACAGCGTAGCTTGGGAAATCTTTAGTCTTTCGGCCAGTTCTTTCTGGTTTAAACCGGCTTCCTCACGAGCTATAATAATCCGGTATCCTATCTCACGATATTTCACAATCTCTTCACCTAATCCTTTACTGCAATAATTATAATGCAAGATGTACTCCGAGGCCAATGGACATTTATCTTTAGGAATAATATTTGCTGTTTGACAATTATTGATTAGAAAATTACAATTAAATCAACATATTGTTATAAATATTACACGATTTAGACCACCCTCACTTTAGTTAATTATTAGTTTTCGGGGAGGTGAACCCGGCAGATAATCGGACAATTTTAAAAATTGGAGGTATTAATATGTCATTCTCTGATCGAAACAACCCTTACAATTTCAATGACTTCCTGGAATGGAGACAAAACTGCGATTATTACCGTGACGATTTGTTTTTTCAGAAGGTAGTCAAACACTATACCGGAGATCAATGGCAACTGGTGGACGAGGAAGCCCGTAAGATTTCACCAAAGACATCTTTGCGTTGGCGGGATATTTCAGATGCCATAGGCTGGCCGGAGAAGCGGCCTTATATGATGCACTACGATGGGCACAAAAATCGAATCGACCGGATCGTACGCCCCCACGAAACCGAAGTCATGGAGAAAGAAATATTTGCCGAGGCCATGTATTCAGAAAAGACATCACCTTGGGTCCGGTTAGTTAAGATATACTTGATTTCTCAAAACGGCGAAGCATGCATCACCTGTCCCACCGCTTGTACCGAAGGCTTAGTAACTATCCTTCGCCGTTACGCCGACACCCCGGAACTCCAACACATCTTAAAACACTGCAGTGAAGGCATAGACGGTGACTTTGGTATCGGTGCCCAGTATATATCAGAAATACAGGGCGGGTCTGATATTCAAGCCAACGTGCTGGAAGCAGTGCAGGATGGAAATACCTGGCGTTTATACGGCATCAAGCATTTTTGTTCCGCTACTCATGCCGACTATTCCTTGGTTACGGCTAAACCGGCCGGCAGTGAAAAGGTAGCTCTCTTTGTTGTCCCTTCATGGCTGCAGGGAGATAAGGAGAAAGAAAAACGCAACGGCTTTACCATTGACCGCATTAAGTACAAAATGGGCACCAGTGAACTGACTACCGGGGAACTGACTTATGATGGCGCCATCGCCTATCCGGTCGGTCCTCTTGATAGGGGAGTTGCCAATGTAGTGGGTATAGTTCTTACCCTTTCACGCTTAGGTCTTGGCAATGGATCAGCCGCCTTCATGACCAGATCAGTCCGCGAAGCCAAAAAATATGCCGAGCTTCGTGATGCTTTTGGGACTAAAATCGGCCATTTCCCGCTGCTGGCCGCCCAACTGAATAAAGCCGACCAATTAGCCAAGCAAACGACCGCCGGAGTTTTCAGGCTCTACCGGGATTTCCTGCAGATGGAGAGCGGACTAATGGGTGGCCTGGTAACATCAAAGAATGAAGAAACCAACAAACGAACTTTCGAGGTTCGGGAGTTGATTATGCTGCAAAAAATAGGGGCCGCCTGGGATGCCACCGATGTTTTGCGCACAGCAATGTCGGCCTTTGGCGGACATGGAGTTATGGAAGATTTCTCTTCACTGCCCCGGCTTTATAGAGATGCAGCCGTAAACGAACTATGGGAAGGGCCGCGAAACGTACTTTTGACTCAAATTCACCGCGATTTTCAACGGGCATCTTCCTGGTATTCTCCGGCCGAGTTCGTAGAAAGAATTCTCAAAGGCAGCGATCCCGCAGAAGTCAAGAGTCTAGCTCTGGAAATGACCGAACTAATCTCCCATCCCAGCCTTATGCAAATGGATGATAAGACCTTTGAAATCTGTGAGCGCTGGGATAAATTCTGCCACAATCTCATCCACGCCTATCAGGCTGCCGCTGTCCAAGAGATGGAATAAAAATTTATTTTGTTGAGGAGGATTGTTATGGAAATTAATATCGGCGACATGGTGCGAAGACGTGCTTATTTAACTCCAAACCTTGATTGTTATGTTGGGGATGACTATCGATTTACCTTTAGGGAGATCAACAGCAAGATCAATCAACTATGCCACTACATGAAAAGTCTCCCTATTTATCCTGGGGATAGAATTGCTCTTTTATGTAAAAACCGATATCAATTTGCCGTCGCAATGTTTGCAGCCGCCAAGCTGGGAGCCGCTGCGGTACCCCTTAACTGGCGCCTCACTGCCCCGGAATTAGAATATATATTGAACAACTCAGGAACTGTTCTTTTGGCATATGACGAGGCTTTCGCCGGGACTGTGGATCAATTGCGATCCACCACTCAACTGCAGCATTTTATCAGAATAGGCGGAAGCGGGCAGGATATAGAGTTTGAACAAACCCTGGCAGACCAACCCG
>Ga0209312_1001452_pt1 | contig 17370 bp, 9 predicted proteins | sample BioC13SIPDNA_4_FD_185744 | JGI IMG/M metagenome (GOLD analysis project Ga0209312, IMG submission 185744) | Anaerobic biogas reactor microbial communites from Washington, USA - Biogas_R1_B C13 SIP DNA (SPAdes) (version 2) | ecosystem: Engineered > Bioreactor > Anaerobic > Unclassified | place... | reverse complement strand
CAGCGCGGAACCATCGTCAGCCCCGTCGACGGCGTCGTGCTGCATCGCTATGTCACCGACGAGCGATTCCTCGGCGCCGGCGAGCCGCTGCTGGAGATCGGCCGGCTCGAAGATCTCGAAATCGAGGTCGATCTGCTCAGCGTCGACGTGGTCGACGCCAAGGTCGGCGATCGGGTGGAAATCTACGGCCCGGCCGTCGGCGCCGTTCCTGCCAAGGGACGAGTCGCCAAGGTCTATCCCGCCGGATTCACCAAGATCAGTTCGCTGGGCGTCGAGCAGCAGCGGGTCAAGGTGATTGTGGCCGTCGAACCGGAGGATCTCAAACGACTTGCCGAAGAGCGCCGCGTCCAGGTGGGCTATCGCGTGCGGGTGAAGATCGTCACCGACGAGCGCGACAACGTGCTGGTCGTTCCCCGTTCGTCCCTGTTCCGCGGAGCCGGCAAGCAATGGCAGCTCTTCGTGGCCGCGGGAAACCGGGCCCGGCTGCGCACCGTGGAAGTCGGCCTGATGAACGACCGGCTGGCAGAAATCATCTCGGGGCTCGAGGCGGGCGAGCGTGTGATCCGAACCCCGCCGAGCAACCTGACCGACGGCGGAAAGGTGGCGGCGCGGCTGGCACGAGAATGAGAGGTACCATGGGGTTTGAAAGGGGTCAAGGGGTCGGATCAGCCGGTGGGCGCTTTGGCCGGTTGTGAGTATTTCGAGCCGGGGGGCGCCTGTGGCCGATCATGGATTTTCGGGGGACTTGGCCGCGTTCTTCAGCCGGTAGCTGTTGCCCTTGATTTGGATCAGTTCGGCGTTGAATCGAATCACCGAAAACAGTGAACCGTTGGCAGTTACCGGCCAACCGATCGGGCCGGCGGGGAATCCGCAGCTTGAGACTGGGCCCGACATGTCTGAGGGCGGCAGTGCTACAAGCCCTTGGCGAGATGGTAATACATCTCGTTCCACCGGAGCCGGTCCTTCAACTCGGCGATCCTGGTGTCGGCGTCGATGCGAACGAGTTCCAGCCCGGCAATGTCGGCAAAGTCCTCCAAGTACTCGGTACCGATCGCCTGGCTGAACCCGGTGTGATGGGGGCCGCCCGCGTGAATCCAGGCGGCAGCGCCGATCTTGAGATTGGGTCGCGGCACCCAGAGCGCCCGGGCCACGGGCAAGCGGGGCAGCGGCTCCTGCGGTTCGACCACGTCGATTTCGTTGACGAGCATGCGGAAGCGATTGCCCATGTCCACGATGGCCGCATTCACGCCGGGGCCGGCCGGTGCGCTGAACACGAGCCGCACCGGATCCTCCTTGCCGCCGATCGAAAGCGGATAGATCTCGGCCGACGGCTTGCCGGACGCAATCGACTCGCAAATCTCCAGCATGTGGGCGCCCAGGACCTTCGGGCCAGCCGGATCGAGGTGGTAGGTATAATCTTCCATGAACGACGTGCCGCCAGGCAATCCCGCCGCCATCACCTTCATCCAGCGGACCAGGGCGGCCGTCTTCCAGTCCCCCTCGGCCCCGAACCCGTAACCGTCGGCCATCAGCCGCTGCACGGCGATGCCGGGCAACTGCTTCATGCCGTGGAGGTTCTCGAACGTATCGGTGAAGCCCGTGAAACTGCCCTGCTGGAGGAATGCCCGAAGGCCGAGTTCCGCACGGGCCGCTTCGCGAAGATCGTTCCGTCTCGCACCGCCCGGCCGGATCTCCGGCGCCACGTGATAGCGCTGGTCGTATTCCGCGACAAGTCGATCGATCTCGGTATCGCCGACGGCACCGATGGCTTGTACCAGGTCGCCCACGCCGTAGCCGTTGACTGAGTACCCGAGCCGGATCTGGGCCTCGACCTTGTCGCCTTCTGTGACGGCCACCTCGCGCATGTTGTCGCCGAATCGGGCGATCTTGCCGGTCTGCGAATCGGCCCAGGCCGCGGCCGCTCGCGTCCACACGGCCAGGTCGGCTACGACCTGCGGATCCTGCCAGTGGCCCACGATCACCTTGCGATCCCGCCGCATCCGAGTGCCGATGAACCCGAACTCCCGGTCGCCGTGGGCCGACTGGTTCAGGTTCATGAAATCCATGTCGATCGTCGACCAGGGGATATCGCGGCCGAACTGGGTGTGCAGGTGGCAGAACGGCTTGCTGAGCGCCTTCAGCCCGCCGATCCACATCTTGGCCGGAGAAAACGTGTGCATCCAGGTAATCAATCCGATGCACGGATCAGCCCCTGATGCTTCAAGGCACAGCCGGCGGATCGCCTCGGGCGTCGTGAGGATCGGCTTGAATACGATCCGCACCGGGATCTCGGCGGCCCCGTTGAGTGCTTCTGCGATCGTCCTGGAGTTCTCGGCCACCTGACGGAGCGTTTCGTCGCCGTAAAGGTGCTGGCTCCCGGTGGCAAACCAGACTTCATACTGCTTCAGATCGAACATGTTAGCCAGCTTTCCTTTGCTGTCCGTTGAAAAGGGAATTTGCCAAACGTTTCCGCCATGCCGTCACTTCAACTGCAACGTCCCTGCCTGATCGAGTTGCCAGGACTGGCCGAGCGTCCCTTCCCAGCAGCGCCAGACGTTGTCCTGGCTGCGGTAGATGGTGAGATTGAAGGGGATCTTCATACCGGCGGCAGGCTTCAGGCCGAGAGCGTTCCAGGGGACGGCCCATTCCGCCTTCCACCCGCCGCGATCCTTGCCGTAGGGCCTGGCGGCGAAGCGAACCGCCTTGCCCAACCGCTCTGCATCGGCGGCCGAGGTTCCGGCGTCGGTGACGCTTTGCAGCGTGCCGCCGGGATAACCGCGAAGCACGAAGATCACCGGGCCACCGTCGGCCGTCTTGCCGGCCAGGGCGATTTCGGCGCCGTCGTCCTGGCCCCAAGCGGTCCCGTCGCGGAGTTTGGCGACGTCGAAGGTGACAAAGTTGAGCGATACGTAAAGGCACTGGTCGTCGTAACTCAATCGGGCAAAGACGGGGGCTCCGCTGGCGCTCCAGCGAGAAGGAGTCCGGTCGAGACGCACGAGATCGCCGGGCCACTCGTCCGAGCCGATTTCGCCGTCGATGGTCGGCGGCGCAGCCACACGCAGGGCGGTTGCCGACCAGGTCATGCGCTTGGGTTCCGTGACGGGAGGCATGGCGTCGTCGATGGTGAATCGCTGGGGCCGGCCGTCCTTGGTCAGGCCGTTGCGGAACACCCGGTTGCCTTTCCAGACGGTCACGGCGTTGGGCGGGGCAACGGTGATGTTGCCCGGGGCGACGAGGGTGTTGTTCTCCAGTTTGCAGTCGGCCGATCGCTGGAAGCTGAGCGACATGTCGCCATCGCAGACGAACACGTTATTGCGGATGGTGATGTTGGTGGTGATGTGATTGTGGGTGGGCCGCTCGACGCCGATGGAGACATTGTTTTCGACGATGCAGTCTTCGGCCCCCTCGTCGAGGTAGTAGGCCGACACGCCGTAGCCTTCGCCCATCTTGACCACGTCGCGGACGACGTTGCCGCGGAGGATGGCTTGCTTCATGCCGCCGTAGATGGCGCCTCCGTCGTGCATCTCGAGCATCACGCGGGAGATCAGGCTTTCTTCGATGAGCAGGCCTTCGCCGCCGCCGGCGATGCCGGTGTAGGGCGTGTCGTGGATCTCGTTGCGGTAGAGGTGCAGGCCTTTTCCTTCCGCGTTCCGCGAACCGTAGGCTCCGACCGCGATCGCGCTGGGGTAGTAGAGGCCCACGTGGTGGATATGGTTGTTGGCGATCAGCGTGCCGGCGCCGCTTGTGCGGACGGCGCCCGCTCCGGTGTGATGGAGGAGGCAATCGACGATCTTCGAATCGTTGAGGGCTCCGGACTGGACGGCCCAGCCGCCCACGCAACTGACGTCGAGCCCTTCGAGGGCGCAGTTTCGGGCCCGATCGATCCGCACGGCTCCGTCGAAGGCGTAGGCGCCGAACCCGCCGGCCTTGAGCGGCGTGGTGGTCGCCTGGAGAGTCAGCCCGCGAAGGGTGACGCCGGTGATCTCCTTCTGCCGGCTGCCGGCCAGTTGGATGATCCGTTCGAGCCGTGGGGCAACCACCTTGGCTTTGGTCATGTCTTCGCCGGGCAGCGGCCAGTAGACGATCTTGCCGCGAGTGCGATCGAGGTACCACTGGCCGGGCCGGGTCATGCCCTCGCGGGTGTTGAAGACGGCATACTTCTTCACGCCGAAGGAACCGGGGGGCGACTTGGTCGGCGTCGAGAAGATCAGAGCGTGGCGCTGAGTGTCGTTGGCTTTCACGCCGACCATCGACTCGTCCCACATGTGGTAGACGCGTACTTCGGCGTTGTTGACGTCGAGACTGGGCGGGATGTCGTTGGGATCGTAGAGCATGGTGGTCAGTTCTTCGTCGGTCGGCTTTCGATCCCAGCCGCCGCCGACCGACGAAAGCCAGCGGACGTCGAAGACGCTCTTGTGGAGGAAGGTTCCCGATTCAGGGAAGCGGGCTCGTTCGGGCATCCGGCCGTTGACCACCAGGGCCCGGAAGTCCCAGGTTCCCGCCTTCACTTCCGGCACGTCGGCCGCCCAGAACTTGTCGCCGTCGGGCTGCCAGCCGGAAACCATGGAACCGCCGTAGAGCGTGGCAGTCCCGCCTTCGCCGGCCTCGATGACGAGCCCGTTATCTTGCGGATCGAGCACGAGCGGATCGGCCAGGAAGTATTCGCCCGGCATGACGACGATGCGATGCGGGCCGGCTTCGGCCTTTCGTGCGGCGTCGCGAGCGGCCTGGAGGGTGGCAAGGGGTTTTTCTTGGGAGCCGGGGTTGGAATCGTGGCCCGTGGGGGCGACGGTGAAGGTGGCGGCGTGGGCGGCGGGCGTGAGGCTCCATAGCGCCGTGGCGATAGTGGCGAGGATCAAGACTAGGTGACTGGCTCTAAGCTTCATGGCAATGCTCGTGTAACTCGCGAGTCCGGTTTCGGGGAGGCTGGCACAACTCTTGATGGACGATGCTCAGCATACTCATGAACTGGGGCGTATGCGAGTGCCAGGCTGCCCCGCAGCAAGCCCTTCTCTATCTTGTCTATTTTCTCGAATTTGACATTGCACAGGTTCGCCGTGTGCACCATAATGCGACGTGGGTTTGTCGGGGGTTGTGCTGCAACCTGCCGAATGCTTCACGGTAGCTATTGTCTGACTCCAGGACCGACACGGAGGTTGAGATGGTCGAGGGTCACTCGTGTCCGAGGATAGAGTTGGAGGCCGCTCGTCTGGCCGATGAATGGGAAAGCCTGTTTTCCGCGGAACTGAAATTGGCGGCCGAACAGCTTGCGAAACCCGCTTCCATGATCACGGTCGATCATTACTGCCAAGCGGTTCCTACCGCCATATCCGCGGTGTTGCGCGCTGTGGAAGCAGCAACCATCGGAGTCACGCATGCCCGACGAAGAACCGCTTGAGTCTCGTGGTCAGAGCGGAAGAGAGAGTGTTTCATCCAGCGCTATCGACTGGAGGCATCAGTTCTACAGATCCTTCAAGGAGCAGCACAGGGAGATAGCCTCCCAACTGAATGACGACGCCACACCGGACGAGATCGAACGCGCCGGGATGATTTCGCTGGGAAGGGTCATCGGTGACTTGGCATCGGAGAGCATTCTCTCCTTGCTTTCAGAGATTGGCAAAGGCGGTAAGCTTGGTGTCACCGAATCGGATCTGGCAAGAATACTGTTCAGAGTCGTCCCTCAGAGTCCTCATCCATTCCAGTTTGCGGAGGATCGTGAAGCAGTCGCATGGGATTACCTTCTCGATGAAACGAAGCCTCCCGGGGAGCGCGAAACGACTTTGTGTTTCTGTGCCGAGAACGACGAAGATCGCACAGCAGCATTCATTGTCGACGAACTCGAGAAAGACGACCTATCGGCGGAGTGGCAGGATGCCCTCGTTCTCTGCGCCGAGTCCATGCAGTTTCACGAAGACACAATAAGGGCCCGACTGTGGCGCCGCTTGCTCGAAATCGCCTCCCGTCGCCGGCACGATCCCGATGAGGCGGTATCGAGGCCGATCGTCTTCTCGGCCACCCGGTGCCTGACCTCCATGATGCCGGTCGAGGAACTGCCGCAGCTTCTGCCGCTGCTTGAGCCGCCGGCACCCTTGGAAACACGATTGGTGACGATGCAATGCATCGGTAACCTCTTCGAGTCGGGGCCGCCAACCGCGCCCGACCACCTTGCGGGATTGCGCGACAGGATCCACCAGTTGGCGATCAAGTTCCTGGACCGGGATTGGCTCATTGCGGGTGAACGCGCCGCGATCGCCTTGAACGCCGTTCAGACGCTTGCCTGGTTGGGTGACGAGCGACTGGCGGACTGCATCTCGCAGGTGCTCGCGCTGAGGATGGACTGGTTTGCTCGCCAATTGTCGCGCAAACTGGAGGAGGTGAGCGAGGCGTGGGGCTCCATCGAGCATTGTTCGCCGTTAGGTCTGGTGCGAGGTCAGCTTGCGCTGCTTCGACAGGCACTTGCATCGACGAGTTGATCCCTGTGCGAGGTGGTAAGTGCCAGGAACCAGACTTGAACCGGACGACGGGGCAGAGCTTCCGAAGTTTGCCGTAGTTGGGGCCTATGACCCGGCAGGCGACAGTTCTTTCGTCCAGCACGTGGCGATTCTTCGCGACAAGTGCAGCGTCAAGTACGGTGAAGAAGTTGCTGTCTGGCATACGGCGCCGCCTATCGTGGCGGGCGAACGTACAAGTAGTATGTCTCCCAATGTCCTGGACACATCGCCCGCACACGTGGCTGCGTATCTCGACGATCTCTCGGCCGGTGATGTCCAGGGAATTGAAACGGTGCTGGCCGATATCGACGCACAGACCCAACCACTCTCCACATGGTGTGCCAACTCGACACGGCGTGCCAGGCTTGAGGGATACCGAGTCCACTACACGGCTCACCCACCCGTTCAATGGATTCGAGACGCCAAGACGGGGCGCCGGCGATACCGGAAGTTCAGTTGCTCCGGTTTCGTCGTGGAATGCTATAAGGGCGCGGACATCGTCTTGGTGCACGCGAGTGATGAAGCGTTGCCGGAAGTGGACCTACCGACGCTACGCCAGGGCTACGGCAGCCTGTTGGACGATTCGGGGCGTCGAAACAGTATTGGGCTCGACGGGAAAGGTCCCTGGCGGATGCTGCTTGCCGGCTATGTGATCCACGCGGCCGCTCGTGATGCGAGCGAGATTCGAGCGAAGCCGTACTGTCCGAACGGCATAGATGCGGCGAGGTTTCCATAGGGATGCTCTGCATCACGTCGCAGGGGCAAGTGTCTGCAGCGCTGCCATTGCCCTCGTCGGTATTTCTGTCAAATTGGCCGAGCCCTCAGACTCACCCCACCCGCGAGGTCTTGGCAGACTTCTTCTCAGATTCCTGGAAATTCGCGGCAACAAGCGTGTCGGCCGATCCGTTGCCGTTTTCGGGAAGAGCCAATTGGCCGCCGGGCACGAGGGCCGGAAGTCGCGAGGAGAACAGCCGCCCGAGGCCCGCCTGGCAATCGAGAACGAGGCTGAACAATAGCGGCACGACGAGGAGCGTGAAGATTGTCGAGCAGACGAGTCCGCCCACCACGACGGCGCCGAGGCCGCGGTAGAGTTCGCTGCCGGCTCCGGGGGCGAGAACCAGGGGAAGCATGCCGAAGACGCTCGTGGCGGTGGTCATGAAGATAGGGCGGATGCGGGTCTTGACGGATTGGCGGATGGCCTCGCGCGGAGGGAGTTTTTCGCAGATGTCGTGTTCGCCTTCGCCGATGCCGCGCATGAAGTTCAGGGCCTGGTGGACGATGAGGATGGCGTTGTTGACGACCACGCCGATGAGGATCACGAACCCCAACATGGTGAGCGTATCAAGCTGTTGGGCCGGTTCGAGGATGCGGACGAGACGGAGACCGACGAATCCGCCCACGGCGGCCAGGGGAACGCTGAACATGATCACGAAAGGATAGAGGAAGCTTTCGAACAGCGCGGCCATCAGCAGGTAGGTGATGACCAGGGCCAGAAACAGCCGGCTCAAGCCGACGCTGGTGACCGACTCCCAGTTCCAGCCGGTCCAGTGGCCGAGCAGGGCCGTACGGACCTGGGTGAGCTTGTCGGCGTTTCCCGACATGTTGACTTCCACCTCCGACGCCATGAGGCCTTGCTGCCGGAGGCCGGCCACGAGTTCCTCGATCCTGGCCTGGGCCTGTTCCAGGGCCATTTCGGCCGGCGGATTGACGGTGAAGGTGACGGCCCGGCGCTGTTCCACGCGGCGAATGGACTGGGACGCGTCAGCGTCGACGAACTGAACCAGGTCGCCGAGCGGAACGATCGCGTGGCGGCCGTCTTCTTCGGTGACGGCCAGCGGCAACGCCGCCATTTCGTGGGGAGTCAATGGCGAGTTCGGGTCGCGGACGATCACCAGGTCGATGTTGTCGCCGTCGAAATTGAAGTCGCCGACTTTGGCTCCGTCGACCATGGCGCGGGCCGTGATCGCCATGTCGCCGACGTTGAGGCCAAGTTCCTTGGCGCGAACCTGGTCGACGATCAATTGTTGCTCGGGTCCAGCCTCGTTGAAGGTCATGGGATCGTTGCGCACGGCGATCCCGGAGAACTCAGCCATGAGTGCTTGCTGCAGTTGGGACGAACTGTCCACGAGTTGCTGCATGTCGTTTCCCACGACCTCGACTTCGACGGTGTTTGATCCGCCCGCGTTGCGCCCGAAAATCGAACGCTGGGAAGCGTAGCCGCGGCACCCGGGTATGCGTTTCATCGCCTGGTCGAGGATTGCCTTGACCGGTTTCACATTCTCCGGATCCTTGCTCGTGGTGATCATGAACACGCGTCCTCGCGACACGACAAAGAAGAATTCGTCGATCGCGGGAACCACCTCGATCGGTTTGTTGGTCTGGGAGTCGATCAGGGGCGCAATGGCTGTGGCTTCCCGAGAGTCTTTGGCTTCCCAATAGGGACGCACGGCGGCTTCCAGCCGTTCGGCCACCAAGGTGTTCTGCGACAGCGAGTAGCCGGGCGGGGTGAACATCTGGCCGAAAGTGTGGTTCTTGTTGCCGTCGGGCAGATAGCTGGCCGGCGGAACGAGCATCCAGCTCAGGCCCAGGGCGGCGACGGTGATCAAGGAGACGAGCACGAGGCGAAGCCACACGCCGGCGAGATTGGGGTGGCAGATCAGGTAAATCAGCCGGGAGAAGGCGTCGCAGCACCAGGAAGAAAGCGGGACCAGGCCGAAGAGCGAGCCGGCCGCCCGGCGGATCGGCCCGCGGTGCTTGCGGTGATCGCGGAGGAACTTCGATCCGGCCGTCGGGACGACGGTGATCGAAACGATCAGCGACAGGGCCACCGCAGCACAAATGGCCAGGGCGATATCGTAGAACAGTTGGCCGCTTTCCTCCTGGATCGTAAGGACCGGTGCAAACACGGCGATCGTCGTCAGCGTGGAGGAAAGGATGGCTCCCCAGACCTCCTTCGCGCCGCGGTAGGCGGCCTCGAAGGCCTTCTCGCCCATGGCCAGGTGGCGGTCGATGTTTTCCAGAACGACGATCGCGTTGTCGACGACCATCCCCACGGCGAAACTGAGCCCGGCCAGCGAAATGACGTTGAGGTTGCGCCCGGTGAGGGCCATCACGACAAACGTGCCCATGACCGAGATCGGGATGGCGACCGCGATGATCAGAGTGGGACGCGGGCTGCGAAGAAAGAGCAGAAGAATGAGAACGGCGAGGCAGCCGCCGAGGAGAAGGTTTTCGCGCACCAGGCCCACGGCCCGATTGATGTAGTAGGTATCGTCGACGATCAACCGCAGGTTGATCCCGTAGCGGTCGTTCTTGTACGATTTCAGCAATCCGCCTGGAGCGTTCAGTTCGTCGATCTGCCGGCGGACGCCCTTCATGACCTCCAGGACGTTGGTGCCGGTCTCGCGCTTGATGAAGATGCTCATCGACGTGCGGCCCTTGCACTGGTTGAAGTAGACCTTCTTCTCCAGCGTCAGATCGACGTCGGCCACATCTTCCACCCGGATGGGCACACCGTGGGCGTCGTAGGTGATGATCGTGCGGCGGAGCGGATCGAGCGAATCGAACTGGCCGAGCACGCGGAACCGCACGTCCTGGCGGCCGTCGGCCAAGTCTCCGGCCGATTCGTTGACATTGTCCGATTGCAGCGCGGCGCGGAGTTGGGTGACGCTGATTCCCCGTTGGGCGAGAGTGGCGGGATCGAACTGGACCTGCACCTGGTGTTCGCGCCCCCCGTGAATGGTAAGTTCCGCCACGCCGGGGATCCGTTCCAGGGCGGGTTTCAAATAGCGATCGGCATGATCGTAGAATTCGGCCATTTCGAATTCCGGATCGTCCGCCTGAAGAAGGCAATAAGCGACGGCGTCGTCGCTGGCCGTGTCGGCGGCGCGAATCACCGGACGATCAACGTCCTCAGGATAATACGGCACCTCATCGAGCGTGTTGGCCACCTCCTGGAGGGCACGCATCATTTCGACGCCCACGTTGAATTCCAGCGTGATATTGGCTCGCCCCAAATCGGCCGTGGAGACCATCTTCCACAGCCCCTGCACCGTCTTGAGTTTCTCCTCCTGCTCGATCAGAATCGACTTCTCGATCTCTTCCGGGCTGCGCCCCGGCCACTCCGTGCGGACCGTGACCACAGGCCGATCCACGTCGGGGGTGAGCTGGATGGGGACCGTGTTGAGCGCAATCACCCCGAACAGCACGATGAGGATAACTCCGACCGCGACTTTGACCGGGTTCTCAATGGAGAAGCGAATGATGTCCATTGAAGTTGGCGGGGTTCAGGGTTCAGGAGGGAGGGGCAGGTACCGAGGGGCGGCGGGGGTGGGAGGCAGGGAGCGGTTGGAGTCTTCTGTCATAAAATGCGCGCACCGTGCACGCATGTTTGAAATTCGAAATCCGAAGCACGAAATCCGAAACAAACCAGAAACTCGAACTTCAAAGGCTCGAAACAAGAGCATGCGTGTGTGTCGGCTTGTCTGGCTTGAGGCATTTGGATTTCAGGTTTTGAATCTGTTTCGTATTTCGGATTTCGTGTTTCGGATTTGGCTGCGCCCGGAGGCCGCGTCAGGACCAGGCTCTATTCGGTCGTTCGACCTTTCTCGGCCAACGCCGCGAGGCTCTTGTCCAACTGGACGATCCCGACCTTCTGGCCGGGTTTCAGACGCTCGGCGCCTTCGATCACGACCGTTGCTCCGTCTACGAGCAGTTCCCGGCCGCTTGCCGTCTCAGGCTCGACGGAGTATTCGTCGTGCATTCGCGAGTTGACTGTGACCGGCACGGGCTGGACTTCGGCGGTCTCCGAGGCTTCACTCGTAATCGCGACCCACACGGTCGCGCCGTCCGGCCGGACCAGAACCGCATCCCGCGAGACCACCAACTCCTCGCGCGGCTGCCCCATCGGAATCGAGGCGGTCGCGCTCATTCCCGCCTTGAGCCTTCCGTCTTGATCGTCGAGGCGGATCCGAACGGGAAAGGTGCGCGACGCCATCGGCCCGTAGGGCGTCACCGAGACAACCTTGCCCGAGACTTCTTCTTCGAGCGGATCGATCCACACGGCGAGTTCCTGCCCGACCTCGAGCAGGTTGACGACCGACTCGGGCACCATGAGCCGGGCATCCAACTCTCCCGTGGCGATGATTTCGACAATCGGCGTGCCGACGGTCACGTGGCCTCCAATCTCGACATGTTTGGCCACCACGACCCCGTCGAACGGAGCCACAATCGTGGACCGGGCGGTCCGCTCGTCTTCCTCCTTGATCGCCGTCTCGCTCTCCCGGATCGTGGCCAGCAGTTCGTCCACCGTCGCCTGCTTCAGTTCCAGTTCGCTCTTGGTGATCGCGTTTTGGTTCGTCAGCTTTTGGAACCGGGTCAACTCCTCCGTCTGAAACGCAAGCATCACCTTGGCCGACTGGATCTGGGCTTCAATTCGCTCCTTGGCCAGGCGGCTCCAGACGTCGTCGATGCGGGCAAGCAGGGTCTGGCCGCCGATCGCGCTCGTACCCTCTTCGACGGGCATGGCGACGATCTTTCCCGTCACCTCGCTGGCCACGGTGACCTTGCGGACCTCGATGAGCCGCCCGACGATCTCTCGCTGCGGCTGAAACGGCTTGCGCTGAGCCAGGGCCACTCGCACCAGGGCCGGCGGCGGTCCCCCCGCCGGCTTGGCCTCGGCCGGCTGCACCGACGCAAGCTGTTTCTGAAGGAACTCCGGGTCTTCAAGCTGCGCCCCTGCCGTGCGCCACACCACCCACCCGCCCACCGCGCCGCCCAGCAGCAGCGCCGTGAGGCCGAGAGAAAGGGAGAGAATCAGGTACTTATGGTCAGATCGACTCATGAAATGTGGGCCTTCAACACAAGAACGGCTATTTTCAGGCTAGTCCCTCAAAGCATCGAATGTCAATCTTTTGCCCGAAAAGAGGGAGAAAGAAGCGGGCGCAAGGCTCATTTCTGCGGACGTCAAGGGGGTTGTGTGGGCGGTTCCTCGGCAAATGCGCAGCTTGCGGGCGGCATTCTCCCAGCGGTAGACTGTTGCCGTTGGCGCCCCCAAACGCAACTGCTTTCCCCCTGCACCGTATTTTCTGGAGCCCGCCCATGAACATCCGCCGCATGATACTATTCGCGTTCTCCCCTATTCTTGTCCTGCTTGCGACCCTCGCCGCCGAGGGCCAAGCTGCCCAGCCCGCCGACTGGCTCCATATCGTCGAAACCCCCGTTTCCATCAAAATCGAAACCGACCGGCTCGAGGCCGTTATCCCGAAGAAGGAGCCGAAACACTGGATGACCGGCATCGAAAAGGGCTCGTTCCTGGACAAACAGACCGGCTTCCGCGAAGTGGGCGACGGGCTGATGGTCGTCGATTGGCTCATGGAGGCGGGCAGCGACGAGGCTTACGCCGATCAGGTCGCCGCGCCGGACGGGCACGGCGTCGGACGTTACACCTGGTATGCCAACGAGACCGATCCGGCCCGGCGAGAGTATGCCCGGATCGCTCACGGCAGCACGCACCGTAAACGGGTCGTGGAAGGTCCGCAACTCTGCCACCGCATGAAGCCCGTCCAGCCCGAGATCATCCGCGGTCCGGAGTTCGTCGCCGTCAAGACGACCTACCGCTATGAATACGCGGCCCCCGGCCGCAAACCCGGTTCGCTATGGACGCAACTGATCGTCTTCCCCAAGGGAAAGCGTTACTTCGTCCTCATGGACCGGATCGACACGGTCAACGATTCGCCCGAGATGTTCCTCCGCAACGACACGCCCGGCTGCATCCGCCACGAAAAGGGCGACACCTTCAGCGAGATCTATCTGAGCTACCTGGGAGGCCCCCAGGGCCTTCGCATCTCCAACACCGAGTTCTTCACGCCGTTTGCGCCCGACGAGAAGTTCGGCTACCGCCGCGACACGCACCCGCTTCCGAAAGACTTCATCCGCGCCTACCACCTCCGCGACAAGGCAACGGGCGCCGACGGCCCCTGGCTTGCCGGCATGACGCTCCAGCCGTCGGTGGTCTACGAGGCCTGGTGCAGCCAGCGGAGCGGGATCATCGTCATGATCGAGGAGGTCTACGGCAAGCCGATCCGGGCGGGCCAGTCCTTCAGCGCCGCTCACATGGTCGGCTATTTCGACACCATCGACCAGATGCACGCCCTCTACGACCAAACCAAGGGCCACACCGGTCTCACAGCGGATGAATCGGGCTGGCGGCTGGTGGAGTGAGATCCTCCCGTGGGTGACACCTGCCGGGTGTCACTATAGCTCACTTCACCACAAAATTCACCATCCGTCCCGGAACCACGACCGTCTTCACGATCTTCTTGCCTTCCAGATGCTCGGCCACCTTCGGATCGGCCTTGGCCGCCGCTTCCAGGGCTGCCTGGTCGGCGTCGACCGGCACGCGGATGCGGCCCCGCAGCTTGCCTTGAACCTGCACGGGAATCTCGACCGTGCTTTCCACCAGGGCCGACGCGTCGTATTCGGGCCAGGGCTCGTAGGCCAGCGTGTCGTCGTGCCCCAGCAGTCGCCAAAGTTCTTCGGCGACATGGGGTGCATAAGGCGATAACATCAGGACCAGCTTCTCCATGGCCGACCTGGGCCGCACGTCTTCCTTGAGGAAGAAGTTGGTGAATTCCATCATTCGGGCGATGGCCGTGTTGAACGCCATCGCGTCGACGTCTTCCGTCACCGCCTTGATCGTCTTGTGAAGCATGCGGTTTTGCTCGTCGCTGAGCTGGGCGTCCTGCACCGCCGCGTTGAGCGTCATCTCCTCGGACCGCTCGTCGACGATCATCCGCCACACGCGGTCGAGGAACCCGCGGACGCCGTTGACGCCTTCCATGCTCCACGGTTTGACGGCCTCGAGGGGCCCCATGAACATTTCGTAGAGCCGCAGGGAGTCGGCGCCGTATTCCCGCACGACCTCGTCCGGGTTGACCACGTTGCCGCGGCTCTTCGACATCTTGTAGGCCCGGCTGTCGACGCGGATCTGGGCGTTGTCCTTCAGGACGAAGCCTTCGCCCTGCTTCTCCACGGCCGCCGCTTCGACCTTGACGGCCGTGACCAGATCGTTCGTCGTCTTCGAGATCGGCTGCCCGGCCGCGTTCGTCTTCACGTCGCCGGCGCTCACCCACTGCTCGTTGTCGTCCTGGTATCCCGTGAACTCCATCTCGCCCAGAATCATGCCCTGGTTGACCAGCTTCTGGAACGGTTCGGCCGTGCTCACATAGCCCCAATCGTAGAGCACCTTGTGCCAGAACCGGGCGTAGAGCAGGTGGAGCACGGCATGCTCGGCGCCGCCCACGTAGAGATCGACCGGCATCCAGGCCTTCTCGATTTCGGGATCGACGAGTGCCTCCGAATTCTTCGGATCGAGAAATCGCAGGTAGTACCAGCAGGAGCCGGCCCACTGGGGCATCGAGTTCGACTCCCGTTTGTACTTCTTGCCGTCGATCGTCACATACAGCCAATCCGCGGGTGCCTGCTCCAGCGGCGGCTCGGGGCTGGCGTGCGTCGAGTCGAACTTCATCTCCGCCGGCAGATCGACCGGCAGTTCTTCGGCCGGGATCGCCCGAACCATTCCGGTCAGGTTACCGTCGGCGTCAAGTTCGTGCAGGATCGGGAACGGCTCGCCCCAGAAGTGCTGCCGGCTGAACAGCCAATCCCGCAACTTGTAGTTGATCGCCGTACGGCCAAGTCCCTTGGCGGCCAGGTCTTCGGCGATCTTTTTCTTGAATTCGTTGGTCGGCAGCCCGTCGTACTCGCCCGAGTTGACCGCCACGCCGAGTTCCGTGAATACCTGTTTGCCGGCCAACACGTCGTCGCGAGAGACTCCTTCCGCCTCGCCCGGGTCAACCACCGCGACGATGTCGATGCCGAACTCCGCGGCAAACTCGTAGTCGCGGGTATCGTGGGCCGGCACCGCCATGATCGCGCCCGTGCCGTAGCTGATCAGCACATAGTCGGCCACCCAGATCGGAATCGGCTTGCCGTTGACCGGATTGATCGCATAGGAGCCGGTGAAAACGCCGGTCTTCTCTTTGGCCAGATCGGTCCGGTCCAGGTCGCTCTTGCGGGCGGCCTCCTCGCAGTAGGCCTTGACCGCGTCGGCCTGGCCGGGCTGAGTGAGCCGGGCCACATAGGGATGCTCCGGGGCAATCACCATGTAGGTTGCGCCGAAGAGCGTGTCCGGGCGGGTCGTATAGATTCGCAGTACGTCGAGGTCGGGCTTGCGAGGATAGCCGCCCAACTCGCGGTCGCGGAGCCAGCCCTGGTACTGGCGCTGGTCCGGCTTGCCGTCGTCGCCAGGCGTCATCCCGATGAAGAAGTCGACTTCTGCCCCGGTGCTCCGCCCGATCCAGTTGCGCTGCAGGGCCTTGATGCTCTCCGACCAGTTGAGCGATTCCAGATCCTTCTCGAGCCGGTCGGCATAGGCCGTGATCCGCAGCATCCATTGGCGGAGCGGAATGCGGATCACGGGATACCCGCCGCGCTCGCTCACGCCCCCCTGCACCTCCTCGTTGGCCAGCACAGTGCCCAACTCGGGGCACCAATTGACCGGCGCCTCGATTTGGTAGGCCAATCGATGTTCGTCCTGGTAACGGCGAACGGCCTCCTCGCCTTCTTCGCTCACGTCGTCGGGAATCGGCAACTCCGAAATCGGCCGCCCCTTCTGTTGCTCGGCGTCGAACCAGGTGTCGAACAGTTTGAGGAAGATGAACTGGGTGCAGCGGAAGTAGTCGACGTCGGTTGTGGCCAGTTCGCGATCCCAGTCGTAGCTGAAACCGAGCATCTTGAGCTGCCGGCGGAAATTGGCGATGTTCTTCTCGGTCGTTGTCCGGGGATGGGTACCGGTCTTCTTCGCGTGCTGTTCGGCGGGCAGACCGAAAGCGTCCCACCCCATGGGGTGCATGACGCTGGTCCCTCGCATCCGCTGGTAGCGGCAGACAATATCGGTGGCCGTGTACCCCTCCGGATGGCCGACGTGGAGCCCGTCGCCGCTCGGGTAGGGGAACATGTCGAGGACGTAGAGCTTGCGCCCCTCAGGCATTCTTGACGCCGCGAACGTGCGGTGCTCGGCCCAGTATCGTTGCCACTTCGTTTCAATGGTCGCCGGATTGTATCGAGGCATGACTTACGGTTCTCGTGCCGTGTGAGGCCAAAACCACGATTCTAACGCTTACACCCTTGATCGGCAAACTGGGCAGCCCGCGGCGGGATGTCGGCCTTGCGGGGGGGGGCCGCAAGCCAAGAGGCAACGCTCATTCTCTTGTCCGGACGCCTCGACGCCGGGGGCGGATGGTGTACAATCAGAAGCTTGCGGTCGCGCTGGCCGGCGACGCTTGCGCGGAAGACTGGATCTGTTCGGGCCTTGGCCGGCTTGCGGCCCGGCGGATCTCGGCCTGCTCGCGATCGGTCGCGCGGCGAACCATTCATGAGGATGTAGCTCAGTCGGTAGAGCAACGGACTTTTAATCCGTAGGTCTCGGGTTCGAGCCCCGACATCCTCACTCCTTCAACTCATTTTCTGGAAACTGTTTGCGGCACCTCCAGGGGCCGCGTTCTCGCCGTCGACGCGGGCCGTGTTGCCAGAGTTGTTGCCATTTCGGCGCGAAAACGTCGCCTGTCCTCTCGGCGCTCCGCCCCGACGTAATACGGCAACGTGGTCTGGATGTCTTCGTGCCGCCTCAACTCGCGGCGGACCGGCGGCAGGTCCCGCATCGCCTAGCGCTCGCCAAACGACCGCCGCAAGTCGCGGGCGCTGGCGTACGGCGCCCGCTCTGACCTTGCCCGGTTCGGCATCGCGGACCGTCTTCACCGCAGTCTTGGCCCCGGCCTTCTTGGCAATCTTGTCGGCAATGCGGCTGACCGAATCCTTCCGC
>Ga0209312_1001439_pt1 | contig 17491 bp, 8 predicted proteins | sample BioC13SIPDNA_4_FD_185744 | JGI IMG/M metagenome (GOLD analysis project Ga0209312, IMG submission 185744) | Anaerobic biogas reactor microbial communites from Washington, USA - Biogas_R1_B C13 SIP DNA (SPAdes) (version 2) | ecosystem: Engineered > Bioreactor > Anaerobic > Unclassified | place... | reverse complement strand
GCCTCGTACGAGCCGGGCTACCAGAAGCTCACCGACCACGAACTGAAGAAGGAGAGCCTTTCCCTCCGCTACCGTGCCCGCAGCGGGGAACCGCTGGCCAAGTTGCTGCCGGAGGCCTATGCGCTGGTCCGCGAAGCAGGACGCCGGACGCTCAACATGCGGCATTTCGACGTCCAACTCCTCGGTGGCATCGCCATGTTCAATCAATCCATCGTCGAAATGCAGACGGGGGAAGGAAAGACCCTGACGGCCACGCTTCCGATGTATCTCTATGCCCTGGCCGGCAAGGGATGCGACCTGGCGACCGTCAACGACTACCTGGCCAAACGCGACGCCGACTGGATGGCGCCGATCTACCGGGCATTGGGGCTCTCGGTGGGTGTGATCCAGACCCAGCAACCGCAGCCCGAGCGGCGAAAGGCGTATGCCTGCGACGTGACCTACGGGACGGCCAAGGAGTTCGGATTCGATTTTCTCCGCGATCGTCTGTTGCTGCGGCGAATCCAGGAAGGCCAGACGGACTTGATCGGCGGCATGCTCGCGGACCAGCAGGGGGGCAGCAACGAGCAGCCGGTCCAACGCGAACCATATTTTGCCTTGGTCGACGAAGCCGACAGCATCCTGATCGATGAGGCTCGAACGCCGCTGATTATCAGCGCGATGCCCACGGAAGAGCAGGAGCTCGAGGTGGAGTGTTACCGCTGGGCCGCCGACATCGTGAAGGAATTCATCGAGGACGAAGACTTCGAATACGACTACGACAAGAAGTCGGCCGAACTGACGCGCGAGGGGCGGAAGAAAGCCCGCTTGCTGCCCAAACCGGAAGAAATGGACCGCGTCGGCATGTTCCACATTTACCAGTTTGTGGAACGGGCGATCAAGGTGGAACGCGAGTTCCACTTCGACCGGCAATACGTAGTCGTCGACGGCGAGATCGTGATCGTCGACGAATTCACGGGCCGCATGTCGGAAGGCCGCAAGTGGCGCGACGGCATCCACCAGGCCGTCGAGGCCAAGCAGGGCGTCGAAGTGACGGTGGCCACGGGCCAGGCCGCCCGAGTGACGGTGCAGGACTTCTTCCTCCGCTTCAACCATCTGGCGGGCATGACCGGAACGGCGGCCTCCTCGGCGCGGGAGATGCGCAAGATCTATCGCTGCCACGTGGTGTCCGTGCCCACGAACCGCCCGGTGATCCGCAAGCCGCTCCCTTCGCGGGTGTTCGGCCACGAACAGCGGAAATGGCAGGCGATCGTCGACGAAATCTGCGAAGTCCACGCCACGGGGCGCCCCTTGCTGATCGGTACCCGCTCGATCGACAAGTCGGTGATTATTTCCGGCATGCTGCAAGAACGGGGGATCGAACACAAGGTGCTGAACGCGCACCATGTCGAAACCGAAGCCGATATCGTGGCCGACGCCGGACAGATGGGCAAAGTCACGGTCTCGACGAACATGGCGGGACGCGGCACCGACATCAAGCTGGGCGAGGGGGTCAAGGAACTCGGCGGGTTGCACGTGATCTGCACGGAAATGCACGACTCGGCCCGCATCGACCGGCAGCTTATCGGACGCTGCGGCCGTCAAGGCGACCCGGGAACTTTCCGCCAGTACATCGCACTGGACGACGAGTTGCTCATTGCCGGACTCGGCCCGAAGAAAGGGCACAAGCTGGAAGATCTGGGCAAGGAGAATGAAGACGGCTTCGATTCGCTGGCGAAGCTGTTCAAGAAGGCACAGCGGCGAGTCGAGCGCAAGCACTTCCGCGATCGAAAAGCGTTGATGTACTTCGAGAAACAGCGGAAAAAGATGCAGCGGCAGATGGGCCAGGATCCCTATCTCGACACGCCGGGCTAGCGCCGCTCCAATTCGGGAAGCTCGACCTCTCCGCGGTAGTTGGCCGCCCCGAGGACGAGTTCCTGGTGCTCGGCGATTCCCTCGTGAATCACCACGAACTTGCCGTTGGCGGCGCCGGTTTGCACCTCGTGCGGGTGAAATCCGCTCCGATCGTGGGTCAGACAGTAGCTCTTCCCGCCGTGTTTGAGAATGGCCTGCAACGGAAGCATCATCCGTTCGGCCTGCTCGTCGATTTCGACGGTCACCTCGGCCGTCAAGCCGGGACGCAGATCGACGCCGGCCGCTACGATGCTGTCGCGATCGATCGAAATCGCGGTCTCGTAGCATTTGATCTGGGGCCCCCAGTGCTCCATCGGTGCCGGAAATTCATCGATGAGTTGCACGGTCCCGGTCAGTTCAATAGCCGGCAATGCTTCGCAATGAATGCGGACCTTCTGGCCTTCGTGCACCTGGACGACTTTGGTCTCGGGAATGTGCACCTTGGCGTGCATTTCCGTGGAGTTGGGCAGCCGGATCAGGACTCGCTTTCGCCAGACAAAGGCCCCTGGCTCGATCAAGTGGCTGTGCCCATTGTGGTGAAGGTGCGCGTGGACGACCTGGCCCGCTGAGGGAGCCGTGATCGTGCAGTTCGCGATCTGTTGCTTGAGGTTCTCGAGTTCCTTGACTGCCAGATCGTAGATGTGACGACGCCAACGCACACTCGCCTCGGCAACGGCCAGGTAACTCTGCAGATCGTTCAGGCGTTTCTTGCTCTTGTAGTTCTTCAAAACGTCCAGCTTGGTCTGAGCCGTCTCGAACTCAACGCGGGCCTTCTCGGCGGCATACTCGTCGGCTTCAAGAGCAATCTGCGTCACGTATCCGCGGCGAAACATCGCCTCGCTCGCCTCCAGCGTGACGGTGGCCTGCCGCAGTTTCTCCTTGGCGCGATCCAACGCGTGCCCCAGCTTCTGCTCGTCCCGAGGTAGAAGTCCGTCGACATATTCTTGGAGACTGACCTTGCAGGTCTCCAGCCATGTCTCCGTCCGGATCAGTGCCGCTTCGTACTGGCTGCAGACGATCTCTTGCCTGACCAGCAGTTCTTCCAATGGGCTCGAATCGAGTTGAAGCAGGAAGTCGCCCGCCTCGACGTGGGTGCCTTCCGGCACGACCTCCAGGATATTGGTGAACCAGAACCCCCTGGCATCCACCTCGCACTTGACCTCGACGTTCGAGGCGCACTCGATCGTCCCTTTCTGGACGATTTCGTGGGTGAAGGTGCCGCGGACCGCAGTGCACGTCAACGGACCGCCGCTCTGCGCACCGCCCCACCAGTTTTCGAGGAACAGCCACCCCACCAGCGGCAAGACGATCGTGCCCGCCGTGGCGGCGAGTAGAACCTGGGAACTAGCGCCAGGCCGTCGGTCTGCACGTCCAATAGGAGCCATGTGCGAGCACCAGACAACAGTTTGTAGGGCGGGCGGTACTCGAGTGGCCCTCCGGAGCCGTCCCGGCTCCTTCCACAACCACTCGCAGCACCGATCATGGGGCTGGCGCCCGATCCGCCACTCGCCGATTTGCAGTCGTCTGCACCGAGCGAGTCAACCCGTGGTTCGAAACCGGCAAGTCATTTTGGGGATCGGACTTAAAGTGTAGGCGGGGACCATCATACCCCAATGCGGGTCACGCCCGCAACCTAATCTTTCCAAGAACCTAGGGAACAGTGCGCACAAACCGAGACCTAGATTCCAAAATCGTCCGGTTGGTGCGTCGATCTCCGCCAATCCGGACGTCACCGTGCCGCTGCACGAAAAACTTGTCCGATTCGGCAAATGCGGGCGATTGGGCAGGTTTTCCGGCCGCCTAACCGGTCCTCCGCAGATCACCACAAATGGACCAATCCTGGCGTCCCGAAAAAACGGGGAATTGGGTGGATTGGATAAAGCCGCTTCGTCCGAGGCAAACAGGCGCAAGTCCCAGCAAGGCAATCGTTTAACCCGCTGCCGCAGGCGAGGACTGAATCCTGAATCGCGAGCCATATCCTGAAAAAAGACCTCGCCTGTGGCAGCGGGTTAAACGAAGTGGGCGGGCGAGCTTCGATCACGGGCGTTGCTCGCCCAAACAGCGGCTTCTAGAATAGATTCTCCGCAATTCTGTCGGCCACGAACGCCACACGACAATCACCGAGGATACCATGCGCCCCACGCCAATCGTCAGCGTCCTCTTCGCCCTTCTCGCGATCTTCACGTTCCAGGTTAATGCCGCCGAGCCGCCCAGCGGCGTTGTGTTCGTCGAGGCCGAAAGCTTCCAGTCGCCCGGCGGCTGGAAACTCGACACGCAGTTCATCGGCATCATGGGTTCACCCTACATGCTGGCCCACGGACTGGGCGTGCCGGTCGACGATGCCTCGACCACGGTCCAGTTTCCTGAGACCGGCGAGTACCAGGTCTTCGTTCGCACCAAGGACTGGGTCGCCCGCTGGAACGCCCCCGGCGCGCCCGGCAAGTTCCAACTGCGCGTGAACGGTAAGCCGCTGGCAGAGACGTTCGGCACCGAAGGGGCCGACTGGCACTGGCAGGCGGGCGGCAAGGTGTCGATCGACAAGAAGGAAGCGACGCTGGCGCTGCACGACCTGACCGGTTTCGGCGGCCGGTGCGATGCGATCCTGTTCGCCAAAGACCCCGGCTACACGCCCCCCAACAGCAACGATCCCCACGCCGCTTGGCGCAAGCAGTTGCTCGGCCTGCCGGAGGAACCGGTCGTTACCCAGGAGTTCGACCTGGTGGTCGTCGGCGGCGGCTACTCGGGCTGCGGCACGGCCATCTCGGCCTCGCGGATGGGCTGCAAGGTGGCCCTGATTCAGGATCGCCCCGTTCTGGGCGGCAATTCCAGCAGCGAGATCCGCGTATGGCCGCAGGGCAAGACACGCCGCGGGCTGTTCCCGCGGATCGGCGAGATCATCGAAGAATTCAGCCCGAACCCCAAGGAGTCGCCGGGCACGAGGGAGGAATTCGAGGACGAGTTGAAGACGGAGGTCGTCACGGCCGAGAAGAACATCTCGCTGTTCCTGAACCATTACGCCTACAAGGTCGAGACCGACGCCGGGCGGATCATGGCCGTGATCGCCTTCGACACCCGCACCGGCGCGCACAAGCGGTTCGTCGGCAAGTTCTTCAGCGACTGCACGGGCCACGGCACGATCGGCTGCCTGGCCGGCGCCGACTACGACGCCACCGAAAAAGGCCACATGGGCATGAGCAATATGTGGCGCTGGGCGGAGACCGATTCGCCCAAGCCGTTCCCCGAGGTCCCCTGGGCGCTCGATCTGGAGATGGACGACTTCCCCTATCCCGGCAAGCGGGGCGGCCAGACCAGCGGCGGGGCCGGGCCCTGGTTCTGGGAAACCGGCTTCGACAAGGACCCGATCCACGACCTCGAGTACATGCGCGACTGGAACCACCGGGCCGTGTTCGGCGCCTGGAACGCCATGAAGAACCGGGGCGGCAAGGCGGAACATGAAAACGCCGTTCTCACCTGGCTGGCCTACATCGGCGGGCCCCGCGAGTCGCGCCGCCTGCTCGGCGACCTGATCCTCTCGGAAGAAGACGTAGCCCAACTCAAGATGTACCCCGACGCCACGGTGCCTTCCACCTGGTCGATCGATCTGCACTACCCGCGGAAGGAATTCATCCCCGAAAAGTATCCGGAGGATCCGTTCATCTCAGTCGCCGAGTTCCAGCACCACGTGGACCGGACCCACGGCTACCCGGTTCCCTACCGCTGCTTCTACTCGCGGAACGTGCCGAACCTGTTCATGGCCGGACGCTGCATCAGCGTGACCCACGAGGCCTTGGGCACGGTCCGGGTGATGAAGACCTGCGGCATGATGGGCGAGGTGGTCGGCAAAGCCGCCTCGATCTGCCTGGCCAACTCCTGCGGCCCGCGGCAAGTCTACGACCAGTATCTCGACGAACTGAAGAAGCTGCTGGAACTTCCCGGCGTGGCCCGACGTGATATGGTCGACGGCCCGATCTACATGGACGGCCCGGTGCCGCCCCTGGCCGTCGTCGACGGACCCAAGGCGGGGATCGTGCCCGAGAGTCTCCCCGGCGTCGTGGTCGACAACGCCAAGGCCGACCTGACGGGCAAATGGGGTTCCGGCACGGGGCTGGAGGGTTACGTCGGCTATGACTATCAGTACTCGACCGACCCGAACGCCGAGGCGAGATTCCCGATCGAGGTGAAGGAGAGCGGCCGGTACGAGATCCGGCTGGCCTACCGCGACCACGAGAACCGCGGCACGACCGTGCCGGTCGAAGTCCGCCACGCCGACGGCAAGGCGGACCTGGCGATCAACATGCAGGAGCGTCCGAAACTCGACGGCGGCTTCACCTCTCTGGGCGTCTTCCGCTTCGAGTCGAACCGCAAGGGCGCCGTCGTCGTCTCGGCGAAAGGCGCCGGCGGCCACGCCTGCATCGACGCAATTCAGGTCTTGCCGGCGCAATAATATGGAGTGCGGCGACTGGTGGCCGCTTTCCTACTGTCTGGCTATACAAAAAGGGGACATCACTGATTTCGTCCACCGTATATCAGTGATGTCCCCTTTTTCATCCTCACCTGCACTTCCCCTGCGCGCGGAACGCCGACACGTGGACATTCTCGGGCATCTTCCTGATTTCTGTCCAGTACTCCTCCCGAACGTCGTCGTCGATCTCCACGTCGGTGTTGTAGAGGGCGTCGCGCCCGTCTTTGCGGCAACCGGAGATCCAGAAGTGCTCGCCGGTTTCGACGTCGACGTAGTTCGACTTAAATCCCGTACCGGAAAGGGTGAGGAGTTCGCGACCGCGGTAGTGGACGGACTTGCCGGACTTGGAAAACGTCACCCGGCCGATACGAGCAGGACCGACGAGGCCGTCGTTGCCTTTGTTCTCGATCCACATGATTCGGGTTGTTTTCATCTTCCCTAATCGACTGGCGAGATGCAGTGGTATCTACGGCTTGATCTGCTCATTGGCTCCCGTTCTCACCTCCCCCAGAAGTCTCCATGAAGAATGCATCCATCAATGCGAGCCTGCTCGTGGGAAGGCCGGCCTGTTCGCCCTTCCCACGCACCTTCTCAACGTCGCTCGCGTCTGCCGGACTGATGCCCCCCAATTCTACCTCGTGCTTGTGCAACCAACAATCCGTTTCGGCGTGTGTTGTGGCGGCATAACCGTGCCACTACAATGGGGAGCGTGAAAGCTTCTGCTTCACTGGGACTTCCCTGCATCCTGTCGAAGTGAGGAATCGCCCCCATGCGCACGCGTCTTGCCGATGCTTCTCGTAATCGGGTCCTGTTCCCGTTATTGTCGGAGCGAAGGCCGCTGTGCGGCCTGTTGATCGGATTACTCGCGGTGATTCCGCTGGGGGCGGACGCGGCCGAAACGGAACTCACGTTCGAGAGCCGTACCTTCGACGCCGGCAATCCCCGGGTGAGCCTCACCGGCCAACCCTACGCCGATGGGCCGTCGTGCATCTGGAACGGCGGGGAGTTGCCCAATTGGGCGGATTACGACGTCCGCTTCCCCGTTGAAGGCGACTACGAGCTTTCGGCACTCTACGCGGCCGCCCAGGCTCGTCCGGTCACGATTCTCATGGACGGGGAAGAGGTCCACGTCGGCTTCAAGGGCACCACGGGCAGTTGGAGCACTTCCACCGCCAAGTGGGAGCAGCAGTGTACGATCCATGTCGCGGCCGGCATCCACACAATGACTCTCCAATGTGCGGGGCCGTTTCCGCACATCTGTGCGCTGCGGCTGAAGTCGTCGGCGCCGCTTTCTGAACCGCTCGAGCGCGAGAAGCTCAGCGAGGGGCAACGGGCCGAACGGCGGCAAAGGATCGCCCGGCAGGCACAACTGAAAGTCAGGATCGCCGCACTGGAGGGCGTCAGCGTCGAGGCCGTGCGATTGGCCATCGACGACCTGGCACGCCAGTTCCCGGACCGCTACGATGCCGCCACGCACCGGCAGACCCTGGCACGGTTCGAGCAAGGCCGGGCCGCACTGCTGAAGTCGCCGGCCGACGACGGATCCGACGCACTCGACTCGGCCGACCAACTGCTGGCCGATGTCCGCACGATCCTGCTGGCGAATCCCCTGCTCGATTTCGACAGGCTGCTGGTCGTGCAGCGGGATTTCGGCGAGGTTCGGGCGAGGCAGGTCGAACGTGCCGACGCGGGCTTCGTGGCCCACAATTATCAGAACCAGACCTCGGTACCCCGCCACGGCTGGAATAATGAGATCGCCGTCCTCACCGACCTGCGAGGCGCTCCCCGGCTCGAGCAACTCTACAAGCCTACCGGGGACCAAATCGTGCGCGACGTCCGCCTGGACTTCCCCGGCGACCGCATGCTGTTTTCGAGCATCGACGAGAACGACCGCTGGGCCATTTACGAGGTTCGCAGCGACGGCACCGGCCTGAAGCGACTCACCCCCGCCGACTATCCCGATCTCGACTACTTCGACGCCTGCTATCTGCCCGACGGCCGGGTCATCCTCTGCTCGACGAGCGGCTACATCGGCCTGCCTTGTCTCAACGGTAACGGGCAGGTCGCCAGTCTCTACCTCCTGGATCCGGCGACCAAGGCGCTTCAGCAACTGACCTTCGACCAGGACAGCGACAACGACCCGACCATACTGAACGACGGGCGGGTGCTCTATCAGCGCTGGGAGTACAGCGATATTCCCCACTACTTCGCGCGCCGCCGAATGACCATGAATCCGGACGGGACGGGCCAGTTGGCGATGCACGGCAGCAATTCCTGGTTTCCCACCGCCTTCCGCTTCGCCCGGGCGGTCCCCGATCATCCGACCCGGCTGGTGGGCGTGATCAGCGGGCATCACGATCACGGCGATTGCGGCCGCCTGGCCCTGCTCGACCCGGGACTGGCCAACGCCTACCCGTTCCGTTTCCGCCCGACGACCAAGGAGTGGGGCGTCGAAGGCGAACCGATCGCGGTCACGCCGGACGTCCTGCCGGCCGAGCAGACGGGTTTCCTGCAATTGATTCCCGGTCACGGCGAGACCGTGTCCGGCACCGTGTGCGACGCGATCATCAACGACGTTTACCGCAAGGAACATCCCGCCCTGACTACGCACCCCTATCCGCTCAGCAGCAAGTACTTTCTGGTTTCGATGAAGCCCACCCCGCAGAGCCTGTGGGGCATCTACCTTGTCGATGTCTTCGACAACGCCACGCTCATCGCAGAGATCGAAGGCGCCGGCCTGTTCGAGCCGCAGCCGCTGAGGAGCCGTGCGTGCCCGCCGGTGATGCCCGACAAAATCAAGCCGGGCCGCCGGACGGCCGACGTCCATGTGGCCGACGTGTATGCGGGGCCCGGACTGCGAGGCGTACCGCGCGGCACGGTCAAACGCTTGAGGATCTTCTCCTACCACTTCGGCTACAACGCGAAGGCCGGGTTCCCACTTGTAGGGACCCAGGCGGGCTGGGACGTGAAACGCGTACTCGGAACCGCCACCGTCGAGCCTGACGGGTCGGCCTTCTTCGAGATTCCCAGCAACACGCCAGTCTCGATCCAGCCCCTCGACGCGGAAGGCCGCGCCGTGCAACTCATGCGGAGTTGGCTCGTCGGCAGGCCGGGCGAACTGGTCTCCTGTGCCGGTTGCCACGAGAGCCGAGGCGAGTCGCTACCGACACGGGCCAGCCTGGCCCACCAGCGTCCGCCCCAGCCGCTGGAGCCCTGGTATGGCGAGCCGCGCCCCTTCGCCTTTGCCCACGAGGTGTATCCGGTTCTGGAAAGACACTGTGTCGGCTGTCACAACGAGGAACCGGTCGTGGGGCCGCGAAGTAAGCCATCCTTCAAGGACCCTGACGTCGCCTACAACACCCTTCATCCCTATGTCCACCGGCCGGGAGTGGAAGCCGACATGGCCCTGCTCTATCCGATGGAGTACCACGCCTCGACCAGTCTGCTCATCCAGATGCTTGATAAAGGACATCACGGCGTGCGGCTCGACGAGATGAGCCGTGAGGCAAGAGACCGGCTCTACTGCTGGATCGACTTGAACGTGCCACGGGCCGGCAATTGGGACCCGCCCGAATTCCAGCAGTGCGATCAGCAAGTTCGCCGCCGCGAGTTGGCCATCGCGTTTGCCGACAACGCCGACGACCCGGAAGGCGAGCACGCTGCCATGGCCGAGGCGTTCCGCAGCCGGATGCCCCCCGACTTCCTTGCACCGCCCGAGGAACCGCCCGTCCAACCCGACGGGCTGAGAGCGGCCGGCTTCCCCATGACGCCGGCCGAAGCGGCGAAACGGCAGCAGGCCAATCCCGGCGGGACGCGGCAGGTCATTGATCTGGGCGAGGGCGTGAAGATGACCATGACCTGGATCCCGGCCGGCGAGTTCGTGATGGGCAGTCTCGACGGTGCGCCGGACGAACGGCCGCGAAGCATCACGCGGGTCCGACATCCCTTCTGGATGGCAACGACCGAAGTGACGAACGCCCAGTATGCCCTGTTCGATCCGCAACACGACACCCGCTACATCGACATGCACTCGCTCGATCGGGTCGTTCCCGGCCATATCGCCAACCACCCCGATCAGCCAGTGGCACGCATTTCCTGGTTGGAAGCCCAACAGTTCTGCCGCTGGATGAGCGACAGGACGGGGCTCACCGTCACCCTGCCCACGGAGGCTCAATGGGAGTGGGCGGCTCGGTCGGGCACCGAGACTCAGTTCTACTACGGCACGATGGATACGGATTTCGGGCAGTTCGCCAACCTGGCCGACCAGGCCCTGCGCTGGTACCGAATGGGCTATGACGGTCCCAGTGCACTCCAGATACGCAAACCCTATCCGCCCGAAATGAACTTCCCGCTTCACGACGAACGCTTCCGCGACCCTTGGTTCGTCGTGGACTACGTCGCCCAGGCCAGGCCCAACGCCTGGGGGCTGAACGACATGGTGGGGAACGTGAGCGAATGGACCCGTTCCAACTATCGCCCCTATCCCTACGACGAATCCGACGGCCGGAACGACGAAGACGGCCTACAGCGCAAAGTCGCCCGGGGCGGCTCCTGGGCCGACCGCCCGGCAGACGCCGGTTCGACGGTTCGACGAGCCTACCAACCCTGGCAGAAAGTCTACGACGTGGGCTTTCGCGTGATTGTCGAGGATGCCGGTCCGGCCGTGGCGCGGATGGGACCGATTCGTTAGGCGGCAGGTGGGGCTGGAAACGATCCGAGGAGTCGTGTACTCGTCATTCCGTTGCCCCAACCAACGTCATTCCCCCCTGCGCGGGAATAACGGTTGACGGCACTCCACGATTCCTTCCGGAAATCATGCAAGGCCTTTGAGCAAAGACTTGCCGACGGCGGCGTCTTCGCACGACAATGTCCAGCAGTTTCCCCGGTACCACCATCCACCCAGCAAGAGCACGAGCCATGAGCACGAAGGCAACCAGACGAGCGTTCCTCGGAACGGCCGCCGCGACGGCAACCGCGGCGTGGGCCAGCAGCAGGACCGGCACTGCAAGGGCTGCCGAGGCCGGCCCCAACAGCACGATTAACATCGGCCTGATCGGCTGCGGGGGCGAAGGACGAAGCGTGATGCGAGGCCACATGCAGTGCCCGGGTACGCGGGTGGTGGCCGTCTGCGACCTCAACGAGCAGCGACTCGGCCAGGGCGTGAAGGCGACCGGCAACGACTCCGTGGCCACCTACCGCGACTATCGGAAATTGCTGGACGACAAGAGCATCGATGCCGTGATCGTGGGGACCAACGATCAGTGGCATTGCCTTTGCACGATCGACGCCTGCCGGGCGGGCAAGCACGTCTACGTCGAGAAACCGCTGGCCACCTCGATCGGCGAGGGGCGGGCCATGGTCCAGGCCGCACGCAGGTACAACCGCGTCGTCCAGATCGGCACCCAGCAGCGGAGCTGGCCCCATTACCAGCAGGCGGCCGAGCTTCTCCAGTCCGGCCGACTGGGCGAGATCTCCGAAGTGAAGGTGTGGGACTACGATTACTTCTATCCCGGGTTTGGTGCTCCGCCGGATGCGGCCCCCCCGAAGGAATTCGGCGAAGAGTACTGGGATTTCTGGCTCGGCCCGTCACCCAAGAAACCCTACAACCCCAACCGCTTCGCCCGCTGGTACTGGTTCTTCGACTATGCCGGCGCCTGGCAGGTCGATTGGGCCGTCCATCACTACGACGTCGTCCACATGTGCCTGGGCGTCACTGCACCCCATTCGGCCACGGCGTCCGGCGGAATGTTGTGCTTCGAGGAGACGAACACCGAATGGCCCGACACCTTCTCGGGCATCTGCGAGTACGGCCCCGGCCCTGTAGCGAAGAAAGGGTTCCTGCTTCAGTACAGCTTCCGCTCCGGTTGCCGGCGTGAACAGCGTTCCCACGGCAAGCTCTTCTGCGGCACGGAGGCCTCGATGCTCCTCGACCGCAGCGGCTACACGATTACGCCCGACATCGGCAAACCGGGCGGTGAAGAGACCGTCGACAACGTGTTCCGCGAATCGGTCCACCTCCAGAGTCTCGCGGCCCACGCCCAGGGGTTTCTCGACGCGATCCGCAACGGCACTCGCCCGTCGGCCGACGTCGAACAGGGCCATTTCTCTACGAATCCCGGCCACCTGATGAACATCGCCTGGAAGACCGGCCGCAAGATCCGCTGGGACGCCGACAAGGAGCAGGTCCTCGACGATGCCGAGGCCAATGCCCTGGTGACCAAGCCGTATCGGGCGCCCTGGAAACTGGAGGTCTGACGCCTCGACGCTGTTCTTGTTCGGGTTCCCCCTGTCCGTCGTTCCCGCGCGGCAGTAGGCGAATGTCGACAAACCGTGACTTCGATCTGCATTCAGTATTCAACTGCAATCCAACAGGCCTGGCAGGTGAGAATACCATGAGAATCCGTCCACTCAACACGTGTTCTATTCTCCTTCTGACGCTGGCGTGCCTCGGCCAGTCAAGGATCGTCGCCGCCGAGACCGCAACCACGGCGGACCTTCGCAACAACATGAAGTGCGTGGACCTGTCGGATCTGAAAGGAGAGTTGCCGCTTGAGATCGCAAGTTCCAAGCAAATTCTCTGGCAGACCGAACCGTGGGAACGGAGCACGTGGCCCGCTGACAAAGGACACGAATCGGTGGGATATCCAACCATGGTGCGAAACGATCGAGGAGCCAATCCGGATGGGCGATACTATCTTTACTACGCCCACCATGACCCGAACTCCGGGATCGGCTGCGCCGTTGCAGAGTCCGTCGAGGGACCGTATGTCAAGCTCGCTCAGGCCGACAAGGCACGAGGGGATAGCCGCGTACTGGTGTGTCCAGGAAAACCGGGACAGCCGTTCCACTACTCCAGCCCCTGCGTGGTATGGAACGAGCAGGGACAACTTTGGTTCATGTATTTCCACTTCTACGAGAACCAGTGGCAAACGGGCGGAGGGCACCAACGCACGGCACTGGCGACCTGTCCGGATCTCACCAAGAACGTATGGACCCCGTGGGTGGATCAGCAGGGAAAACTGGTGCCGGTGCTTCCCGTGACTGCCGAACGGTGGATGAACAGCCAATCGTCGTACCACGCGATTCAACGTCTGGCGGACGGACGGTGGCTGGCTTTTCTTCGCGGCACGGGAGGAGAGTCTACGGACGCCGGAAAGTGGATTCAGGATCCGTGCAAGCTGGGATTTGCTACGTCGACGGATGGCAGACACTGGGACTATTTTCCGGAGAATCCGGTCATCCACCAAGACGACGGAGGCGGAGGGCGCAAAGGCGTCTACCGCCCGCATTTTGTCGGCGACCTTGGCAACGGCAAATACTTGCTCTGCTGGTCGGAAAGCAACCCCTACGACGGCGGTGCCAACATCGTCTATGGGTATACGAGCGATTTCCGGACCGTGACCCGCGACAAGAGAGGCTATGCGCACTGGCCCATGGGTGACGGCCTCATCAGCCCCTGGCGCGAAGGCGGTCAACTCTACTTGTTCGCCGGGAAGTACCTCCACGTAATGAACCTGCCGGTTTCCCCATCGCTGCGCTCTGAGCGTGCCACCCGCGGGCATTCTGCATTTGACGCATCTCTTTAACTGGTATGAGGTTTTGTTTCGTACCGAGGGGAAGGGACGGTGGGTTGTTGAAGTCTGCCGGTTATAGCGTCTGCGGCAAGTGTAACGGTTATTCCTAATATTCCGGTTACGCGGTGCCGATGAATCCAAGAGACCACGGTGTTAGTACGGTCCTGACGACATGAGGACCGGGCTCGTGGACGCTATTGCCGGTTCCGTTACCCAGGGGCGGATTCGAGCCGAAAAGGCCCGGATTCCGTGGTTTGGCTCACCCTGCGCGGTATCGAACCGGGCGCGCCTTGCCTAGCGGGGGACGACCTGTGCGCCGACTGCTCATGTTTCGGGCGATTCTTCTCTTGACGGCGGCTTCGGCGGTCGTCAGTAGCGGGTGTGGCATCTACAACCCGCGGCACGGGATGATCCTTCGGGGGGACTGGTCACTCGAGATGAACCGCGTGCCGTGGTTGAATTCCCGCACGCAAAGCTATGACGAAGTGGGCCGAGCAGGTTGCAGCGAAGGCGTGATCCTGCAGCCGCCGGCCCAACCGGAAAGCGGCGTCGAGGTGTCGGGAATGCCGGGTGCGTGCGGGCCCCAGGTGGCGGCCCACCGTTGTCCGCCGCCGCCCCTGGTCTGCCGAACATGTGCGGGGGCGCACGCGGCGGGCACCGCGGCTTCGCCGCAGCAGCAGGTGGCGCACAGCCGGTTCCATCCGGTTCCCACTCGGCCGGTGTTCACTCCGTGGAACTGTCCGACCGCGGATCCGGGGGCGAGCAATCCTCAAGAGCAGCAGGCACCCGGAATGCAGCCGCCGCGAGAGCTGATCCCGACCCCGGCCGCGTCTCAATCGACCACGCAGAGATCTCGGGCAAACAGCCAAGTGAAGACGACAGCCTGGATATTTAAGCCGGAAGAGGCGTCGGACCAGACGCTGGCGTCAAGGTAGAGGGCACTCGATTATCTTAGGGCTCGTTGTCTCTACGGAACAGACAGAGGGGGAAATGACGTGATCGCCAAGATAGATAAGTCACACAAGGATTGCGCGAAACTGTTGGTGATTGGAGCAGGAGCCAAGCGTGCTGTTTGGAAAGCTGGGAAGGATATACGGGCTCGATCTGCCGTCTGTGAAGGGATGTATCGACCATAGCCGATTTACCAAGGGCACCGGTTATTGCGGTTGTACGCAGGGTGCGGGCTCCTGAGGGGGAGACCCGGCTGCTTCAACCGGATCGGTCGGCCGAGAAGTGAACCGAACCCGACTCGTTCGAGATCAGCCCCGGCAGACACCGCACTGCCAAGGGGATCTGCTCCGAGCCGTTCCAGCCACGAAGTTGTCTCCTATGGTATTTCGCCTCACCTGCTCGCCGACGAGCCTGCGACCGGCAGCCGTCACCTGTGCCCTCAGTCTGGGCCTGTTCTGCATGGCCGCCGCTCCGATGCCGGGGTCTGAATTGCGTCAGACCCCCATTGTTCTGGCAATTCGTTCCGCCACCCCGTCGATCGTCAATATCCGAGGCGAGAAAACTGTCGCGGAAACCACTCAATATGGCGATTCGGATCCGGCACGCCGTGTGAACGGGATGGGCACGGGGGTGGTCATCGACCCCCGGGGCTACATCGTGACAAACCATCACGTGGTGAAGGGCGTTCGGCAGATCCTGGTCACGTCGGTGGACGGGCAGGAGTATATCGCCACCTTGACCGCTCACGATCCGGTTACCGATCTGGCGATCATCAAGATCAGTCCCCGCACGCCGTTGCCCGTCATCACGCTCGGCAGTTCCGCCGATCTGATGCTGGGCGAGACCGTGATTGCCGTGGGGAACGCCTACGGATACGAGAACACCGTCACCCAGGGCATCATCAGCCAACTCCACCGCGCGGTGCAGGTCAGCGACGCTCAGTTCTATGAGGATCTGATCCAGACGGATGCCAGCATCAATCCCGGCAATTCGGGCGGTCCGCTGTTGAACATCGACGGGGAGATGATCGGCCTGAACGTGGCCGTGCGAGCCGGCGCCCAGGGCATCGGGTTCGCCATTCCCATCGACAAGGTGCTGCGGGTCGTCTCGAATCTGGTGGCCGAACAAGCCGGCTGCCGACAGCGTTTTGGAATCGTGCTCGAAGAGGGGCCCAACCCGAAGGGCGACGGCCTGACGGTCAAGTCGGTCGACACCGGCAGCCTGGCCAAGGAGGCGGGACTCGAACCGGGCGACTGCATCGTCCGCATCAACGACGACCGTCTCCACAATCCTCTGGATTTCCATCGCATGCTTCTCGGTCGCAGCGGCGGCGAGGCGCTGCAGATGGTCGTGGAACGAGACGGCAAGCCGGTCGAATTGAAACTGGCCGTTTCGGCGGGTGCCAGCGAGACGATGGAGGAATCTTCGGAAGACTGGAGCAACCTGGCCTGGGAGGTCCTGGGCGTCGAGTTGGAGCCGGTTCCCCGCGACGTTTTCCGGCGCAAGTACCGCACACGCTACCGGGGCGGCCTCACGGTCCAGCGAGTCCGCCCGGGAAGTCCCGCCGCCGAGCAGGGCATCCTGGCCGGCGACATCCTGGTGGGGATGCATATCTGGGAAACGATTACGATGAAGAACGTGGCGTACATCATGAGCCGCCCCGATTTCGATCAGTTCACTCCCGTCAAGTTCTACATTCTGCGAGATAACGACGTTCTCTACGGCCACCTTCCGGTCAGCATGAAGCCGACCCAGCAGCTCTGACCGGCGGCCGCTCTCTGCAACGGTTGCTCAGTCCCAATCCCGCAACTTCAGTGTGGCAATTCTCGGGCGGCGCGGCGACCCATGCGCGCCGCCCCCGTGGCCGCGGGCGTCCGGATTCGGTATCCTGCAAGCTGAACTTTCTCGCCCGTCAGCCCAGCGGACTTGCCCCTCGATGGAAACGGAACTGATTGCCCGGCTTCGGCAGCAACTGCCGTCGCACCCGCTTCTGAAGCTGGGAATCGGCGACGACGCGGCGATCCTCGACGGTGCGCAAGGCGCCGACTGGGTGGTCACGGTCGACATGCTGACCGACCAGGTCGACTTTCTGCTCGACCGGGTCGATCCCCGGCGAGTGGGACGGAAGGCCCTGGCCGTGAATCTCAGCGACCTGGCGGCCATGGCGTCCCGGCCGGTGGCGGCCGTAGTGGCTCTCGTTCTCCCACGCAAGGGCGGCATGGAGTTGGCCCTGGCGCTCTACGAGGGGATGATTCCATTGGCCGAGGAATTCGGCATTGCCATTGCCGGCGGCGACACGAACAGTTGGGACGGCCCCCTGGCCGTGAGCGTGACGGCGATCGGACACACGACTGCACGCGGTCCGCTGCGACGCGACGGCGCCCGGCCCGGCGATCTCATCGTGGTGACGGGCCGGCTGGGCGGCAGCATCCTCGGACGCCACTTCGACTTTCAGCCGCGAGTCGGCGAGGCACTCGCATTGGCTGAACGATACAGTCTGCACGCCGGGATCGACATCAGCGACGGTCTGGCACGGGACCTGGCCCATCTGGTCGAGGAGAGCGGCTGCGGCGCGGTCGTCGACCTGGCAAGTGTCCCGATCTCGGAGGAC
>Ga0209312_1001438_pt1 | contig 17495 bp, 15 predicted proteins | sample BioC13SIPDNA_4_FD_185744 | JGI IMG/M metagenome (GOLD analysis project Ga0209312, IMG submission 185744) | Anaerobic biogas reactor microbial communites from Washington, USA - Biogas_R1_B C13 SIP DNA (SPAdes) (version 2) | ecosystem: Engineered > Bioreactor > Anaerobic > Unclassified | place... | reverse complement strand
AAGTGGAAACCCATGCGTACCTCTGTGCTATAACTATGATTGCAGCTGTAATAGCAGTTAACCAAGATAGCAGTACCCAATCCTTGGCTGCATAGCCTGAACTTATAGGGTTTTTAAAGAGCTAAACGCTTTAAAGGGGGTAGTATGCCTTTATTTTGGCAATCAGCATAATTTGACCATTACTATTTCACCAATATGGTAATAACTGTATTGATGTTTGCGGTAGATAGATTTAGCTACCCTTTTTAAAGGCATTTTTTTGAATTATGCAAAAGTCTCAATTATATTCTTAGACCAAGTAAAAGATGAAATATATAGAAATGAAGACCAGCTATCAATATGGCTCAAAGAAAATGAAGATCATTTTGTAACAAAAGAAGCAGGCGATTCATCCGTAATTAGCTGTTATTCGGATATAATTACTTCTATTAAAGAAAATACCCAGTATAAAGAAACTGCAAAAGATGAATTTGCTAGTATTGCGGATTCATGGCTATGTGCGTATGGAATGGCGTATGGTGACGTGCTGGTGACTAATGAGAAATTCGAGCCAGCAATCAGGAGAAGAATAAAGATACCCAATATATGTCATGAGTTTAACATTGACTACATTGGATTGTTAGAATTTATGCGAGAGCTGGATATTAGGTTTGATTGACGTAGCCGCCACCACCATAGAATAACGTATAAGACGCTGATAAACGCTGATTACTTAAGATAACGCAGATAGTAAATTGAAAATATGAGAAAAAATCATATTAATCCGCGTAAATCAGCGTCAAAAAAAAGAAAAAAAAAGACCAAGCACCATAACGCAGATAAACGCTGATCACTTAAGATAACGCAAGAACAATTAATAAAAAAGAAAAAATCATAATAATCAGCGGTAATCTGCGTCTAAAATAAAAAAACCACCCAGCAAAGGAGAACCGAAACTTGTCCATCAAAGAAACCTTACTAAACAAAATCAATAATCGCGAAATAATCGTCGGCGTAGTAGGCCTAGGTTACGTAGGCCTGCCCCTGGCCGTAGAAAAAGCCAAAGCCGGCTATAAAACCATCGGCTTTGACATCCAGCCCCACAAAGTAGAACTGGTCAACCAGGGGATAAACTACATCGGTGACGTGGTAGATGCCGAATTAAGCGAATTGGTAGCCAACGGTATGCTGTCCGCTACCTGCGACTTTTCCTTTATAAAAGACGTAGATTTCGTAGCTATTGCTGTGCCTACACCTTTGGACGAATACCAACAGCCCGATATCACCTACGTGCACGACAGCGCCACCGAAATTGCCAAATACATCAAAAGAAGCTGTATGGTAGTATTGGAATCTACCACCTATCCTGGAACCACAGAAGAACTGCTTCTGCCCATTCTGGAACAAGGCTCCGGACTAAAATGCGGAGAAGACTTCTACCTGGCTTTTTCCCCAGAACGTGTTGACCCCGGTAATAAACTCTATCAAACCAAGAACACCCCCAAAGTAGTAGGGGGAATAGGCCGGGATGCTACCGAAGTAATCGCCGCCATGTACCGCAATGTATTAGCAGGAGAAGTCTTCGAAGCCAGTTCACCCCGCGTAGCCGAAATGGAAAAGATACTGGAAAACACTTATCGTAATGTAAACATCGGTTTAATTAATGAACTAGCCATATTATGCAATAAAATGAACATCAACATTTGGGAAGTCATCGAAGCTGCTAAGACCAAACCCTTTGGCTTTACACCTTTTTATCCTGGTCCCGGTCTGGGCGGACACTGTATCCCCTTGGATCCCTACTATTTGTCATGGAAAGCCCGGGAGTACGGCTTCCATACTTCCATGATCGAAGCCTCCATGATGGTCAACGACCGCATGCCCGAATACACAGTGGAACGGGCCGGCAAAATCCTCAATCGTTTCCGAAAAGCTCTGAACGGTGCAAAAATATTGATATTAGGTGTAGCCTACAAAGGTGATATCGACGACTACCGGGAAAGCCCGGCTATTAAAGTCATTGATGAATTTCACAAATATGGTTCCCAGGTTCAGTTCTACGACCCCTATATAAAAGAATACACCGAAAAAGGACAAACCGTGGCCGGATTGGATGAACTTACAGCCGAACAACTTACGGCAGCCGACCTGGTGGTCATCACTACAGCCCATACTGATGTAGACTACGACTTCGTCCAGCAAAACGCCCAATTTATCTTTGACACCAAAAACGCCATGAAAGATGTCAAAAACCGAGATAATATAGAATTGCTGTAAGACCATTAGACGCAGATGAACGCAGATGAATTAAGATGACACAGATAAAATAATAAAAAAGAATCATAAAAAATCAGCGAAATCAGCGTCAAAAAAGAACCAAGACGAAGTGATCATGGACGCAGATCAACGCAGATCATTTAAGATGACACAGATAGAATAATAAAAAAGAATCATAAAAAATCTGCAGCATTAATTGTACCCGATAGGGTACATAGGTAGTACCCGTAGGGTGCGCAAATCAGCGTCTAAAGTAAAGAAAAAATCATAATAATCAGCGTAAATCAGCGTCAAAAAGTAAAAAACGTAATCTAGCAAAGCTGTAGAACAGGCAGATTAACATAAGATAACTTAAAAGCTATTAAAGAGAAAAGAGAAAAAAATCATAATAATCAGCGCAAATCTGCGTCAAAAAGTAAAAAACGTAATCTAGCAAAGCTGTAGAACAGGCAGATTAATATAAGATAACTAAAAAGCTATTAAAGAGAAAAGAGAAAGAATCATAAAAATCAGCGTAAATCAGCGTCAAAAAATAAAGGAGTAATGCAAGTGCTTAGGTACGCTTTAATCGGCTGCGGCCGCATATCCCCCAATCACCTCATGGCCGCCAAAGAAAACAACCTAAACATAGTAGCCCTATGTGATCTCATCCCCGGCAACATGGCAGACAAGATCACCAAATACGGCCTGCCAGTAGACATAAAGCAATACACCGACTATAAACAAATGCTGGAAGAGGAAAAGCCCGACCTTGTTGCCATCGCCACCGAAAGCGGTAAACATGCCTCCATCGCCCTGGATTGCATTGAAAAAGGCATCCACGTTATCATAGAAAAACCAATTGCCCTATCATTAGAAGATGCCGATGCCATTATCACTACTGCAGAGTGTAAAGGTGTAAAGGTTTGCGCCTGCCACCAGAACCGCTTCAATAAATCCATTCAAAAGATTCGAGAAGCTCTGGAGCAGGAACGCTTTGGCCGCCTTTTGCACGGCACCGCCCACATTCGTTGGAACCGTGGTCCTGCTTACTACCAGCAGGCCCCCTGGCGGGGCACCTGGGAACAAGATGGTGGCGCCTTAATGAACCAATGTATCCATAATATTGACCTGCTGCGCTGGATGATGGGGGACGAAGTCAGCGAAGTCGTAGCCTATACTGACCGCCTCAACCATGACTATATAGAAGCCGAAGACTTAGGGATAGCTTTGGTCAAATTCCAGAACGGAGCTTACGGCATCATCGAAGGGACCACCAATATCTATCCTGCCAATTTAGAAGAAACTCTGTATATATTTGGCGAAAAGGGTACCGTAAAAGCCGGGGGCCATTCAGTGAACATAATTGAAGAATGGATTTTTGCGGATCAAATAGATGACCCCGAAACAATCAAAGCTCAGTTCCATGAAAACCCGCCCAATATCTATGGCTTCGGGCACAAGCCATTGTATGCTGATATGATAGCAGCCATCAATGAAAACCGCCTCCCCTATATAGATGCTCAGGCAGGAAGAAGAGCTGTGGAATTGGTCTTAGCTATTTATAGATCAGCTTATACCGGTGAGCGGGTAATACTACCCCTTAATAAATGCAGTACTCTGGATTTTAAAGGCAGGTTTTCTTAATGGCCGATTATTTTGTGCATGAAAGCAGCTACATAGATGAAAACGTAACTATAGGCGAAGGTACAAAAATCTGGCACTTCTGCCACATCCAAAGCGGAGCAGTAATTGGTAGAGATTGCTCCCTAGGTCAAAATGTCAACGTATCCAATAATGTAATAATAGGCAATCATGTTAAAATACAAAATAATGTATCCCTCTATGAGGGAGTAGAAATAGAAGATTACGTGTTTTGCGGGCCTTCCATGGTGTTTACCAATGATTTGAACCCCCGCAGCAAATATCCCAAAGGCACCGCTGGCTACCTAATAACTTTGGTCAAAGAAGGAGCCTCTATTGGCGCCAACGCCACCATCGTCTGCGGAAATACCATCGGTAGAAACGCCATGATAGCCGCCGGAGCAGTAGTTACCCAGGACGTTCCCGACCATGCCCTCATGGCCGGAGTCCCAGCAAAACAAATCGGCTGGGCCTGCGAATGCGGCCAAAAATTAAATCAACACCTGATTTGCGACCAATGCAACAGAAAATACAAACAGAGTGAAACTGGGTTAGTATGTCATTGCGAGAAGCGTTAGCGACGAAGCAATCTATTTTTAAACGCAGATAAACGCGGATTACTTATGATAACGCAGATAATAATTAACGATATAATAAAAAAATCATATAAATCAGCGTAAATCTGCGTCAAAAAAAGAAAAAAATCAACGTAATCATAAAAAATCATAACAAATCTGCGTCAAAAAATAGAAAAGAAAAAATCATAAAAAATCTGCGTCAATCTGCGTCTAGAAAAGAAAGTAGGACTGAATAAAATGATACCCTTCCGTGACCTAAAAACCCAATACCAAGCCCTCAAACCCCAAATCGACCAGGCCATCCAAACCGTCCTGGACGAAGGCCAATTCATTATGGGCCGCCAGGTACAGGAACTAGAAGAAAGGCTGGCCGACTATGTAGGCATCAAACATTGCATAAGCTGTGCTAACGGCACTGACGCCATGCTCATGGTCTTAATGGCCTGGGACATCAAAGCCGGCGACGCCGTTTTTGTCCCCGACTTCACCTTTTTTGCCACCGCCGAAGTAGTATCTTTGGTGGGAGCTACACCGATATTTGTCGATGTAGATAAAGACACTTTTAATATTGACCCCGTTAAACTGGAAACAGCTATTCAAAGGACCATACACGAAGGCCTTTATCAGCCCCGAGTTGTTATCCCGGTAGACCTGTTCGGCCTCCCCGCCAACTACCCGGCTATCGAAAAAATCGCAGAAAAATATAACTTGCTTATTTTAGAAGACGGAGCCCAGGGATTCGGCGGCAGAATAGGAGAACGAAAGGCCTGCAGCTTCGGCCATGCTGCAGCGACCTCCTTTTTCCCAGCCAAACCGTTAGGATGCTACGGAGATGGAGGAGCCATATTTACCAACGATGATGACTTAGCAGAAGAACTTAAATCCATTCGGGTGCACGGCAAAGGCACTTCTCGCTATGATAACGTGCGTATTGGCCTAAACTCACGGCTTGATACTATCCAGGCTGCCATACTGCAAGTAAAGCTCCAGGCTTTCATTGACTATGAACTAGAAAAAGTAAACCAGATAGCCAATGAATACACAGAAAGTCTTAAAGATATAGTAAAAACACCTATTGTTCCCGATGGCTATTACTCCTGTTGGGCCCAATATACTATTCAGCTAGAGAACAAAATGCAGCGAAACACCTTACAACAAAAATTAAAGGAGCAGGGTATTCCCTCTATGATTTATTATCCTAAACCAATGCATAAGCAAATAGCTTTTGAGGATCTAGCAAGCAGTATAAACAACTTAAGCACAACCGAAGATTTGTGTAATAAAGTCCTTTCTTTACCTATACACCCATATCTAGAAGAAAAGTCAATCGCAGGTTTATGTAAGGCGATTGAGAAAAGTATATAAAAAGGTGCGGAAGGGCACAGGCGTTAGACAGTTGATAATATAATAATTAATACCAACGCTTAGGTAATATTTGAAAATATTTTTGAGGAGATAATTTCATGAATCTACAAAACAAAAAAGTCTTAGTCACGGGCTCTGACGGTTTCATAGGTTCTCACCTGACTGAAACCTTAGTAAGAATGGGATGCAAGGTCAGGGCTGTGGTTCATTATAATTCTTTCAACTCCTGGGGATGGCTAGATGAATGTCCTGTGGAAATCAAGAAAGAAGTAGAGGTGTTTGCAGGAGATGTACGTGATCCCTCTGGGATGAAGAAAGCTATTCAGGGATGCGACATAGTATTTCATTTGGCAGCTCTTGTTGCTATCCCCTATTCGTACCATTCCCCGGATACTTATGTAGATACTAATATCAAAGGAACGTTAAACATTTTACAGGCAGCCAGGGAACTGGGAATAGAAAAGGTCATTCATACTTCTACCAGTGAAGTCTATGGAACGGCCCGCTATGTTCCTACATGGACAACAAACTATGAGGAAATGCTATCAGACCCGAACATAAACCTCATCTCCATCTGCACCCCCTCAGGCCTCCACCCCGAGCACGGCATCATGGCCGCCAAAGCCGGTAAACACGTGCTCACCGAAAAACCCATGGCCTGCAGGCTGGCAGAAGCAGATGAACTAATAAAAGCCTGTGACGAAGCAGGAGTAAAACTATTCGTAGTACTCCAGAACCGTCTTAACCCCAGCATCCAACTGGTCAGAAGAGCCTTCGAAGAAGGCCGTTTCGGCAGAATATACATGATAACCTCCAACGTATTCTGGACCCGCCCCCAGGACTACTATGACATGGCCCCTTGGCGCGGCACCTGGGCTCTGGACGGCGGCGCCTTCATGAACCAGGCCTCCCACTATGTAGACATGGTCCAATGGTTCGGTGGCCCTATAGAAGAAGTGAAATCCATTACCGCCACCCTGGCCAGAAATATAGAAGCCGAGGACACTGGCTCGGCGATTATCCGTTTCCAAAACGGAGCCATCGGTAGCATAAACGTAACCATGCTAACTTACCCCAAAAACCTGGAAGGCTCCATCACCATCTTTGGAGAAAAAGGTACAGTAAGAGTCGCCGGAACCTCCATGAACAAAATCGAGCACTGGGAATTTGCTGATAAAAAGGATTATGATGATGAAATAGGACAATACAATACCAACCCAATCTCCGTTTACGGCTTCGGCCATAGCGGATATTATCGGAATGTTATCGATTACCTGCAGGGCAAAGCGGAACCAAGCAGCGATGGTCGAGAAAGCAGAAAATCACTCAATTTGTTACAGCAAATTTATAGAACAATATAACATATGGAGGCTAAGTATATGGATAAACCCCTTCTTATAGCAGAAATAGGTTGTAATCATAAGGGAGACATGCAAGTTGCACATGAAATGATCCAAGTAGCTGCAAATTTCTGCAAAGTAGATATGATAAAGTTCCAAAAGCGGACTCCCCGTGAACTACTCTCAGAAGAAGAATATAATGCCCCACATCCTAATCCTTATCACAGCTATGGCAGTACTTATGGAGAACACCGTGAGTATCTAGAACTTGATATTAATCAACATATGCAACTGAAGAAATGGTGCGAAGAAGAAGGAGTTACATACAGTACATCTGTATGGGACTTAACAGCAACAAAACAAGTCGTACAACTGGATCCAAAGATGATTAAGGTTCCTTCTGCCTGTAATCTAAAGTTTGATATGCTAGAGTATCTCTGTGAAGCATATAGAGGAGAAATTCATGTGTCTTTTGGAATGACAACCAAAGATGAAGAAGAACAGATAGTCCAATTTTTTGAAACAAAGAACAGGGCAAAAGATTTGGTGATTTACTCCTGTACCTCTGGATATCCTGTAGATTTTGAAGATATTTGTTTGTTTGAGATTATCAGACTAAAAAACGCTTTCACTGATCGAGTTAAAGCAGTTGGATTCTCAGGACATCATTTAGGTATAGCTGCAGACATTGCCGCAATGACATTAGGTGCTCAATACATCGAACGGCATTACACATTAGATAGAACATGGAAAGGCACTGATCATGCTGCAAGTTTGGAACCTGATGGATTACGTCGTTTATCCCGAGACTTATATAATGTTAGTCTAGCTTTGAATTATAAGAACCAAGATATACTTGAAGTGGAAAAGGTTCAACGCAATAAACTAAAGAGGTTTTAACATGGAAAAGATAGTTGCGCTTGTTCCTCTTAGGGGAGGATCAAAATCAATTCCCAAAAAAAATATTCGTATTATAGCATCAAAACCATTATGTGCTTGGGTATTAGAAGCTGCACATAATGTCCCAGAAATTGATGAAGTATATGTTTCTACAGACTCCTACGAAATAGCTGCTGTGGTGGAAAAATTAGGTCTAGGAACAAAAATAATTATGCGTCCTGAACAATTAGCTACTGATACTGCAAGTACAGAATCCGTAATGTTACATTTTTCGGAACAAGTGGATTATGATATTTTGGTAACCATTCAGGCTACCTCCCCGCTACTCAGAGACATTGATTTAAAAAATGCATTGAAATTGTTTTGTAGTGAAAAATACGATTCCTTGCTTAGTGCTGTAAGGGTAAAACGTTTTTATTGGCAGGATAATGGGGTTGCTATAAATTATGATCCAACTAATAGACCTCGGAGGCAAGATTTCAGTGGAACCCTAATGGAAAATGGTGCATTTTATATCAGTAAACGTGAAATTGTATTAAGGAAAAAATGCCGGTTAGGGGGACGAATTGGTATATACGAAATGCCAGAACAAACTGCAGTAGAGATTGATGAACCCGATGATTGGGATGTTGTTGAAAAACTTCTTCAAAGGCGAACTATCACATTGTTTAACCCAATAATAGAAAGATTGAAGATGCTAATAGTAGATGTAGATGGGACATTAACTGATGGGGGAATGTATTATTCTCCAGAAGGGGATTTTCTAAAAAAATTTAATACCCGGGATGCTATGGGATTAGCTTTACTAAAGAAAATTGGTATACAGATTGCAATAATAACTAGTGAAAACACTCCAATTGTGACAGCGCGAGCTAAAAAACTTGGGATACTTGAATGTCATACGGGGATTGAAAATAAGATGAAAACAATTAAGGAAATTTGCCAAAAAAATAACTTGCAACTTTCAGAAATTGCATATATGGGTGACGACCTGAATGATTATGAATGCATGAAAATTGTAGGTTTCGCTGCCTGCCCCTCAAACGCAGTACCTGAGATACAGGGGGTGGCACATTATATAGCCAAATATGCTGGAGGAGAAGGAGCAGTTAGAGATGTGAGCGATTACATACGAAATGCAATAATGTATGGTCTACAGACTGTTCAATAAACGGTATATAATGTTAAAACGTTTCTATACATCATCACTTTTTCAATCAGCATTTATATATACTCTGACTCGTGCTATTAACTCAGCGATTCCCTTTTTCCTTATGCCGGTACTAACCCGCTACCTAACCCCTGTTGACTATGGAATTGTAGCGATGTTTGGAGTTCTCCTGAGTTTTGTAGCACCGTTTACCGGCTTAAGTATTCACGGGGCAATTGCAAGGCAGTATTATGACCGTGATGAAGTACATATGCCCCTTTATGTAAGTAACTGCCTATTAATATTACTCAGCAGTACCTTGATTGTGGGAGTAATATTCTACCTATTAGCTGAACCGATTAGCCGAATCGCATCATTTCCGATGCAATGGATGTGGGCAGTTGTCATCGTATCTGCTGCCCAGTTTATAAATCAGATTAATTTAACCTTATGGCAGGTTCAGGTTAAGCCTATACCATATGGAATTTATCAGATAGCACAGACCATAGTAAATCTCGGGTTTACGCTTTGGTTTGTAGTGGGATTAGGCATGGATTGGCAGGGGCGCATCCAGGCTCAGGTAATTGCTTTTGGTGCTTTTGCTGTATTTGGTTTATTCCTGTTATACCACAACGGTTGGATAAGAATCAAAGTTGATAAAGAATATATCAAGAATGCACTTAATTTTGGAGTTCCTTTAATACCCCATGCCCTGAGCGGTACCATTAAAACCATGGTGGATAGGGTAATGATTACCAGTATGATAAGCGTTGCATCAACTGGTTTATATTCGGTCGGATTTCAAATAGGCATGATTATTGGGATACTAGAAGATTCATTTAATAAGGCCTATGTTCCCTGGTTGTATGAACGCCTGAAACGGGATCAGTATAGTGAGAAAATAATGATTGTTAAGCTGACCTATGCTTATTTTGTTGGCATTATCTGCTTAGCATTAGCTCTGGGAGCAATCGCACCCTGGTTTCTGTCGTTTTTTGTTGGACCACAGTTTGCCGGCTCAAGTCAGTTTGTATTGTGGATTGCTGTGGGCTTTGCCTTTAATGGTATGTATAAGATGGTAGTAAACTATATCTTCTACATGCGTAAAACTTACATATTAGCGTGGGTAACCTTTTCTACTGCTATAGTGAGCATTGTTATAAATTATTTTGCGATAAAGTATTTGGGTGCGATTGGTGCAGCTTATACTTATGCATTAGTAGGTTTTATAACATTTTTGTTGGTTTGGCTGTTATCAAGCAGAGTTTATCCCATGCCCTGGAATTTAAGAAAACAAAGAGAGATGAAAGTTGATGAATAGACGAGAGATAACAGATTTAATAAATGAAATAGAAGAAATGTTTCCCGTGGATACGTGGGTGGTGGATGATATACATGTATGGCCGTTGATAAGGATACCGTTGGCGATGAACTTGTATGAATTATCTTCACCATCTGGAGCTAAAGTTATCTCAAAAAATGTATTAAGTAGCAGATTAAAGCAAATACCTAGCTATCTAGCAGGATGGCTACGGCAATATTTATCATCAGTTAGTGATTTATCAGGTAACCAAAAACAGATATCTGATGCCGATGTATTTTTCTTTAATCACACCACATGTCGTTTTTTATTAAACAATGCGTGGTATGATGTGTTTTGTGGACCTCTTCAAGAGGAACTTGATGATTTAGATTTAACCTCTACCATATTTGAGTTTGCCCCTCGATATGAATACAGGATTCCGCGTTATCAAAAAAGCAGTTATATTCAAAATGGTGTAGATGCTATTAAAATTATAGGGAAACTAATTTCTACACCCAATTTACCTTATTGTTTAAATAAATACTCAGAGGCTTGTGATTTTATATTGCGTAAGAGTGGCATTAAAATTTCAACAATTCCGCAATTATTAAAACAAACCTACAGGATTAAACGTTTAGCTTTGTTTTGGAAAAGGAAACTAAGAGTGGTTCATCCTCAAATAGTATTTATGGTTACCTATTATGGAGATTTGGGTATGGCATTAAATTTGGCTTGTTTTTGGTTAGACATACCTTCAGTTGATATTCAGCACGGGGTGCAGGGAGATTATCATGTAGCCTATGGTAGATGGTTGAATGTGCCGAATACCGGATATGAATTATTGCCAAATATATTTTGGTGTTGGTCAGAGGACGAAAAAAATGCTATAGAGCAGTGGAACACCAGCTGTCCTGATAGACATCGGGTAGTTATCGGCGGAAATCCCTGGTTAAATATGTGGAAAGACGATAATAACAACATAGTTAAACAATATGACCAAATGTTATATGAGCAAATGCATAATATGGAAGGACAGATAAACATTCTGTATACATTACAACCAGGCTATGATCCTCCAGAATGGTTTTTAGACTATATAATATCTGCTCCTCCCACATGGAAATGGTGGGTGAGACTTCACCCAGGTATGTCGCTTGAAAAGAAACGCATAAAGGATCTATTTTCCCAGTGTCATCCTGCACGGATTGATATTGATAACGCTACAATTATGCCACTTCCATCTCTTTTGAGGCATGTTAGTCTACATATTACGCAATTTTCAACAACTGTAATAGAGGCAGCTGAGTTTGGTGTTCCTTCTATTATATTGGATAAAGATGGAGTTTTATCTTATCGTAAACTAATCGAATCTGGACATGCGAAATATGCCAGTGATGTTAAAAACTTGGCGGAATCTATAGAATACTATTTTGTTAACAAAAACGATATTCCTGCAACAAATAATATTGCTACTGATAATGTTCTATTTATGCTGTTGGAAAAAAATCACCCGGAAAAGGTAAGCTACCAATTAATTAAAAGGGCAAACAATTAGTGTTCTGTATATCTGGAGGAGGATTTATGACTTTTTGGAAGACATACTGGGAAAACAAAAAGAATGGTGGACATCGATGGCAGGAAGAAAATTTCTTAAAGAAAGAAGCCGCAGAAAAGCTTTATCACTTAAGTGGCGGGAACTCATTACTTGATTTTGGATGTGGTTCGGCTGATTTATTGGTATATTATGCTCCGGAGTACTCCATTGTCGTAGGCGTGGATTTTTCCAGTAATATGTTGAATAATGCCCGTGTGCGATTGATGAATTTTGGGTGCGACAATGTTCAGTTGGTTCAAGCAGATGATATAAATGTCTGGGAGAGAGTTTCTGAGTCTTTTGATAGGATCACCGCTGGTCAGGTAGTACAGTATTTAAAACTTGAACATCTGGACAGATTTATTAATGTTGCATCTCAGCGATTGAACTCGGGAGGCAAGATAATTCTATTTGATATCATAGATCCACGGATTTATTTTCTGGTGAGAATAGGCGTATTGATACCAAAAAACACCTTTACTAAAAATGCAGGTATCGCCATTGCCAAATCGACAATTAGATTAGCTATTTCCAAACCCCTAGCCATCTTAAAACAAAAACCTGCTGATATGATAGGAAACTCTCATCATCCGGGCGACATATACAAGATAGCGAGAAAATACGATTTGGAAATGGAGTATGTCTGTTCCATGTATTATGAGTATAGATACCATGTTATTTTAACGAGGAAATAATGAGGGCTTTCGGTGAATTATACTTGGAACATATATACATATATACGGGTAGGAGAATTATATAACAAATGGAAAATATTTATCAGATAGATGAGATTGAAGAAGTTAACTCCATTTTTCAGCAGCCCTGGTGGCTTGAAGTTGTAGCACCAGGGCAGTGGGGAGAAGTGGTTGTAAAGCGAGGAGAAGAAGTAGCAGCACGAATGCCTTATGTTATTAAGAAAAAGTATGGCTTAACTGCGCTTACCATGCCTCCCCTCACTCAAACATTAGGTCCATGGTTACGGCCTTCTAAAGCAAAATATGCCCGGCGAATATCGGAGCAAAAACAGCTTATGAATGAGCTAATTGAGCAATTGCCAGAAGTAGATTACTTTTGCCAAAATTTTTCTCCGTATATAACAAACTGGTTACCATTTTATTGGAGGGGATATACTCAGACCACACGCTTTACTTATAGATTAGAAGACCTTACAGATTTAGATGTCATATGGTCAGGATTCAATGAAAACGTTAGAAACAAGGTAAGAAAGGCCCAAAAACAAGTTGAGATTCGTGATGATTTATCAATTCAGGATTTTATTAAAATAAACGAATTGACCTTCATAAGGCAGGGAAAAGAGTTACCTTACAGTGCGGAATTAGTAGAATGTTTACATAACGCATGTCAAGCAAACAGTGCATCAAAAGCTTTTTTTGCCATAGATGAGCAGGATAGAATCCACGCCGCTATTTATCTAGTATGGGATTCCAATACTGCATATTATTTGATGGCCGGCGAACATCCGGAATTAAGAAAGAGTGGAGCTAACAGCTTACTAATCTGGGAAGCCATCAAGTATGCATCTACCGTAACCAAAGTATTTGATTTTGAAGGATCTATGATAGAGCCAGTAGAAGAGTTTGTCAGAGCCTTTGGTGGAAGGCAGACCCCGTATTACCAGGTAACTAAAATGAGTCGTCGGATGAGAATGGCCTATCATGGCAAAGAACTTATAAAAGCGATAGCTAATCGGTAGAAAAATTTTGGCGATACTATACAATTTGGCAGGTGTTGTGATTGTTACTCATAAGTGTTCCCAATACATACGTTCCAGAACGGAGCTACATAATACAGACATTACTGCATGATTTCCTGGGTATTAACAGTGAAATAATCATCGAGGAACGTAAGGATGTACTTATAAAAGAGAACAGTAATTCGGATAGCAGAGTACTGCGCGTTGCCGATATACTTTTCCAAACTCCTGCAAACCAATGGTTAACCCAAAATTCACTACCAAAACAACCGTTACCTATATGGGACACGACAAAAACATACGCTGATGTTTCATTAGTTTCTCCAAAACTACCAATTATCTATGGTAACGAAGTTAGTTCAAACGGTTTAAATAAAGACTATCTAGTAGAAACCCCGGATGGGCTGTACCTGGGTCTGGACATTTTTGGCTCTGCTTTCTTCATGCTTACCCGTTATGAAGAACTTGTAAAGTCAGACCGAGACCAGCATGACCGTTTCCCGGCCACTGTCTCCCTAGCTTATCAGGAAGGTTTCCTGGATAGGCCTATTATTAACGAATACATTGAAATCCTTTGGTACTGTATGCAACGCCTCTGGCCGGGATTGGAACGTAGGCAGCGGGCATTTAAGGTAGTTGTTAGCCACGATGTTGATACACCGTTTGCCCAGGCATTTACAGGTATTCCTAGACTCATTCGCAACTGTGGTGGCGATATTATCAGACGAAAGTCACTTTCTATGGCAATAAACCGCTTTATTTCCTGGCAGGAAATAAAGAAAGGTAACTATAAGCGGGATTTCAACTATACCTTTGACCATATTATGGATATTAGCGAACAAAACAACCTACAGAGTGCCTTTTACTTTAAAACTGCCTGTACCAATAAAACATTTGATGACAATTACTCCATTGACCACCCCTACATCAGGCAGTTATTAAGAGAAATACATAATAGAGGCCATGAAATAGGCCTGCATCCAAGTTACGAAACCTACCAGAACTCGCAGCATACGAAGGCCGAGTTTTATAAACTATTACAGGTTTGTGACGAAGAAGGTATACAGCAGAACCACTGGGGAGGACGGCAGCACTACCTGCGCTGGCAGGTACCCATCACCTGGCGCAGCTGGAATCAAGCTGGGCTAAACTACGATAGCACCCTGTCCTATGCCGACCATGCCGGTTTCCGTTGCGGAATCTGCTATGAGTTCCCGGTTTTTGACCTGGAAAAACGTCAAGTTCTATCCCTGCGTGAACGCCCCCTTGTAGTAATGGAAGCCAGTGTCCTGGGAGAACAGTACATGAACCTGTCCGGTCAGGAAGCATTAAGCTATATGCTTAGGCTGAAAGAACGTTGCCAGCAGTTTAACGGTGATTTCACATTGCTCTGGCATAATAGTTCGTTTGATAAGCCACAAATGTGGGAGATATATAAGCAATTGATTTCACAGATATGAATCAGTCCAAATGATTTGGCACAAAGGGTTAATAAACAAATTACTAAAGAATAGCAAAGTACAATTTTGCATGAGAGGGAACAATGAAAATTAGTCAAATATTATCATTCTGTATTATAATGCTATTTTATATTTTACATAACATGTTATCCTTGAACCCGGATATGGAACGCAATAAGATGCTAATTTTTGGAACGCTTGCTTTATTAGGTGTGATTATCGGCTTATTGCTTACGATACGTTTATTCCTTAGTAAGAAAAAACTCCTTTATACAAGGAAACAGGTTGCAGTTGTTGTCTTACTGATACTCTTTACTCTGATATCTTCTTTCCTCTTTGCTATAAAGGGTGGCAATCTTAAGGCCATATTTATGTTAATTTCCTGTCTGGGAGCCATAATAGTGGGTCTTATTAATCCTTTAACAGAACGAAGATTATCTGTAATACTAATGCTGATTGTTTTAACCCAACAGTTTAACGTACTACTACAGGGTATTAAAAGCTTAATTGCATATAGCTGGTGGTTCCCTGCTTTCAATGTTTATTTTAGCAGTACCAATGGAACAGCGCAGTTTGCGGCCACCTCAATGGCAATTGTCCTGTTAGTCTACTCACTGGGTGCAAAGAAAAGCGGATTTCTACAAACGGTTTTTCTCGCTAACATTGGAATCGGGACAGCAATTATTCTTTTAAGTGCTTCGAGGGGAGGCATTTTAGCGCTAGTGTTGGCAACTATATACTGGTTATGGAAAACAACCAGTTTAAAGGCACTTTTATTTAACAAGAAAACATACAAATATGCTATAGGAATAGTTTTATTACTTGTATTAATAATGAATACTATGCCATCGGTAAAATTACAGTTAACTGACTATTTTAAATCCATTGATAAGGTGCAATCAGAAAATTTCCTCCAAAGTGAAGGTCGCAGCACGATTTTAGTGGAAGCATTAGGACAGATTTTTTCAGATAGTAGCTCCTTTTTTGGGGGACAGGGTGACTTATTTAGTACAATGCCCCAAACTGGATTTACGCACGCCCATAATTCGTACATAGAGATAGTACGTAATCTGGGGATTTTCCCTTTACTGCTTCACTGCCTTTAACTGAAAGAACCCGGCAGCTTGAACGAATAGTAACCGAAATTAAAAAAACGGGAAAGGATAACCCCTACGATTGCATAATAGGCTTGAGTGGGGGCGTGGACTCATCGTATGTTGCATTAAAAGTAAAAGAACTCGGTTTGCGACCTTTGGCAGTTCATTTAGATAATGGCTGGAATTCGGAAGCTGCTGTAAAAAACATACAAAACATATGTACGATATTACATATTGATTTATATACTTATGTTATTGATTGGGATGAATTTAGAGATTTACAACTCTCATTTCTGAAGGCATCTACTCCGGATAGCGAAATACCTAGTGATCATGCAATAGTATCTATTCTATATAAGTTGGCAAAAAAGAATAGCGTTAACTATATAATTGGTGGAACCAATATCACATCAGAATCAATTATGCCTTCAGAATGGTCACAAGGGCATTCAGATTGGAAATACATAAGCGGTTTACAACATCAATTCGGTAAAATTAAATTGAGGTCATTTCCTCACAGGAGTCTATTTGAAGATGTATGGAATCGCTTTGTGTTAAGAATTAAATGGATAGAACTATTAAACTATATTGACTATGATAAAGAGAAAGCGAAAGAAATAATCAAAGCTGAACTTAAATGGGAAGATTACGGAAGAAAACACGGTGAGTCTCATTATACGAGAATCTTTCAGGAATATATATTGCCGGTTAAATTCGGATATGACAAACGAAGAGCTCATTATTCAAGCTCAATCGTTGCTGGGCAATTATCCAGAGAACAGGCATTAAAAATGCTAGAAGAACCACTGTATTTAACAAACGAGGCTATGGAACAGGATATAAATTACCTGGTTAGTAAATTTAGTATAAATAAAGAGGAATTTGAAACGATAATGAACGCGCCTCCAAAGAGTTATTGGGATTATGATAATTATCAACGCACCTGGTATTATAAGTTAGCTAGAGGATTATACAGAGCAATTAAAAATTGAGACTTTTGCATAATTCAAAAAAGTGTCCGAAACAAGATAAGTCAAAGCTATCTGCTATAATCGGCAATAACATTTAATACCGTTTTGTCTAAGATATAACAGTAATATTAAGACAATTCCAAA
>Ga0209312_1001417_pt1 | contig 17679 bp, 9 predicted proteins | sample BioC13SIPDNA_4_FD_185744 | JGI IMG/M metagenome (GOLD analysis project Ga0209312, IMG submission 185744) | Anaerobic biogas reactor microbial communites from Washington, USA - Biogas_R1_B C13 SIP DNA (SPAdes) (version 2) | ecosystem: Engineered > Bioreactor > Anaerobic > Unclassified | place... | reverse complement strand
TCTTCATTGCTCATTTCGATAGTCCTTTTCATAGCTCCTAATAGTAATTAGGACATTTCTATTTTGCTACTTTAGGACATTATCATGTTGCTCTTACATTTAAGATCTTTCCAGTTTCCATATCCAGATTTGCTGGTATACTTCTTGCACAAGAGCGCAAGGTTTGCTCTGATAAGAGGTAAATGATGTTTCAGAACCAATGGCAGCAAACTACTGCAAATACTTCCGCGCATCTGGCGCAGACGATGACATTGCTCAGCCTCACAGCTGAAGAATTGCAACAAAAAATTGATTCAGAGCTGGCTTCCAATCCAGCACTCGAATTGGTGGAGGAACGGCGTTGTCCCATGTGTAAACGTCTCTTGCCCCCCACCGGTCCCTGCCCGATCTGCAGCCAACCCAAGTTGGAAGACTCGGAAGACCCCATTGTTTTCATCTCTCCCAGGGAAGATTTTTACACCGGCGGTATCACTGGAGGCACAGAGGTTCCCGATGAGCCCTATATCTCCGAATCGATTGACCTTCCCACTTACGTTCTCAAACAAGCCGCGGGTGATTTAGCCGTCGAGGATCGTCTCTTGGCAGCTTACATCCTCAATCATCTGGACGAAGATGGTCTTCTGACCATCACAGCTATGGAAGTCGCCCGTTATCATCACCGGTTACCCAGCGAGGTTGAAGCAGTCATTGAATTACTAAAACGATGCGATCCAGTCGGTGTTTGCTCCGCGACACCAGCTGAAGCCATGCTGGCTCAGGTTGAAAGCCTGGAGGAAAATGTGGAGATCCCTCCCCTGACCCGGGAAATCATCAGAGACTATCTGCCCCAGATGAGCCAACATCACTTCCCTGAAATTGCCCGCGCGCTGAAATCCAGCACCAAACAGATCCAGACCGCGGCAAACTTCATCATTGAAAATCTGAACCCATTTCCGGCCAGAGCTCATTGGGGGGATGTGCGCAATCCAAATGCCAGCGCTTCTGAAGTTTTCCATCAACCAGACATCCTGATTTACTATCTGAATGACAAACCAGGGAATCCGCTTGTAGTTGAAATCATCCTTCCGGTGCGGGGTACTTTGCGGGTCAATCAATTGTTCAAAGAATCAATGAAAAACGTAAGCCAGGATCAGGCAGTAGACTGGAAAGGTGATATCGAGAAGGCTTCTTTGTTGATCAAGTGCATCCAACAGCGTTCCAATGCCATGAAATTGCTTTTGGAAAAATTGGTGGTCCTGCAGAAAAATTACATCATTGGTGGTGACAAGAACATGAAATCTCTGACCAGGGCAAAAATTGCCGAAGAGTTAGGGCTGCACGAATCAACCATCTCCAGGGCAGTCTCGGGCAAAACGATCCAACTGCCCAATCGAAAAATTGTGCCTTTATCGATATTTTTTGACCGCAGTCTCTCCCTGCGAACAGTGATCAAAGAGATGATCGAAGAAGAAGACCATCCTTTGAGTGACTCGGAAATTAAAGTCATGTTGGAAGACTATGGTGTCAGCATCGCCAGGCGGACAGTGGCAAAATACCGCTCGATGGAAGGTATCCTGCCGGCTCACTTACGCCAAAGCTCAAGCCTGAACGCGGAATAGCCAGTGGAAACTTTCCCTAAAAGTGCCCAATCCTCCACTTCTGCAAGCGACTTGAATGTTTTATGTCATTCAGGTCTGCTTGACCTGATCCCGGACCCGGCGCTAATCTACTTGCGAACAGAGGACAAAATCCTCTTTGCCAACAAGCTCTTCTCAATTATCAGCGCCTATGACCTGACAGACTTACAATCTATGAAGCTTTCAGCTGTCATTCCTGAAGAGCCGGATACTAATCCCAGTCCTGGTGAGCCCAGGCCAGTGATGATGCAGATCGCCTCCGGTGAACTGCTTTCAAAACATCTCAAAATCCACTCCCTGAGCGCGACTAACCAGGTGGTCGTTTTGGTTTTTTCCGCGCCTGAGGAGCAAAACTTGTTCCGACAGGATCTGCTTGAACAGGAATATCGTTTTGACAATCTCAAGTTGCTGACGACGATTTCTGAACAGACTTCCATCCCCGCGGTCTTCCAAACTGCCGCCAAAATTATTGGCCAGTTGATTGAAGCCGATGCCGTCATAAGCTACCAAAAATCAGGCCAAAGTCTGAGAAGGACTCAGGTAGAAGAGAATGACCCGATCTTTCCTGAAAGCATTTTTCTTGAGCAGCTGACCCGGTTGAATTCCACCAATCTCTGGCGTGTGGGAAAACCCGCCCAAAACCTGCTTGAGGATATGGCTGAAGAAGCTGATTACGCTTTTTTGGTTAGCATCCCCTTCCTTGTCAACGAGAATCTGATTGGTCTTGCCCTGGCGGCGGGATCCGGGCCTGTGCCTGACAATGAAACTTTAAGGTATTTTTCCCTGCTGGGCTCCCATGCGAGCAGCGCCATCAAACAACTCTCAATTATTGATAACGCACGTCAGACCCTAAGGAATATTCGTCACCTGGCGCACATTCAACAGAACATCACCGACAACATGACCGAAGGGATCATCATCCTGACTCCAGACCTTAGAATTTCAGAATTGAACCCTGCTGCTGAAAACATGCTTGGCTACGCCAGTCGCGAGGTTTTCCAGCAGAAGGCTGAAATGGTTCTGATAGGCAACGAAACCCTTTCAACTTTATATAAGAACGCCCAACAAGGCATACCTACCATCGTGGGTCACAACCTCAACTTAAACAACCGGGGTGGCAATAGCTTTCCAGCCCAGGTGCTGTGTTTGCCCGTCCTGGAGGGTGAAGCAGTAAAAAGCATTGTGCTTTTGCTAAGAGATTTGAGTCAAAGTGAGAAGATCCGCGCGCATTCCCAACAGCTTGAGCAGCGTGCCTTCCTGGGTGAAGTCTCAGCCATTTTTGCCCATGAGGTCAAAAATCCGATCAACAGCATTTCCACTGGGTTACAGTTGATTGGCTTGCAGATGGGTCCGGACGCGCCTTACTCCGGCCTTGTCGACCGCCTTCAAAATGACTGTCAACGCTTAACGCATTTAGTCAAATCCACCCTGACATTCTCCAAACCCGTTGAATACCAGATTCAACCGGTAGACTTGGCTGAAATGATTCCGTCAATTCTCGACCGCTGGGGCCCTCGAATGACCCGGTTAAACATCAACTATAACTTTTCAAGTCCGCCTGAAAAACTGTTAGTCAAAGCCGATCCGCGCGCCATCGAGCAGGTCTTTGTCAACCTGATCAGCAACGCCATCCAGGCTATGGAAGAAACCGGCGGCAGTTTGAATGTCAAGATGCGCCTGGCGGATCCGCAAACAAGCCCTCCCCAATGTGAGATTATAATTGCCGACTCAGGTCCTGGCATCCCGGATGACCTGGTGGACCATGTTTTTGAACCCTTCCTGACCACCAAAGCCAGTGGCACAGGGCTGGGACTGGCGATTACGAGACGAATTGTCTCTGCCCATGAGGGCAATGTTTTTGTTGAGAGTTTTCCAGGTGGAACCATGTTCCACGTGTTATTACCAAGAGTAGAATGAGGTCATTATGTCAGCTTCCGTTTTAGTCGTCGATGATGAAGAAACCGCCCGCATGGTGGTTTCCGAATTTCTCCGTTCCAAGGGATATGAAGTGCTGGAAGCAGGTACCCTGGCTGATGCCCGTAAGATCATCAACCAGGACAGCTCCGACATTATCATCCTGGATGTGAGGCTGCCCGATGGCTACGGTCCTCACCTGCTGACTGAGACCTCGAGAATGCCCCGTCGCCCCCAGGTCATTATCGTTACCGCCCATGGTGAAGTGAGTATGGCGGTGGAGGCAATGAAAAACGGCGCCCAGGATTTTATGGAAAAGCCGCTTGACTTGCTCGAGTTGGAAAAGTCTGTCAAACGCGCCTCAGAAGTTGTAGCTATGCGCAGAGAACTAAATCACTTGCGCGGAAAAGCCAGTCTGGATAAATTCATTGTAGGCAAAACCCCTCGAATGAAAGCTATCATCGAGTTGGCTCATCGTGCCGCGGAAGCCTCGGTTTCTTCCTTGATCACCGGTCCAACCGGCACAGGCAAAGAAGTCCTTGCCCGTTACATCTATGAAAGTGGACCAAGAGCCGGAAAACCTTTTATCGATGTCAACTGTCCCGCGATCCAGCCAACCATGTTTGAATCCGAGTTATTTGGACACGAGTCCGGAGCCTTCACCGGCGCGACCCACCGGCGCAACGGATTGATGGAAATCGCTGACGAGGGTGTACTTTTCCTCGATGAAATTTCATCGATGCCGATGGATTTGCAGGCCAAGTTCCTGCGGGCTTTGGAAGAACGGGCATTCCGCCGGGTCGGCGGCACAAGCTTGATCAAGGTTGATGTTCAGGTTGTGGCGGCTTCAAACCGCAACCTGAAAGAAATGATTGCCAATCACGAATTTCGCGAGGACCTTTATTACCGTTTAAAAGTGGTAGATCTGGACCTGCCCTCACTGGCAGAACGAAAGGTCGACATACCGGATCTGGTTGGGTACTTCCTGCAGCGATTCAACATGCAGATGGGAGCAAATGTACTGGATATCAGCCCCAAAGCCATGGAAGCCTTGATAAATTACAGCTGGCCTGGCAATATCCGTGAGCTCCGAAACGCCATGGAAAGGGCTGTTTTGCTCTGTGATGAACCAACGATCGACCTGGGACATCTTCCTCAGGACATCGCCCTGCCCACCCCTCCCCCGGGACAACAAACGCTGCCTTTGGCATAGTAGTTGCACCTTAACCTCCAATAGGTATCTATTCGGAGGTTTATTATGTTTGAAAGTGGAAATCAAATAGTTTTAATCGTATCGGCAGTACTTTTCCTGTTGGGAGTGATCTGCATCATACTCAGCATCGTGATCCTGGCAAAACAAGCCATGAGTCGCAATATCCAAACCATTGCCGATTCCACGACCAAGTTGGCAGAAAAAGGCATCACGGATGGCGTCTCAGGTTTGGTGGGTAACGCCTCGCTCTTGATCACTTCCCTGAACGATATGGCTAAATCCAACACTGGTATTGGCATATTTTTTGTTTTCTTGAGTCTGGTCCTGTTTGCCGGAGCATACTATTTCGTAAAACCGTTCATTGGGCCTTTACCATAACAACATTACCTGAAAGGAAGTTGCCATGGCGCTTGATTGGCTGCTAAATAAGCTTGGGTCATTATTTGATCAAAAGACAACAAAATCCCTGATTGCGGCTTATCGTAATAACCCGCTGCTTTGGAAAGAGCTTGAAAAACAAGGTCTGCCTGAGGCTTGGATCGAATTCGCCAATTCTGACCCGGAAGCCTGGCACCCTGGGAATTTGGCAATCTATTTTTTGGACCCGAGTTTAGCCAGGCAGGATTTGACCAATCTGTCAATTCAACTTCCTTTGGAACTAACTGAAAAAGCAGCCAAAGTGCTTGACACCGTCAGACTGACCGGGCTTGAGCCAGCCAACTTAAAAGACGCTGCCCTTCTGGCAGTGACCTTGAGAAATTTTCATACTGACCAGGAGTCATGGAAGGGTTTATTTAGTTTCCTGACTGAAGGAAAGACCAAATTGCAGGCCTGGAAATCCAGCCTGTCGATCTTGCCCGATTTGAGCCCTGATTTTGAAGCCGCGCTGGATGAACTGATTCACACTTGCCCCACCGAACATAAGGACGCGCTCTCAGAATTGATCGTTTCTTTGATGCAATCCTTCCCACTCACAGAAACTCAACAGTACGAGTTCTTATCCAAACTTTTAGAAAACGCGGATCTGGAATTTCAGGTAAAAATCCTCGATCAACTACAGGGAGTGGTTGAGCCTTCCTTTGTTAAGTTGCTGGCAAACAGCTTTCTGATCAACCAAAACGAGAGTTTGGATGAAGCTTCAAAAATCAGCCCTAAAAGTTCAGCACAGTTGCAAAAAGAAATTGAAAAATACCAAAATTTAGCCATGCTCAACCAATTTGCCGGTCAGACTCAAAAAGCCAGTCAGGCAGTAGAGTTTGCTTTTCAGGCAATTAATCGCAACCAGGCTTCGTTATTAAGAGGCATGGCAATTGAACTCGAACAAAGCAACCCTGAAGAAGCCCGAAAAACCTGGGAAGAAGTCCTGCGCCTCCTTCCTGATAACGATACCTACCGCACAGAATATGCTGAATTTCTCCTGAAACACGATGAATCTGAGTTCGCCTCTGACTTGTTGAGTCAAGTCAAGGATGACCAGTCGACCGCCCTCTTCGCACTTCGCTATCCTAAATTGCGGATACAAACAAAAGAGGCTCACCAAGCTTTGGATAATGCCATGAATCGTAAAACCCTGCCAACTGGCACTTCAAGGTTTGGTCTTGATAGTGACAACCTCAAAGCAGCCCAGTATGCCTTTGAAAATAAACAATACCAAATTGCAGGGGACTACATTAAAAAAGCAGTCCAGGAAAATCCTAATAATCTTGACACGATCAGAATGGCAGCCAAAATTCATCAGCGCCTGGCCAATCTCGAAGAAGCGATTGAGTCTTCAGCTTTGCTGGCTATTTTTGAACCTGACAATCAAAACAACAACAAGGAATTAGCACGACTGTATTTGCAAACTCACCAGGGTGAAAAAGCACTGGATATTTACGGGAAAATCATCGAAGATTACAACCAGGCTGATCGCGGAGATTTGCTTACTTATGCTGAAATTGCCATAAAAGCAGGCAAACCTGAACGGGCGATCCCGATTTCTGAAAGTTTTCTGGCCCACGATCAGCTGGATGGAGAAGCCCTGGTCTTGTTAAGCCGGGCTCTGATTGCTTCCAACCAAAAATCTCAAGCGGTGGAATTGTTGGATCGCGCTTCCGCCATTGCGCCTGAAAAACCGACAAGCTGGCTTTCGCTAGCCCGTATTTGGATCGATTTGGGCGAACAAGAACAGGCAAAACAATCCCTGCGCAAGGCCAAAGCTGCCTTGCCCGGTGATCCACAGATTTTGACCGCCCTGGGAAAACTCTATCTTGAAAATGAAGAAATCACTGACGCGATTTCAGCCCTCAAACAAGCCTTCGAATTGGACTCGGAAAATCCTGAGGTGCGCAAATCGCTTGCCGCTGCCTGGCTCAAACAAGGGTATTTAGACGAGGCCTGGGAAACAGTTTCACCACTTGAAGAGGATTATGCCTCTGATCCGGAATTAGCCTTGATTTTAGGCAGGCTGGCATTGGAACAAGAAGACCTGTTTCAGGCCAGACCTTGGTTAAAGTTCGCCTGGCAATCGCTCAAAAACGATGAGGCTCTGCTTGCTTATTCTGCTTGTCTAATTGGCTTGAATGATAAACATCCAACAAAAAACCAGGAAGAATTAGAGACCTTACTCGAAGCTCTGGAAACAAAATCAGCTCAAAGCTCAGATGACTTTGAGATCGTTTTACTTACTACAGATTTGCAAGCTGCTGTTGGCCAGGCTGAAGAAGCCTATTCCGGGTATTTAAAGCTCCTGGACTGGCCTCAAGCAAAAGCTCCCCGGGCTTATCACCATCTGCAGCTCCAAATTGGCAAAACTGCCGGGAAGCTTGGGCTGAACGATATCAGTCTTGCCTCCCTCCAGGAAGCCATGCTGATCAACCCGGACAATCTGGAAACCCGCCACATCCTCACCAAGGCTTTCCTGGATTCTGATTTAGCTGAAGAAGCAAATAACACTGCTCGATCCGCACTCCAGATCGCTCCCGCTGACCTTGAGAATGTTTTGTGGTTCAGTCAGTTTATGAGCGACAACGGCAATGAGAAAGAATCCATTCAGGTGCTCAAAGACGCGATCCACCTGCGCCCTGAAGACAAAACACTCTATTTGACGCTGGCCAGAATCCATGCCCGCGCTAATGATCTGAATGAAACCAAGACAGTCATCAACAAAATGCTCTCTTTGGACTCAATCACAACTGAAGAATACGTTGACGTGGCAAATCTCTACTTTCACCTGAACGAAACGGAAGAAGCTTCTTCCATAATCCTCAAAGCCATCTCAGACAATCCGTCCCCTGATTTTGAAGAGACACGCAACCTGGTCTACTCCATTTTGAGACTTGGAGATGTCCCTGCGGCTGAAAAACTGACTGATGATTTACGCACCTCCATCGGCAACCATCCTTGTTATGCAATTTTGGTCAGTGATGTGCTCACCGCGAATAAAAAATTTATGCCTGCCTTGGAGAATCTGAAAGACTTGTTGAACCAGGTGGAGTTCTCCAGTGAGAATGAGTGCCTGGTCAGCCAAAAGTTCAGCGAATCAGTTCCGGATTTCCCACCATATACCAAGTCTGGCCTTTATTATCGCGCGGCCCAGGTTGAACGCCTTACGGGAGACCTGATCGCGGCACAAAAACACGCCGATATGGCACAGAAAGAAAACCCCCAGGACGAAGATATCATCATCCTCCAGGCAGGTTTGGCTTTATCCTTGCGAAATAGTCAAAAACTCGAATCTGTTTTGGATTACCTGAATCCTCAAGCTTTGAGCGGACGGGCAACCCAAGACCTGGTCCAAATGTTGACACTCGAAGCGCTGCTTCAGGATGACGCACAAAAAATCAGCATGCTTTGGGAACATTTCCTCTCCAGCCAGGGACCAGACGCCTTTTATCACGCGGTTGAGGCTTTGAACCAGGAAAGCAGCGGCTCTGAGGAAGATGCAATCCAGTCCTTAACCAAAGCCTTTGAGCTATTGGAATCACAGCAAGACAAACAAAATAAGGCTGCCTTTGACATTTCAGACCATTTTCAATGGATTTGGTCTTGCCTGGCAGTCTCCCTGGCTGCCTGGAAGCTTTCCCAGTGGGAAATTTCAAATAAAAGCCTGGCATCTGCCCTTTCTACTGTCCGGGTAAACCCGGTCGCCAATCAACTGCTTGCCGCCTACATCAGTGACAATCAAAGGCAGCATAATAATGCCAGCTTGCTGCACGAAAACAAACACGCACCAGAGTTTTTCCCTTCAGACGACTCATTGGAATTGCTGGAAGAGCAAGTTGCCCTAGCCGGCAGATTCCTGAAACCATCAGCCTTGATGTCCCAACTCAAGATTGGTCAGGCTGTTTTTGGTGGGCACTGGAACGACGATGACGACCTGGCTCTCCTGGTTACAAATGGAAGGCAGGCCGCCCAGGCACTTTCCGTTTTAGTCAATCCGGAAAAAATCAGGCAAATCAGCGACACTTTTGGAAATGACAGCGAAGTCTTATTCCAACAAGCCATCCTGAATTTGTATCAGGAGCCCCAGCTAAGCCAGCAGCTCGTTGACCGTTTGCTGGAGGAAAGATCAAATGATCCCGAATTATTTGCGATTCGGGCTTTGGCACTGCGGGATCAACCAGAAAAAGCGGCTGAATCCATAGAAAAAGCTTTGGAAATCTGGCCGGATGAAGACGAATGGCATGCTTTTGCGGCAAATATGTACCAGGATGCCAGACTTTATGCCCAGGCTGCCAGCCACCTGGAAGAAGCCCTGCAAATCTCACCAAAGTCTGCTCATTATTGGCAGCTGCTTGGAGACGTGAAATTGCTGGAAAAAGATTACCACGCCGCCAAAGATTATTTCGGCAAAGCGTCCGATCTTTTCCCGGACAACCCTCAGGCTTTGGATTCCCTGGCCAGGATCAACCAACAACTGGGTGAACATCAAATCGCCATCCAATGCTGGCAAAAAGCCATGCAAGTCGATCCCACCAACCCAACTTACCTGGAATCAATTGCCGAATCGCACCTGGCTCGAAAGGAATTTTCGCAAGCCATTTCACAGGCAAATCAGGTGCTGCAAGTTGAACCAAATAGCTCAAGAGCTCTGCTGGTCAAGGCGCGCGCTGAAATTGGCTTGGGAAAACCCAGTGAAGCCCGGCAGACGATTCTGGCAGCAAAAACGGTGGTCGATAATGCCATTCCCTTTGAACTGCTCTCGATCGAATTAGACAGTGTCAATAAACCAAATTACGGGGTCAACGCGGCTCAACTTTTGGTTGAAGAATATCCGGAAAGTCCAGCTGTCTTAAACAAATTGGCAGGCTATCAAATTGAGGCCGGTTTGCTTGAAAAAGCTGCCAATAATCTCCGGTCAAGCCTTTCCATCGATGAATCAAACCCTGAAACCTTGACTTTGTTAGGAAAAATCGATCGGATGACTGGACATCTGGACAAAGCTATTTCCAATCTCGATCAGGCCATAAAGCTTGACCCAAGCCGCATTGAGGCATACCTGGAAATGGGACAGACTTACCAGGAACGTCGGGAAATTCCAAAGGCGATTGAAACCTATCACAGAGCCATCAGCATGGTCGAAAAAGATCCCCGCCCATATGTTCAGGCAGCAGCCGCTTATAAAGAAAGCCGTGATTACCGCAACGCGGAATACATGCTGCGCCAGGCGGCACAATTCTCTCCTACAGACCAGAGCATCCGCAGGCAGTTAGCCGCCCTGGTTGCTCTCAATCTTGTCAATAACCTCCAGGAGGCACCGAAACGAAAATGAGACCCTATTCCGTTCAAAAAAGTGATGAAGTAATGATCGTTCGCAGAGGAAAATTTTTGACTTTGCTCCAAACAGCCCTCGGCAGCAGAGAATTTCAGTTTGCCCGCCAGGCTTCCCTGATTTGGTTGGCAAGCTACCCGGGCGATTTGTTGATCAACTTCATTTATGCCAACATTTTGGCCGAATTGGGCGACACTGAGATGGCCAAAGCAAATTTGGAAAAGATTTTGGGATATGACCCGGAGTTCACCGAGGCAGTCAGTCTCCTGGACCAGTTGTACTCTCACTCCAATGTTGATGTGGCTGCTAGCAAAGCCTACCTGCAGCGCAGCAGTTCTTCCGCTGCCAGCAGAGCGGAATGGTTGCCAGCTCTGATCGAGGCGCGCAACGCTTATGAAAGTGGTGACCTGACGGCAGCAGAAAAAGCTGTCATGGAATCGCTTGCCCATAACCCCAAGGTGGCTTTACCTGCCATTTTCCACATGCAAATCGTCAATCAGAACAAAAATTTCACCCTCCTTGACACGCTCAGCAGCATTTATGCTTCCCGTTGGCCTTCCTGTGTTCAAATCAAAATTCTCTCCGCCATCGCGAACATGCAACACGGAGAGGATTCCATTGGTGTGGAAAAATTGCACTGGAGCGCGGCCAATGACGCCAGTGGTCAGGTCGTAAACCGTCTTTTGGGTCCAAACCACACCTTTAAACCCTTGTGGCCTGAAGATCTGAAAGTCTACATGGATTTGCCGGTTCCTTCAGCTATTGCAGCAGAACTCGGCCTGAATGTTTTATCCCGAACAGAATTTGTCAACACAAAAGCTCCTGAAATGCCACCTTCAGACAAGTCAGTCTCTGATATTTTGGATGAAGAACCAACATTGGCCACGCAATTGTCTCCCTTCATGTTTGAGGAGGAGGGGGAAGAACCTGGGGACGAATCACTCGATTATTCAGAAGTTCCAACAAGCTCCTTCTTCCTGCAGGATATTGCCACTCCGGTGCCAGAAACTGATCCAAATCAGCCTGCTCCCCCATTAGCACAGGAAGAGTTCAAAACTCTCTCTCCTAAAGATGATCCCCGGACCATTGAAGCGCTGAAAGTGATTGAAGAGATCCAGACAGATTTTGCTACCATTGCCAACAAAATCAGCAAATCGGAATTGATCCACACTGATGGACGCTTCCCCTGCTACGTGCTCATGACTTCAAGGACGAATTTAATCCAGAAATATGGCGAGAATACTGCCGGTGTAATCATCGAAACCATGCGCGACTTATCCCTGAAAATCGTCAGCCTGCCTGGCTGGAACAGCGCGGTTTTTGTCCCGGATGACCAATCCAGCATGGCGGAGTTCAATCTTCCAACCATCACTAAACCGGATGCCTGGAAGTTGAAGCTCTCCCTAACTGATCTGGACAAGGTACTGGCTTCGCGCGGGGAAATGATCGGAGCTTTGTTGATTGTCGGCGGCGACGATATCGTCCCCTTCCACATGCTCCCCAACCCAACCGATGATTCAGATGTCAACGTGCCCTCGGACAACCCCTACGCCACAATTGATGAGAATTACTTCATCCAACAATGGCCACTTGGTCGCCTGCCGGATGAAGAAGGCACTGACGCCGGATACCTTTTGGAACAGCTGCGCTTTCTGAACAACGAATATGATGTCAAGGCAAAAACCATCAAAAGCCTGGAAAACAATCCTTTTGCCCGTTGGCTGGCGCTCTTGAATCAAAGATTTTTGCTTTTCACCTCCCGCTTGGACAAATCCAATAACCTTGCTTGTACAGCGGAAGTTTGGAAATCACCTTCATCTTACGTATTTTCAGTGATCGATCGTCCTGAAAGGATCAAGACTTCGCCCCCCACCACCAATGAATCGCTCCTGAGCGGACAATCCAGCAGCTCCAAATACGCTTACTTCAATTTGCATGGGCTTGAAGATTCCGCGGAATGGTACGGTCAGAAAGATCTGACCAAAAGAGAACCCGGACCGGAATACCCGGTGGCTATGGTGCCTGAAAATTTCAGTCCTACAACTTCGGCTCCTACCCTGGTATTTAGTGAAGCCTGTTATGGGGCAAATATTCTCGGCAAGGCCGTCAAAGAATCGATCGCGCTGAACTTCCTGGCCAGCGGTTCAAGAGCCTTTGTTGGATCAACTTGTATCGCTTACGGCTCTGTCAGCAAGCCCTTGATTGCAGCCGATCTGTTGGCCTGGCATTTTTGGAAATTTATTGTGGATGATCAGTCAGCTGGTTACGCTCTGATGCAGGCAAAACTGGCCCTCGCCAAAAAAATGACTGCCGATCAGGGCTATCTGGATGGTGAAGACCAAAAAACAATCCTTTCCTTCGTGCTGTATGGTGACCCCTTAGCCAAAGCGAAGAGTATCAAAGAAATCACCAAACCTGCCATCCGGCCTTCAACCACCCCGGAATTGAAAACCATCAGTGATTCCCAGGATGAGATGGTGGTTGCCGCGGATGAAATGCCCAGTGAAATCCTCGGTCAGATCAAATCGGTCATCAAGAATTATCTGCCGGGTTTGGATGATGCGACTGTTGCCATCAATCCGCAACTGGCCAACTTCATGCTTGATCCTGAAAAGATCAAGGAACATCGTGACAGTTATGATTTGATCAACGCCAGTCAACGCTATGTGGTGACTTTGAAAAAACAATATGAGTTCAAATCAAAAAGCCACAATCACTTTGCCCGCGTGACATTTGATCAAAAAGGCGAAATGATCAAACTGAGCACTTCCAGATAAACTCCTGCTAATTAAATAAGCATAAGGGCTGTGATTTTCTCAGTCCTTTTTTCTTGATCCCAAGTCCTTTTTGTGTCAACCACCCACCAGGATTTGCATCTTGGGTTATACTAATTCCTAAGTGAAAAAATGTTCATGTGTTTCACTATGAATATGGTTGAAAGACTGCTTAAGTTGAAAAAAAATGATTAAAACTTTTCAAATTTAATATCCAAACAGGAGTAGCTATGTACGGATACAGCGGAAAAATTCTTCACATTGACCTGAAAACCAAGAAAAATTGGGTCGAACCAAAACCAGAAGAGTGGTACAAACTCTGGATTGGCGGTGTCTCGATGGCATCGAGGCTGCTTTGGGAAAATATCGTTCCTGGTTGCGACCCTCTGTCGGATGGCAACCCCATCTGCTTCGCAAATGGCATCTTTACGGGCACTCCTGTGCCTGTAGGCGGTAAGTTTGGTCTGGCATCAAAATCCCCATTGACAGGATTCATCGGTGACAGCCTATCCGGAAGCTGGTTTTCGATCGCGCTCAAACGAGCGGGATGGGATGGCGTCGTGCTGCACAACAGTTGTGACCGCTGGACCCAGCTGTTTATTGACGATGACCGGGTGCAATTCAATGACGCTACTTATTTGCTTGGCAAAGGTACTTTTGAAACCGAAGAGGCAATCCGCGACAGACTGGGCGATGATCAAATTCGCTCTTGCACAATTGGTCCCTGTGGTGAAAACCTGGTCCGCTATGCCAACGTCACCAACGATGGCAGACAGGCTGGCCGCACCGGTCATGGAATGCTTTGGGGGCATAAAAAACTCAAAGCGGTCTCAGTACGTGGCAGCAAAGGTGTCAAAGTTTTCGATCCCGCCGGATTGAATAAGCTCTCTTTTGATATCTCAAAATCCGCTCAAGGCAAAGACACAGAAAAATATCGCATTTATGGCACCTCTACTGGTCTGCTTACCCAGAACAAATTAGGGGTTTTACCCACCCGAAACTTCCAGGAAGGCGTCTTTGAAGATGCCGAACTGGTCAGCGGTGAGTATTTGGACAAACACCACAAAGTCAAAGTTATCGCCTGCGCCCAATGCCCCATCGCCTGTGAGCAGATGTCAGTGGTCAAAACCGGACCCTTTGCGGGTGCCATGACTGGGATCGAGTACGAAAGCTTATTTGCCAATAGTTCCAACCTGGGCATCTCTGACATGCGTTCCGCGATCAAACTCATAACCTTGTCAGACCATGACGGGATGGACAGCATCAGCATGGGTGTAACCATCAGCTATGCTATGGAATGTTACGAAAAGGGTGTTCTAACGGATCAGGATTTTGCTTGTACTTCTCATCCAGAAGGGTTTTCCCTCAGGTTTGGGGAAGGCGATTCAGCAGTCAAACTGGCTGAGATGATTCGTGACCGGGAAGGTATTGGTGATTTGCTGGCAGAAGGGACCCGCATCGCTTGTAAGAAGATTGACGAGGAAAAAGGCAGCGAGAGCTGGAAGTGGGCCATGAACATCAAAGGTTTGGAGCCTGCTGGATACGATTCCCGTTCACTCAAGACTTTTGCGGTTGGTTTGGCAGTTGGTACCCGGGGAGGCTGTCACAATCGTTCTGCCGCTTACGACCCGGACATGAAAGGTGAAACAAACCGCCTGACAGTTGATGATACCCGCGGTAGAGTGGCTGGCGAGTCAGAAGAATACGCGGCAGTTTACGACACACTGCCCTTGTGCAAATTCATTCGCCGCTGCTTCACTGGCAAGGCTGACCGTGCCGGCGCCTGGCCCGCCATCGCGAATCTGATCAATGCCACCACTGGCTGGGATTTTGACTACGATGCTGTCGATCTGATTGGGATTCGCGCGCATACCATCAAAAAGGCCTTTAACATTCGCGAAGGCTGGACCCAAGCTGACGACGAACTGCCCTGGCGCTGGAAGCATGACCCCATGACCAAGGGCCCGGGGGCTGGAGTTGTCACAACTGATGAAGAACTTGAATACATGAAGAAACTCTACTACGAATACAAAGGCTGGACTGAGGACGGTCTGATCCCTAAAAAATTATTGATAAAACTCGGCATGCCGGACGTTGCTGAACAGATTGGAGTTTAACAAGGAGCATTATGCCAACTACAAGTACATCAAAATTTGCTTACATTGAATGTGATCCTAACCTCTGTGTGGGATGTCAGCTTTGCGAATATATCTGTTCCTTTACCAAGACTGGTGAATACAACAGCTACCGCAGCCGTATCCGCACCGTAAGGGTCAGTGAAGTTCTGATTTCTGCTATCGCCTGCCGTACCTGCGAAAATGCCCCCTGTGTTATCGTTTGTCCGCGCGATGCCCTGACTCAAGATCCTGTGACTGGAATCATCGATATCAGCGCTACCAAATGCGATGGCTGTGCCTGGTGTGTGGAAGCCTGCGACTTTGGGGCGATCTCAATCAACCCCGCCACATCTTTGGCAGAAATCTGTGATCAATGCAAAGACGAACCTGATGGACCTCAATGTGTGATTTGGTGCCCCAAAGAAGCACTCAAACTGACAACCGCAGATCAACGGTCCCAGAGAACCCGTAAGAAACTAATAGAAGAATCTTTGGATATCCCCATTAAAGCAACGGAACCCGAATGAGCGAAGAACCTAAAACACCCTTTCACGTAGGCGCGATGCCTGAGGATGAACCTCGTATCGGCGTCTATGTCTGCCACTGCGGCAGCAATATTGCCGGCGTGATTCCGCCAAATGAAGTCGTTGACTTTGTTGGCAATCTGCCCGGTGTTGTCCACGCCGCTGAGACAATGTACGCTTGTGCTGACAGCGGTCAACGCTTGATCAAGGAAGATATCAAAAAATACGGTCTGAACCGGGTGGTTGTTTCCGCTTGTTCAGTCCGCATGCATGAACCCACCTTCAGAGCCTGTGTGGCAGAAGCCGGATTAAATCCTTTCTTAATGGAGATGGCCAACATCCGTGAACAATGCACCTGGGCTCACGGTCATGATCGTGCAGGCGCGCTCGAAAAAGCCAAAGACCTGACCGCGGCAGCGGTTGCCAAAGCATCCTTCCTGACGCCACTAGATATGATCAATGTGCCCGTCACAAAAAAGGCCCTGGTCATAGGCGGTGGTGTAGCTGGAATCAATGCCGCGCTTGATTTGGCAGAACAAAACATTCCTGTCACCTTAGTAGAAAAAGAACCAACGATTGGAGGGGTCATGGCGCAGCTTAACAAGACCTTTCCAACGATGGACTGTTCCATATGAATTCTTGCACCAAAAATGGTTGACGCGGCGCGTCAGCCCCTGATAGACATAAAGGCTTATACCGAAGTTGAAAAAGTTGAAGGCTTTGTAGGCAACTTCAAAGTTACCTTACGTGAAAAAGCTAAATACGTCCGAGCGGACCGTTGTAACGGCTGTAACGCCTGCACGGTAGCCTGCCCGGTTGAAATCCCCAACTATTTCGAAATGAATCTGGCCCCCAGGAAAGCTATCTATGTTCCCATGAGCCAGTCTGTACCGCTTGTGTACACAATCGATATGGATGCTTGTATCCATTGCTACAAGTGCGTGGAAGCTTGTGGAGCCCTGGAAGCGATTGACTTCAGCATGGAAGACAAAATTGTTGAAGAAGATTATGGTGCCATTGTTGTTGCGACTGGGTTTGGGCACTTTGATCCGACTCCGATGACTGAATACGGCTACGGACGCTTCCCCAACGTGATCACAGCTATGGAAATGGAGCGTTTGAACAACTCAGCCGGTCCAACCCGGGGTTCCTTCATTCGTCCCAGCGATAGCACAAGACCGAAACGGTTGGCCATCATAAACTGTGTTGGCTCCCGGGATAAACGTTACAATACATCTTGCTCGAATTTCTGCTGCATGTACGCGATCAAAAACGCCTTGCTACTCAAGCAGATGCATCCCGACATGGATATTTCCATCTACTATATCGATATTCGCACGCCTTCCAAAGGCTACGAAGAATTTTATGACCGCGCCCGTGAATCCGGCATCAGATTCATCCAGGGAAGACCCGCTGAAATTACTGAGGATCCGGACACGCACCAACTCTTCATCAAGTCCGAAGATATTACTCTCGGACGCGTGATCGAACGGGAATATGATCTGGTCATGCTCAATCAGGCTGCCGTACCGCAGCCAGACCAAAATCACATGAGTACGGTTTTAAACGTGGCTCAATCTCCAGGCGGCTGGTATATGGAATACCACCCCAAACTCCGCCCAATTGATAGCCCAACTGACGGCATCTTCTTTGCTGGCGCTTGCCAGGGACCAAAGGACATTCCTGCCAGCGTTGCCCAGGGCTCTGCGGCAGCGGCGCGTGCTTCACGCATTTTGCATTCCGAAACCTGGCAAATCGAACCAACGGTT
>Ga0209312_1001384_pt1 | contig 17934 bp, 13 predicted proteins | sample BioC13SIPDNA_4_FD_185744 | JGI IMG/M metagenome (GOLD analysis project Ga0209312, IMG submission 185744) | Anaerobic biogas reactor microbial communites from Washington, USA - Biogas_R1_B C13 SIP DNA (SPAdes) (version 2) | ecosystem: Engineered > Bioreactor > Anaerobic > Unclassified | place... | reverse complement strand
CTTCCGCCACAACCGCCAGCAAAATCAATTGGAATACATCCACCATTTCACTCCTCCCTCGAAATCATTACCAAAGCTGCAAAAGTAAATGGTACTATTAGTAATGAATTACAAACAGGAAAGGTTCGAGACCATTGTAAAATGATCTCTGGCAGCGCAAGTAGCGGCATTCTACCCACAAGTTAGGCAAATGTTCTTAACTTGCGTTTCTGTGAAAGAAGCCCCCACCGTGTTATTGCACCCTTGCGGGTACTACTGATGCTCATTTTATTGCTACTAAAGTTGCGAGCCGAAGGCGTAGCAATCTCTTCCACCATCTACCTTCTGAGCTCATTGATCGCTCCGCAATGACTTGATCACCTAAGAGAGATTTGATTTCTCCATGGTCTCGAAAGGTTCTAGCTCTTGCAGTTAGCCAACAAATGGAAAACCCTAATCATTGTATGCCTCGGCATTTTCATGTCCACCCTGGATGGTGGGATACTGAATATTGCCAATCCCAGCATAGCCGAGGCTTTGTCCATATCTCTGAGTGCGGTGCAGTGGGTCACAAATGCCTATATGCTAGTCATAACTGCTACTCTCCTTATGTTTGGCCGACTAGGTGATCGCATGGGAATGGAAAAGATATATACCTCTGGCTTCGTCGTGTTCACCTTGGGGTCGCTATTTTGCAGCCTGGCACCCTCATTGCTCTTGCTGGTAGCCTTTCGAATGGTTCAGGCTGTAGGCGCTAGTATGATGATGGCAACGGGAATAGGTATTGTGTCTAATTCCTTTCCCGATAATGAGAGGGGCAAAGCCCTGGGCATTACCGGCAGTGTAGTCGGTATAGGCAACATGGCTGGCCCCAGCTTGGGTGGCTTGTTGATCGAATACTTTGGCTGGCCCAGTATTTTCTTGATCAACGTCCCAGTAGGCATAATCGCTGTTATCCTGGCATACCGTTTTATGATACCAGCAGTACCTTCTTTCGATTCCGAACGACATAAGTTCGATGCTCCAGGAACTCTATTACTAGCCGCCACTTCCATTTTACTGGTAATGGGCTTATCACCCGACCTAAATAATACCTGGCTGATAATCGGACTCCTGCTGATCCCTCTGTTTGTTGTGGTTGAGAAGCGCCGCACTGCCCCATTGATCAACTTTGATCTCTTTAAGATTAAGGCCTTTGTCTATGGCAATATTCTGGGCGCCATCAGTTACGTCAGTCATATGCTGATATATTTCCTTTTTCCCTTTTACCTCCAAAATGTACTGCCCCTGTCCCCTGCCCAGGTTGGTCTTTATATGACTATTCCCCCATTGATAATGGCAGTGACAGCACCTATTGCCGGCAACTTATCCGATCGCTGGGGGCCCTCCCGGCTGACCTCAGCCTCTTTTTTGATCATGGCCTTGGCGCATTTGACTTTATCGACCGTAACCCTGTCGCTAGATTCGGTTCGCATCTTCGTGGGACTTATGCTACTGGGACTGGGATTAGGTACCTTTGGCTCACCTAATAGCAGTTACATTATGGGCTCAATTCCGCCAGATCAAGCCGGTTACGCAGGCGGATTCATTGCAACGGTCAGAAATCTCTCCTATTCTCTAGGTACCGCCCTATCCGTAGCTATATATGCCACAGTATTGCAAACAAATGTAGCTATCAGCTCAGTATCACCCAGCTTGATAGCTATCCAGACCGTTTACCGTATCGGAGCTATCCTCTGCTTGGCCGGTTTATTATTGTCATATACCACCCATGCTTCCCGCCAAATCCCGGATACATATGGGGCCAGCGAAGATCAAGCTTAACAGCCACCACAACAAGAGTTATTTTGACTTGCCCTAGTAGTTTTGCTATAATCAGAAACGCACAATATGCGCCCGTAGCTCAGTGGATAGAGCACCGGCCTCCGGAGCCGGGTGCGGAGGTTCGATTCCTCTCGGGCGTACCATCCAAGAAATCGGCACTTTCGATTTTTTTGAAAGTGCCTTTTATTAGCCGAATCTTTTGTCATTATGGCATTATTTCTCTTGGGTGACTTACTCCTGTTAAAAATTCCACCATCACTGGTACCTCATAATGTCCAGCGATGGACGGTGTAATCTGTCCAAAAGCTGATTGTCATTAACACCAATTTAGAAGCTCTACTTAGAGGTGCGCAGGTCAGGTAGGTAAACACCTATTTAAAATATAAGGATCCATGCTTGTGAACTTTACAGCACATTTCGCACAGATCCTTATAGTTCTATTTGTTACTCACCTAGATTTAATCTGTTTAAGCCTAGATTAATTATCAAAGCTCCCAGAGAAACGATACCTAAGGATAGGCCTATTTCAGCTAGGGATGGGATATATCTTCCGGCAGCATCGCCGAACATCTGTGGTCCTGGCATATTGATCAAGGTGTTAAGAAACTCGGCTTGAAGAAAGTTAGATTTAATGAAATAGATGGCCACCAGGGCTAATATTGCTCCTAGAACAATCTTTCCATCCTCTGAGGAACCACTTGCCTTAACTAATATTACTATAGCTGCTATCAATGCTACCATCTCTACCCAGAAGCCTATAGCTCCTTTACCTGCTACTAACCATAGGGTAGCATCATATCCACCGCCAGCACCAGGATATAGACCTATCAGCACTTCTCCTACCACGATAATTAATTGTACAACCAAAAGGACGGCAGTGACTTTAGCTATTTTCGCAAACAGGTCTGGGGACATTTTAGTGTAACCAATCCTATTGAGAATAGAGACTATGATCATTTGTATGGCTAGTGCGGCAACTAATGCTGCGACTAAAAAGGATATTGATTGGGCTGGATTATTCCACATAGGACGTGCTACTTGCATACTAAAAACAAATGAAGTTACTACAACTAAAAGACCAGCAATAAAGGCAACTATGGCTATAGTTTTAATAGAACTTTCATCTTTTTCTCCCCCCTGCACTTTCAAAAGCTGGGAAGTAAATATAATAGATATTATCAAGTAAGAGGTTAGTATGATGAAGTCCCAAAACATAGGAGAACCAAAATTACCACTGATAATGTAAAGCCAAGCTTTCCAAGGAGATCCTATATCTACGAGAATGAATAAGCCAGCCACTAAGACTGATACTGCTCCTGTAAAAGCGGTAATTCTGCTATAAGGTTTATACTCATTGAAGTTAAACAAATATGGTACCGAAGCAAAAAATAAACTGCCAGCAGCAATTCCAGTAAAAATCATAAAGCCAGTGATATAAAGTCCCCACATATTGCTAGTGCCCAAATTCGTAACTTGTAAACCTTTTGTTAATTGAAATCCCCAACAGATAGCACCAAGAAGAATCAAGGCAGCGAATATGATATTCCACAAATTGATGGAATTTGATTTTTTCGTGTTAGTTAGAACAGTCATACTTACACCTCCTTTAAGTTAAGTAATATATACTAGGCTTGGTTGCTTTTTCTTCGAGCAAATGGATGTGATTGCGCCCCTTCATGGCCTTACTTACATCACTATTGGGGTCATCAATATCACCAAATATCCGAGCTCGGTTAGGACAAGCATCAATACAAGCAGGTTTCATATCTCTTGCTAAAAGGTGGCTACAAAACGTACATTTTTCTACCACATTACTTTGATGAGGTTTTACACTGGCATTACCCATAGCCACTTCAATAGCATATTCAGGTTTTTTCCAGTTAAATTGACGTACTCCAGAATAAGGACAAGCTACCATACAGTAACGGCAACCAATACACTTATCGTAATCTTGTACTACAATACCATCTTCTCTTTTATAGGTTGCACCTACAGGGCAAGCTTTGACGCAAGGTGCATTCTCGCAGTGTTGGCAATTTATCGGTAGGAATTGCATGCGCAAATTGGGGAAGGTTCCTTCCGGTGTATCCATGCTTTTCCCACCCACAGTCAAGATTCTGCTCCACCATATTTCATTAGGGAGATTGTTTTCAACCTTGCATGCCACTGAGCACGCATGGCACCCTACACAGCGATCCAGATCAATCGCCATTGCATAACGCATATTTTAATACCCCCTTTATCTCTTCTTTACATCTACTAAAGCGTCAAAATAAGCAAAGTTGACAGCCATAGGATCGGAAGTGGCATTAGTCAATTCTTGGTAACACCCTTCGATAAACTGATCTCTTTGCCAACCTTTAGGAATACTAATTACTCCTGGAGAAATAGCATCATTGACTTCAGCCTTGAGTACAGCTTTGCCTCGGTCATTAAATACTTCTACTATGTCTCCACTCTTAATTCCTCGTGCTTCTGCATCGTGGCGACTAATTTTAGCTAAGGGTTCTGGGTCTAACTCTTTCAGCAGAGGCACGTTAAACCATTGACTATGGGTACGGTATCTAGAGTGTTCTTGAACGAATACCAAGGGGTACTTGGCATACAAGGGGTTCTCAGGCCAAGCTTCTCCTGGGGGTTTAAAATAAGGCAATCTTTCCTTTTCGATAACGTCAGTCAGATCTTGACCATAGTTAACCCGTGGTTGGGGATTTTCACAATAAAGCTGAGCTCTACCTGTAGGAGTATAGAAAAATGCTTCGCCACGAACAAAAGGTTTTTCAGCCGAACCAGTTCCTCGCACTACCTTTTCTTCCATTAAACGCTCATAGGTAATACCCATTGCCCTTAAATCATCTGAATCCAATAAAACCTTAATCCAAGCAGTATCATCCATATCTTCCGGGAAATATTCGCCTAAACCCATCTTATGGGCAATTAACGAAATAATCTCCGCATCCGGCTTGCTTTCATATAAAGGGTCAATAGCCTTTTCCTGCATGTAGATATAAGGGTTATTGTAAGCAGTTCGAAGATCATTTACTTCAAACCAGAAGGATGCTGGTAAAACAATATCAGCATGGCGCGCCGTATCAGTTAACTCCGTTTCTGCCACTACAATAAACTCTAAGTTAGGTAATATATCAGTAAACCAAGAACTTTGTTGAGCCCAATTGCTCATAGAATTAGATGAAGTAGTATACATGGCTTTTACTGGATAAGGTGTACCCCCTATAGCCTGATCTCTAGCAACTTTATAAAACTCTGTTTGAGGGATGGTATTTTTTGCTGCCATATTAAAATTAGTAACATACATTCCAATGTAGTTAAAGGGTATATTTTGCACAAATAAGCCGGTAAATCCTGCTCCCTTAACTCCAATATTGCCAGTTAGGGAAGCCATCATAAAGGCCGCCATTGACCATAGGTGTCCGTTTTGATAGTGGTCAATTCCATAGTTGGTATAGACTGTGGTAGGTCCATCCACATATATGTGAATTAATTCTTGAATTTTTTCAACTGGAATTTTGGTATATTCGCTAGCTCTTTCCAGAGTGTATTCTTGTACATGATTTTTTAGTAAGGTAAAGACGGTCTCTACCTCAACTCCTTGAATAGTATAAGTTCCTTCAATAGCTACATCTTCGGGACCACTCTTTAGAAGAGCCGGACCATCAGCTATGCTATCCCAGACATAGTAATCATCTTCTTCCTCAGGTAATTCTGGGTTGAAATCGCTTTTACGTAGAATCATGCCATTATCCTTACGCACTAAGAAGGGAGCAGTACTTCTTTTCTTTACAAATTCAACATCGATTAAGTCTTTGTCGATAATTTCATTGATCATAGCCAAAACTAACATAAGGTCTGAACCTGGAACAATTGGAATATATTCGTCAGATTCGTTAGCTGTTGCTGAGTAAATGGGATCAATGGTAATAATTTTAGTCCCATTCTTTTGAGCATCTTTGGCAATTCGCCAGTTCTGAGGTTGAGAATATACTGGGTTAGACCCCCATACTATAATTGTTTTAGCATCTAGCATAGTACGAGGTTCATTTCCCCACAGCCAAACACTACCTCCAATTACTCTGTCAGCCCCATAACCCGTAGCTTGGTCGTAACAGACATTTAATTGGGTACAACCTATGGAGTTGATTAAACGGTTAAATATTCCTAAACATCCATGAACTAAACCATAATTTCCAGAACCAACATCAAAAACGAGGGATTTCGGTCCATATTTTTCTTGGATTTCCATGAATTTTTCCGCTACTTCAGTAATGGCTTCATCCCAAGAGATTCGTTCCCATTTATCTTCCCCACGTTCTCCTATGCGGCGCATTGGATATCTGATCCGGGTCGGGCTATAAGTACGTTGAACTAAAGATAAGCCCTTCAAACAACTCCCTGTGTATTCACTATCAGGCCAAGGTGCTGGTGAAGTTTTCACCAGTTTACCATCTCGCACATGAGCATAGAGACGACAGCTTTGAAAACAGTTAGAACGACAAGCACTAGATATTAGTTTCTCTTCACTAGAACCTACTTCGAGGTCATCTCCAGAGGCTAAGACCTTCATCCCCGCGCTCCAAGGGTTTGAAGCTACAGCTCCCGTGGCAACCGCTGTAAAAGCGGATGCTTTCAGAAAGGTACGACGGGATATACTAGGATTCAGTGGTCCTCTCTCTTTTTCCTTTTTCAATTCGCTTACCTCCTCTTTAATCAGAGTGATAAATTGTTTTTGGTTTTCCAATAGCCTTGCTACCGATTCATTGAGCTTTTTATCGCGTAAAACTTGGATTAGGGCTGGGAACAATTCTTCGTCGGCTTTTTCTTTAACTACCACCGCACACGCACCCGCAGTCATTAGCTCATATTGATACGAGGTTTCGTCAGTAGATACTAATGCCAGGATAAATAGACCAGGGGTTTGTTCCTTGATGTGATTAAAAATGTGACGAAAATATTGAGGGTAGGAGAATACATCCAAAATAAGCAGATCAATCTGCTCTTCTGAAATCATCTTGTATAATTCCTCAATATTATTCACACAGATGCAATCAACATTGGTGGCATTAAAAATTCTTTCCACAGCTTGACTCAACCATTGGTGCGGTATTGCTACAACAACTTTCAGATTTTCAATGTACTTTTCCAACCAAAAACAGCTCCTTGGCAGCCACAAAGCGCAATGTATTTTAATTGTAAGCGAACCTATATATCTTATCTGTCCGGAATATACCTTGAATATTGGATTTCTCTACATCGTAAATATACGGACATAATGTCCGTAAAAACCCCCACTTATTTTAATAGATGATATCGAATAGCATAGTCCACTAGTTCAGAACGATGCTCTAGTTTCAACTTAATGGTAATCCGTTCTCGGTAAGTTTCTATAGTGCGGGGAGATAAGCAAAGCTTAGTTCCTATTTCTCTACCGGTAAAACCTCTAGCTATAAGCTCAAGAACTTGCCTTTCTCGTTCCGACAAAATATCCGGCATTACTTCTCCAGAATTATCATTTTTAACATATTGATTGGCCATTACTTGAACTCCAGCCGAACTTAAGAAAACCTCTCCCTTCATTACTGTATCTATAGCTTTAAGTAAATCCCGGTCTGCGGCCGATTTATGCACATAACCTCGTCCACCAGCATTTAAAAACTTTAATAAATAGACATCCTCCATATACATAGTTACTGCAATCACTTTAGTGTCTGGTAGATTTTCTAATATCTTTTTAGTAGCCTCTATACCACCAAAATCTGGTAAAGAGATATCCATCAAGACTATATCCGGCTTAACTTGTATAACTCCCTCAACTGCATCAATGGCATTAGAGGCTTCTCCAACCACCTCGATATTGAATTGCTTTTCTAATAACATAGTGAGTGCATTCCGAAGCAGGGTATGATCATCAGTTAAAAAGACACGTATGGGGCGATTCATAAATATACACTCCCTTGCCGTTTTATCCCGCCAAGCTCCCAATCATAGGGGTAAAGTAATATTTATTTCGGTTCCTTCACCCAAGCTGCTGATAATTTCAAATTCTCCTCTTACCATTTTTATCCTCTCCTCCATACCTAGGAGACCTAGGCCTTTTTTTAAATCAACAACCGTCATTCCTTTACCATTATCTTTGATCTGCAAATGCATCTTATTAGTAATGATTTTAAGAGTAATATAAACTTGACTAGCTTCAGCATGGCGAGCAACATTAGTCAAGCTTTCTTGGACTGCTCGATAAATAACTGTCTCTACCTCGTTGGGAAAAGGCTCTTTAATACGAGGACTGATTAAATCCACCGTAATTCCCGAATAACGACTATATTCTTCGACATACCATTCCAAAGCAGCAATTAATCCTAGGTTTTCCAATACCGTAGGCCGTAGGTTCATGGCTAAATGTCTTATATCTTCGATAGTTTGTTGGGTAAGATAGCGCAGTCCCCCTAAGCGATCATAAATTACATCAATATCTGGTTCATTTTGCAACATTTTTAATTGTAGTAGAATTGAAGTCATGGCCTGTCCCAATTCATCATGCAATTCTCGGGCTAAAGTCTTCTTACTGTTTTCTAATTCATCTATCGCCTGTTTACATATTTTTTCGAGAGTGGCTTCCCTTAGCTTTAATTGATGGATTTCTTCTTCAAGAGCCTTGTTGCGGGCTAATAGTTGGTTTAACATTTGATTGTCCATGCATTTCACCTCATGTGACTTTACTTTTCTATATTTATTATAGTACCGTAATTCTTTACATATGGAGTCCCATAAAATTAGCCATTTATCACTTAGACTTTTTTCCAGAGATTATCTTCCACCTTATTCCCTAAATAATCAAATAGCCCCACTTGTTATCAGTGAGGCTTTTTATTGATTCACTTATACTGATTCACCTATATCTTAAATAATTTTTTGCGCATATCGGATAGTAATTCCTCTTGGGGAGGTTCTTTTTCACACCAATAACAAAGGACTTTTTCATTAACAATAGTATCTGCCTTACATCGTTCGCATTTCTCCACTGGAATTTTGTAGATTTCTCTATATTTGAAAGGCTCATCATCAACATTGCGATTACGAACGATGCTCTGGGTCGGACAAAATAGCATGCACACACGACAATCTAAACAACGTCCACTAATGAAAGTGTGAATAGATTCCCTATTATCAACTGTGATCTTTAATGCCTGGGTGGGACAGTATTTAGCGCACATCCCACATTTTACACAGTTAGAACTAATTTGAATATTTGGCCAAAAGGCTGGACTTCCGCCCTCTTGGTAATGTTTTTTATAACTTTCTTCGAAGCGTTTTTGCCAATCAGGCAAGAGATCTTGTCGCTTTTTTCCTGGGGCATCTCCAGTACCCTCAAAGGAATCTGAATCGAATCTAGGCTCTTTCACCTTTTTTATCACAGATAGGAAAAGATCCCGTCGCGAGGTCACTTTTAATCCAGACTCTGCTGCTTGGTACTTTTTCTTTCCTTGGTTTTTTTCTGCAGTATCGATGTACGCAAAGTCGGGTATATGACCAGATGCACTTAACCATTCTATAGCGGTTTCTACAGCCATATTCATACGTCCAAGGGTGCTTTTCATGGTACATTGTTCACATTCATCGAGACGTAATTCTACTGCTGTAATTAGTCCTATATCATACCAAACTCCTTTGGAAAGACTGCTTAAGCAGGTAGGAATCCGAATGGCCCCTTTTCCTTTTTCCTCTTTAGAAAGGCAAGGAGCAGAGTGATTACCGCAGAAAATTTGAGTTTCCTTAGCCCCTTGTGCTTTCACATCAAGAATAATGGTTGTTTCATCCCATTGATTTGAACCAAAAACTTGGGTGGGACAATCTGCAAAACATAGTCCACATCCTATACAATTGTCATGCACAAAATTAACTTCATGATTAGATAAAACTAAAGCTTGACCAGGACAATTAGCAACACAATGGCTACATTCCACACCGTTGTGCAGGCGATTTAAGCATCTACTTGCATCAATCCTTATATAGTTTCCATGATGAAAGAGCATATCCACATCCACGATCCCTTTCTTTGATAACCTAGGCATTTCAACTGGTGCTATTCAAGATACGAAATGATTAGATATATAAGCTTGAAGCAAACTAATCTTAATCATATTGTATAGTACATTTTAGCGAATCAAAACAAAAAGCTGTTATACCTCTATACTTTGAGGATTTTCCCTAACCCGATAATTCCTATATAAGCTATGAGTTGATAAGCTGCAAGCTCGGTTTCAGCTTCTAATTTCTCAAAAAACTTATCGCACCACTTATTGAGATGTTGCTCTTGGAATTGTTTGACTTGTTTTTCTAGCCTTGCTAATTTTTGCTGGTTTTTCTCTTGTATGGCCTGTCCTTTTCTAGCATAGAGATACATCATGAATTCCAATTCTGTGGCCATATGGTCTGCCGGTTCTGCTGATTTTTCAACTAGACTAACTCCAGCCTCTTTATAACAACGTTCCACATCAAGAGAAATAGGACTCATAAAGAGTAATGCTGCCCGTTCTTTTTCCTGATCTTGTAAAAAAAGAGTCTCGTAAATATGAATTACCGGGTTTTGCGGATTGTCAAAAAGTCGGGTGTATTCTCTTTTCATCTGAGTCAAAAGTGAGTCTATATCCTCCCCAGGTGAAAAGCTCTTTAATAATTCTCCCACTTTAGCAATCTCGCCTTGACTGCAACAAAGCTCCTCTAAAATGTTTATGGTATCTAGTCCATAACTACCATCTAAGATTGCTTTGGTTAAATCATGGTCAGGAAAACGTAATGAAATAGAGAGAAGTTGAAATAGATCCGAGGTAGCCAATATATTCACAATATCAGGTTGTGAAAAGTTAATATTCATATCCATCTCCTTTAATGCTCAATTGATTTAATAATAGTTTAAAGATAAAGCTGGAGCTAGCACATTTATATCTCCTTTGTATCTATTTATAAGACTTATCCCCTAATGCTTACCATTCTACCGGGATTATTACCTTATTTCGATCGCTGCCGTCTTTCATACTCACTTCGAATACTTCCAGTTGACCTTGACCGGAGCCCTCTGGCTTAAAGGCCAGTTCCCCCTCAAAATCTCCCCGGCCCGGCGCTCCCTCGGCAGCAGTGGTAAACCCTTCGGCTAACACATTGCCAGCCGCATCTTTAAGACGGAAGCTTACCGTGGCTTCAAAAACCCGGGCATTACCTCTAATTGTTACCGGACTGGTGATGACCTGATCTTTAACGGGAGAGGTCACCCAAATAGCCGGTTCAAACACATTAGACAGATCCCGCTGGAAAGGTTGTTCATAAAGGCCTACATGCCCCCACCAATCCATAGCATTTTCCACCTGGCCATCCACCGTAAAAGCTACTTCTTGTATGGTTGGAAATTCAGTTAGGGTGTTTACGATACTTGCTATACCAAGGCCTTCACCGCTGGAGCCTACATTCGCTCGCAGAACTTCTGGGGAAAAGTCAATCGTAGCCAGGCCGTTTTCGATATTTACGCCCAGGATCCTGGTATCTTCCGGCAATACCCGGTACGCATCCGGAGTAACGGGATCACCTTTAATCAATTCGTTGAGAGCAGCCTGAGCAACTTCAGTGGTTTTTTCGACCTGGTGTACTTCTCGTACCAGGTAGAACTCCTGATCCGTACTTTTCAGATAATAAACCGCGATTTCCATAGTCTGGGCCGGATCGTTCTGGTCAGAACTGTCCGGCTGCTCGGTTTGGTTGTTGCAACCTGACAAGAATATCCCCAGAAACAAAACCAACATAAATACCGGAACCTTCATTAACCTTCTCATAATTAATTCCTCCCATCAGGTGCTAAGCTTGGCCGCACTTTTTATGGGCCGCATTATCTCGCTAATCATAAGCATATATCCAACTATAACATGCTCTACTGAAGCTCACCTATACAGGCGGTTCCAGCAGTAACATTATAGAAATATAACACCTTTCCGGTTATATAAATATGATGAGGATAGGCTTTATCCGAAGTTTTAAAAACAACATCACCATTCCTGTCAAAAACCATGACCCGATATTTGGAATGAGGAGTTTCGGCAAAAGAGCAAACCAGATATTCCTTATTATCTCCACAAAATTTCATCCCCTCAAGCTCTGCACCGGAGTTTAAGTTTTCTCCTGCCAGATTATAGAGGTTCTTATCCAGCCCGTCTTGCCAATAGACATTGCCGTTTAAAACAGATAATTCCCCTATTTTATTGGGTGCCTTTACCAACTCTTTAAGTAATTCCTCGGTTCCCTCACGCAAAGAGTAGCAATAAACACTGCCTGCGCTTGCATAATAGATATAATCCCCTTCTATGTAAAAGGCTGTTACTTCCCTGGCACTAATGCGAACTGTTTCATTGGTATTGATGTTTACTCTATATATCCCGGTGGTGCTTGTATTTTCAGACATGATATCAAAGCCCAGGATATAAAGGTCAGAACCGACTAAATATACATCCTCGGAAGATCCGCCACCACTCTGGTTTCCACTCACCCTCCAGGCCCAGCCATAAAGCAGATCCGGATTCCCCAGGGGATGCCATTCACTACCTTCCCCTTTTATAGAAAGCTGCCCGGGGCCGGGGGCAGGTCCAATCCAATATTGGATGCTTATGTCTCCGAAGTTTTTAATATAATATCTGGTATCGTTGAGCAAGGTAGTGGAGCCATCATCATTAATTCTGATCAGATAATCGGTACCCATGGTGGCCCCTCCCTGGTGGTAGGTCAAAAACGCCCGGCCGTCTTCAGCGTAAAGGCCGGCATAAACGAAAGTTTTCCCGTCCCCATATGTCCATACCGGGAGCTGATATACCTGTTTTGTGCTGGAAGTATTGGATAAAGAAGCCTGCATGATCTGTCCTTGGGCATCTTCATAATAAACAAAAGCATTGGTTACTGCCACATTATTTTTCAGGGTGCCGCCAGCATTTCTGGCCCGATCGGCCGGCAGACTTTTCTGTGTCAGCTTAATATTATCCGAATCGATCACTAGTCCGTTTTCGCCGTCAAAGGCATAGTCCCAGCTAAATTCATTGACACCAAAATTCCAGGTCATGGGGAAATAAGTGACATCGCGGAAAGAAAGCAAAGGATATTCTTCCTTTTGATTATCAACCGATTTTTCATTGACCGTAATAGGAAAGCCGGGTATCACGGCTGTTTGATGGCGATTGTTTTTAACGGATGTCCGGTAGGGTTTATGGGCGGCTGTCACATCGCTAGCTTCTATAAACAGACCTTCCGCGTTTCCCCGCCAGTATGATTCCAGGCCAAGAAACCGGCAGTCATTATAGGTCATGGGAAAATAAGTGATATCCTTATAGACGATCAAAGGATATTTGCTATAGCTGTTATTAACCTCTTCCCCATTAAGTGTTACCTTAAAGTCGGGCAGTGTCACACTTACTGCATTTCCGGCCTGGGCCCCATAACCCGCTGCTGGTATTGTAATTACCAATACCAGAGTTACAACCAAATATAGCAATCCTCTTTTCATCTCTCAAATCCTGCCCTTCATAATGGTTATAAATATCTACAACCTTACTGCAAAAATCTTGCAGATAGATCAACTGAAGTTGTCCAAGTAATCAATCGGATAGGAGCGAGGGGTGGAATGATCGTCCTCTTACTCATTAGGCGCTTCTTTACTCTGGTAAAGACTTCGTTACCGCTCTGCAATTAAGTTAGCTCTTAATGTCTGCCACATCCCCTCATTGATTACCCCTAATCTCCACAAAGCTACCCCACCCAGATTATATCGTTTAGCAATCCCTACCTTGGTGGCGATGCTTTCTTCGGTTTCGCTGGGGGCAGAAATACCCAGCAGTAATTTATGAGCAGGAACTGAGCTGCAAGCCATTTGCACTGCCTGCTCCACCTGGTTAACTGGTTCAGGCTTAGAGCCGTAATCATAAGCCATGATAATGATTCGGTCAGCTATTTGCCCCAGGGCCTGGTAATCATAACCGGGATAGGCGCTGTTGGGAGCATGCAGGGTTAGAGTAAGTCCAGAGCGGTTAGTCTTCAGCTCTTGGTTAAGCAGATCTACAAAGTTGGTGAATTTCAGCTGTACCTGCCGGAGATTCTCACCGCTGTCCTGAAAACCCAAGCCCTCGAAGTCCAAGTTGACACCACTGTATTGCTGGGCTTCTTCGCCTATAGCTTGGATCACCCGATTCATGGCGGCTGAATCATCCAACAGTGAGGTAAGGGTACCATCGCCATCAGTCACATGCACTACCATTTCGCTGGCCAGGTTGTATTGCTCAGCACTTTTTAATACTCTCTCCCAACCGTCAGGACGTTGCCACCCGGTACGGCTTTGCTCAAGCAGGTTACCCTGTTTATCAATACTGTACCAACCCAGAGCCAATTCAGATATTACGTCAGTATTACCTGGAGATGTAGCTGGATAGGCCTGGCCGAATAGGTCGGTCCAACTGCTGGTTTGGCTGTCACCCAGTGCATAAAAGCCTATGACTGTCATAGTTTTAGGGGGAGAAATTACACTTACTTGATATTGATCACTATCCCAGAACACCTGGCAATTAAAAGCTTCACTGAAGAATCGCAGGGGAATGAGAGTGCGCCCACTCACTATTTGTGGAGCAACTTCTAAGGTTATGGGGGTTTCATTACGGTAGGCAACAAGATTATCAAGCTGCAAACTAACTGAAGTATTGCCGTCCGTTGCCTTTACGGTTCGGGTTTGATCATCCCAGCTGACCTGTATGTTCATAGCCTCGGCTATAGCGCGAAAGGGTACCAGAGTACGCCCCTTCTGAATCACCGGCAAAACTTCCAGGTTTACTGTCAAGCCGTCCACAACCACCGAAACGTCTGCCTGTCTCTGTGCAGAAGCATTTAGAGGCTGACTGGCTATCAATATTATGGACAGCATAAAGACTGTTAAGATTCTCTTCATTATGTAAAACACCTCCTAGGCAGGTTTACGTTTTGATCTTTCCATATCTTGCAGCAATATCCTGCAAATTCACAGGAAGCAGGGGGAAGGTTATTAGGTGTTGTTTGTTTACCGCCGCATAGTATCTTAGTGAGTGGGTAGGTAATCCTTGAAATGTTGACTTCCTCAAGCACCGTACTATAGCAGTGTGATAAGTAGCAGAAAGTGCGGTGTTACTGCCAATCTAAATCGTCCCAAAGTTGACGGAATTGCTTGACCAGGAATAGCTGGTTATAATGGCCATATCTCAAGAAAGAAAATACGCCTCTAGTAAACGACATAGGCCATCGTAGAAAGGATCATATCGAATGGGTCAACCATTAAACAATGATTTGTCATGGCAGAAAAAGACTGCTCTATTTCTGATCAGCCAAAATGTTTCTCTTTTCGGTTCCTCAGTGGTGGCCTTTACTATAATCTGGTATATTACCTTAGAAACCTCCTCCGGTTTATGGCTAATGCTGGTCACCATTTGCTCCCTGTTGCCCCAGGTAGTGATTTCATTGTGGTCGGGAGTCTGGGCTGATCGGTATAACCGCAAGCATCTGATCATGCTGATGGACGGTCTCATTGCCCTGGCCACTTTTCTCCTGGCTATGACCTTTTGGCTGGGAGTGGAGAGGATGGAACTGCTGTTAGCTGTATCAGTGGTACGTTCCTTGGGAACGGGTATACAGGCTCCCGCTGTCAACGCTATGTTTCCCCAACTGGTTCCCCAGGATCAGCTGACCAGAGTGCAGGGTATTCACCAAACCCTAATGTCTATATTTCTGCTGTTATCCCCAGCAGTAGGCGGTCTCATGCTGGGATCATTGGGTATTGAATGGGCTTTGATGCTGGACGTATTCACTGCCCTGCTGGCAGTAGTTATCTTCAGTTTTATCCCCGTTGAAAAAGTAGCCAGAACCTTTGAAAACACTTCGGTATTAATGGAAATGCGTCAAGGTGTGGCTTATGCCCTTAACAACCGTCCAGTTCGCCTGGTTCTTATCTCTTTGGGCTTTTCCTATTTTCTTATGACACCAGCAGCGGTACTTACCCCTCTACTGATTGAACGATCTTTCGCCGGCGGTGTTTGGGAACTGACTGCCAATGAAATGATTTGGACCATTGGTTCCCTGGTGGGCGGCGGCTTTGTCTCCCTACGCGGCCAGTTTCAGAATAAGGTACGTACGGCCGCCATCTGTCTGCTAGCTTTTGGGGTCACTTTTGGCTTGCTGGGTGTAGCCCGCCCCTTCCTGGTCTATCTGGCCATCATGGGTATAGCCGGCTTTTTCCTGCCGATCATCATTACCGCCCAGACGGTTCTGATCCAGGAAAACGTAGAAGCCGCACTGATGGGTCGGGTATTCTCTCTGGTGCAGATTATTACCTCTAGTGCCATGCCCGTTGCTATTCTCTTGTTTGGTCCCCTGGCGGACATCGTTTCGGTGGAATCAATCTTACTAGTTTCAGGAGCATTATTAGTATTAGTAGGCATCTGGTACTGGCTTACGGACAGATACTTCCTTAAATGAAAGTTTGGGTGTCAAGGTTTAAGCTAAATATCGTTTAACTGCCTCAATAAGCTGTGGTTGAAAGTCATAAATATCGTCGATTGAATCAATTACGTGCTTGCTTTCCTTTTTATTCTCATCACGTAGGTAGAGATTGATTTGAGACTTTTTAATCGCTAAACGGCATATCCACTTATTCTTGTTGTCATCAAGTAAAATCCCTATGTAGGATTCGGTGTCACGATAGTATAGCCTGGATGGAGAAACAACGTCTTTCAATAACGCCTTGACTATGGCAAAAGCTTCAAGTTCTTCCATGGTGGTCGTTATTTTGGAGGTCTCTATTTCTAAGGTTTTTTCGTCAGTCGTCACGGCCGCTTCGTTTGTAGATGGACCAGCCATCCATGACTTAACCCTATCCTTCAATATATCCGATACAAATTCATTAAACGCTTTCTTCACTGTGTCCCTGAATTTGTCTATTACGTTCTGAGTTTTCATTCCTGGATAGATGTCCTTAAGCAGGAATCGGACGAACTCGTCTGAAGGAGCTATCATCTCATTATATAGCAGTTTCTTAATTTCGTTTGTGTATTTTAGTTCCGCAGCAGAATTAAGAATGTTGTTACAATCGAAGTTATCACGTTCAAACTTCTTTATTTCTGGGATTAAATTGTCTTTGAGATTCAGCAGATTGAATTCAAGGAAAGGCCTGTCATCCATTTTATTCGGTGTATCAAGGTCGGTATAAAACCTATATATAATTCCATTGGTTAATATCCCGAATCGTGCAGATGATGTGGCATAATACCTAAAAAGCTGGGAACCGTGTTTGTCCAGGTTTTCATCAATAGCCTTTGCTTCTAACAAAATGCTTAATTCCCCATTGAGAAAAATAGCATAGTCTATCTTTTCGCCCTTTTTGATTCCTACATCTGCCGTGAATTCAGGTACAAATTCCGATGGGTTGAATACATCATAACCCAGCAGTTGAAAAAACGGCATAATTAAAGCTGTTTTGGTCGCTTCCTCAGTTTGAATCTGGTCTTTAAGAGTTTCAACTCGTCTTGAAAATTGATTAATCTTTTCAATGAAGTCCATTCCCCTAACCCCCTACCTAATTGGCTATCTTTGGTGCAATGAGTGCATAGATTCTAGCCATTTTTACTCTTTCCAACATTATACATTAAAAAGGTATGTTTTTCCTTCCACGGTTTGGCTCAGCTAGGTCCCGTCTATTTTCATGTGAACTTGTATTATAAAAAGAAATAACGAGGTTTTTCATGCCTCGCTATTTTGTACAAAAACCAGTTTTCGCATAGGGTGAGTCATTCATAAATTGTCCTTGTGCTTTATAGTTGATTGTCCATTTATCGAAACAGGATTGTTAAATTCGTCAGAGTCGTTCTACCGCTGTTTTGGAAATGCATTGACTGCTAAATTCTGAATTGACCCTAATCTTGGCACACCTTTAATGTTAATAATGTGTTTATATCAAGTGGTATACCCTTTTCCGGAGCTAGTTTGAGGGATACTGCTTTGTGGACACAGTGCGAAGCGCAGAGACCGCATCCCATGCATTTATCCAGATCGACAAGGGAGTGTTCATCCCCCATT
>Ga0209312_1001363_pt1 | contig 18147 bp, 16 predicted proteins | sample BioC13SIPDNA_4_FD_185744 | JGI IMG/M metagenome (GOLD analysis project Ga0209312, IMG submission 185744) | Anaerobic biogas reactor microbial communites from Washington, USA - Biogas_R1_B C13 SIP DNA (SPAdes) (version 2) | ecosystem: Engineered > Bioreactor > Anaerobic > Unclassified | place... | reverse complement strand
AAGCTCCGGCGGGAGACGTCCACCTCCACCTCGCAAAGAACGCCCTCGATCCCTTCGAGGGTCACACTGTGCAGCCTCGCCAGCATGGGCTCCCTTCGATCAATTCCGCACTGAAAACATTGATTCTACGCCATCTTACCCATTTTGACAAGAAAATTCACGTCGCCGGATGACGCGGCAATGACGCGGTCCCTCCCCTCTGCATCTTGCACCAGACGGTGATCCTGGCCATTGACTTCCACGTGATCCGTCTCGGTGCGCCGCTGTGGCTCGAGTACGTCCTCATCGCGGCCGGTGCGTTCACCACGGCAACCGAGATGCACAAACTGCTCATCAGGTAGACCAGCGTCCTGCGTGTCCTCTTCGGCATGAATCGGTCCGGTGGCACGGACCTCTTGTCTCCAGTCGCCTCTCCTATGTTCCATCCCATGCGAGCCGAGTCCAGAGGCTGTGATCAACTCTTGCTGCAGGTTCATCGTCTGCTGGTGCCCCCTGTGCTATGCACTCTGGCCCTCGTTGGATATGTGACATGCACGGGAGAACGGAAGGAGGACGCCCAGATCACCAACGACCATCTTGGGACCGCTCTTCCGAGTTTTCGCCTTGCCTTTGTGGCAATTTGGCTGTACAATATCCTGTGGATATGGAGGCTGCTGTTTTCTGTGTGACGGAGAAGTGACAACGACGGACACGTGGAGGTCGGTGTTCTTCTGTCTGCTCGAACGGTGAGTGCGGCTCGCGATGACGCACATCCAGCTGTGGGACCGTAGGCGAGACGGCAGACGAGCAGGTAAGGTGTAGCGCGTATCGCATATGGTGAGCGATGGCTTGTGCCATGTGAGAGCGAAGCTAATACCGCGCACTTGAGTGGCGCGTCGACGAATGTGGACGAACATCCCCTGGAGTGACGGGAGGCCATCTATGACCAGCAGTGGAGACAGGGAGAAACGGCGACACCATGGAGAAGGGGAGGACAACTGGTGGAATGATCTCTTCATCGCAATTCGCAACTATATAGGCCTCAAGCTCCTGATCGCGATCATCGTTCTCTCCTCCACGGGCCTGCTACTCGTGATATTCAGCCACAAGAAGGCCGGGCAATCTACCACCTACTACATCATGCGGGAGATTGGAAAGGCCGTATGCATCACGGCTCTCGCCTCCGGGGGCGTCAAGTGGTACATGACAAGGCAGGCCTCTGTACTGGACCGCCTCGCGAACAGGCGATCTGAGCAGCAGCTTTCGGCAGATCTGGAAGAGCTGAGAGGCCAGGTAGTATCCCAGACAGGGACAATCTGCCGGTCAGCGTCATCACTTGTCGCGATGCACCAGGCCGACATCGTGCATTTCTACAAGAATCGTATGGAAGCGAGTACCGAAATCAAGACCGCGCTTGAGGACACGCATGTTACCGAGATAAAGATCATCGGCATATCCCTGAATGACTTCACACGTGATGAGCAAAGGGAATTGCAGCAAGCGTGGAAGACTATCGAGACCTATGTATCGACGGGACAGCCCCCGAAGGAGGCAGATCGTCTCGATGTGAAAGTCCTGCTTATCGATCCGATGTCAGAGGGGGCACTCCTGCGATCAAAGGCCGAAGGATGTGAGGACAGGGTATCGCGATTGCAGGAAGACGTAGGCATTGCCATCAGCGATCTGTATGCGCTGGAGCGCCAGAGCAAGAACGAGAAGGTCACCTTTGAAGCCAAAGTCTATCGGACCGCTCCGATACTCTACCTGGTATGGACACCCTGCACAGCCTTTGTGCAGCAGTATTACTTCAGACCTCGGCACAGAGATGTGAATGTCAGCATACCGGTAGCACAGTACTCAAACAAGCCATGCTGCGATACACACCCACATTCGATCCACGAGGAACTGCGTTTCCACTTCGACTGGATATGGGACAACGCATCGGTCTCCTTGAAGAAATACGTAGATGAGCATTGCATGGGAATTGGAGCCGCCGTGAACGAGGCAGGGATTACGAACATCTACTATGATTCTGACTTGAGCCGACAGAGAATCCTCCATCTCATAAGGCAGCCCGATAACAAGAGGCTGTGGATCAAGGGCATCTCGCTTCGGTCCTTCTTTCGATGGGGAGACCTCTTTGACGCTCTGACCACCGTGGCCAGGCGACCGGACATCGATCTGCGAATACTGCTTATCAACCCCGACAGTGAGCAGGCGAACATGCGGTCTTTTCGTGAATTCGCTATGACAGGGAGTCCGATGACATTTGACGGTTTCGACGACGATGCAAGAAGAGACCAGCGATTGTACAAGGATACGGTTGAGAGCATCAATCAAGTCCGTGGATTCTTGCAGGAATGCAGGCAGCGCGAGGAAAAAGTGGAAATGAGAGTCAAGCTGTTCCGGTCAGCGACAGAGGCCTTCCTTCTGATCACGGACGACTCCGTGCTCGTGGAACAGTATCATTATGGAAAGATCGGGCCCGGATTGGATGGCGAAACATCACGGAAGATCCTCGGAGGTGACGTGCCACTCATTGAGTACAGTCGACGGGAGAAATCGGGCGACAATATCCTGAAGGATCCCTACAGGATCTTCAGCGATCACTTTGAGTTTGTGTTCGATCACTATGCGGCCAGCATCGACACTTGGTCGACGCAAGACCGCAATGGCCCAACCGGTATGCCCAACCGCAGGAATTCGTCAGCACGCAAGACAGGGTATCGCTCAACTAGCAGAACGAACAGCAGACGGTCAACAAGACCAACAAACGGGAAGGCAGACGAGCAGGAATGACTCTGTGGTGATTCCTCCCGCCAGAGAACGCTGTGGTTCCACCTTGTTCCGCTCGACATGACAGAGCACATAGTCCGCGCAGGGCACACCACAGACAGTCGCATCCTGCCGCTAATTGACGCAGGCGGTCGCGGTGCGGTAGAGGGCGGCGAGGGCGAAGACCAGGGCGCTGGTCAGGACGATGCAGGCGCCGGTGGGCAGGTTGAGGTAGTAGGAGACGATGAAGCCGCCGACGGCGCTGAGGACGCCGAAGAGCGTCGAGGCGATGACGACGGCGCGGTGGCCGCGGCAGATCTGGTAGGCGGCGGCGGCGGGATTGGTGATGAGGCTGAAGATCATCAGCCCGCCGACGAGCGGCAGGTTGACCGCCAGGATGATCCCGCACAGGCCGAGGAACAGGGCGTAGACGAAGGTCTCGTGCACGCCGGTGGCCGAAGCGATGGTCCGGCTGAACAGCAGGACCTTCAGCTCCTTGTTGAACAGGATCGCGAAGGCCGCCAGGGCCAGGGCCGCCACGCCGATGACGACGACGCTCTCGCCGCGTACGAACAGGATGCTGCCCCAGAGCAGACCGAGGATCTCGGTGCGGCTGTCCTGCGTCAGGCCGATCCCGAGGAACGTCAGGCCCAGCATCAGCGAGAACAGGATGCCCAGCGCTACATTGGGGTCCAGTCGCGAGCGGCCCGGGCGGATGCCGGCCAGGCTCATCGCGGCGATGGTGGAGACCACTACGGGCCCGACCGTCGGGTTCAGGCCGAAGAGGTAGGCAAAGATCGTCCCGGCCATCGCGGTGTGCGAGATGAATACGCCGATGAACGGCAGCCGCAATGCGACGATGTACGCGCCCAGCAGCCCGCAACTGGCCCCGGCGATGGCGCCGGCGGCAATCACTGTGTAGAAGAACGGGTCGATCGCAAGACTGAACTGGCCCAGAAGAACGCTCATCGGTCGCCCTCACTCTCGGCGTTGACGGTGTAGCGTCGCCCTTCGGCCACCACCACCCGGAACGCTCCGTCGTAGGCACGCCGCAGCACCTCGGTCGAGAGCACCGCGTCGGGCGTCCCGTCGGCGATGATCCGACCCTCGCGAAACAGTACGATCCGCTCGCATGCCGGCGGCAGGACACCTGTCTCATGGGAGACCATCAGGACGGTGACATCCGTTTGCCGGTAGAGCCGCTCGACGATCTCGGAGATCTGGTGCTTCCAGTTGAAATCGAGATTGGCGCAGGGCTCGTCGAGCATCAGGATCTCGGGTTCCTGGGCCATGGCCCGCGCGATGAGCACCTTCTGCTGCTCTCCGCCGGAGAGACTTCGGAACGTCTGGTCGCACCGGCCGCCGAGCCCGAGCGTATCGATCCAACGATCGACGACCGCGTGATCCTGGCGGTCCAGACGGACCAACAGAGGTTTCAGACTGGTCCGGCCCATCGCGACCACCTCGCGAACGGTGAACGGCAGCTCGGCGTTGTATTCGGTCGATTGCGGAATGTAACCGATGCGCTTGCGGAGCCGGCACCTGGCCCACGGGCCCAGCCGTCCGAGATCGACGTCGTCAATCGTCACGGTTCCCTGGGCCGGTGCGATCAGGCCGGCGCAGGTCTTAAGCAGGGTGGTCTTTCCGGCGCCGTTGGTACCGATGATCCCGACGAAAGCCCCGGCCGGAATCGTCAGATGGTCGATCGAGAGGATGGTACGGCCGCTCCGCCGCACGCTGATCTGCGAGAGACTCAGCGACCCGCCCGTCATCGGACGCCGGCCTCAAGCAGACGCTCGACGTTGCTGCGAAGCAACGCATCGAACGCCGGCCCCTCGGTCACCTGCGGCGGGAAGTTGTTGAAGACCACCGCCTGGGCGCTAAGTCGCTCGGCCAGGGCCCGCGCCAGGCCCGTGCCTTCCTGCTGGTTGGCGATGACGAAACGCACCTGCCGTCCGGCCGCCTGCTGCAGGCAGTGATCGATGTGGCCGACGGTCTCCGCGTCGCTGCCGACGAAGGTCGCCACGACGTCGAGGCCGAGCCACTCGGCGAATTTCGCCTGGTGATGCGAGGTCAGGACCGGCGCGGCCGCTGCGCCGGCATCGGCCACCGCCGTTCGCCGTTCGTCGCTCAGCGCGCCAAGGCGTTCCTCAATCAATCCCAGGCGCCTCGTCAGTTGCTCGGCCCGTTCGGGAAACTCACCCGCCAGGATCTCCGCGACCTGGCGGCATGCGATCAGATAAGTGTCCGGCACACACAGACCTGCCGGGACGTCGACGCGACGCATCTGAAGACCGTTGTCTCTGAGGCGGGAAAGCGTTGATTCAACCTGCGACTGGAAGTCGAACAGCAGCAGGATTCGGCACCGGCCAAGCTGTCGGACCTGGCCCGGCGAGATGTCGAAATGGCCCGGGCACATCCCCGGCGGCGCCAAAGCCATGATCTGCACGTCGTCGCCGCAGAGGTCCCGCACGGCCGCCTCCAGGTAAGAGTTCGTCACGGCGATCTCGGGCGCATCGGTCGCCGCCGCCCCCTCCCGGCAGCCGCATGCCGACAGAAGCAGCGTAAGAAGAACTGTCACCGAACCGATAAGGCGAAGCGTCTTCATCCGTCGTCTATCTCTCGAAGGAACCGGTCTGATGGCCGTTGCGCAGCCGCAGACGCGTGATCACGCCCCGGCCCGTCTGCGAGTCGAACCACGTCGCGCGAGGAACCGGGTAGTCCAGCTTCCTCATCCGGGCGTCATCGAAATTCGGGCCCTGGCTGTAGAGGACCCAACTGACCGGAGAGGTCTTCAGATTGCTGTACGTCTGCCCGTCGGCCTGCTCGTTGTCGGCGAAACCGTCGGGGACCCAGAGATACGCGCCCTCCTCGACGACGGTGGTGCGGTTGTAAATCAGGGTCCCGACGGATCGATACTTGTAGGTATAGCCCCGGTTGAAGCGATCCTCGATCCCGGTCGAGAGGAACGTCTCCGGCGGCGGCGCCGGCAGGTAGCCCGCCTGCGTCAGTTCCAGCGGAAGCTGATAGTAGTGCTCGCCCAGCATGCAGTCCACGCGCGTCGGCGGATACTTCTCGTCGTGATCGAACGAATAGGCCTCGAGCGCCAGGCCGATGTCGCGCAGCTCGGCGTTGACGGTGAGCACCTTTGCCTGGAGGCGGGCCCGCCCCGTCACGGGAAGCAGAATCCCCATCAGCGACGCAACGACGGCGACGACCACCAGCACTTCGATCAATGTAAACGCTCGTTTCACCTGGGCCCCTTCAACGACCAATTACTCTGCCACCGGCTCTTCCTCGACGGGCTCTTCCACGACCTCGTCGGTCCGATCGGCCAGGCGATGCTCCGGCGCGGCCAGCACCTGACCATTGCCGTCGTAGTTGACCACATATAGCTCGTAGCCATCGACAAGGTTCGCGCCCTCCTGGTTGAGGATGCCGATGACGTCGAACGTCTCGTTGAGATTGTACGATCCGGCGTAGATCCCGTTGCCGCGGCCGAGCTTGACGGGGAACGTCTTGACGCCGTCGGTGATGGTCAACGTGCCATGCGGGCCCCAGCCGGCCGGGTCCACGACGCTGACGCCCTCGATCTTGATCAGCCGAATCTGATACCGTTCACAGCCAACCTCCCGCGCGGGATCGAAGATGAACTGATCCAAATCGTCTTTGAGATCGTCGAGCGTCACCAACTCCGGCTTGGGAAGCCCGACGCCCTTCTCGACCAGTTCGATGGTGAAGTCGCGCTGCGGGTCGTTGCTGTGTTGCTCGTTGATGTTGTTCTTGCCCTTGTACGACAGGAAGTATCCGGTGGCGCGAATGCGATCGCCGACGCTGAACTGGGCCGCGTTGAGCCGTGCCAGTTCGGCCACCCACTCTTCGTTCGAGTAGCCGCCGTCCGGCGAGACCCAGGGCAGATTGCTATACATCTGGCCCATATAGACCGCGGTGCCGGCAACGTCGTCGCCCTCGCCCTGGAAGAAGAGCTGCCACTGGGCGGCCAGGTTGTACATTTGCGTCATGCCGTCGTCCGGCGTCGGGTCGAGCATGTCGCCGGGATTGTGCAGCACGATCCCTTCGAGCGTGACCATCTCCGTCGCAGCGTAGGTCAGCTCCCCTGCGGCGTTGACCGCCTGAAATTCTCGGTGCGTCACCTCGGCGACCGTGCCCTGCGCCCACAGCGAACCGGCCAGGACCGACCCGATCAGCACACCTGTCAACCATGCGTTCCTCATGTTCCATCCTCCAGCCTTCTACGCAACCCTCAAGCCCCCCGAAACGGCGCATACGCAACGCTATTTCGTGTTACCATGCATAACAATAGCCGACTCGTGCTACCCGACGCAAGGCAAAAAATTCCAGCAACTTCCTTTTTCTCATCTGCCCTCGAGCGGGGCTGGGATCATGAATCCCGGCACGCCGGACATCACGGCGGGCGCCGAGGCCGAACTCGGCGGTTGACAAGTCCCGATTCATGGCCTATCAACATCCCCAAGAATCGATTCCGGTCATTTTTTCATAAGGAGATCGAATGGCATCATCACGAAATGCGTTTTCTATTGAGCTGGAGAGCAAGCCTGAGTATCAGAAGCTCCTGGACGGCCAACCCCAGACGTGTGGGATGCGGTCCGGCCGCGTCTACCTCGAAGCGGGCAAGTCCTGCGGACAGCACAGCACCAAGGACCACGAGGAACTGCTGGTCTTCCTGGCCGGCGAAGGCGTGGTCCACATCGGGGGCGCCGCCGACCTCGCGGTGGGCCGGGGAAAGGTGGCCTATATCCCCCCGAGGACCCTGCACGACGTCGAGAACACCGGGACCGAACCGTTGGCCTACATCTATTGCGTCGCGCCGGCCACCGTCGAATGACTGCCGCCCCCAACGACGGAGGGCACGCGATTTGTCCCGCCCGGGCGCTTGCCAAAACGGGTGAACGTGGTATAATGGGAGAGGTGGTTTTGCGCTCTTTTCTTCTATATCTTGGTTTTGAGACGGCTGTATAGATCATACCCTTGTTCTATATTCGGTCATGCAAAGGCCGTCTCCAAAGAGCCGGGGCTTCATCGCTTCGGTTCTTTTTTTGCGCCCGGACCCCGGCGAGCGAACCGCGCAACGTCAATCTCCACACCGCGAGAATAAAACAGACCCCAGAAGCGTCTATTGCCATGAACGTGGTGCTGCGCCCAGGAGAACTCGATGATGGCTCACACGACAGCGGCTTCACTCCTGCCTTGCGACCGAACCGCCGACGCCGCAACCGGCGCCCGGCGGCACGACGATTCGAGTTCCCCTGCGTCGGATCGAGACCCACCCCTCGCTTGTTCGGTTGACCGCACAGCGGCCGACGGATATACTGGATGAGGTTGGCTGTAATTGAGGCTCCTTGCTCTGTTGGAGAAAAGGCTCATGGACTCGGAAAAAGACAGCCACGTTCGGCAATTCAAATGGCACTTCACCGTGATCGGCGCGACACTGGGATTCGTCCTGCTGCTGGCATTGTTCACCCGAACCTTCGAGAACACCGAGGCGCTGCGCAACCTCGTGTTCCTGCTGGGCTCGCTGATCTTTCTCGGGGCCCTTCTGGCGATGCTGTCGCGCGTCTCGGGAATCGTCGAGACGCTCCGCGACAACAGTGCCAAGATGGCCGAAGCGACCAAGGCGCTGGAGGACATTCGGCGCGACCTGGTGCAGATCAACCACTGCGCGCGGATCAGCGATTCGGTCAAGGCGATCGCGTTTCGCGAGGACGACCGCCAGTCGTTGCGGGAGGCCGTTTTCGAGAAACTCAAACAGAAGGACTTCGAAGGCGCCTACGAGATCATCGATGAGATCAGCGTTCATTCCGGCTACCGGGCGCTGGCGGCCGAACTGCGCCAGCAGGTGGACAGCTACCGCAACGCCACCGAAGACGAGCGGATCGATCAGGCCCTCGAGCACATCCGCATGCACTTTCGCAACGCCCGCTGGGCCAAGGCCAGCGTGCAGATCGAGGCGCTGATCCGCGAGCATCCCACCTCGGAAAAGGCCCGGGCCATGCGTCAGCAACTGGTGGACAGCAAGGAGGAGCGAAAGAAGATCCTCATGGCCGCCTGGGACGACGCCGTCCAGGAGCAGGATACGGATCGCAGTCTGGCGATCCTTCGGGAGCTGGACATGTATCTGACGCCGAACGAGGGACTGGCCCTGCAGGAGGCGGCGCGGGACGTGTTCAAAACGAAGCTGCACAACATGGGCGTGCAGTTTGCGATGGCGATCTCGGACAAGCGGTGGGAAACGGCGCTGGAAGTGGGCCAGCAGATCGTTCGGGACTTCCCCAACAGCCGCATGGCCACGGAGATCCAGGGAAAAATCGACGTGCTGCGACAGAACGTCGAGCTACAGCACGCCTGAGAACACCGCTCTTACTGGAAATCGAAGAGCGATTGTGTCTTGATCATCGTGACCTGATCGGGATAGGCCGCGAAGGTGTGGATGTGCAACTCGCTGCGCCGCGCCTCGAAGTCGACATAGCAGAACGGCTGCAATCCGTCCATCTCAAGCTCCGGGAACTTCACGAAGACCCCGCGGTTGCGGGCGAAGCGCTCCAGATCGGCATAGCTCTGCCGATAGAGATTGGGGCTCATCTTCTCGACCTGGAAATCAGTCATGTAGCTGACCCCGCGACTGAGCGTGCACTTATGCGTGCGCGGGCCGCGGAACTGGAACCGCTCGACCAGGCCGCGATGCGGCAGCAATTGCCCCGGCGTGCTGACCACCTCGCTGAGGCACACGTCGCCCGAGAAGACGCTCACGACATGAGTGCAACCGGTGACCCAGATCAGGGCCTCATACTTCTCGGTCTTGAGCTGCCGGGTGGCGTAAAGCTGGAACAGCTCGGGGTGCAGAGGCCTCTGAAAGAGACTGAACGTCAGTTGATCGACGGCGACATTGGCTTGTGGCGATTCCATCACGAAAAACCCCAAAAACGCGGCCATGGATTTCAACGTATTGTATCAAAACACCCGCAGCCGTTCAAGCGCAATATCAGTACTGATAGGCCGTTACGAGCCCCTTATGGGACGATTGTCTCGCAAGCCCATTGCGCAGCGAGACTAAGGATGATATGGATTTTTTCGCCGTCGTGTTCGAAAAAAAACGGAACCGGTCGGGGGCTCAATGGTCGAAGACCAAGGCGTTGATCAGGGTGGCGATAATGTCGTAAAACGCATGGGTGCCGGCGGTGATGCCGAAGCCTCGGATGGCGAACAAGGCGGCAAAGTAGACCCCGGCCATCGTCCGAAAACCAAACTCCGTCCAGTTGAACGGGGCGTTGCGTCCGAGTTGTCCGTCGAGAACGATGATGTGGTGGTGCGCGCTGAACAGGGCCGCCGAGATCAGCACGCTCGATACGATCGCGTTGGCATGGCTCAATCCGAGCAGGTCCTGAAAAAACATCATCAGCAGACAGATCAGAATCAGGCGGAAGACCAGTTCCTCATAGATGCCGGCCCCGACGCCGGTGACGATGTTGGCCATCAACGAGTGCCCATTTGCCTCGGTCGCCAGGGGCACCGCCGGCCCGGCGTCCGTTCCGGCCGCACGATCGACGACGCAGGTGGCCGCCGCCCGGCTGCCGTTCGGCGCCAACGACGGGTTGTTGAAGAACAGGCTCAGGACGATCAGCGGGACCGCCAGCAGAACGCACTCGACGACCATGGGGATGTAGTCGCCGACGCAGAAATACCATCGCTTGCGCGAGGCCAGTTGCAGACCGATCAGAATGAGGATCACGACCAGGGGCGGCGCGATCCAGGCAATCCGGCTGCTGGTGCCGAGATACTGGAGCAGTTGCTGGAGCCACACGAAGGCGACCACGCGGACCTGCGAGCGGTTCAGCACGTCGGTGTTGATCACGATCGTGCCGATCTCGTAGAAAATGAGGAATGGCAGCAGGAAGACAATCGCGTACACCGGCCGGCTGGTGCGCTCCAGATAGGAGTCGCTCTCGTAATTGAGCAACTGGCTCGTCGAGTAGCTTGGCTTGTTGTTCTTCTTCCGGCCGGCCATTGGCGAAGCACCACAGATTCCCTTCGTTCGGCCCCCGCCCGGCGGGCGCGCCGCGTCGCACGGGTCGATGGCATCCGGGAGTTTACTTGACCGCCGATGGGATTACAATAGCGGCGGGCGCGGCATTATCTGACCCGGCGCGCCACGACAGAGGACGGTCAAGCAGAACCCGAACGCAGAACAGTTGGAAACCACATCCCATGACAATGCGACAGCAGTTGATGGACATCTACCAGCGTCTGTTCGATGCGTTTGGCCCGCAGCACTGGTGGCCGGGCCAGACGCGATTCGAAATCATCGTCGGCGCGATCCTGACGCAGAACACGAGCTGGACAAACGTCGCCCGGGCCATCGCGAATTTGCAGGCGGCCGGCTGTCTGGAGCCGGACCGGCTGCACGCGCTCGATGCGGCCGAACTGGAACCGCTGATCCGCCCGGCCGGCTACTTCCGCCTCAAGGCCAAGCGACTGCGGAACTTCACACAGTGGCTCTTCGACGAGTACGGCGGCGCACTCGAGACGCTCGACGCCGTCGAGACCCGCCGGCTGCGCGAAGAACTGCTGGGTATCTCGGGCATCGGCCCGGAGACCGCCGATTCGATCCTGCTGTACGCGATGGATCGCCCCGTCTTCGTGGTGGACACCTACACCGCTCGCGTCGCGGTCCGACACGGGCTCATCGAGCCGGACATCAACTACGAGCAGTTGCAGTATCTCTTCGAGTCCAACCTCGAACCCGATGTGACGCTGTTCAACGAATACCACGCCCTGCTCGTCCGCACCGGCAAAGACTTCTGCAAACCCACCCCCAGGTGCCCCGCCTGCCCGCTCAACGACCTGCCCCACGAGATTCACATCGAGAGCACCTGACCCGCCTGGGCGGCAGAGGGTCTGTTGGAATCGGGGGAGAGCCATTGGTAGAGTCCCCCCGCCTTGCGGAATGCCTCACGGTCGCCGTAACGGTAGCATGTTTGGGCCGGATCGACAAGCCCATCCGGCACACTTCGTTTTGGGGTTGCGGCCCGGGGGGGTTGGGGGTAACCTGTGAGGCATGGAAGGCAAGCTCGATGGCCGTGGTACGATGGCAATCCCTTTTGGGTGGAGGCACAGACCATGAAATCGATGAGACGTCGCGACTTTCTCAAGAGTACCCTGGCCGCATCGGCGATCGGTGTGGCGCCGTTCAACATCCTCAAGGCGGGCCCCTCGCCCAACAGCAAGCTCAACATCGCCTGCATCGGGGTGGGCATGCAGGGTTCGAGCAACGCCGAATATCTGGCGGGAACCGACAACGTGATCGCCCTGTGCGACGTCGATTCCGACTGGTGCGGCAAACAGATCCGCAGTCGCACGAATCTGCACGGGATCAAGCTCTGGACCGACTATCGCGTGATGTTCGACAAGATCGGCAAGGACATCGACGCCGTGCTGATCGCCACGCCCGAGCACAATCACTACACAATCTGCCTGTATGCCATGCGGCACGGCAAGTATGTCTATTGCCAAAAGCCGCTCTGCCACACGGTCAACGAGGTGCGTCTGCTGGCGGAGGAAGCGAAGAAGCATCCGAAGGTCGTCACGCAGATGGGCAACCAGGGCCACTCGGGCAGCAGCTCGGCCCTGTTGCGGGACTGGGGCCAGGCCGGGTCGGTCGGCCCTATCAAAGAGGTCATCTGCTATTCCACCAAGAACTACTGGATCGACAAGCCGGTCGTGGAGGGCTCCAAGGTGCCGGAAACGTTGGACTGGGACCTGTACCTGAACCGGGCGGAGATGATCCCGTTCAGCACGAGCTACATGAACCGCGAGTGGATTCGCTACACCCACTTCAGCGGCGCCGTCGGCGACATGGCCGCGCATATCTTCGATCCGGCGTATTACGCCCTGGACCTGCGCGTGCCGCTCAGCGTGCGGGCGGACGTGAAGACCCCCGCCTATCCCGGATCGCTTCCACGGTCCGGCGTCATCACGTATGAGTTCGGCCCGCGCGGGGACATGCCCCCGGTCACGATGAAATACTACCTGGGCGACGACATCGAGTTCCCGCGTCCCAAGCATCTGGAGCCCGAGCGTCGCGGGATCGACAGCGGATCGGTCATGGTCGGCGAACACGCTTCGATCATGGCGGGCAGCCACAGCCAGGGCGCGCGGATCATTCCCGAGACCGCGATGAAGGAGACGCCCCGGCCGCCGCAGGTGGCGTTCCGCTGCAAGGGCCGGACGCACTTCGACAACTGGACGCTGGCCTGCAAGGGCGAGGACGTCGCGATGTCGTCGTTCGACTACGCCGGTCCGCTGTCGGAGATCATCGTCCTCGGCGATATCGCCCTGGTGCACCCCGGCCGGACGCTGCTCTGGGACGCGAAGAACATGAAGATCACCAACGACGAGGAGGCCGACAAGAGCCTCTTCATGCGGCGTCTGGCGCCGCGCGATCACCTGAACTGGTGCTGATATTGAGGAGCACATCCATGAAGAGCAACGAACGACGAACGATCTCCCGGCGGGATCTGCTGGGCAGTGCGGCGGCCGCGGCGGCCCTGGCCATGACGCCGGGCGGCGCGCTGCGCCGCGTGAGCGCCCAGGCGGCGGGCAAACCCAACTCCAGATTCAGCGGCGTGCAGATCGGGACGATCACCTATAGCTTCCGCGACCTGCCCGGCACCGCCGAGGACATTCTCAAGTATGTCGTCCAGTGCGGGATCAGCTCGATCGAGCTGATGGGCGAGCCGGTCGAGCAGTACGCCGGAGTCCCCGCCGCGATGCGCGGACGCCGCGACATGACCGACGAGCAGCGCAAGGCCATGCAGCAGAGCCGCGAGGCACAACTCCAGTGGCGACTGTCGGCCCCGATGGAGAAGTTCCGGGCGCTGCGGAAGATGTACAATGACGCCGGCGTCAACATTCACATCGTCAAGTTCGGCAACATCGGCGACGGCAACATGAGTGACGGCGAGATCGACTATTACTTCAACGTCGCCAAGGCGCTCGGCGCCCGGGGCATCACACGCGAGCTGTCGGAAGAGGCGGCCAAACGGCTCGGCCCCATCGCCGACAAGCACAAGATCATGATCGGCTTCCACAACCACACGCAGATGACGCCCACGACCTACGACGGGCCGATCCTGTCGTACGGCAAGCACCTCGGGCTCAACTTCGACATCGGCCACTACGTCGCGGGCACCAACCAGTCGCCGATCCCGATTATCGAGAAGTTTCACGATCGGATTCTGAGCCTGCACCTGAAGGACCGCAAGGTCAACAACGGCCCGAACATGCCGTTCGGCCAGGGCGACACGCCGGTGGCCCTGGTCCTCCAGTTGCTCAAGAGAGAAAAGTGGGACATCCCGGCCGACATCGAGCTGGAGTACCGAGTCCCGCAGGGCTCGAACTCCGTCGCCGAAACAACCCAATGCGTTCAGTTCTGCAAGGAAGCGCTCGCCTGAAAGGCCGGCGCCGTCGAAATCCTATACCCGATCACTTTGGCTCGGAGGTCTTGGCCATGTGTGAACAGTGCACGCGACGGGAGTTCTTGGGGACAGGAGTGGCCGGCGGATTGTTGCTGGCCGGGGCGACATGGACACACGCATGGGCCGCGTCATCGCCGACGCCCCGACCGAGGGGCAAGTCGCGGATCTGCGTGATCTTCACCGGCGAGCCGGCGCCACAGGACCGCGACTGGGGGGCCGACACCCGGCAGGTCGAGGCCGCCAAGGCCCGCCTGGCCAAGGCCGAGAAGGACCTGGGCAACGTGGAGCTGGTCATCGGGGAATCGCGAAGCGCCGAGCAGACGGCGGCCCTGCTGGCCCAGGCCGGACCGGGCGCGCCGGTGCTGACGATCAACACGCGCAACTTCGCCCTGACCGGCGTCGTCGGGCCGATCCTCGAGGGGGCCCATCCCATGATCGTCTTCTCGCTGCCGGCCAGCGGCCACGACTGGATGTACGCCCCCCGCTGGCACAGCCGGGGCCACCGCGTCAGCCTCATCGCCAGCAGCGACTACGATGAGCTCGAGCGGGCCCTCCGCCTGCTGCGGGTCGTGCCCATGATGAAGCAGACGCGGGTCCTTCTGTTCCCGCCGGCACGCGGCACCGCCGCGGCCCAGTCGCCCGACGAGGTCAAGAAACGGCTCGGCGCCGACGTCGTGGCCGTCGAAGAGAAGCTCTTCGACGAGATGACCGCGTCCGTGGATGAGCGGGCCGTTCAGGACGAGGCCCGCTGGTGGACCCGCAACGCCAAGGAGATCATCGAGCCCAACGAAGAGGACATCCGCAAGGCCGCCCGCATCAGCATCGCCCTGCAGAACCTCATGGCCCAGCAGCAGGCCCAGGGGCTGGCCGTGGGCACCTGCATGGGCTGGCTGGCCAAGGGGTTCCCCTGCCTGGGGTTCGCCCGTCTGCGCGACAAGGGGATTCCCGCCGCCTGCGAGGGCGACATGGACTCGCTGCTGACCATGATCCTGTTCCAGTACCTGATCGAGCGCCCGGGCTTCCAGGGCAACGCGACGTTCGACACCTCGCGCAACGTGCTGTGGACCGCGCACTGCACGGCGCCGCTGAAGATGGACGGCCCCGACGGCAAGGACGCGCCCTATCTGCTGCGCGGCCATTCCGAGGTCGCCGGCAGCGGCTGCGTGCCCGAGGTGCAGTACCGCCTGGGCGAGACCATCACGCGCACCAAGCTGGTCAACCTCGATACGATCCTCGCCTCGACGGGCAAGATCGTCGAAGTGCCCGAGCGGGCGGTCCACGGCTGCCGCACCCAGATCGTCACCGAGGTGCGCGACGCCGCCACGATGGCCGCCAACTGGAGCCGCGTGCTGGAGACCGAGGACGCCATGACCCTGCTGCACCGTGTGGTCTTCTACGGCGACCACATGACCGACGTCCGGCACCTCGCCCGCCTGATGGGCATGACCGTCGTCGAAGAAGGCTGATCCAACATGTAGGGTGTGCATCGCACACCATTTCCTTCGCACGTGGCGAGAGAAGGTGTGCAGTGCACACCCTACGATGCTGCGATGCTCCGGCTCTACCGAACCAGGGGGCGTCGGTGGGCGATGCGGGACAGGACCAGGATGAACACGAGCCAGCAGAGGGCCGCCAACGTTGCGGCGGCGGGGGCGTTGACCAGCGGTCTGAGGTCGTGGGACAATAGCTCGGCGGCCAGCACCACAGGGTACGCAAAGGCTATCAGCACGATCATCAACAGCGCCGGTCGGCGGTAGAGCACCAGGTGGATCATCGCCGCGATCGGCAGCAGGACCCAGGACCCGTAGAAAACCCGGGCGCTGATGACGTGGTAGGTGAGCCGCTGGCCGTAGACCGTGAAATCAGGCAGAACGCTTGCCAAAGGCACTGACAGCGCCGCTACGAGACCCATGAACGCCGTCACCAGGACCGCGCCCACCACAACCGCCGCAAGCGTCGCGAAAAACCGCTCGCGCCGGCCGCCCGACGTCAGCAGGCTGGAATAGAGGGCGCCGTGGGACAGGCTCATGGCCCCCGCAACGATCGGTAGCGAGCCGAGCAGAATCACCATCAGGTGCCCGCCGAGGTAGCCGAGGAAGATTGTCATCACGACCACCAGGACCAGCACGTTCGTCCATTGCGAGAGCACCATGGCAAACGAGCTGTAGACCGCCCCCCATACGCAGCGTGCCACGCTCAAGGGCCGGCACTTCGTCATGCCGCCGAGGAACAACTTCTGGACCCACGGGCGTGGATGGTCTTTGAGCCGCGTCCAGGGCGCGGCGCTGCGGGCCTGAGGCGAGCGTCGCAGCTTGTCGCGGTCGAACACCTCGGCGAATCCGATCCACGGACGCAGGCAGTTGCGCCGGGCCAGGTCCGCTCGCGTCAGGTACAGCCACATCGCCACAGCCGCCAGGACTCCGGCCGCCATGACCGCCAGCGGGTGCAAGACCACGATCCGTTCGAGCCGCACGTGCAGGCCAAGCCGCTGGCCGAAGAAGAAGACGGCAATCGAGAACCCGACCAGCGCCATGGGCTGCCGGGCGAAGAACCCCCACCACGCTCCGGCCAAATAGAACACCAGGCCGGCCGCAAACGCCGAACCCAACACCAGCAACCGCCACGTCGGAGGCAGGCCCGGATAGAACAGAAACAGCGTCGCCCCGGCGGCGTTGGCCGCGATGCCGACTGTCAGGATGAACCGCGCGACGGTCCGCCTGTGTTGCGGCAGACAGAACGCCATCGGCTTGGTCAGAATCTCCATCTGCTGCACCGCCGCCGCCATACCGACCAGGAACACCAGCAGGATCAGGCCGATGAACGTGCCGGCCCCCGCCCTCGGATCGTCCAACGCCACCTTCAGACTGACCCAGACGTAGAACGCGAACATCAAATACCCCAGCCACAGCCCCCGCCGCTGGTACAACAGCTTGAGATTGACGGTCAGAACACTCATCGACGCACTCCGTCAAAGCAATAGCCTTCGACAAACTTCATTGGACAACCACCTTGTAGATATCTTCGAGGGGCAGGGGCTGGACGTCGGCCTGGCAGTGGATGCGGGCGGCGGCGGCTTCGATCAGGTCCGGCGGCAGGTCGCGTACGATCAGGGTCGCTTCGGACTGGTTTCGGCGGCATTCGAGAACGTTGGCGAAATCCAGCGGCTCGGGCAAGGGGCCTGCCAGCGAGGTCAGGCGCACGCGGCTGTACTTTTCGCGCAGCGCGTCGAAGCTCGCATCGGCGACGATCCTGCCGGCCTTCATGATGACGGCGTGGTCGATCACCTTCTCCACGTCGCTGAGGATGTGCGAGGAGATCACGATCGTGCGTTTCTGGTCCTGGATCAGTTGCAGCAGCAGGTCGAGGAACTGCGCGCGGGCCAGCGGGTCGAGCGCCGCCGCCGGCTCATCGAGGATCAGCAGCTCGGGCTCGAAGCAGACCGCGATCAGGATCGCCAGTCTCTGCCTCTGGCCGGGCGAGAGCGAGCCGACGCGGGCCTTGAGCGAAATCTCGTACTCGCCGACGAGCCGCTGCTCCAGCTCCTTGTTCCAGTTCGGATAGTAGACGCTGACGTAGCGGATCAGTTGGGCGGCGGTCATCCAGTCGATCAGCTCGCCCTCCTGGTGGACGTAGCCGATGCGGGCCAGTTCCGCCGGACCAAGCCGGCTCGCGTCGCAGCCCAGGGTGGTGCACCAGCCGCTGTCGGGCAGGTACAGCCCGATGATGTGGCGCAGCAGCGTGCTCTTGCCCGCCCCGTTGGCGCCGAGCAGGCCGATGATCCGGCCGCGCTCGATGTCGAGGTCGATGCCGTCGAGGGCCTGGATGCGGCCGAACCGCTTGCTCAGGCCGCGAATCTTCACCATGATCGTCTCGTCACTCA
>Ga0209312_1001356_pt1 | contig 18211 bp, 14 predicted proteins | sample BioC13SIPDNA_4_FD_185744 | JGI IMG/M metagenome (GOLD analysis project Ga0209312, IMG submission 185744) | Anaerobic biogas reactor microbial communites from Washington, USA - Biogas_R1_B C13 SIP DNA (SPAdes) (version 2) | ecosystem: Engineered > Bioreactor > Anaerobic > Unclassified | place... | reverse complement strand
GCAGGCTGTGGTAAAGCTCCTGCTCAGTTTGCTTGATGCCCTGAAGCGCGTCGAAAACGATGATCAGGAAGTTGGCTGAGCGCGCGGCTTCCAAGGCCCGTTCACGCTCCTGCTCTCCCACCGGTCCAACCGCGTCTGCCCCGGGGGTATCGACCATGTTGAAGATACCGGCATCGGCTTCCTGGTTTACACGAGTGGTACCGGGGATGGGGCTGACGGCTGCTTTGTCCTGATCATTTCTTATGAACTGGTTGTAAAGGGTGGACTTGCCCACATTGGCCGGTCCGATGATAGCGGCACGCTTGCGCTTGCCCAAAACGGCTTTGCTGTGAATGATGGCCAGGTCCATCAGCGCTTTGCTTGGGTTGCGGTCAAAGGGTAGCCCTTTGAAGCTCGCTATAAGCGCTTGCCGGCGGTCTGCCGGGATGGCTGACCAGAGCTGGTTGATGATGACCTTGCTTGGTTCCGGGAAAAAGTCTTGAATGTCTTTGGTTGAGGGCATAAGTTTCCTTTTGTAGGCTGATAGAATTATACAATAAGCACCTTGAGCGGCGAAAGAATTGTGACAAGAGTTGACCAAGAGTGAATGGAGGAAAGATGACAGATGCAAAACTGATTTTTGCCGATGGGACCGAATTTATCTTGCAGGGGAGCGAGGTTTTTGTTGGGCGGGAAGCCACCAACGATCTGACCATTCCGGTCCCCTATCTTTCACGGCATCATGCCCGCTTTCAACTGGTTGAGGGGGGTTGGACGGTGGACGATATGGGCTCAACGCTGGGAACAACCCTGAATGGGCAGGCTGTGCGCGTGGCCAGCAGGTTGGTGGATGGAGACCAGATTGTCTTCGGTGGAAAGGTGAAAGCGCGCTTCGTCTGCGGGGCAGATTAAGACCCCCTGGAGGTCCAAATTTGGTTGACATTTCGGCTGAATTCAGGTAATATCAGGATTCGCAAGTCGGCGAGGTAGCTCAACGGTGGAGCAGTGGACTCATAAGCCATTGGTTCTGGGTTCAAATCCCAGCCTCGCCATTTTTTTTAAGGTGAAATGATAATTGCTTCTGGGATTCCTGCTCGCTATGCTCCCAGGACATCGTATTCACTCGCAAATCCACGCCTTACCAATTTTTATTTAAAAATGATTGATTCTTTGATCATTTCGGTCCTGTTCTCGCCGGTCCCACAGAGAGGCTTCACACTCGAAAGGCTGGCGAGAACGGAGAATGGGGGGTATCAGGACACCGCCGAGAATGAAGCAAAATCTCTTTTTACAAATTTGTTCGCAAGCCAAGAGTGGACAATTAATATCGCGTATCACGATATTGAGAACTTAAACCGGAATAATAGCAAATAGTAGAATAATTTGTTTCAAAAATTTTTGTTTGGTAAAATACTATTGACAATCATAAGAATTATATTAAAATGATTGTCAGTCACATTTATTTCAAAGACTAACTTTCTAATTCCTCCGATTCGTTGATTCCGCCCCGGATAAACGAACGATACGGCAAAGAGAGCAATTTCTTTTGCCCGCCAGTGCGCAAAGGAGGCGGTTGTCCTGATAAAGGGACATATTATTCTTTTGCGTAGGTTGGTTTATCGACGGGAGGAGTATCCAAAAAAGACAACAAAATAACACTTGTTCAAATCTAATCGTGCAGTTAAATTCTGGAAAGGGAGACAATTATGTGGATTTTACGAATAAATACCTCGAATCTAAGTTATAAGTTGGAAGAAGTACCTGAAAAGTACAAATTACTTTATGGCCGTGCCTTAACCTCTCAAATGATTTACGACGAAGTTCCGCCACTCTGCCATGCTCTGGGACCTAACAACAAATTGGTATTCTCTGCTGGCATGGTCACCGGGACAGTTTCGCCCACTTCTGCCCGAATCTCTGTCGGTGGAAAATCACCACTAACCGGAGGAATCAAGGAAGCTAATGCGGGTACAGCCTGGGGTCCGGATCTGGCGAAAATGCGCATCCGTGCATTGGTCTTGGAAGGCCAGCCATTGAATACGGAAACCTATGTTGGGGCTCTGATTGAGTGGGATGGTGAAAAACCAGTGGTTGAATTCTTTGACGCGACTAAATACACTGGAAAAGACGTTTACGAAGTCTACCCCAAAATGTTTGAGATGTATGGGCCGAGAGTCTCCATTGCCAGTATGGGCGTAGTGAGTGAGATGGGTTACAGCAACTCGGGTATTGTGTTCAATGACATGCATCAACGACCCAGCCGCTACGCCGGACGTGGTGGCCTTGGCGCTGTTCTGGCTTCAAAAAGAATGAAATTCATTATTCTGGATGCGAAGGGTGCGCCTGGAGTCGAAATGGTGGATAAGGCTCTCTTTGACGAAGGACGTAAAAAACTGATCGATGCCATCCGCAGCCACCCGATTTCCAAGCCCAAGGGCGGGTTAAACAGCTACGGTACCGCTGTTCTGGTCAACATCCTGAATGAAGCTGGCGGATTGCCGACCCGCAACTTTTCAGCCGGTCGTTTTGAAGGGGCCGCCAAGACATCTGGTGAAGCCATCTTTGAGACGAACAAAGAACGTATGGGTAAAGAAATTTACAACCATCCTTGTTCACCAGGCTGTATTATCCAATGTTCCAATACCTACTACAACCCAGATGGGACTGAAGCCACATCTTGTATCGAATACGAATCCACCTGGTCATTGGGTGCCAATCTGGGAATCGACAATTTGGATGACATTGCCATTATGAACCAGTTGTGCAATGCTTACGGTCTGGATACTATTGAAACCGGTGGGACCCTGGGTGTCGCCATGGAAGCCGGAGTGCTTGAGTTTGGTGATAGTAAGGGCGCAATTCAATTGATCCATGAAATGGGTAAAGGTTCTCCTATGGGTCGAACCTTAAGCGGAGGCACTGGCACAACTGGCAAGATTTACGGTGTCAAGCGTGTACCTGCTGTCAAAGGGCAGGGCATGCCCGCCTACGAACCTCGTGCTGTAAAGGGTATTGGCATCACCTACGCGACCACGACAATGGGGGCAGACCACACGGCCGGTTATACCATTTGCCCTGAAATTTTAGGCGTCAGTGGTAAATTGGACCCCTTGAGCCCGGAAGGTAAAGCTGCTTTGAGCCGCGCGTTTCAGGCTACAACCGCCTTCATTGACTCAAGCGGTCACTGCTTGTTCATCGCCTTTCCAATTCTGGACATCGCCAGCGGTTTTGAAGGCATGATCCAGGAATGTAATGGCATCCTGGGAACAAATTGGGACGCAGACGCAATCGTTGCTTATGGGTCGCAAACGCTAAGAGTGGAAAGAGCTTTTAATGAAGCTGCTGGTCTCTCCAAGGAGTCTGACCGAATTCCTGAGTTTATGAAAACAGAACCGCTGCCCCCGCACAATCAAGTCTTTGATATTCCTGATTCTGCGCTGGATTCTGTCTTTGAAGATATGTAAGCGCAAAAATTGCCAATAAAATAGAGTGGGATGGTTTTTATCGATTGTTACCGATAGAAATCGTCCCACCATCTTAATTGCTGATACAATCAGCTACTAGTTTTCGTATGGCAAAAAACAGCAGAATAGAATAATTTATGACAGATATTACACCAAACTTAAATGGAGAGATTCAAATCCCGAAGGGATTTTTTGAACGCAGGCGTTTAGATCCCCTGACCCAATTTTGGCTTGATGAACGAGAAGGAGACCTGATTCTTTACCCAAGGCTGCCTGATGCGCGCAAATTGTATATTGAGGCGACAACAGCTTGCAATCTTACCTGTCAGACTTGTATCCGAAACTCCTGGGCTGATCCCAATGCTCATATGGATGATGCAACCTTTCAGCGGATTCTTGAAAGTATCCAAAAACTTCCCCAACTTGAACGTGTGATTTTTACCAGTTTTGGAGAACCAATGGTTAATCCGAAACTGTTTTCGATGATTGAAGCTGTACGGAAGCTGGGATTGGAGGTTACTCTTGGATCCAACGGGGTGCTGCTGACAGAGAAGGTCACTCGTACTTTAATCCGGCTGGGGGTTGATCAATTAGTTGTTTCCATCGATGGGGGTAAACCTGCAACCTATGAAGGTATCAGAGGCACCCAACTTTCAATCATCATAAAAAACCTGGAAACCTTTAACAGAGTTAAAGATGAACTCGAAGTGGTAAAGCCATCTTTGGCAATTGAGTTCGTTGCCATGCGCAGCAATTTGGATGAATTAAAGGAAGTTCTTAATTTGTCTTCAGAATTGAACGCGACTCGCCTGATCGTTTCTAATGTTTTGCCATATACCGAAGAGATGAACGAAGAAAAATTGTATGGTTATGGTCCAAAGGAGCCCCTTTATATTGGTTCGTGGCCGGTCAAATCATCCGATGCCTGGGTTCGTTGGGGCGTGATAGAAACCCCCAGAATGTTCTGGGGAGCAGAGAGACGCTGCAAATTTGTACAGGACAAATCGATGGTCGTCAGATGGGATGGCAACGTATCACCTTGCTATGCCTATTCCCACAGCTACCAATACTACACAATTGATAATGTACTAAAGAATGTCGAGCAATACACATTGGGAAATGTCAATGAGCAATTCCTGGATGAAATTTGGATGAGCGAAGAGTATACCCGCTTCCGCAGCAATGTCCGGGCGTTTCATTTTCCATCCTGTCCGGATTGTGATCTACGAGAAACCTGTGACCTGCGTCAGGAAAATCAAGGTTGTTGGGGACCAAACCCCTCTTGCGCGGATTGTCTCTGGGCGCAGGATATTGTCAGGTGTCCGTGAGTAAACCATGAAGGTTAAGGTCAAACTGTTTGCTTCGTTGAGGAAATACATTCCTGAACTTGACTTGGGTGAGAGTCTTGATGTGATTATGGAGTCAGGATCAAGCATCGCGCAGTTGTACGAACAATTGGGGATCCCTGAAGATGAAGTAAAGTTAGCTTTTGTAAATGGACAATATCGTGGTAGCGAGTATGTGCTGTCAGATGAAGATGAGATTGGAATATTCCCCCCTGTTGGTGGAGGTTAATGGTTATGAAAATTGAAGTGTGGTTATATGGCGAGTTATCACAGTATGGAGATGAGAGGGCACGAAAAGGTTTTGCCAGTCTCAGTCTTGATCTGCAAGAAGGCACAACTATCGCCGGATTACTGGACACCCTGAAAATGCCAACCGAGAAGAGAGGCATCACTTTTGTCAATGGGAATTTAAGCGCGCTGCCCGGTTTACAGCCTGACCTTGGCCAGGTTCTCATGGATAGTGATCGGATTTCTTTCTTTGACCACCGCAGCATGTGGCCATTTCAATACCGGCATGGAGCCGCAATGGCAGAGGGTCTGAAGGGGGTTTTAGATACCGATCCTGAAGCAATCATGCACCACCAACAAAAAGAGGAATAGGCCCACCCATCTCGAAATCCAAAAGCTAATATAGAGCATTTAATTGGTTGAGATTAACAAATTACCCCCTGTTCTTGCAAGGTCTCCCGATCTCATTCACCTCGTGGCGGGCAAAGGTAGTGCAAGAACGGAGTTTATTTTTCCCAGTAAAATCGAAATTTCTATAAAGACCAACTAAACCCAAATAAGCTAAATAATCACTTCTGCTGGATGATATAATTTACAAAATTATTAGAGGTGCGCATGAGTGAATATTTATCGTATCAAGAAATTGACGCTGCCACAAGCGCAGTACGTGCCAGGTTAAGCATAATCCCGGAAATTGCTTTGATCCTCGGCTCCGGGCTGGGCGAGCTGGCGGATTCTGTTGAGAATGCCAGCATCATTCCAACCAATGAGATCCCATTCTGGCCGGTCTCCACAGTCCCGGGTCATAAAGGACGTCTGGTGATTGGAAAGTTGGAGGGCAAGCAGGTATTAGTGCTCCAGGGCAGAACCCATTTTTATGAAGGTCATCCCATTTCCAAAATCGGGCTGCCCATTCGGGTTATGCAGCGTTTAGGCATCAAAACCCTGATCCTGACCAATGCTTCCGGCGGTCTGAATGACGATTTTTATCCGGGTGATATCATGCTGATTAAAGATCACCTGGCGCTGCTGCCAATGGCCGGTGAAAACCCGCTGCGCGGCCCTAATCTGGATGAATTTGGACCTCGTTTCCCACCCATGAGCGAGGTTTACAACCACGAACTGATTGAGCTAGCCAAGGAGGTAGGTAAGGATTTGGGAATAGCCTTGCATGAAGGGGTTTATGTCTGCCTTGCCGGTCCATCGTTCGAAACCCCGGCGGACTGCCGCTTCCTGAAGATGGTAGGCGCGGACGCGGTTGGCATGTCAACTGTTCCTGAAGCTATTGTTGCCAAACACGGCGGCATGTCGATTTTGGGTTTCGCCACGATCACAAACAAAATTGACCCTGATGGGACCAACAAAGCCAGTCACGAAGAGGTTTTGCAGGTTGGAGATATATTGGCTCCCAACCTGATGAAGATTATCCGTGGAGTGCTGCAGAGGCTTTAACAGGCTTTTTGACCTGAATTATGGATTATGTCATTCGCTTTTTAGCGGAATTTGAAGTTCCGATCTATTTGGTGCTGGGAATAATTGTCCTGGTTTATTTGCGCCGGGTCCTGGCAGCTTTGGAAGAAAAGCGCACAGCCATCTTTGGTTTGGAAAGGGAAGCTGCCCAACGTAAAGTTGTGGCGGCCACATCTATCCTGATTTTGGTAGGCTTGTTGACGATTGGAGAATTTGTTGTGGCCACTTTTTTAGCCGGAGAACTTGCCCAGCAGCCAACTTTTTCCACGCCAACCATCGAGGTGCTGAATACACCAACAACCACACTACCAGGAACCGCACCAACAGATGCCACACCAACAGCCACCAAGTATCCGCAGGCGGAACTTGAAGGCATCGAAAGTAACTGCGTCAATGACATACTGGAAATCGATAGTCCGGCACACAACGAAGTTGTAACTGGAGTGGTAGAAATCATTGGGAGTGTCAATACGGAAAGTTTTGGTTCGTACAAGTACGAGTACTCAACCATGGGTGAGCCAGATTGGCAAACCATAGCGGCTGGAAGTGGTATCAGAGTCGATGCCAGCCTGGGCAGTTGGTACACCAGCGATCTGACCCCTGGAGATTACCTGCTGCGTTTGGCAGCCTTGGATAACGATGGTAATGAACAATCTGCTTGCGTCATCGTGGTGCAAGTTACAGCAAATCAGTAGAGGACAAAAATGGCAAAACTAAAAGTTCTGATGGCAAACCAAACTCACTTCGAGGACATGATCAAAATCGATCACAGTCTCAAGAGCAATTACGCTTACCGGATGCTGACAAATCATGAAAAAACGAACTTTTCTTTCAACTTTCAACGGGTCAAATTGCCCAGGGAAGCGCATTTAAGTTACATGCGTGATAAGGAATCGCTGCTGCAATCCTGGAACGAAGCCAGCGTGATCTATGCCGGTATGCTGGATGATGTTTTGGTGGCTTATACCACGGTTGATTCCAAACGGCTGCCCAAAACTGCCCGCGTGAGCAACCTGGTGGTAATGCCCGAGTTGCGCCACAGGGGAATTGGGAAAACCATGCTGGCAGCCATAGAGAATTGGACTGCCAAAAACAAGCTTGACCGGATCTTACTTGAAATTGCCATGCGAAATTACCCCATGATCGAGATGTCTCTGCAAAGTGGCTATGAAATCTGCGGATTCATGGAGCAGTATTTCCCCAACGATGATCCGGCTTTGTTTTTTCAGAAGAGATTGGCTTAAGATAAATTGATGCTGCTTCAAATCAACCTCTCATTGATTCTGGAAACAACTAACCAGATCTTATACGCAGGTGTGGCAATCACAGCAATCGCGCTGTTGATGTACGGCACCGGTTTCAACTATAAAGACCGCATCGTTCAAACCTTTGCCTTGATCTTGCTCTGTGTAGTGCTTATCTACACCGGTGAGACTGTGGCAAACGTTTCCACCCGGCCAGCATATATCCAACTCTGGCTGCAATTGAAATGGGTTGGTTTGGTTATGCTGCCGGCAGTCTACCTGCATTTTTCTGACGCTCTGCTGACCTTAAATGGCAGACCGAGCCGCGGCAGACGAACAAAGGTTGTCTGGCTGGTCTATCTGATCACCGGGATCGCGGCGATTTTGATTTTCTTTGGGATCACGGTGGGCGGTCTGGCTGAAAACAAAGCCCCAATGTTCTACCTTCAACGCAATCAAGTTACTTTCTATTTTGGAATTTTCTACATTATTGTCATGTTGATGGTCAGCTACAACCTGCTCAGGGCAATGATCAGGACCGCAACTACAACCGGCTTGAGACGCATGATTTATCTGATGGCAGGAGCAGCCGCGCCAGCCATAACCAGCATCATTTTTCTTTTCCACGGCAATCGTTGGTTTGGGTTTCACCCGATCTACTTCTGGACATTTAGCATTTTAGCCTCGCTGGTTACTGGATTTTTCCTGTTGTTGATGACCTATTCGGTCTCCTTTTTTGGCCTGATGTGGACCGACCGCCAAATCAAAAGCCGCTTGTTCCGCTGGTTGTTGCGAGGCCCCTTTGTGGCAGCGATCGTGCTGGGCTTGACTACGGTGGCCAGACGCTATGGTGAAATGCTGGGTGATCCTTATATCTTTTATGTGCCCATTGTCATGGTTGGGGGCATCCTGCTGTTGGAGTATGCTATCAACTTGTTTTCGCCTTACATTGAAAAATCGCTCTTTTGGGGTGATGACAAGGAGGATCTGGAAGTCATCCAGTCTTTGCAAGACAGCATGCTGACCAATCGCGACTTGCGTCAGTTCCTTGAAACAACTGCGGCTCTGATCAGCGACCGCTTGCCGGTCTCAGGCGGGTTTATTGCCGTTTTGGAAGGCGAAGAGGTAAGTCAGGTGGTCAGTACTGGCGACAAAAAGGCAATTGAGGCTATTGAGATCAACGAGAAATTGATTCAAAAAGCGCAGCAGAAGATGGCTGATCAGGAGGGTTTGATCGAGTGGGAGGGCCTTTATCTGCTTCCTTTGGAGTACAGCTTTGGAGAGAACCAAACTCGCTTGATTGGCATGGGCGGTTTTGTCAAAAACGCTTCGCGGGAAGTGGAAGAAGAGGATAAGGAAGCCATCAATTTATTAGCTGAACGCGCCGCACTTGCAATCAAAGACCACGCTCTGCAAAAGCAAGTCATCGAAACACTTTCAGCCTTACAGTCAGAAGTTGATTATTTGCAGAACTTCAGGGCGACATCAAGTTTCAACAAGCAGCGCTTGGGTAATGTTGAGCAACCGGAACTTCCTGAAGGGATGTCAGACTGGGTCAAGGACGCGCTCACGCACTATTGGGGCGGTCCAAAACTAACCAACAATCCCTTGATGCGCTTTAAAGTTGTTGAAGCTGTCAGCGAAAGCAAGGAAGGCAATCAAATCAATGCTCTCCGGTCGGTTCTGACCGAAGCCATTGAAAAGATGAAACCCTCAGGCGAACGCAAATTTACCAGCGAGTGGCTTCTTTACAACATCCTAGAACTTAAATTCCTGCAAGGAAAAAAAGTACGCGAAGTAGCAAGAAAGCTGGCTGTTTCGGAAGCCGACTTGTATCGAAAACAAAAAATCGCCATCGAAAATGTAGCCTTAAAAATCGCGGATATGGAAGCAACTGCCAACGGAAATGGCAAGCCTGTCGCAGGCGAAAAAAATTCTTCTGAGTAAGACTCCATCTCAAATTCTGGCACGAATACTGCAAGGTTAGGACTGACAATTGTTGTATTTAAGCGGAGTTAAATCGTGACCCAAAAAGAGCAAACCACTACGAGAATCACAAAAGCAAAGGCCCTGGAACTACAAAAAGCTCAGGAGGCGGAGAATCAACGCAAACTTGAGCAGCAGAAAAAACTGATGCGCCTGTCCTGGGACATCAGCGCTTTGATGCTGTTGGTGATCGGGGCTATCCTGCTTTTGGCAGTTTTGGGGATTACCCACGGTAAACTGGTTGACAACGGCGTTTATTTGCTCAAGCGCTGGTTTGGCATTGGCAGGTTTTTGGTTGCCTTTGTAATTTTTCTGACCGGCTGGCTGCTGCTGCTGTGGCGCAAGAACCCACCAGAGAAATTCAATCTCGGTCGTTTGTTGATGATCGAGTTGGGCATGTTTTTGATTTTGGGCAGTCTCTCCTCCTTTTTTAACGATTCTGTGACCCAAATCAACGCTGGCAGCAGTGCTGGAGGAATCGTCGGTTTTGGATTGGCTTACCCGCTTAGAAGTCAAATTGGCAATCTTGTAACCGGTCTCCTGTTTTTGATTTTCTCCTTGATCCTCTTTATCCTTGGATTTCAACTTTCTTCCCGCATTGAAAAGTGGGCTAAAGGCGGCTTAAAAGAATTTCAAGCCTATCCGGAATATTTCATAGAGGAGGAAACGGGAAATTCTGTACCTCTTACATCACAGGTAAAGAGTCAGAAAGCTGAACCGGTAAGAACAAGTTCAAAACCAACCACCCAAATGGAATTACCCCTGGCTTTCAGAAAAGGTGAACTGGTGGACCGTAGCAAAGCGGATAAGCCCGGCAAACCGCTGCCGCGTTCAGAAGAACTGCCTCCCTTGAGCTTGCTTGAACCGGAAAAATCGGTGGTAGCGAACCAGTCAACCATAATCACCAATGCCGGGCTGGTAGAAAAGACCCTGGCAGAATTCGGCGTCCCCGCCAAGGTAATTGGCTATCGGGTGGGTCCGACGGTCACGCAGTACGCTGTGGAACCAGGCTATTTTGATAAAGGCAACACGGAAGAGAAACAAAAAGTACGCATTTCTCAAATTTCCGGTTTGTCTCGCGACCTTGCCCTGGCATTGAAAGCCGAAAGGCTGCGCATCGAAGCCCCGGTGCCGGGTGAATCTTACGTCGGTATAGAGATCCCCAATACGGAACACACCATAGTAAGGTTGAAACCTCTCCTGGACTCAGAAGAATTTCGGAAAGCAAAGTCTCCCCTGGCTATCCCGTTGGGAAGAGGCGTTTCAGGGCAGCCGGTCATTTCTGACCTGGCCAGCATGCCGCACTTGCTGATTGCCGGCACGACCAATTCAGGTAAATCGATTTGTATCGCCGCGTTGACAACAGCCTTGGTCATGAACAACCATCCGGATGATTTGAAACTGGTGATGGTCGATCCGAAAATGGTGGAGTTGAAACGCTTCAACGGTTTACCTCATCTGTTGGGTGAGGTGGAAACAAACGTGGACCGAATCATGGCAGTCTTGCGCTGGGCGACCGTGGAGATGGATAATCGTTACAAACTTTTGGAAGCTGCCCGCTCCCGAAACCTGGATACCTACAACCAAAAAATGGACAAATCCGGGAAAGCAAGATTGCCCAGGATCGTGATGTTTATTGATGAGCTGGCGGACCTGATGATCAGCGCGCCTGATGAAACGGAAGGCACTATCGTGCGCTTGGCGCAAAAAGCCCGCGCAGTGGGTATCCATCTGGTGGTGGCAACCCAAAGACCCAGCACTGATGTGGTGACCGGCGTCATCAAAGCAAATTTCCCGACACGCATTGCCTTTACGGTGGCATCCTCCGTTGATTCCAGGGTGATCCTTGACGTGAACGGGGCCGAGACACTCTTAGGGAAAGGCGACATGCTCTTCTTACATCCGGAAGTTGGCCATCCGCAGCGTTCCCAGGGCGTTATGGTGAGTGACTCGGAAATTCGCAAAGTGATCGCCTGGTGGCAGAAACAATACCAGCAGGATCAGCCCTCAGCCATACCGATTGAAATTGCTCCTGAACCAGAGAAAGCAATTGTTACCACTGAAGATCTGCCTGGAGATGACGTGGAAGAGGAAGAAGCCCCCTGGGAAGAAGAGGTTCAGCAGCAAGAAGCGCTCGACGGCGACGAAGGTTTGATCCAACAAGCGACTGAACTAGTGCGTGTCAAACGAAGAGCCAGCGCTTCTTATTTGCAGCGCCACCTGAGGTTAGGCTACCCGCGCGCGGCCTGGCTGGTTGATCAGTTAGAAGCCAGAGGAGTGCTTGGTCCGGCACAAGGTGGCGGCAAAGAACGCGAAATTTTGATCGAAGAGTCAGCTGAACAGGAAGAAGACCAGGAAGAATGGACTGATGATGACAAATAATCAAGCTTCAAAAGCGAGTTTTGAGAGTTTCCTGAGGAAAACATTCAAGGTTCCGCTTGACCGGCTGGCTTCCTATTTGTTAAAAATTGGTTTGCAGCCTAATCATGTCACCCTTTTTGCTTTGCTCGGTAACCTGGCAGCCTCGCTTTTGATTGGGATGGGGCACTTGTTTTGGGGAGGCATGGTTGCAGCTTTAATGGCACCTCTGGATGCGGTGGATGGTTCCATGGCTCGCCAACGGCAAGAATCCAGCAAATTTGGGGCTTTCTTTGATTCAGTTGTCGACCGCTATGATGAGTTGGTATTGTTGGCTGGTTTGCTCTTTTATTTTAGCCAGGAGGGTGCGCAAGCAGGTGTGATGCTGACTTATTTGGCAACCATGGGATCGGTCCTGGTCTCTTATACCCGCGCCAGGGCTGAATCTTTGGGTTTGAACGCCAAAACCGGCATCTTGACCCGAATCGAACGGGCAATCGTGCTAATCATTGGACTATTGATTGGAAAACCTCTTTATTCCGTTGGTATAATTGCCGTCCTAGGAAACATTACCGCAATTCAAAGAATTGCGCAGGTTTGGAAACAATCCAAAACTGACTAGACCAAACAAGGTCTGAGAAAGGAATGCTATGCCACAAGGCTTTAATATCGGTCCTTTGACCATCCGGTTTTATGCAATTTTAATTATTTTAGGCGCTCTTTTAGCCGCCTGGTTGGCCGCAAGACAGGCCAAAAAAGGTGGACAAGATCCAGAAATCGTGCTCGATCTGATGCCCTGGTTGTTGATTGGAGGGATCATAGGTGCCCGTTTATGGCACGTTTTTACTCCTTCAGCATCCAACATTGCCATGGGAGTGACCACAGAAAATTACCTCAAAAATCCCATCGAAATTCTCAAGATGTGGAAGGGTGGTTTGGGAATCCCCGGTGGGGTCATTGGTGGTGCGGCAGCGTTAATCATTTACACCAAAATCAAAAAACTCAATTTCTGGCAGTGGGCTGATTTTATTGCTCCAGGATTGCTGATCGCTCAGGCGATTGGGCGATGGGGTAATTTTGTTAACCAGGAAGTCTACGGTCGGCCGAGCAATTTGCCCTGGGCGATCACGATAGATCCTCAATACCGCATTGCAGGTTTTGAGGCTGTCGAAAAATATCATCCCCTGTTTTTGTATGAAAGCTTGTTAAACCTGTTGGGGGCAGGGGTGTTGTTGCTGGTGGGCAATAAATACAAAGATAAGCTTTATAAAGGCGATTTGTTCTTTGGTTATCTGGTTATTTACCCAACCATTCGTTTTTTCCTGGAGTTTTTACGGCTGGACCCATCTCCAGTCAATGGGATCAACGTAAATCAGACCGCTATGCTGGTTGTGGGAGTGATTGCAATCCTGGTTTTGATCCTGCGGCATTCTGTTTGGTCCGATAAGCTGGCTCAAAAAGAATTGAAACTTGCGCAGGAAACAAGCACAATCGTCTCTGAAATGGAAGAACTACCTCAAGAAGTTGAGGAAGCGATTGAAGAGGCCGATGCTCTGGTTGAGCTGGATGAGACCGAGGAACCAATCCTCGATGATGAAGAATTCTCAGCTTCAACTGAAGAACTGATTGAAGAAAATGAAGACTGGGTGGTAGATCATCTACCCGCTGAAGCGGTGGTTTGGGATGAAGATGAAATTCCTAACCCAGAAGAAGAAGATTTACCCAAAATTGATGGCGCTTATCCAAACGAAATCGGAGAAATTGACGAAAACGACGAGGCATAAGTTAGCCGCTGTTACAGAAAACCTCGCCACTTGAGCGAGGTTTTCTTTTATATCTTCAAGTTCGAGGTGGTAAAATTCACACATCCTGGAACAAGTGATCAAATAAGGTAGAAAGTTGGACCTTAGAGGAGATTTTGATGAACATTGATGAACAAGTTGAATATTTGATGCAAGGAGCTGATTTTGGCGACTCTTCTATTGCCGACGCGATGGCTGAGGAGTTAAGAGAACGGCTGATAGAGTCAGAAAAAACTGGGAAAGCTTTACGGGTTTATTGCGGCTATGACCCCACCTCAACCGATTTGCATTTGGGGCACACCGTCACCATGCGCAAATTACGCCAGTTCCAGGAACTTGGGCATCAGGTTCTGTTTGTGATCGGTTCTTTCACCTCAATGATTGGCGACCCATCTGACAAGGACAAGCTGCGACCGCAACTTTCTTATGAAAAAGTGATGCAAAATGGTCAAACCTATGCCGAACAGGCTTTCAGGATCCTGGATGCGGAGAAAACCGAGATCCATTACAACCATGAATGGCTGCAAAAACTGACCATGACTGATTTGATCGGACTTGCATCCAACTTCACTGTCCAGCAGTTTTTGGCGCGCGACAACTTCCACAAACGCATTGAGAAAAGCGAACCGATCTATCTGCACGAGTTCTTCTATGCCATCATGCAGGGTTATGACGCTCACCATTTGGAAGCCGATGTTCAGATCGGTGGTTCGGATCAGCTCTTTAATATCATGACCGGTGCCAGAAAATTGATGACTTACTTTGGCCAGAAACCGAACATTGGTATTGTTTTGGGGATCTTACCCGGCACAGATGGCGAAGTGCGCATGAGTAAATCCCTGGGCAATCACATCCCGCTCAATTCCTCTGCTGAGGATATGTACGGCAAAGTGATGAGCATCCCGGACAAGGCCATGCCAGTCTACGCCCGCCTGGCAACCGAGTGGTCAAGCGAAAAACTGCACAAGTTTATCCTGGCGCTTGAGACCGGAAGCTTGCATCCACGGGATGCCAAGATGCAACTCGCGTTTGGGATCACCAGTGTCTTTTATGGGAAAGAAGCCGCGGAGTCGGCTCAAGAACATTTTGTCAATACCTTTCAACAGGGAAATATTCCTGATGAGATGGCGGAGTTTTTTGTCAGCGACGAATCCAACCTTTTGGATGTGATGGTTTCGCAAAAGCTGGTAAGTTCACGCAGCGAGGGGCGCCGCCTGATCGATCAGCAGGGTGTGAAAATTGATGGTGAAACAGTCGATGATTTCGCGACCGCGTTGGAAGACGGCAACGTCATCCAGGTTGGAAAAAGAAGATTTTTGAGGATCAAAAAGTAAATTAGTCCCCAACCGACAAAGTTATCAGCGTGCCTCCGATTGATTGTGCCAGATCGGGGGCATTTTCTTCCAAAGCGATGGCTACTGCCAGGGGAGTGGCGGACCATTCAGGGGTTGTTCCACCGATGTACCAGGTAAGCGGCTGCTCATCGTCCAAGATCGCGTGACCTGTCTGGTACCAGATAGTTTGTTTTGAAGCAGACAACTCTGCCTGGATTTGGCGAACGATCGAAGCAGGCAAAATTTCAGTTGGATTACCGGTTTCACCAAGGGCTTGCCAGCGTCCCTCTAAAGTCTTGTAGGAATTGACCAAACTGGGGACAGGCTTGTTGCCGTTGTTGGTGATGGTGGCAGCAACCATGGCCATCTGCAGGGGGCTGACCGTGATGTCCATCACCAGATAGGGATCCAGATCGAGTTCTTCCAGAGTCGGAGCAACTGCCGGCTCAGCGGTTTGAATTGCCAGTTCAGTTACTGAGAACAAACCATAATTTGTCAGATCAGTTAACAAAAGTTGTGGATCTGAGGCACCCAAGATGCTTTCGCTTGTGCTTTTGCAGCCAAATTGAAATGTGTTCAAATCCCCACCCGCGGCCTGCATAGCCTGGTAACAGAAGGGGTCCAAGCGCGTCAAATCAAGTGGGGATCTTTGCTCCAGGGCGTTTTCACTGGTCAGGGCACTACCAAGAGCCAAGGTGTTTGCCAATGTACCAAGAGGATACATCCCCTGGGTGGCCCGGTTGAGCATGGGCGCGTCCGTTTGTTCAGCAAGTTCTTCCCAAATTTCCGGCAACTTGTTAGCATCAAAACTGGGGTGAGAGGCAATGGCATAAATCTCACCGGTTTGGGCGTTGACCAGGACGATGGCACCTTTGTGGTCTCCTAATAATGTGTCAACCCTGTTTTGCAAGGTCAAATTGATGTTCAGTTTGATGTCCAGACCAGGAGGGGGTTGGTTATACAACAATTCGTGCGTCTTTCTGCTTTCCCACTCAATCCCGCTGTAACCGCGCAGCAGGTTATATTGGCTTGTTTCAATGCCTGTCTGGCCATAGCCGGGCTGCGCGTAGCCAATTATGTTTGAGAGTTCGGGTGTGTTGATCACGCGTTCATAAGAGCCAGGCTCTCCAACTGTTTCCACGAGTTTCTCGCCGGATAAGGCATAGATATCTCCTCTGGGCGAAAAACGGTCATAAACCGACCATCGTTGGTTTTCCGGTTTTGAGATCAACTCCTGTTGTTTTGGGAAAGCCAGATATCCGTTCCAGAGCGTAATCAAGGTAAAGGCGGACGCAATGATGGCGGTGACCCATCTATAAGGTCTGAGCACGTTTTCTGGAAGAGTTTTGGAACTGGTCAACGTGCTGATCTTCATCAAAATCATGATTGAAAGCAGGTTTGTGACCAGGGAAGAGCCGCCATAAGATAAAAAGGGTAAGGTGATGCCGGTCAGGGGGAAGAGTCCCAGGTTTCCGCCGATGATCAATAGGGATTGCAAGGCTAAGTAGGCTGAGATCCCAAAGGCCAGATAGCGGCCAAAGGTGGTTTTGCTGGAGAGAGCAATACTGATGCCGCGCAGAATGACGAACAGCAGCATCAGAATGATTGCGCCAGTGCCAAGCAGACCGAATTCTTCGGCAATTGTAGTAAAGATGAAATCCGAAACCGCGATAGGAACAAACTGAGGGCTGCCTAAACCCGGACCGGTGCCAGTCAAACCGCCGGCGGCAACGGCAATTTGGGCCTGCGTCAACTGCCAGGCATTACCACTGGCCTGCACCCAGGGATTTAACCAAATATCCACTCTTGTGCGGACAACATCGAAAACGAAGTAACCGATTGTTCCAGCCAGGATCGCCAGAGCGGGGAGTATATACAGCAGGCGTCTCTTTTGAGTTGTCACCGTGATCATCAGGACGTATAAACTGACAAAAATGCTGGCGGTACCCAGGTCCCGTTGAGCAATCAAAAGTAAACCAGCCGAAATGATGATCACCAGGGTTGGAAATACTGAGTTTATCCAGCTGATGTTTGGTTTGATCTGGTCTGCAAAAAAACCAGCCAGGTAAATGATCAGAAGTAATTTTAGAGGTTCAGAAGGCTGAATGTAGAGGTCAAAAACCCTCAACCACAGTTTTTGCCCGACTCCGGTGGGATTTACGCCCACAAGAAAGGTCAATCCGATCAGGATAAAGCCCAAGAAAAGCCAAACGTATTTGTAGCTCTTGAGTGATTTGATCAAATCAGGGATATTGAGAGCCAGTATAAATAGGGTTGCTCCCACAAGATACCACAAAGCCTGCTTGAGCCCTAAATCCGGAGAGAGCCTCCAGATGGTCAGGATGCCCAACCCACTAAGGGCGGCTGTTGCAGGAAAAATCCAGGGATCACGGTTGGGAAGCTTCCGGCTGATGTTCCTTTGAATGGCCAGTGTCCCCACCAGCCAGAGCGCATAGGGCACAAAATAAGTCCACGTGATCTGCAGGGTTGTGCTGTGGGTTCTTGTCCCGGAGGCTAAAGACAGCGCCCCAGCGTAAAACAGGAGAAACAGGCAAACCAAAAGCACCAAAGGCGGATGGGTTTTGGTTGTCTTGGGTACTCGTAATGCTCTCAAGGTCAATCCAGGTACTTACTCACCAAAAGCGAAAGTTTTTCTTTCATGGATGGATCCATTTTTTCAGGGTTGGTGATGAAGGCAAATTTTAAAGCTTGATCACATCCACAAGATTTTTGTGTACTTTCCTGTTCAGTTAACAAGTCGACCAGGCGTACCAGACTTTGTTGGGCGATGGCGGTGTTCTTTTTAAGCGTGTTGATGACCATTTCGACCGTAACGGCTTCTTCGGATACATGCCAGCAGTCATAATCGGTCACATGAGCCATGGTGGCGTAGCAAATTTCTGCTTCACGAGCCAGGTAGGCTTCCGGGGATGCGGTCATCCCGACCAGCGACATACCCCAGCTGCGGAAAAGGTTGGATTCAGCGCGGGTTGAAAAGCG
>Ga0209312_1001327_pt1 | contig 18545 bp, 14 predicted proteins | sample BioC13SIPDNA_4_FD_185744 | JGI IMG/M metagenome (GOLD analysis project Ga0209312, IMG submission 185744) | Anaerobic biogas reactor microbial communites from Washington, USA - Biogas_R1_B C13 SIP DNA (SPAdes) (version 2) | ecosystem: Engineered > Bioreactor > Anaerobic > Unclassified | place... | reverse complement strand
AGTATAGGGATAACCGCTGACCGGGCCAAATGGCGGGACGAAAAATCTTCCCTCCGCAGCGGTTTCCTGATAGTTATGCCTTTCCGGCGGCCGAGCAGCTACCCGCCGGGAATACAGGGTATGGAGAACCGCCGGAGAAGCCATGAAGATCGAGCCAAACCGACAGCGACTGAAAGACATTCGCCGCCAACTCCGTGAAAAAGGCATCGATTGCCTGATCTTGACCAAGGCCGTGGACGTCACCTACGTGACTGCCTTCGGCGGCGAAGACAGTTGGGCGGCGATCACGCCGAACGCGGTGTACCTCATCACGGACAGCCGTTATACGGAACAAGCCGCCAGAGAATGCGTCCGAACGACCCTCGTGCAGCGCAAAGGCCCGATAACAGAGGCGGCCGCTCAACTGATTTCCAAGCTCAACGGCGTACGAACCGTGGCCATCCACAAATCCGTCTCCGTGGCAGTGTTTGAGGCCCTGAAGAAGGGATTGAACGCCCGGCTCAAGAGCGTCAGCGGGATCACCGAAGGGCTCCGCAGCGCCAAGGATGCCACGGAACTCGCCAAGATCAAGAAGGCCGCCGCGTTGTCCGCCAAGGCGCTGGCGAAGGCAACGGCGTTCTTCAAGCCGGGAATCTGCGAAAGCGAGCTGGCGGGAATCGTCGATCTGGAAATCCGCCGGCTGGGGTGCAAACCGGGATTCGAGACGATCGTCGCCTTCGGCCCCAACGCCTCCCGACCGCACCATCAGCCCGGCCCAAGGAAGCTGAAGAGAACGGACACGATCCTGATCGACTTCGGCGCCCGATTCGACGGCTACACCGCCGACATCACGCGATGCTGCGTGGTCGGCAGACCCAGCGCCGCGTACCGGCGAGCCTATGAAGTGACGGCCAACGCTCAGACCGCCGCGATCGCCGCCGCCAAGGCGGGAGCCCGGCTCCGCGACGTGGACGAGGCTGCCCGGAAGGTCATCCGCGACAGCGGTCTGCCCGTCTACGGCCACGGCAGCGGCCACGGCATCGGACTCGAGATCCACGAGGACCCCTTCCTCAAGGAGGACGCCAAAGGCACGCTCCAGGCCGGGCAGATCCTCACCATCGAGCCCGGCATCTACATCCCCGGCAAGCTGGGCGTCCGCATCGAAGACGACATCCTGATCACCGAGACCGGCTGCAAAATCCTCACCGGCGCCTGCCCGCGCCTTCAACTCTGACCGGCCGTCTGCGAATCGCTATTTCGGCAGGCCCTTCTTCTGGACGGGCTTCTGGCCGTCGGGCTTGGGGACGAACATGTCGTTGGCCCTCAGGCCGCAGCGGCGCGCGATCATCAGGCTGTACGCCAACTCGCCCAGGTCGTCATTGCCGCCGTTGTTGGTCCCGAACGAGAACTTGGCCCCCGCCGCCTTGGCCCTGCGAACGAATCGCTCGCTCGGCAGGCGATACCGCGCGTTGATCTCGATGGCCACGTCGTTCCTGACCGCCGCTGCAATCACCTTGTCCATCCGCTCGTCAGTCCAGAGCGCATCATACTCGTCGGCGATCGCCGCCGGCAGGAAGGTCGGATTGACGTAGATGTCGATCGGCTCGTTTGTCAGAATCCCCACCGTCCGCTCGACCAAGGTGTCCATAAAGACCTGCTTGTCGCCGATCTCGACCTCGCTGGGGATCCACAGACGCATCCGCTTGCCCGCGTCGTTCGTCCACGTCATCGAGTCGGTGAAAACGTAGTCGAACTTGGCGATCGTCTCGGGCGAGAACATCGTCACCCACTCGCGTCCCTCCGCCTGCATGGCCCGGTAGACCGGCCGACCTTCGAGCTGCTTGAGAAACGGCTCCAACGCCGCATCGTTGATCGTGGGGAAGCCCACGCCGCAGTTCTCCGCGATGCCGAACTTGACGCCCCGCCGCTTTGACATCGCAATCGCCTCATCCAGCGTCAGGCCGCCCTTCAAGTGCACGTGATAGTCCACGATGGGGAAATCGAGCACGGGCAGCGGCTTGACGTAGATATTTGTATAGCGGACGACGCTGCCCGGATCGTGACCCTGGAGCGCGAACGTACCGCCCCTGAGTTGCCGATCCGTCGCCGTCCAGTCCACCACCTTCCGGCCGTCGACGAACACGGTGACATGGTTGCCCTGCACGATGATGTGCTCGGTGAACCAGACCTTGTCTTTGGCCACGGCGGTCCGCACGTCCTGAATGCCGTACAGGCTGCCGGTCTTGCGTGGGTCGGCGGCGAAGCTGTTGTTGACCTGGACCTCGAACCCCCGCCGGGGCCAGTCCGTTTCCTGATACCGTGTGTGGAAGTAGACGCCGCCGTTGGCGCCCGGCTCGGTCATCACATCGACCTTCAGCTCGAAGTCGGTGAACTGCGCGTCCTCGACCGGCCCCGTGTAGAACAGATGACTCCGCGCCCCGTGCGCCACGATCGCCCCGTCCTGCACCGTGAACGTCCCGACGTTCTCGCTGGCCTTCCAACCGTCGAGCGTCTTGCCGTCGAACAGACACAGCCACGCCGCGTCCCCCACCTGCCCCCCCGCCGCCCCCGCCAAGGCCGCCACAACCATCATCCACGCCACCAAGATCGTCTTACCCATCGAAAACCTCCTGCAAACCGCCGCCCGTACTTTCCCGAAGCCCCCCACCCCGGCGTCGCCCCCAAGGCCCAACGCCGCACCCCCATCAAACCCGATCCCCCACGCAAATGCAACACCATGACACAAGCCGCAAGAGCCAAGCCGCCGGCGGCTTGGTCACCTCGCCGTCGACCTTCTTTGTGATCGGCCCCCGTTGGAAGCCACGGTGCGAATCTATGCGAGGAACCAGGCGAGGCCGTTTTGCAGCTTCATCTGCCGCTGCGATGTTCGCTCGGCCGGGTTCTCGCGGTAGATGTCGGTGATGTCGCCGGCCCGGTCTCGCAGCAGCAGGCAGAACTGGCGGGCGGTCAGTTCGTCGCCCGGCCGCAGACCCAGCCGCTCGGCCCAGCGCTCATCGAGCAGGAGGTTGTACTGCCGCTTGGGCTTCGGCGCCTGCGGCCGGAAGGACGTGTCGATGGTGTCGTCGCAGAGGCCATCGATATTGTGACGGCACGGGCCGCAGATGTCGTCGGCCCCGAACTCGATGCGGATCATCGCGTCGCGGTCAGCCAGGATCTCGGCCGCGACGCGGTGCACCGCATGCCCATACGGATGCGGCTCGAACTGACGCGACGCAAGTACCGAACCGCCATGGCGCACCTGGAACGATACGGATTGGCGCGCTTCCAAGCGACCCACAAAGGGACAATCGCAACCCTTTTCGACATTACGATTTACGACATTAACGAAGAGCAGGCCGGCCAGCGTAGCGACCAACGGCCGTCCAACAAACGACCAACAGAAGGCCATCAAGCGGCCACTAACAAGAATGAGAAGAAAGAAAAGAAGGAGAAGAAGGGTCCCCCTCTTTGTTCTTCCAGATCAGGGTCGGGCGTCCGGTCGGCCGCAGGCGGATTGCCGACGTTCGCGGAGATGGACCGCCGGCGGGCCGCGTGCGCGCTGGCCGAGGCGCAAGAGGAGTTTCTCCATGATGACGAAGCATGAGTCTGCCGATTGGTTCGCCGCGCAGGTGCAGCCGCGATGGCCGTCGTGGCAGGTCGGGAGGCCGAGGGACAGACCCTGTTTTATGCGGGCGTTGCCGGAGATGATAGCATGGGCGCCTTGCGTCCGTCGCTTGCGGATTCGATTCAGCCATGGATCGACGCGACGGATGCGGAGATCGACCGGCTGGTGTACGAGCTGTACGGCTTGACCGACGACGAAATCCAGATCGTCGAGGAGGCGACACGTAAGGCATAGCCGGTGTCGGCCTGTTCCTGCTCAGGTGGATCGCTTGCGGATGCGAGGCTTACGCGGTATGCTTGATGAAGGCCGAGGGACAGACCGCGTTTTGTAAGGGCGTTGCCGGAGACAACAGCATGGGTGCCTTGCGTCCGTCGCTTGCGGATTCGATTTAGCGGCATATCCGACGGACAAGGAGATCGGCCGGCCGGATTCGAGCTGTACGGTCTGACCGACGACGAAATCCGCATCGTCGAGGAAGCCACGTGGGGCGAACGTCCTCGTTCGCCCTGGGGTGTCGTGCGGGGACGCACGACCTGCGAAGCCAAGCCCCAGGCCTTGCGAAAGAAGAACCAAGCGATAGACTTGGTCTTGCGGCAGGCGCTATGGGCATGAGGGGCGAAATGAGCGCATAAAAAAAGGAGACGAGGGCGACAAGGAGTGCAACTGGTTGTAGGCCCGTCTCCTTGTTGCGATGTGCCACATCGCACATACCGCGGTTCGTGCTTTCGAGACCAACTGATCTCCGTATGCACCCGCAACATCTATAGTATACGACGAAGCCGCGGTCGGGTCAAGTAATTTCCCTCGCGGCACGTCTTTTTTACCGAGCGATAGAAAGACCTATTACCCCATCAGGCGCCCGGAGATTCGCACGTCTTCGGCGAAGGCCTTGACCTCGACGCTCGCAAGACCGATCTCGTCTGCGAGCGAGGCCATCGGTCCGGCAAGATCGACCGCGCCCTGCGGCCCGAGGATCTTCGGCGAAACGTACGCGCAGACCTCGTCGGCCAGACCCTGCTTGAGGAACGACGCGAGGACCGTCGGTCCGCCTTCAACGAGCACCTGCTGAACGCCGCGCCGGCCGAGTTCATCGAGCAGCAACGGCAGATCGCAGACTTCGGACGAACCGTCGCAGGCGAGCAGTTCGACGCCCCGCTTGGCGATGCGCTCGGCGTGTCTGGCGTTCGCGTCGAGGGCCGAGCGGCGCGTACAGATGAGAATGGGGCTCGCCTTGGGCGTGCGCAGCAGGCGCGATTTCAGCGGGATCTTCAGCGTGCTGTCGAGCACGATGCGCAGGGGCTTCTTGCCTTTGCTCGGTCGCGGCGTCAGCATGCAATCGTCGGCAAGGACCGTATTGATGCCGACGAGGATCGCGCCAACACGCCGGCGCAGCTTGTGCGCATCCTTGCGGCTCAGCTCGTTCGAGATCCATCGGCGCTCGGGGCCCTGCTGGGCGTATGCGAGCTTGCCGTCGAGGCTCTGGGCCCATTTCAGCACGACCCAGCACTTGCCGGTGGTGGTGTGCTTGAAGAACGGCGCGTTGAGCCGCCGGGCCTGTTCCTCGCAGAGGCCGACCTCGACGTCGATGCCCGCCTGGCGCAGTCTCTCGACGCCTTTGCCCGAAGCGTGCGGGGAGGGATCAAGGGTCGCGACGACGACGCGGGCCAGTCCGGCCGTGATGATCGCCTCGGTGCAGGGCCCGGTCTTGCCCTCATGGCAGCAGGGCTCGAGCGTGACGTACATCGTCGCGCCTTCGGGCTTGATGCTCAGATTGCGGCAGTCGTCGATCGCATTGACCTCCGCGTGGGGCCCGGCGAACTTCTTGTGGTAGCCCTTGCCGACGAGCTGGCCGGCCTTGACGATGAAGCAGCCGACCGCCGGATTGGGCTCGACCGAGCCGATTCCTTTCTCCGCCAGCTTCAGCGCCGACATCATGAATTTCTCATCCTGTCCATTCACGTCAGTTCGCCCTTCCTGAAAGCATCTCCATGAATTGTCGTTCGTCGATCACGGTCACGCCGAGTTCGCGGGCCTTGTCGAGCTTGCTGCCCGGCTCGGCGCCCGCCACCACGAAATCCGTCTTCTTGCTGACACTGCTCGACGCCTTGCCCCCGGCGTCCTTGATTGCCTGCTGGGCCTGCTGTCGGGTGAAGTGCTCCAGCGAGCCGGTGACCACCACCGTCTTGCCCGAAAACGCTCCCGTACGAGCCCGGCCCGCCTCCGCCCGGGGTTCCACCCCTGCCGTCAGCAGATCGTCAATCACCGCCTGGTGCCGTGGCTCGCGGAGGTAGCCGTAGATACTCTCAGCCATGACCGGTCCGATCTGGTCGATGGCCTCCAGTTCCTCCCGGCTCGCTTCGCGCAGCGCCGTGAGCGAGCCGAAATGCTCGGCCAGCACCTGCGCCGACTGGCCGCCCACGTGGCGAATCCCCAGGGCCGCCAGAAAACGCCACAGCGGTCTGGTCTTGCTGTCCTCGATCCCATCGAGCACGTTCTGAGCGCTCTTCTCGCCCATCCGCTCCAGCGCCGCCAAATCCTCTTTTCGCAGTCGATACAGATCGGCGAACCCCTGCACCAACCCGCGATCGACCAGTTGCTCGATCAGCGAGGCGCCGAGGCGTTCGATGTCCATCTGACCCCGGCCGGCGAAGTAGCGCAGCCGCTCCTTCAACTGCCCGCTGCACTGCGGGTTCGGACAGCGGACGTACACGCCCGCCTCGTCCTTGACGACCTCGCTGTCGCAGACGGGGCACTTCTTGGGCACCTCGAAAGGCTTCGTTCCGGGTGGACGCCGTTCGGTCTTGACCTCGACCACCTGCGGGATGATCTCGCCGGCCTTCTCGATGACGACGGTATCGCCGATGCGGACGTCGAGCCGGCGCATCTCGTCGAAGTTGTGCAGGCTCGCCCGCTTGACGGTCGTGCCCGAAAGCGACACGGGCTTCAGATTGGCCACCGGCGTCAGGGCCCCGCTCTTGCCCACCTGGACCGCGATCGACTCGACCACCGTCTCGGCGCGTTCGGCGGGGAACTTATACGCGATGCACCAGCGGGGCGCCCGTCCGGTGGCGCCGAGAATGTCGCGCTGATCGTACCGATTGACTTTGACGACCATGCCGTCGGTCTGATAATCCAGCTCGAACCGCTTGGGGCCCCATGCCAGACAGATCTCGATGACCTCGTCGATGTTCTTCGCCCGTTGGATGTGGGGGTTGACCGGCAGCCCCAAGGCCTGTAGTTGCGTCAGCGTGCGATCGTGTTCGCGGGCCAGCGGCTGCGAGACCTCGCCGGTGGCGTAGGCAAAGAACGCGAGATTGCGCGTGGCGGTGATGCGGGCGTCGAGCAGCTTGAGCGACCCGGCCGCCGCGTTGCGTGGGTTGGCAAACGCCGGCTCGCCCGCCTCCGCCCGCATCCGGTTCAGCTCGATGAACGAACGCGTGGGCATGTACACCTCGCCCCGCACCTCAAGAACGGCCGGGACGGCGCCGCCGTCGAGCAGGAACAGCGGGATCGCCTTGATCGTGCGGATATTGGCGGTGACGTCGTCGCCCACCTCGCCGTCGCCTCGCGTCGCGCCCGATACCAGAATCCCGTGCTCGTAGCGAAGGCTGACCGCCAGACCGTCAATCTTGAGCTCCACCACGTAGTCGTACTCGGAGGTTTCGAGCTGCCGGCGGACGCGCTCGTCGAAGGCGCGCAACTCGTCGGCGCTGTAGGTGTTGTCAATGCTGAGCATGGGCACGGCGTGCCGCACGGTCGAGAATGCGTCGAGGGGCCGCCCCGAAACGCGCTGCGTGGGTGAGTCGGCGGTCACCAGCTCGGGGTGCGCCGCTTCGAGGTCCTTGAGCTCGGCAAACAGGGCATCGTATTGCCGGTCGTCGATCTCGGGGGCGCTGAGCACGTAATACAGATGATCGTGCCTTCGAATCTCCCGCCGCAGTCGTTCAATCCGTTTCTTGACGTCACCAGCCATAGCCATTCGATCATCGGTCCTCAATCCTGCGGGCCCCTTCGCCGGCCCGATGACCGATTATAATCCGAAGACAGGGGAGGTCGCCACGATGAAATTGTCCCGGGCCCATGAGCCGGTACCAGCGACATGGGACCGGGAGGTTCGTCGCAGCCCGCAGGGAAAAAACCACCCTCCTCCAGGGAATCAACCGGTTCGCGGGGGCGTCAACCGGATGTGGGCTGCCACGAAAAGCGACAATACTGTATTTGTCCCTCGGGGCGCTCCTCGGCCGACGCGCCGCCAGCCGATCGCACCCGTTCCTTGCTTATCGAGACGTCGCTCCGCCGAATTGGCCGGTGGCCGGATCGTAGATGAACGTACCGCGCGAACGCGATGTAATGTACACATAGCGGCCGTTGATACGAAGGATGGCCTCGACCGTCTTCTTGTCCAGAACGCGGGCGGCGCCCGAACTCCGCAACGCACTGTGCATCTCGCCGCCGAGTTCGAGAATCAGGTCATCGGGAAAGCCAACCCGGCGCATGATGCGCACAATGTCGTCCGAACTCAGATCGGCCACCTCCTGGTTGCTCTGCGGCACGATGTGAATCCCCCGAATCTGTCGAGGCGATCGCGGCGTCTGGGACGTCTGGTTCGCCGTGCTGCGCCGGCTCCCGGAGCCAAGCTCCGACCATTCGACCGGCTCGGCCCGGCATCCCGACACCTCCAGAACCACCGAGACCAGCAGCACAGCGGTCACCGCACCTGCTATCGTCTGTCGTCTAATCCGCACGGCTTCTGCGCTCCTTGGTTAACACCGGTCATCTCGGCAGGCGGACGATGCTCTGTCGGAGATCTTCGTCGAAGTTCCCGTTCGACGGCGCCGCGCTTTGCGTCCCCGCCCCCAACGGCTGCATCTGTCGCGACGAGGCCCGGACGGTCGTGCCATCGGGAACCAGGTGCGCCGTCACGAACACCGCGATCTCCCGCGAGATCTGCGAGTTGTCCGTGTTCTTGAACAGCCCGCCGACCAGCGGCAGTTTGCTCAGACCGGGAACGCGCTTGTCGGTCTTTCGCGAGCGGTTCTCCGTCAATCCGGCCAGCGCCACGGTACCGCCGTCCCGGACGGTCACGACGTTTCTGGCGGTCCGTCGCGTCACGACCGGAAGCTGGTTGCCGTCGCCGTTGGGAATGCTGTCACTGACTTCGGTCGCCATCTCCAGCGTGATGTCGTTGTTGTCGCCGATCCGCGGCAGAATGCTCAGCTTCGTTCCGGATTCGATCTTCACCATTTCCGCTTGTGTATAGAACAGGGTATTGTTCTGGGTTTGCGGAATCAGCATGAAGTACTCTTCCGTCAGGACGCCGAGGTCAGACATCCGACCGTCCTGCGCCAGCAGTTGCGGGTTCGAGACCACATCCGCCTGCCCGTTCTGCTGGAGCAGATTCAACGCCATCAGCAACGACTCCGTGAAGGTCTGATCGGGAGTATAGCCGATCTGGACACCCCAGGGCCAACTGCCACCGGTGTCGGTGTCGAACGACGTGCCGAAGGTACCCATGCTGATCTGCGGCCAGCCCCACTCGACGCCGACGTTCAGCAGATCGTTGCGTTCCATCACGACCACCCGGGCATCGAGCAGCACGTGTCGCGGTTTGAGATCCAATTGCTTGATCTCGTTGACGATCCGGCTCGCCAGATCGGGAGGCGCCGTGACCGATATGACACGACTGTTCGGGTCGTCATTGACGCGGACGTAGTCATTGAAGGCCGGCGAGAGAAGTTCCCGGATCCGCATCGGCACACGGTAGTTGAGAAGCACATTGCGTGTCTCACTGATCTCGGGAAACGCATCGCCCGTCACGCTGCGGTCCGCCACCAGGTAGTAGTCGGGCGTCTTATGGACAACATACGGCGACCCGGCCAGGATCTTCCGTAGGGCCGTGTCCAGATCGTCCTCTTTCAGTTCCGCAAAGACCTCGCCGAACACGTTCGGGTCCGGAATGATCGTCACACCGGTGTCCAGGGCGATATCCTGCAGTGCATTCCGCAGATCAGTCGCCGAGAAGGTGTTGGTGATCGGCATGAAGACCAGGTACGTGTCACCAACGGCCTTGAACTTATACGACGTCTGTTCCAGAATCCGCTCCAACGCCAGGGGAACCTGAATGGGAGTCAACATGCTGATGTCGAATCCGACGGAGACCGCGACCGGCTTGACCGTCGCATCGACGGCAATCTTCACGCCCGTCCGCTCGGAGATTCGCGTCAGGACGTCCAGCAGCGTGAATCCCGCCGAGCGCGACGACTCCAGAGGGCCAAGCCTCGAAGGCGTCGGGGACGGCAGTTGTGCCGGAACCCCCGGCAGGATCTCATCCAGTCCGGACTGAGAATCCGTCGTCTCACCCAAACTCCTGAGCGCTTCGTTCTCCTGCGACAACTGTTCGAGCCTCGCCAGCAGCGCTGCTCTTTCCGGGTCGGTCCCGGCCGCCGGTCCGCTGGGCGGCGAAGACGGCCGCTGGGTCGGCAGGGTCGCAGCGCGATCCGGAGGTGCCACCGTCTCGGTGGTCCGAGCCGGAGGCGCTGTCACTTGCGACGCCGTCATCGTCAGATCGATGTTGTCCGTCACGTTGGTGTACGGCTTGCTCGGCGGATTGAAGTCGAACCCTTCCTTCGTCGGAATCAGGTCGCCGGTCCAGCCGTAAGGCACCTGGATCGTGTACTTGCCCTTGCTGTCCGTGATCGCGGTGGCACCACTTGGCTCGGCCGTGATGAGCACGCCCTGAATCGGCTCGGTCCCGAAGACGATGCTGTCCGTGATGGTCATCATCCTGACCTTGCCGGCAAAACCAACGCCCGGCACATTCTGCACCACCGTCTCCAGCGCCCGGTTGGCCGGGGTGAAGGTGTATCCGTCCTTTGTCGGCGCGATCCGGCCCTTCCAGCCGTAGTCGACCAGCAACTGGTATTCGCCGTTGCCGTCGGTCGTGGTGGTCCCGCCATTGTTGTCGGCGGCGACGATCACGTCCGCCACCGGACCGCTCTCGGAGAAGACCTTCCCGGAAATCGTCAGTTGAATGACGTTGGCCTGGAAATCCTGGCCCATCTGGACGCTGAGCACTTCTTCATAGGGCCGACTCGTCGGCTCAAAGGTGTATCCCGGTCTTCTCGGAGTCACGGTGCCCTTCCATTTGTACGGCACCTCGTCGCTGTACGATCCGTCCGGGCCGGTCACGGGCCGACCCGGCAGGCCGTCCATCATGACGCCCGCCAGACCCACGTTGCCCGAGATCGTATACTTGATGGGGGTTGCCTTGAACCCCTGGTTCGTCTGGTCGGTAATGACCGAACCGTAGATCGTGCTGGGGGGATCGAAGGACCAGCCTTCTTTCGTCGGCGTGACCGCACCGCCCCAACCGTATTCGACCTTCGCCGTGTAGAATCCCGTGGCGTCGCTGACCGGGTTGCCGGGCAGCCCCTCCAGTGTGACCCCGCCGGTTCCGACGCTGCCGGAGATCGTCAGTTGGATCATTTCCGCGCTGTAGTTCTCGTTGTCCCGGTCGGCAACCACCTTGGTATAGCTCTTGCTGTTCGGCTTGAAGGTATATCCCGCCCGCATCGGCGTGACCTTGCCCTCCCAGCCATAAGGCACGGTAACCGCGTAGGAACCATCCATGTCCGTTATCGGGCTGTCCGGCAGGCCTTCCAGCGTGACGCCCGGCAGGCCAACCGAACCGCTGATGCGGAACGTCGAGACGTGCGCGGTGTAGTTCTCATTCGTCTGATCTTCCAACACATTGCTGTATTCATTGTTCGCCGGCGTAAAGGTGTGGCCCTCCTTCGTGGGAGTGACCGTTCCCGACCAGCCATAGGGGACGTTGGCGCGATAAACGCCACCGCCGCTGGTGATCGGGTTGCCGGGCAGGCCCTGCATCGTGACCCCGTCGGCGCCGACCGAACCGGAGACAATGAAGGTCACCTCCTGTGCCGTGTAGTTCTCGCTGCGCAGGTCCTTCTGGACGGGACTGTACATCTTGGGACTGGGCTCGAATCGGTAGCCGGTCTTCTCGGGGATCACCATCCCGGTCCAGCCGTACTCGACCGTGGCACTGTAACGCCCGGACGCGTCCGTCACCGGATCGCCCGGCAGACCCTTCATCGTCACGCCCGGCTGCCCTGCCGAACCGGCAATGGTGAAGGTCAGCAGTTCGGCCGAGTAGTTCTCGCTGGTCATATTGGCGGTGACCTTCTGATAGACCTTCTGCTTGGGCTCGAACGTGTAGCCCGTCTTCACCGGTGTGACGGTCCCGCTCCAGTTATAGTCCACCTCAGCGGTGTAAACGCCGTTTTCATCGGTCGTTACCCCGAGCCCCTGCATCGTGACCTGTGGCAGCCCCACGTTGCCCGAGATGGTGAACTTCTTCATCGTGGCCCGAAACCCTTGACTGTACGTCGCCGGCGTCAGCCACGACATCACGCAGAGGAACATCACCCCGCCCGATAAGACCTTACCGATATGTTGCCTTGCCATAGGTCAACGTCCCTTTCTTTAGCCGTATATCCGCGATCCCACGGCCTTCCCACATCTATCGGCAATCCCGCGCCCTGGTTTCAGCAAGAACCGCCCCCGCGGCATGCTACAACTGGATTCGCGTCGGACCTCCGACACTGTCCAACGAGAAGTGTTCCATCGATTTGGTGCCTGCGTCGTCCGTGATCCGAACGCCGATCTGACTCTGCGCCGCGGCGCCGCCGGCGTACTGCATCACCGCCGTCAGGTAATACGTTCCGGGCGGAATCGAGGCGACATCCAGGACCGCCGTGAACCGGCGCTCCTCCAGGGGCAACATGTTGCCCCGCTGCTGGTGCAGTTCGCTGCTCATCTCGATATCCCGCCAGGTCAGACCCGCCGCGCCGGCTGCCACTTCGGTCAGCAGGACGCGACAACGCGGCAGAACATGTGTATCGCCGACATTGGAGAACGCCGCGGTCACGATGTATCGTGACGGCGTCGATTCCGAGAACGTCAACGCACCCTCTTTGACGCGAGGGGTCCCTTTGAGGCCCTCGACGCGCGTCGTGTTCAGATAGATCAGGCCGTCTGTCGTGCCTGCCACCTGGCCGCTCTCATACGTGGCGCGCAGCCGAACCGTCGAGTAGTAGTGCGGCAGCGGATTGGGCAGATTGGGCATCCGGGAGATGATCTTGATGTTCTGCCGGCCGTATCCGCGCAACGTGAACTGTGTCGGCTCAATCGTCACCCAGTCCACACATCCGAAATCCTGCCCGCGAATGTTGTTGCCCTGCCCGTCCACCCAGACCCGCGCCGTCATATGGTCCGGCAGCAGCAGCGCGGCATCCACCGTCACGGGGTCCTCCGACGCATTGGCCACCTTCAGGACGGTCGTACGCGTCGCCCCAGGCGACACCTCGATCGGCACTTCTCTTGGGTCCAGATCGAGTGCGGCGTTCACCACGAACTCCTTGGCTCGTCCGTCCCCGGTGAAATCAATCTCCTTCAGGATCGTCCCACCGGCCCGGCGGTTGTTGATGTAGAGCGCTGCGTCGAGTCGATACTTGCCGGGCGGCAGGGCCTGCCCGACGTCCTGCTGGAGATTTATGTTCACGCCGGGGATGATCCCCGTATCGGGGTATTCCATCTCTGTGATCCTCTGCCAGTGCCCGCCCCGCTCTCCGTAAACGCGCACGACGCCGACCACCCGCACATAGGTTCCCCCGTCGTTGTTGACCCGCAGGCTGACCAGTGTCGCCGAGGGGTTGATTCCATCGGCCTCACGGAATGTCAGATCGGCGTCGACCAGATCAACCTCATCCCGCATGGCGCGGCCCTGCACGTTGATGATCACCGGGATCAGGAATTGAAGGACCACAGGAGTGCGGATGCCCGTGTCGTCGTCCACCGTGACTCTGGTCTGGGCGACGAGGGCGGCACAATAGTGGCCCAGGACGCCCACCGGGATCCGGACCCACAGATTCAACACCTTGCGTTGCAGAGGCCGCAGTTCCACGGTATCCTCTTCGAGCGTAAGCCATTCGACGCAGCTCCGCATCCTCGTTCTCGATATATCCACGTGAACGGGCTGATCTTCGGAGCCGACATTTACCCATTGGGCCCCGTTCGGATCGGCGACAATCTCGGCGTCCGGCTCGATCGTCTGCCACATGCCTGTCGAATCCTGTGTCATGTCCAACAGCCGCAGGTCGACGGACGACGTGGAGCTCGTGCTCTGATTCTCAAGGGCAAACGTCGTCGCCGTTTTCCTGTTGGGATACGTCGGCAGGTCAATCCTCATCGGCTGGACCATGAACTGCCCAAAGGCCGGACCGCACACGACCAGAAGCAGACAGATGGTTCCGACAAGTCGGCAGGCCGTAAACCCACCCGCACGATTCGAACTCATCGCCTGCTGTTCCAAGAGGCACAAATCCGTTTGCTTCGATCCGTTGTCGTGTGCATCCACCATACTGCATCTCTCAGAAGAAACCTCTCGTGTCGGTCCGTAACGCATGGTCTGCGCCGTGTTTTCAGACCATCTATGCGGTTTCCTACCTCTTCGGCATTCCAAACAAGGCACTTGCCCCGTTTCTTGCGATTTCCCCATGAACCACCCCCAAATCAACCATGCCGCCCCGCACTGGGAAGCCGCCTTCCCGGCCCCCGAAATCGCCCTTATTTACATATCGCCCAGCTTACCAAATACCCCTTCTCTTGTCAATGCCTAAGTTGCCTATACTCGCATTTTTGCTGAAGTTACGACGCTCCGAGAGAGCATCAAAAGAGCCTGGTGAACCGAGGAAACGAACAGATCGGCGATGCAAGACCTGATGGAGCCATCTTTATGGGAACCACCCCCAACCGACGGAATTCCCGAGCCGCCAGGCCAATGGAGAAAACAACCGAAACCCCTCCCCCAACCCCCATGTCAGAAGAAAAAAAAGAAAGGGGAGAGATGGACGCATTCATCCAACCCTCCCCTCGTAATCCACTTCTCGGCCACGCCACCGTCGGCACCCGTCCAGACTCTCGTCCGGAGCGGAACCCGCAACCTCGTGCGAGCCGAGCCCTGCCATCAAATGGCTGCCATTACTGGGGGGCAACCTTGACCGTAACGGTCGCGACCTGCACGTCTTTCAAGCCGGCGCTCAGACCGCTGGTGCCGAGGTTGGCATCGGTCAGCTTGGCATACACTTTGACGGTCCCGCCACCGGTCGAGACGGTGTCCGGGGTGACCCACGAGCTGAAGTTACCCTCGATCGCGCCATTGCCGGCGATCGAGGTGCTCAACTTCAGATCGAAGTTGCATTTGATGTTGACATCGGTGTTGCCTTCGTAGGTGTGCTTGCCGGCGCCGGCCGCACTCGTCTGGACGAGCTTGATCTTCAGCTTGTCCTGATCGGCGATGTAGACCCAGTACCCGATGTCCATCACGACCGGGATCTTGGTCAGCGTCGTCGGGACATACGTGGTCGGCCAGCTATTCAGCTTGATTTCACCGGCTGGGGCCATCGAGGCCAGCAGCGCAACCAGTGCAACCGCAAAGAGACTTTTCTTCAACATCTTCACTTCCTTTCTAACTTAACCCTCGCTCCGAATTGGCCGATACGACCCAGTGGAGCTAAACCCAGAAATCCGGCTAGGCACCACAAACACCTAAGCCGCACTCAGCAGCAGGCAACGTTTCATTCACTGACCCCTCCGGATCTGCCCGCTCCATGTCCGAAAAGCCGTGGCCCAGAATTCAAATTCGACCTGCGATTTTCATTCCCACTTGGCACTTGACATCATTATGCCGCCGCAAGGGGGCCAACCTCTCTTGGCGGCTCGCAAGCGGCCACTCGCCTGCGAGATGTCATTGCGTCATCACCGTACCTCCTTTCTCCCCCATCCCAAGTAGAGGGGGCCTCTATTGGGGATAGCACCTTTCCATAGGTCCTGGGCAATGTACTATTTTGTTGATGAACACTTTCTGCCCGACGGAATTACTTACGCACTCCTGAGCCAATACGCACTACCGGTCACGATCCAGGCATCACCGTGATGATCAAGGCGCCGCTATAGCGACCTTGGGGATACCGGTCCATGCCCTTGAACTTCACCAAAAGGGCCAGCGGAATATCCACTCCACCGGACGATGTCGGCGAGGAAGAACGAGCCACCGGCACCCGGCCCGTTTCGATAGGAACTTCCTGTCCGTTCACCATCACCGACATATCCTTGCCCGACACCACTGCCTTGCCCCTCTCATGCCGAAGACTCTGAAACGAGGCCGCAACATGATATGGGCAATTCGCCACAACCCGAGCCCTCAAATCCACCTGAACCGACCTCGGCCCAGGTCCCCAAACCGTACCCAAATTGGCCGGCTCGCCCTCAAACGACACGCTCACGAAGGGCATCACCGGCACGTTCATCACAACGGCGGCGGCATCCGCGACGGTCACGCAAGCCGCAACAATCAGAAAAGTCTTTGCCAGATTTCTCATTCTTATCACCCCCCGGTACCCAGCGCACGCCACATGGCAGGCCCGCGCTTGTTCCCTGGCAACAGCACCTATCAAGAACTACCCGCTCAGTTGTCTGAGAGCTACCTCCGCCTCATCCGGATCTCCGCTTTCAGCAGAACACCCGGCCCGTACGCATTCTTCCCATCTGCCCCAAGGTACCAAGTTTACAGCACAATGTCAAGCACTATTTTCTCTTTCGCCCCAACTACCCTGCACATTGCATACTTATCAGTCCATTCAATGTACCTAAACCAACTCACAATGTCAATCAAATAACAAGTCATTTTACCAGACTTACGAGAACTTTCCGGCCCTTGTCCCCATGAAAGTCGGAGCGTCCTCAATGGAGTCCCGGTCCGGTAAATCAGGCGAAGCCGGCACAGGCGAATTGGGGCCGCTCATGGCGACGAGGGCCGACCCAGCGCTCCGGACCTGAGGCCGCCTGAGCGGGCCCAAACCACTCATTCGGGGACGTGCCGCAGCGCGGTTCGAAACGATCCGAGCAAAAACACCTTAATTTCACTGGGAATGTTTGGCTTCATTGACATCCTGAAGACGCCTCGGCGCAGGCATCATGAGGGCCGGCGGAGCGATCGCAACAGGAGGCGATCAGACCCGCGACTGCCATACCCCCGCCGGGGGGAGAATCAACTTGCGTCCCTGGATGGGAGAGGCTATACTTGCGGCGGCCAGATCCCGCCGTGGGATCGACCGAATTGGGGACAATTGAGGTCAAACCAGCCATGTGTGAGATCGGCAGCAGCCTGACCGCCACGGAGCCCTCGGGCGACGACCCTGGACCGTGCCGCAGCAGAGCGGCCGAACGGCGCGGAACGAGCCTGACAGCGGGAGGAGCGATGGCATAGCCCCACCTGCCTGACCCCGCCTGCCTTCCGGGCCTGTCCTTTCCGCCTTTGCGGCCCTGCCCTGGACAGAAAGGAAGGCAGCTATGACCAACCCTATCCTTGCGCCCGAATTACTGGAACTGATCGACAGCGGTGATTTCGTTACGCTCCGCGAAGTGGTCGAGGCGGTCCACCCTGCGGAGACGGCCGATTTCGTCGCCGCGCTCAACGACGCCGACATCTGGCGATTCCTCGCCGCCGTCTCACAGCAACAAGCTGTTTGTCGGCACCGCCAAGCTACTGCTGGGCGTCTGAGCAATCCACGCAGGTTCGCTCGCCTGCGTCCAACCACAGATTCTATGCGTTTGGGTTGACTGGAGACGGGCCAGAAACATGGGGCAGGTGCAAACCAGTGGTCACCAGCGCCACTTCCACGAGAACTACGAACAGACGTTCAGGGGTGCGATTGACAATCCGCTTGCCGATGCACGCATCGACCAGCAGCATGGCAACGGGAGGGCAGGACGCGAGCGTGGCGGGGGTGGTGTGTAGTGATGCGGCGGTAGCGTAACGGCCATCGGCAAGCTGCGCTTGCGGCTGCCACCCGTCGAGGGGGGTGAGGGATTGATGATTGATTAGTTGCGGGGGTGGGGGCCGATTTGGGTGAGGGGGAGGGGGTGGAAGTTGGGGATGTGGTTGGCGGCTTCGGTCTGGAGCGAGGTGAAGTCGGGCGGGTTTTCGAGGTGGACGCCAGCCTGGGTGACGTGATTGTCGGTGAAGGTCACGTAGGGGCGGGCCTCTTTGTAGACGTCGTCCCAGCGGCCTGCGACAAACAGATTGCGGGCGACGAGGTTGCCCTTGGGGGCGGCGGGTTCGTCGTTCAGGATGCCTTCGAGCTGGGGATAGCGGCGGCGCCAGAGGTCGGAGGCGTAGGGCATGGCTTTGAGGCGGTCGGTCATGGTGGTGGCGACGCTGCCACTGGCCCAGTTCATGGCGCGGGCGTCGATGTGGAGGGCGGGACGGCAGTCGACGAAGAGGTTGTTCGCGACGGTGCAGTCGCGACCGCCACCGATGAAGGCGGCGCGGGTGACCTGATAGAAGAGATTGCCATAGATCTCGGTGCCGCAGAACATGTCGTCGAGGTAGACACCCACGCAGCCTTTGGCCTGGAAGCCGACGATGCGGTGGAGGTAGTTGTGGCGGATGACGGTGCCGCGCATGGTCCAGTCGCGTCCGGCGTAGATGGCGCCGGCGTCGTTGGATTCGAGGCAGACGTGGTGGATTTCGTTGAGCTCGATGGTGTGGTCGTTTCCGCTGAATCCGATGGCCATGTGGGGGGCGTCGTGGATGAGGTTGTGGGCGGCGCGGCAACCGACGCCGGAGAGGGAGACGGCGGGCGTGTACATGCGGTTCCAGCGGCCGAAGTGGTGGATGTGGTTGCTTTCGGCGACGTGGCGGGCAGGGGTGAGCGCGGCGCGGTCGCCTCCGCTAAGGGTGATGCCACCTTTGCCGGTCTGGTAGATGTCACAGGAGGCAACGCGGTTGTCGGCGCCGCCGGCGACGGTGACGGCGGAGTCGCCCAGGTTGCGGAGGGTGCAGCCGACGATGGACGTGTGG